>Ga0074193_1000087_pt1 | contig 170403 bp, 143 predicted proteins | sample EPASupsiteHSE605_FD_64523 | JGI IMG/M metagenome (GOLD analysis project Ga0074193, IMG submission 64523) | Bioremediated contaminated groundwater from EPA Superfund site, New Mexico - Sample HSE6-05 | ecosystem: Environmental > Aquatic > Deep subsurface > Groundwater > Contaminated ... | reverse complement strand
TAAATGTTGTTATTACAAAAATATCGTTCAAATTACTTAATTTTTAGCTGTATTAATAATATGAACTCATCTTACAGCTTTCCCTATATAACGGTATTTTCATTAAAAAATACTCAAACCGGGAACTTTTTCGACCGAATATATTATTCTTTTGCTTTTACTTACTTCAATCAAGCCTAATAAACAAAAGAAGCTGTCCGCATAACAGACCGCTTCTTTTGCTATTAATTAAAACCCGGTCAGACTACTCCAAAGCCGGATTAAATGTTCCACCCCAGTCAATGTTCTGCTGAAGATTTTGGTTTTCATCAATTTTAGATTGCTGAATCGGGAAGAAATAGTAGGATTCTTTAACCAGGAATTGCTTTTCAGAATTCTTGCTCAGAGGAACCTGCTGCAATTTATAACGGAAATTTTCAGGTTTTAACTCGAATTTTACTGCTTTTTCCTTTGCTTCGTTCAAGTTCATATCCGTTCCGTCCGCATTAATCGCAATCGCTTCAACTCCAAATTTTTCAAGACCATTTAATTTCATCATGTTGCGGGTACGACGTAAATCCATGAAACGATGTCCTTCAAAGCAAAACTCAACATTACGCTCGTCCAGAATAGCTTTACGAAGTGTTTCACGATCTGTACCGGCAATACCATACATGTTATCACTACCGGCTTCGATACCGGCACGTTTACGGATCTGTTTCAACATTTCCAAAGCTACATCCTGGTGACCGGTTTCATTGGCAGTTTCAGCATAAGTTAGCATCACTTCGGCAAAACGCATCAAAATATAGTCTATACTATATGTGGCAACCAAATCCTGCGATAAAGATAAGTCAGAACCCTTACGAACAAAAAACCCTGTATTAAAGTCGTTGTTTGTAGCATTTACCCCTGCTTTCGGATTCGTTCCGTAAGAATCATCCTGATCGGCTATACCCAATGCTGTATATTGGCGGTAACCACTTTTTGTACCTTGAACAGGATAAAGATCTCCATTATAAAGGATGGAACTTGCAAAACGAGGATCTCTGTTTTTCCAAAAACTTTGTAGTAAATCAGCTTCAGTTCCAACATAATACTTACCCGTCGGATCGTTGTAGGATTTACCATCAAGCATCGGAAATGCTTTTACAAGATTCCATGTCGGAGGATTCTGTGCTGTACTACGGCTTAGAGATCCCGGACGTACATAATAATCCCAGTATGCTACTTTGTTCGGATAAGAGTTTACTACAGCAAAAACTACTTCGTCACCCTTTTCCTGTAACCAAATATCGCTGTAACTTGGCGTCAAAGCAGCACCCTTATTCACGCAAAATTCATAGGCAGTTTTTGCCGCTTCATAAGCTTCTTGCCAATGGCTGTTGGTATACATACTCTTTGGATTGAACTGAGGAGATGCTTTGTACAGCAACACCTTTGCTTTGTAAGCTTTTGCAAAGCATTGGTCAATTCGTCCGTATTCACTAGAAGCTCCGGAAACTTTTTCGGGAAGCATAGAGATAGCCTTATCCAGGTCGGCAATCAGGAAGTTGAAGCATTCTGCTGTTGAGTTTCTGGAAACATACAGATCATCTTTGTCTTTATCCTGAGGTACAGTGATGTAAGGTATTCCTCCGTGATAAAATACCATATCCGAGTAAACATAAGCTCTCATAAAGTATACCTGTCCCAGAAGTTCATCTTTTACAGATTGATCAAGGCCACCAGCTTCAATCTTTACAATTGCTTCATTAATCAAACGAATCGTTGTATAGTCAAACTTCTTAAAATTTCCGCTTGTCAAAGTAATCGACGTATCATAGAATGGCATCCCGTGAACCTGTTCAGAAGCATAATCTGCAGAACAAGACCAGTTGTCAAATACATTAGCATACAAATTGGTAACATAAGCGGTAGCCAATGCATCATCGTTCCAAACCAGATTAGCATCATAGCTTGTCGTATTTTCAATATCCAGTGAGTCACAGCTATTGAGTATCAAAGCTGCAAACCCACTAAGAAAAATATATTTTATTTTATTCATTTTCTTCATATTGATAGTGTTTAAAATGTGAAGTTAAGACCAAATGTGAACGTTTTCATCAAAGGATAAGAGTCGTAATACTCTTGTTCCGGATCCATAAACTCGTTCACAGCTGAGATAGAGAACAAGTTTGTCGCATTCATGAATACCTGAACTTTAGTCAATCCTAGCGGACGTAATAAATTAGCAGGAAGATCATATCCAAGATTAACATTCTTTAAACGCAGGTAAGCTCCGTTTCTCTTCCAGAATGTTGAACTGCCAGCTCCTGATTCGTACCAACTCTTACCAATTACACGCGGATATTTACCGTCAACGTTATCTGTTCTCCAACAGTCGTCGCTTGTCCAGATTGGGTAATATGGGCGAGTTGTACTACCATACTGATAGAAACCACCTGAAGGGCCTCCCATAAAGCGATCGTAACCTCCTACACCCTGGAAGTGAAGATCCAGCGTAATCCCTTTAAAATTCAAACTACCACCGAAACCGTAATTAATACGCGGAGTTGCGTTATCCGACAACAGGTTGTAAGAGTCATTGCTGTCAACCTTTCCATCAGGACCTACCACGTAACCATCACTGTGTGTATCTTCATACAAGATACCACCAAGGTATGGATCGCGACCCCACTGCTTAAATCCAGAAGATTTTAAGGCATCAACTTGTTCCTGTGTACGGATAATATCAACTGCCTTGTATCCTACAACACGACTATCTGCCATACCTATTTGTGACAAATAAGACAAGTTTCCGGTTGTATAAACAGCGCTTTGATCCAGTACATCCCATTGATCTTTTGAATAACCTACGTTAGCATACAAAGAATATTTGATCTTTCCATTGGCTGCCTGATCTCTCCACATCAATGACATTTCGCCACCTCTCCATGATCTGGCGGCATAATTTTCAGGAGCAAGCGACTGTCCGTAAGTACTTGGTAAAGTAACAACACGGGTACCAAGAATATCTTTTTCTTTACGGTAGAACACATCCAATGTACCAGACAAACGGTTATTTAAGAAACCAAAATCCAGACCTCCGTTGTACGTTGTAGAAGTTGCCCAAGTAAGGTAAGGATTAGGAACATCACCCGGTGTAATACCATTAGCAAGTGCATCACCGTAGATATAGCTAGAACCAGAAACATATTTCTCAATGTACGAAAACGGAGTGATCTTATTTCCATATACATCCAGATCGTTACCCGTTGTACCATAGGAAGCACGAATCTTCAAATCGCTCAACCAGTCTGACGTGTTTTCCATGAAATCTTCCTGACTTAACCGCCATGCAGCAGACACAGAAGGGAAGAATCCCCAGCGCTGATCTTTAGCAAACAAGGTGTTACCATCATAACGGAAAGAAAATTCTGCAATGTATTTCTGAGCGTAGCTATAGTTGAAACGACCAATCCACGAAAGACGACCGCCAGTCTCTTCTGAAGCGTCACCTGTTCTCATTTCAGCATCTGTCGAATAAACAAACATCTGGTCGTAAGAAGTTAAAGGATTATCAGCCTTTGCATATACATATTCACCACCGTTCGACGATTGCTCGAATACTACAGTAGCAGCAACATCGTGTTTTCCAAAGCTATAGTTATAGTTCAGGAACCAGTTAAACTGTTCGCTCCACAACGTATTCATACCATATTGCAAGTTTTCGTATGCATTACCAAAAGTAAAGATATTAACCTGATCTTCATCAATTGGTCCCGGAAGGAAACGATTGCCTTTTGGGTCAGCTTGCTGGAACTTATAGTTCTTCTGGTGAGTCATGTATTTTTTACGGGTGTAGTCGTTGCCAATATAGTTAGCCAACACTTTAGTTGATAATCCCGGAAGCAGGAAACTCAAATCAGCGTTGAATGATAAAATGGCATTCATATTTCTCTTGCGAGTCTTTATGTAACGATCACCAATAACCTGGTCTACAACATTCCAGCTTTGCCAGCTACCAATTGCCGGATAAATAGGATAGTCTGTACGCGTAGTAGAAGGTGTCCCATCTGCATTTGCATAAAAAGGAATCGTTTTCAAAGCGTTGAACGTACAACGATACAAGTCATAAACTCCAAATTCATCATCGTCGGAATAAGGCCAAAAGAAACGCTTGTCGTCAGATTGATAAGCCGACAAGTTGAGGTTCATGGTAAGGTATTTCGACAACTTGGTAGTAAGGTTTGAACGAAGACTAAACTTCTGGTTCTTCAGGTTAACATACGACCCCTCTTCACCCAAATAACTACCCAAAACATAGTATTGAACATCTTCATTACCACCGGATACGCTCAATGAATGTTTTGTATTCCACGGGTTTTGCCAGATATAATCATTCACATTATAACTGCGATCTTTAAAATATTCAAATTCGTCATCCCCGTTAGGTATGGCAAGACCTTGAAATTCGGCTACACGATTCTGATAAGTCAGCTCATCTGTAGCTGTAAACATATCAGAAAATAAAGTCTTCGTTGGTTTACTAAAAGAATAACTACCTTGATAATCAAATACAGGCTTGCTATCTTTACTACCAGTTTTAGTTGTTACAAGCACAACCCCGTTACCTGCAGATGATCCGTAAATTGAAGCGGTAGCAGCATCTTTCAAGAAGCTTAACTGATCAATTTCATTTGGCTGCAAAGCATCAAAAGAAGCTTTATCACGGATAACACCATCAATAACAAAAAGAGGATCACCAAAACCACCACGCATACGGATTTCAGAAGACGAGCCCATCAATCCTGAGTTTCCTGTAATGGTCATACCCGGTGCACGTCCAGCCAGGGTATTTGACAAATTCGACGTAGCGATCGAACTCAGTTCGTCTGTTTTAACATTTGTAATAGATCCAGTCAGATTAACTTTCTTCTGCGTTCCATAGCCAACAACAACAACTTCATCCAATTTCTGAGTATCTTCTTTCAGCGTAATATTGAAAGATGTTTTGTTTGTAACGAGTATTGTCTGTTCCAAAAAACCAATATATGAAACTAACAAAGAAGCTCCATCAGGAACATTGTTCAACGTAAAATTCCCGTCCAAATCTGTAATTGTACCAACCGAGGATCCTTTTACTACAACATTGGCCCCAATAACAGGAACGCCACTCTGATCTAAGATTGTACCAGTAACAGTTTTTTGTTTTTGTTGTACTTCCGCGGTTTTATTTTCCGAAGTTTTATTCTTTTCAAAGTTCTCAATCAGAAAAACCCGGTTATCTAATATTTTAAAACCGATACCGGTATCTTTAAATAGTTCCGTTAGCACATTTTCTATGCGTTCATTTTTCGCACTTACAGATACATTCTTAATTTGCTTGTTTAATAATTCAGCATCATAAGAAAATTCATAACCGGTTTGATGAGTAATGCTACTTATAACGGCAGCTACAGTTGTGTTTTTAACTGAGAGTTTTAGATTCACATACTGCGAATAAACATTACTCGCAGTAATCTGAAGAGCCATCAAGCATAAAATCAACGAGATTTTCATAATTCTTACAGATCTTTTGCTCCAAGAATTACATACAAATTCTTGGAGTGTTATAGGTTTATTCATACATTTGGATGATTTTTAGTTATTAGTAAAATTCTTAATAATTAATTCTCTTGCCGGGTAAAATGCTGCAACATTTTCCCGGCTTTTTTTGTCACTTTTTTATCTATTCATAGGCAATCTATTTTATTAATTGTTTATAAACACTTCATTTTCATCTATTCTATAATTGATTGGCGCTAAAAGCTTTAATATATCCAATACCTCTTCCAAGGTCTCTTCTCTATTGATTACGCAGCGATACCTTCTGTCTGCCAGCTCCTTCGATTCAAGATTTATATTTACATCATAAATCATTGATAGTTTATTTACAATTTCTCTTAAAGTCGAATTTTCAAATGTCATCTGATTAAGATGCCAGGCAGAGCTTATATTTGTATTTACTGTCTCGATACTGTATTCGTTTCTGAGCGGATTAAAGGTTACCATTTCGGAAGGAGACATTCGTAGAATTTCTTTTTCTTCTTTATTCTGAAGTGAAATTTTCCCTGACACCAACACAGCCTTCAGTTCATTATTCTCTGTATGAGTATTTAAATTGAACGAGGTACCCAACACTTTCACATCTACATATTCAGTCTGGACTCTAAATGAAGATCCTTTGTGTTTAGTTATATCAAAGAAAGCCTCTCCTTCCAGGGATACCACTCTTTTTCTAAAAGAGAAAGATTCCGGCACGCGAAGTGTAGATGAACTATTCAGCCAAACAACCGAACCATCTTCCAGTATTATCTTCTTTACTGCTTCGCCGGGTTTTACAACTATACTTACATAAGATTCCGCCGGGTTTAAAATATACCAACCCAAAGTTGCCGACAAAACAACTACAAACAGAATAGCCACATATTTGAAAAGAGGACGAACAATTGATCGAACAGATTTTTTACTTATTATTGAATGGATAGATGCCAAAGCAAGTTCTGTTTTCTCTTTATCTGTATCAAAATTGAATTTTTTCAACATGCGCATTTGAATAACCTCTTCCAATAACCGCGTGTTATCTTCTGAAAGGCTACTCCATTCTCTCAACCTGGCTTGTTCTTCAAGCGTAAGTTCATTTGTAATATATTTCGCTAATATTTTATAGTCAAAATCCATAGATGCCATTATATAATATATAAGCATAACGGACTACAAACAAAAACTACGGAGCAAAAACAGTATTATTTTAAAGAAAAGTAGAATAATAGCAGAAAAATATAAAAATCTTTTTTCAAAAGGCGTTCTCTGAGAAACTTTAAGGTAAGGTAGATGTGGCTTTCAACTGTTCGCTGCGACATATTGCATTGCTCTGCAATATCTTTAGATTTCAAGCCATCCACATAAGCCAACAGAAATACATTTCTGCGTTGTTCTGGTATTTTATCAAGTAATTGATGAAGAGTCTGGTAAAAATCTTTTGAATACAAATGGTCAAGAATGCTATCTTCATTTCTTGCCAACTTTTCGTAAATCTCAAGAAAGTCCGTCTGAACATTTTGAGCATAATCCATAACCGTATGCTGTTTTCTTAAATAATCCATCGCACGAGTATAACCCGACTGGAAAAGATACGATTGGAAACCCTGACCAAAGTAAATTTTTTTTCTATTTTCCCATACATAGAGAAAAACATCCTGGGCGATGTCTTCAGCAATTTTACTATCAAGTATTGAAGATATATAAGAGATCAATCGCGGATAATAACAACTAAACAACTCATCAAACGCATCGCGGTTAACAAGTTGAATATTCATAAGTGTATTATCATCAGACTTAATGCTCATTAAGTTAATCTTCTAACCATTTATAGTTCTCAAGGTACAAGCTGCAAAATTAAGGATTTTTATTTAATTTACTATTACAAATATTTTGTTAATATTTTTAAATTAGCAAGTGTATTTCATTATTCAAAAACTCTTGATTAGGAATGAGGGATTTATTCGAAGATATACACCGGCAGAAAAGCTCATGGCCGATTGTTCTTTTAGTGGTCCCAATGCCGGATCAAATGTATCAACGGCAAAGTGTTTGTATATATCAAGATCCGCGCCTAAGGAAAAGCCTTTTCCAAAGCTACGTGAGTATTCCAAGCCTGCCGAAATGAATCCGGGCTTTGTGTATGTTCTGTCTTTGTATGCGGTTGATAGTGAGCCAAAAAAGGGACTCCCGTAAAGTGATACAAACTTATCACATTGCCAGTAAGCCGCCTTGAAGCGAAAATCCGAAACATCGACGGATAGTTTGGGGTAAATACCATAACCCTTTTCGAAAGGTATGATATTTCCCGCTTGCTGGTAATACAGGGACCCCATCAGTTCGAAGTTAATTTGTTTCAGCGCCCCGCAATTCATGGCATAAGTTACTCCAACTCCAGCGGCAGCATTCATGTTGGTTTGAATCGAGTTGGTGAAAATGGTATCAATCTCGCCTCCCCTGTGCTGAGCTAAAGCCTGGACAGGCAGGTAAAAATGAAGTCTGGCATCCGAATTATTAAGTTTGATTTTTGACGACACCCCAAATGTAAATGCCTCCTGGTGGGTATCTGTTTCAAAAATAAAACTTTCCCAGTTTACCCAGGTGTCCAAATCCAAAACCTTCGATGTGTATTTTAACTGTAAACCCGATTCTGGGTCGGCAGACAAATTAAGTTCCGGATTATAGAGCGGATCGATAAGCCGATGATTTGCACCTCCGTAGATAGTACCCAGAATTAAATCAAGATGATCGGACAAAGCAACCTGAACACGAAAAATGGGTAACAGATGTACTCCTGACTGATATTGATTGCCTTTCCATTTGGCTATATCGGTATAAGCAAAACTTGGGTATTTATTTGCTCCCCAGTAACGCAAAAGGTGCAATCCGGCTTCGAGCTTGATATTGTCGAGCGGATAAAAAACAGCTTTTGGCTGAAGCCACATTCCCGGAAGCGTATAACCTTTAACCAGGTCGCTGCTAAATTCATTATTTTGGAAGAAACTGATATTATCTATTTCGACAGAAAGCTGACCCTTTTTGGCGGGATCGAGCTTGTAATCAGACATAAATACGTTATCTTGAATCTGAGCGCTGCAAAGAGGAGTTACCAGAATAATTAGTAATAGAAAGAAAAAATTAAATCCGAGATGGCATGCCTTCATAAAGATGTATAAATTTCCTGCAAACGTAAGGAATAAATAGCAAAAAAAAGTCCGGACAACCTGATTTGTTGTCCGGACTTGTAAAAAAAATAAAATAAATTTATTTGAGCGTACCTTGTTGAGCTTCCTGAATCATCTTCTGATTAGCAAGGATTAAAATCTCAACACGACGGTTCTGTTGTCTTCCCTGAACAGTTGAATTGTCTGCAACAGGTTCAGAAATACCTTTACCTTCGTAAACCATACGGTTGCTTGATACAGCCTGATTCAACAAATAATCATAAACGCTCTTAGCACGTTTTTCTGACAATGTCTGGTTGTAATCCACTTTACCTGTATTATCGGTATGACCAATAACTTTGATGTTTGTATCTGGATTCGTATTCAAGCTGGTTGCAAAGTTACGCAAAGCAGACTTAGACGCTTCGCTTACTGTGCTTGAATTGGTTGCAAACAAAATACCTGAGTCAAAAGTAACTTTAATAGCCTCACCATTATTTACAGATTCAACTGTAGCATCTGGAAGAGTAGATTCAAGTTCTTTTTTCTGTTTGTCCATTTTCTTGCCAATCAAAGCTCCGGCTGTTCCACCTACTGCTGCTCCGATAATAGCACCAAGGGCAGTATTACCAGCTATTTTACCAACTCCGGCACCCACTGCTGCACCACCGCCAACACCGATAGCAGTACCTTTTACCGTATTACTAGCTCCACAACCCGAAAATAATACTGCAACGCACAGCATAAAAACCGAAATCATCTTAAAATTTCTCATAAATCAAATAGTTAAGTTAATATAAATAATTTTAAATTCTGATCAACATCATTATAACAGTAAATTAGTCAAACATGTTGATAGATTCGCAATATTCCAATTCTCCTTGTACAATAAAACTAATTTCTTCAGGTTCAAACTTGCCTACGCCGTCTTTTTTAGCGTTCTTGATAACGTAGCTAATAAGCTCGTCTTCATCAATTTCCACATCTCCGTCTTTATCGGGATCTTCGTTCAGGAAACCCTTGGATTCATAGAAATCATAAATTAAATCAACGATATAATTTATATCGTCATTGCTAAACTTACCTTTCATATCCTGCGGCAGGAAGTTCTGGATAAACTTCACAGAATCGTCCTCGTCGTAAATTAACAAATCGTCTTTCTCACTCATAACATTCCTTGTTTAGTTGTATAGATAACGCAAAGGTAACACTTCGGTCGAGACAATCAGCAAGAGAAACGTAAAATTTACGTCTCTCCTGCCGAATAAAATTGGATTAATTCAGAAAAACCAACTCTTGTCCTTTTTTGTCGATCGTTATGACTTTATTCTTATCGATCCGCTGACTAAGTATTTCTTTGGACAGTTCGTTTAGCACATAACGTTGAATTACCCGCTTAACCGGACGCGCACCAAACTGCGGATCGTACCCTTCGCGTGCAATAAATGAAAGAGCCTCTTCGGTAAATGTAAGCGTAATACCATTGGATGCAAGCATTTCGGATACACCCCGAAGCTGAAGATTCACAATCTGACGAATTTCAGTTTCGTTTAGCGGCGTAAACATAATGGTTTCGTCGATACGGTTAAGAAATTCGGGACGGATGGTCTTTTTAAGCAACTCCATCACCTGATTCCGCGTCTGCTCGATAATCTCATCATGATTTGCAGCCGTAATCTTTTCAAAACTGTCTCTGATAATAGAAGAACCCATATTGGAAGTCATTATGATGATTGTATTCTTGAAATTCACCACACGACCCTTATTATCAGTCAGCCGCCCGTCGTCCAACACCTGCAACAACACATTAAATACATCGGGATGCGCCTTCTCAATCTCATCGAACAATACAACCGAATACGGTTTACGCCGGATAGCCTCGGTAAGCTGTCCGCCTTCGTCGTATCCAACATATCCCGGAGGAGCACCAATAAGCCTTGTTGCACTGAATTTCTCCTGATACTCACTCATATCAATACGCGTCATCAGGTTTTCGTCGTCAAACAAATACTCGGCCAACGCTTTGGCAAGCTCAGTTTTACCTACACCCGTTGTGCCCAGGAAAATAAACGAACCAATGGGACGCTTCGGATCCTGCAATCCGGCACGACTACGTCTTACCGCATCGGCAATCGCGGTGATGGCCTCCTCCTGCCCAATTACCCGTTTATGCAGTTCGTCTTCCAAATGAAGCAACTTATCTTTCTCACTCTGAAGCATCTTACTTACCGGAATACCCGTCCAACGCGAAACCACATCGGCAATATCTTCGCTGTCCACCTCTTCCTTAATCATGGCAGAACCACCCTGCAGACTATGCAATTGCTCCTGCACAGATTTAATCTCCTCTTCCTTGGCTTTAACAAGGCCGTAGCGAATCTCGGCAACCCGTCCGTAATCGCCTTCACGTTCGGCCTTATCCGCTTCGTACTTCAGGTTTTCGATATCAATCTTATTCTGTTGAATCTTATTAATCTGCTCCTTTTCGTTTTGCCACTGCGCCATCTGCGTCTTTTCCTCATCCTTCAGCTCGGCAATTTCTTTGTTTAACTGTTCGAGCTTAGAAGTATCGTTTTCCCTTTTAATGGCCTCGCGTTCTATCTCCAGCTGCTTAATGCGCCGGCTCACCTCGTCCAGCGATTCGGGAACAGAATCTATCTGCAAACGCAAGCGCGCTGCCGCTTCATCCATCAGATCGATGGCCTTGTCGGGCAAGAACCGGTCGGTGATATACCGGTGCGACAAATGAACAGCCGAAATAATCGCATCATCTTTGATACGAACCTTGTGGTGATTCTCGTACTTTTCCTTTAACCCACGAAGGATGGAAATGGTACTAAGCTCGTCGGGTTCGGCCACATTCACAAGCTGGAAACGACGTTCCAGAGCCTTATCCTTTTCGAAATACTTCTGGTATTCCGACAAAGTTGTGGCCCCGATAGCCCTCAATTCGCCACGTGCCAGGGCCGGTTTCAAAATGTTAGCCGCATCCATGGCGCCCTCACTTTTACCGGCACCCACCAACGTATGGATTTCATCAATAAACAAGATGATTTCTCCTTCGGCTTTTACAACTTCGTTTATAACGGATTTAAGACGTTCTTCGAATTCTCCCTTATACTTTGCTCCGGCGATAAGAGCACCCATATCCAACGAGAACAGCTGTTTGCTTTTCAGGTTTTCGGGCACATCCCCACGAATAATACGATGGGCCAACCCTTCGGCAATAGCTGTTTTACCTACCCCTGGTTCGCCAATAAGAATCGGATTGTTTTTGGTTCGCCTGCTTAATATCTGAAGCACCCGGCGTATTTCGTCGTCTCTGCCAATTACCGGATCTAACTTTCCCGAACGGGCCCGTTCATTCAGATTGATGGCATACTTGTTCAGTGAGTTGTACGTATCTTCGGCCGACTGACTCGTAACATTACTTCCCTTCCTCAGTTCCGTAACAGCCAAACGCAGCTCCTTTTCGGTAACGCCCGCATCCTTCAGCATGCTCGAAGCCACACTCTTTTCGGTGAGCAACGCCAGCAAAATATGCTCCAGCGAAACATACTGGTCGCCCATCTTGCCCGAGTAATCGATGGCCTTTTGCAAAACCGCGTTAGACTCGTTGCTAAGGTAAGGTTCGCCGCCCGATACCTTGGGATAAGAATCCAGCTGACGGTCCAGAATCATTTGCAGGTTCTGAACGTTTACGCCCAACTTCTGGAACAAAAAATTCACAACACTTTCGCCGGTCATTATGACAGCCTTAAGTAAATGAGTTGTTTCCACAGCCTGTTGGTTGCGCTGCGAAACCAACTGAACAGCCTGTTGTACTGCTTCTTGCGATTTAATCGTAAAGTTGTTTAAATTCATATATTTATATCTCCTTTCTTTTCTTGTTTCAATCCTTGTTTCATGTATAGTATGGCAAAAGAAGTGCCAGACCAAATTTATGCCATTTTGACACCACGAACGAATCCACTTCCTATTTACGCCTTATCCCTTTGATTATACAATCCAAAGACATACATTTGCAACAGAATAAACAAACCGTAGCAAATTGTATGAAATCAGGATTTAAGTTTCTTCTGTTTCTGTTTGTGCTGACTATCGGATACCTGTATATCCCCTGGTATATAGCCCAGAATGCCCCCCGCTGCGTAGATGGCAAACTGTCCGACATTGCCGAAGAAGTATCCTCCATCCCCCTGGCCTTTCCGGCAGGATACAACCCCCACCGCATCCATTCGGTTCAAAAAGACGGCAACGACCTGTTTGTGCTTTGCGATCATATACTATTTCATTTCGACAAAAGCGGCGCCTGTCTGGGCAAGATCTCCATCCATAAAGCCGGAACAGAAACCATTTCGGTAACCCATTTCACCTTAAATACAGTCGGCAAACAACTGGTTGCCATTGCAAACAACCAGATAGCCTACTTTTACGATTACAACGGAGTGCTGATAAAAGTCAAAGACCTGAAAGCAAGTCTGCCGGACACCAAACTCCTCCACCTCTCCTATTACAACGAACAACTCTGGGCAACAACCGAACAGGTTGTTCCCGGCGAAACAACTACACGGATCGAAAAAAGGCTATGCGGATTTACAACAGAATTACAGCAAACAAGTCACAAAACACTTTGTCAGGCCGACCTGGGGCGCTTCTACCTGGCGGCAGATTTCGACCCACAGGTTGCAGTTTCGGAAGGAAACATGTACGCCTATTCGCCCTCCCTGTGTACAGATAGCCTTGTACAAGACACACTCTACCTGATCGAAAGCAACCAGCTGGACGCCGAACTCTTTCAAACCGAACAAACGGCTAAGATATTACCCTTGCAGCTTAGCAACCGGTTCCTTATCTCAAGCTACAACAACACCCAGGATGCCGACACCTGCTACACCTATTGTTTCGATCGCCGAAACAACATTGCCTACTTTGCCAAAGGAGGATTGGTGGACGATTACTACCAAACAGGCCGGATAGCCGAATTCAAACCGCTGGACATCCAAGGCAAGAACTACTACTATTGCAGCATAACCACCCCATCGGCCGCTGCAACTACCCCAAGCAACAACACCCGGGTTACTCTTTACCTGGTAAAACTGGAAGCGTAAATTTTGATAATATAAGAATCTTATCGAACTTGAACTGCTTTCTAATCTTGTGGCAGATTATGAAGATGAGCATCTTCCGAAAGCAAATTCTCAATCTTATTTATTTCAGCGTAATAATCATTGGGAGAAAGCTCTTTTATACAATTTAAAACGGACCTTACTTTAAAACCTTTACTTAACAAATAATAGTATACATCTCTGATTTTTGGCGAATCAAAAATGGATTCTTCATTTTCTGGTTGCGGAAGATTATTATTTTTTTCCTTGTATTTCAATATATAATTATAATCAGCTGAATATCTTTTTATTATTATCAAAAGTTCTTCAAGTAGAACCTCTTCTTTAAAATTTGAAAAATTTGTAGCCTTCCGTGAAATAATATACTCCTGAAGAAAAAAACTTTCTACCGAAAATTGGAAAAAGGTATAATGGATCGAATACAATAATAATAGTTGTTTCTTAAACTGTCGGGAAATGGTGTCAATTAAAATCTTGTAATAAATTTTATGACCGCCACTCTCTTTCCTGGAAACATAAATAAAATGTTCGTCAAACCAGAACACAAATGAAGACAAATCACATGAAACAAATTTATCAAAATCTTTATTGATAATTCCATCCGAATCTATAGAAAGCACTTTATTGAACAAGAAAACTAAATATACTAACGGCTTTTTTTTACTATTCTCTTCCGATTTATCAGATTTACTATTCAAAACAGTAGGAGCCTTTACATTATAATGAAAGACAGGAACCTCATTTTTTATTATATTTTCTTGCTTATCGTTCACAATCAATGCATTCTCAAAATCTAATGACATCATTCCTTTACTTAATTCGTTGTGTTCTAAATTACACTTTTTTTTCTCTCTACTATCCGATTTCATAATAACAATAATAATATGATATTTATTTAATATTCAGTTTTTTTGCTTACCAGAAAAATAATCTTCAATAAGCCTGCAAGATACTAATTATATAATAATTTTCCGCCTAATTCACTCATTATTCATAGCTACAGATTGAGAACGTCATTTCACATTCCCATTAAATGCTTGATAACCCCAATATATATATGACAAAGATAACTTCCGAATTTGCCCCTGTATCTCTTTCAAATACGAAATCAATGAAATATCATTTTCATTTAATGGCTCATTTAATGGCTCATTTATAGGTCCATTATTTAATTCACCATCGACAACAAAAAAAAGCATCACTTTGCAGATCAACTAATTGAATCATATTTACAGGTCCATTTACAGGTCCGTTTATAGTATCATTTATAGTATCATTTAATGGCTCACGATCGAGGCCATACCTAATTGTAAGTTTAATAACATCGCTCTCTGACTACGAATAAAAAAGTCCGACTCTCACGGGCCAGACTTTCTTTTAGTTATTTCTATAACAATTAACTATTCTGCAAAGATAGGACTTCCTGCGTAAATGTAAAAGAATTGGGCGATGTTGTATAACACAATGATTAAATTGCAATATTAGAAAATTATATCACACGTACATTAATATATTAAGAGAGACGAATTGTCCTATCGCAAAAACCCCGCTAACCCTAAAAAGGCTAACGGGGTGAAGTGCTTACACCAATAATTTGTACAAATAGCTGGTACCGGCTACAGCGATAAGACACCAACCTAACAAGGTGGCTGCTCCGTTTGCGGAGTTGCTGGATTCTTCGGGGTTGTTGCCTGGTGAAGTGTTTCCTTGTTTGGGGACGACGGCTGGTAGGTATCGTTCTCCGGATTGTCCGGGGGGCTGCGCTGGCTCAATGTTACAAGAACACCCAGGGCCGCAAGGGCAATCTCCTTTTCTTCCATTACAAGTGCCAGGAGGATAAGGATCTTCAGGAAGGTAATAGTTGCCTTTTTGCTGTTTTTTGCTCCGAAAAAAGCAGCTTGCCAAAACTAATATAAATTCGATAATCTGTTTAACTTGTTTCATTTTCTTTATTTTTTTGTTGTTAATAGTTTCTTAATACTCGCTTTCTTTTTTACTTTAAAGTTGTTTGTTTCTTATAGCTTTTCTTCTTACTTTCTTTTGCCTTGACGCAAAAGAAACAAAAGGTCAAGGCAGGCGCCTGCGCAAGCTAAAACTACCTCCCTGAGGCTGAACGGAAAGAACTCGCTGCGCTCAAACAGCTTTCCGTTTTAATCGCCTCCGGAAGGCAGTTTCTTAACGCTTGCTCCGACGAGGCCAATCCTGCTTTGCACTACCTCTGCCCCTAAACTGAAGAAAATGCAAAACTTAATCGCTTCTTTGAAGCGACACCTTGGCATCAGCGGAGAGGGCGTTAAAAAAATACTTCGGGATGCCGGAGAAGCGGAAAGCTGTTTGAGCGAAGCGAGTTCTTTCCGCGCGGCAGACCGGAGTATTTTTAGTCCTCGAAGCGTAAGCCTTGACTTTTTGGGTACTTTTTTGTCAAGAAAAAAGTGCCGCACGACCAACCCCGTTGAAACAGCTTCAAGAATCAAAGCAGGGTAGCAAGCAAATCTGACTGGATAGCATGCCATCAAGGCAGGATAGCAAGCAACCCTAACTGGCTTGCCGGGGAAACTGTAAGATTACCAGCCGAGCTAAATCGGCTGATATTTTGACAAGCAACCGCTTGTAATTGTCCCGATTATCGCCATTTACTTCGCTGATATACTTGCTATATGCTATCTCCTGGGCATAGGCAGCAGGCAGCATGCTTACATTACAGGCATTTCCATAGCTGGAGCGTAGCAGGCGGGCCATGTCGAATATGCCGCTGTGGGCATCGGGGTAACTGCGGAACGTCAGACTCTTTTCGCTGAGTTGGATCTTTGTGCCCGGCCAGAATTCGGTGGGTTTGCCAAAACCTGTTAGTCCGCCGAAATTGTTATGCTCCGTGCAAAGGCGGGACTCTCCCCAACCGGTCTCGATGGCTATTTGAGCCAGCAGAACCACGGGGTTGATCTTGAACTTCAGACCGGCTTCCTTTACCGTGGGGTAGTATGTTTGAACAAATATTTCTTTTATCATAAAACTATATTGCGTTGATTAATCCAATTTATTACAAGTAAGATTGAGCCCCGGAGCACAATACACCGGGGCTCAATGTGAAGGGAATGCTTAAATCACGTGTTCCTTGGTGCACGCTTCGGCTACCGTAACGGTAACAGTCTGCAGTTTTTCGAACTTTGCGTTGTTGGTTACATCACGCAACAAAATACCCGGTCTGAAGACGATACGTGGTTTTTTGAAAAGCGAAGTCGAGAACTCCTCCTCCGTTTCAACACCATGAGAGCCGGCCACCATGCGGAAACTTCCGAAGTTACCCATCTCTACAACGCTGGATTGCTCGAGATTAGTGGTTAACACATAGATCAACCCCTCTAATACCAACATCACATCTCCGCGGGAAGCCGTACTGTGTGCCGCCACAGCAGCGCAAAGCTTGTTCAGGTCCATACGCGATGTTGCTCTGGTTGAACCATAAACCAGTTTACTTCCTACAGGAGCATCTTTCTCCATGTTTCTACGCTTAATTAAAGAATAAGATAAAGCCATACATTTTTGTTTTAAAGAGTTTGTAAAAATTGCTTTTGTTACGTAACAATGCAAAAGTACAACCTCGGCACCCCCTCCTTGCCTGCTATGTCCGGCTGTGTCCCGAAAGGGCGCGATAAGGCGCGATATTTCCCGATAGTGTCTTAAAATGGCTACTATTTTACACTACAAAGTTATTTTTTTGACTAAATGTTTGCTGAATTAAAAGAAATATAGTATATTTGATTATTATTTAAATGAATGTAATAAAACCATCATATAACTGTTCAGCACCATGAAAAACACCTTTCGCAGACCAATTTACAGGAACCTTAAAAAAGCGACCTTTGCCTTATGAACAGCTATACTTTGCCCATTCATCCGTACGGATGGAACGAACTGGCACAACTTTATTCGCCTTCTTTAAGCAGTTCGGCACAAAACAAACAGTTGTTACGGTGGATAAAAAACCATCCCCAACTCAGTGAAGCGCTTGCCCGGGATGGTTGGGTAAAGGGAAACCGACGACTCACGTCCATGCAGGTTAGAATTATAATAAGCTACCTGGGCGAACCATGAGTATCTCCCCACTAAGGGGGCCTCCGGCTTTTCCCTGTTACTCCGGCAAAAGCGGAAACAGATCAGGAAGAGGTTTGAACACTATAGATTTGCAGGGACTTTTGGAACGGATTGTTAGTACTTTTCGACCAAAAAGTATATACTTTTTTGCCTAAAAGTACCTGCAATTTTTTACCCGTTTTCAAACCCAATTACCAGTGAACATCCCTGATCCTGAACGCTTATAACATAAAAAAAATCAATGAATTCGTGTAACAGCTATCTGTTACACAAAACTAATTTGTCTGATACAGACATAAATTCTCATTTATATAGACCATGAATACTATACAAAAAGAAAAAGAGATAGTTTTAAAGTATACGGGCCCGGGAAAGCCCTCTTTTAAAAAATTTCACCTTGCGATAAAAGGTCGTAAAGATGAAATGGAACTGGTACTTGGCATTGATAATCTTTTGAATGATCCACTTGAAGCACAAACAGACTTGTGGGGTCGCTTTATTCGTAATTGTTTAAAACACTACGAAGGCAGACTAAACAGGTACAAAACTAAGCAACGTAAGAATACGGAGAAAGCCATCATGCTGGAAATTTCAAAGCATCACGATACCATGGGATTGGTTATTGCCGCCTGTTCCCAACTCCAAAGTTTTGAGTCATATTCCTCAAAATCAATCGCTAACAACTGCTCCATCTTTTTTATGTTTCCGGAGGGCAAAAAAAGATTGGAAAGAATGATGGATTGCATGACATACGAGTGTGCTATTGATCTGATAGAGTCTATAAATGAAGTAATTAAGGCTCATAATATCAAATACAAATAGTCTTTAGAAATGAATGTTTTCACTTTTTAATACATGTGTTAACAAAAATTATTGGTCCAATCTTTTTGATTATAAGGTTCTTTTTCAATCACTTATAAGCAAATGGCAAACCCATCTTTTTTAATAGGCCAAATTAATCCTTTTTACTTTTGTCCCGTGATCAAAAAAAGCAACCTTTTTACGACCACACCTTGAAAAGCACTCAGCCGGTTCCGGAAACGGAGCCGGCTTATACTAAGACCAAAACGGGAGGTCGTACTATGTTCCCGTTATGTTAACCATTTTTGCCCCGGCCAATCACTTGATTGGTCTTCAAATTGGAAAAATTTAGAAAGAGTATTAAAAGTATGTATACTATATTAAGATACGTTCCGCCACAAGATCTGCCAAACACCCCCTCGAAACCCGCTTGTTTCCAGGGAAAAGTTACCGCAAAGTGTGCCGCAAATTTGAAAAAAGGGGGTGTTAATCATTTTAAAACTTTCGTTATGTCTAAATTTTATTCAATGGAAAATCTGATCAAGGGCGGCTATTGTTCGTTCCCAAGGGCTGTAATCGAAAACCTGGATCATCCGGAAAAGCAGATCCGGACTATTGCAAGGGCTTTGTTTATCTTTTTTCGTGATGCTTACTTTAAGCAGGGAATCGTAGTAATAAAGGAGTCAGCCTACCCTTGCATGCGGGGGCAGCTTATTACCAATCACAAGGAGCTTACCCTCGAGCTGAAAATTAACACAAGGGATTGGGAGCGGTATTTTAAGGACCTGAAAGAGGAGAATGTAATCCAGGTGGAGCGTCTCAGATATGGCACGCGCATCACTTTGATTGCTTACGATAAGCTGATTGGTGCTAAGCTTAGGGAGGTGTCTGCCCCCAAGACGCCTAAAAAAGACGATGACGTGGCAAACATCAACATGGAGGAAATGTTTCCGGAAGACGACAACAAGTAACAGTTTGGAGGAGTATCACAATCAGCATCTAACAAAAAAAATTCAATTATCATGAAGAATCAAACACTGGAAATTAAACAGGAATTATCTATTTTATGTGCCCTTCTTACGGGGCAGGTGGACATGGGCGACGTGTATCCAAGGCTTAAGGGTGAGCATTTTGGCAACAAGGCCAATGCGTTTGTGTACAATGCGGTGACTAACCTTTACAACAACGGTATTGCCATGGATTTTACCTTGCTGGAGGAAGAGATGCGACGCATGGATCCGGAGTATTTCAACGAAATTAATGGTATCGATGCCGTAAGGGAGGGGTTCGCTTCGGTGCTGGATGGTAGCAATGCCAGCATGTATGCCGATCATATCATTGAGAGTTATCAGCGGCGCAAGCTGTACATGCTTACGGTGGAATTGCAGGCCAAGTGCGGGCAATTCAATATTCCGATGCCGCAATTACTGAACGATGGAACCAAGAAGTTGCAGCTGATTACCGAGGTGGGTGTGGATAACTCGACCATCCGCCAGGTTTCGCAGATTGGCGACGAGGTGATTGCCAAGCACAAGCAAATGCTGGAACAGGGTGTTGATGCGGTGGGCTTTTCTACCGGTCTTAAGGGGTTGGATAAGGTTATCGGGGGGTTGATTCCCGGCGAGGTGCCTTGTATCGGCGCCCGACCCGGACAAGGTAAATCGGCTCTTGCTCTTTTTATCGCCCTGAGTGTGGCCCGGACGGGGCATCCGGTTTATTTTATCACCCTCGAAATGAGTCTCGAGCAGTTGTACGGGCGTATCTTGCTGTCGCTTACCGAGGTGTCGGCCGATAATCTGCGTCAGCATGGTCTTACTATTGCCGAGATTGAGGCGGTAAAAAGTCTGAACGAGAGCACGCTGAAGGAGTTGCCTTTGTACATCGACTTCATCTCTTCGGCCCGGGTGGAGGATATCCGCGCCAAGGTTAAGCTGGCCCGCAACCGCAACCAGTGCGATTTTGTGGTGATCGACTACCTGCATCAGATGGAAGTGGATGAAGAAGGCAACAAAAACAACCATGCCACCGTGTTGGGTAATACCATGAAACGGATCAAGAACCTTGCCGTAGAGGAGAATATTCCCATCATGGTGCTTTCGCAGCTTAACCGCGAGATTGAGAAGCGCACGGACGATTCAAAGCCCAAGATGACCGACTTGCGCGACTCGGGTGTGTTGGAGCAGGCGGCGGATATCGTGATGATTATAAACCGTCCCGAAACGCAGGGCAAGGTGAAGGATGTTAACGGCGAATCGCTGGCGGGTATTGGTTTTATTTCAATAATCAAGAACCGAAACGGTAGCACAGGGATGGCTCGCTTCCGCTACAATTCGAACATGACTCGCCTGAGCGACTATTAACCCATAGCTTGTTGGCCGCCACTTCGGTGGCGTGCTGACTTGCTTAATAAACTACAATACAATGAGTACAGATTACAAGGAAAAAATAAACGAGCTGAAGGATTCGCTGCGCATCGAAGATGTGATTGGCGCATACGTGCACCTGGAGCACAAGGCAGGCGGCAAGTGCTTGGGAATTTGTCCCTTTCACGACGACAGCCATCCTTCAATGAGTGTGCACAAGGGGAAGCAGATTTTTAAGTGTTTTTCGTGCGATGTAGGGGGCGATGTGTTTGCTTTTATCCAAAAACGCGAGCAGTGCAGCTTTGTCGATGCGGTAAAGATACTGCGCGAACGCTTTGCCGGCGGCTCTGTGCCGTTGATAATGCACACCCCCGTCAAGGTACAAAGCAAGCCAAAGCTGGAACTTACCCCTGCCCAACAGGAAGCCCTCGAGGCCCAAAACCACAGATTCCTGCTAACCCTCTACTGCTTCCACCCCGAACTGGCAGATGTTGGAGAGTGGGATATCACCACGGATACCCCAACAACACCCCTGCAAACAGAAGGACTCCCTCCCACCCAATTGGATTCTATTAATGGGGTTGGTTTGGATACCACCCACCCCATTTCAACCCTGACTGGAGTGAAGGCGATTGAGCCTTCCGGGAAGTACCACCCTGACTGCCGGGGTATAACACAAACCTATGTTGATTTCGAAGTCGGCATGGCAAGAAGATCAGTCCCCCACGGCTTCGCGGCCATGGCAGGACGAATTATCTTCCCCATCCGCGATGCCAACGGCCGACTAGTGGGCTTTGCCGGACGAACCACCTTCAACCCCACGCAAGAACAGAAAAAGTACGTTAAAAAGTACCTGAACAGCAGCTCCGACGGACTATATAAAAAGAGCGAAACCCTGTACGGACTGTTTCAGGCAAGCAACGCCATCCGCAACGAAGGATTCTGTTTCCTAAACGAAGGATACAAAGATGTGCTGGCCATGGTGGCGGCAGGATACCCCAACTCGGTAGCCCAATGCGGAGCAGCCTTTACCAATGACCAGGCATTACTGCTAAAAAAGTACACCAGCCGCGTAGCCGTATTAATGGATGCCGACGAGCGCGGACGAAACATAGCCGCCGAAGCCATCAAGGTATTACAAAAGAACGGTATCCAAACCTGCGACCTGGTACTCCCTCCCGGCGAAGACCCCGACTCCCTCTTCCGCCGCCTGGGCCGCAAGTCCTTCCGCGCCATCATCCGCGAGTCTCAACTAACAGACCAAATCCAATCCACCACCCCCAAAGTCGTGGAAATACTTCAGTCCAAAGTGGAAACGGAAGCGAAAGTGCAAGAAGAAGTAATGCTGGCAAGCGACCGCCCCCGGCTGGAAGCCCGCGAAGTGGAACTACAGCAACAAATAGATAAGTTATACACCAAACGATTCATAACCGGATCCGGCCCCGACCGCATCCAACTAAACATCGACCTAATGAACCTCCACAGCCAACTAAAACAAATAGCCAAACAACTAAACCGCCCCAAAGTGTGGTATTAAGGTACAAAAAGATTAGCTTTCATTTCGTTTCGTTTCGTTTCCGTTTAGGTTATCTATTGTTTTTACCCCCCCCCCTTCCGCTCTAAAGGTTGGAAGGGGGTTTTTACTTCGTAAAGCTGCTACCTCACAAAACAGAATTAACTACCAGTTTAGTTCAACTATGAGCAGAATTGCTGCACAGTGATCCTAAGTATGCTATCAAATGGCAAGCCTGGGAGGCTTATTATTTTGAAGAATAAATTAATTCGATGGAATTGACTGCAAACTTAAAACAATTTTCAGTAAATTTGGCAAACTAATTGATCCTGAATAACAAAGCCATAAAGGATTAGGACGTTTAGTCTATCTACACTACTTTGACCAAGTACATGTAGAGAGTATATATAATAAAACAACTTTATAGAAATGAAAAATATTCAATACAAGACAACTAAAAACTTTTCAGAAAATGAATTAAAAGAGTTGTTTCTTTCAGTGAACTGGTCTTCGGGAAATTATCCCGAAAAGTTAGTAATAGCAATGGAAAATTCTTCTTCTGTATTTTCTGCCTGGAACGGTGATAAGTTAGTGGGACTAATCAATATTTTAGATGATGGAATTATGACAGCATACGCACATTATCTATTAATTACACCCGAATATCAGCATATTGGTATTGGTGAGAATTTAATAAAATTGGTTGCAGATAAATATAAAGATTATTTGAGAATCATCCTTATTGCCTACGATAAAGAAATCGGATTTTATGAACATTGTGGATTTACTGTTGGCGAAGAAAAAGTACCTATGTTTATAACATCATTGTGGACTTGAACATAAACCTGAAAACGTAGAGCGAGGAGGGATCTTTAACACTCTCGATTAATTATTCATCAATGCCTAATTCCTTGGCGTAGTTCTCAAAATTAGCAATGGCACAGGCTAAGGTGTCGATTAGGGCTTTGCTGTCTGGTATATCATTATTCAAGCCTACTTTACCTTAGCTACCTCACAAAACAGAGATAACTACCATAGTCCTTTTAGATAAGCACCTTGCAATTTATATAAATCATTACGGGATAACACTATATCCTTATTCAGGTAATTCGAATTCTCGTATCTGTACGTAAGCGATAAACGATTATTGAGTAATAAATAAATGAAATAAAAGTTGCGTATGTCACTTTTCATCGTTTCAACCAATTTGGTTTCAAGATTCTTTTTAGCAACATTAAAATCGATAGTTCCCCATATTTCATCTGAAGTCTCAATCAGGTAAATACAACTGCCGGAATCAATGCTTGCACTTTTTAAAACCATTCCATTTCCAAGATCCTGAGGTAATAAGTCATTTGCCTCTTCTATTGTCGCAATTAAAGTGTTGTAAGAATTTTCCTTATTCTGCAAAAAAAGGATTATAGCCAAAATAAAAAGAACGACAATCCCAATTACCACAAAAAAGCAACCGCCCCTCTTCCCTACTCTTCTATTTTTCCCATTTACTTCATTCGCAAGTGGTACCGAACTGTTCTCAGAATTAGAAATCATAATACAAGTATTAAGGTTAAACCATTTATTCAATAATCCATAAGTCTAAACACTTCAGTATCCAATGGTAACTTACATAGTTTCCATAAACTACTTTTTATATTGTTTCTTAAATAAAGCTCGTGGGCTTTCAGGCAACTCCGGTAATATCTTCTCAATTTCCTCCAGACTATCAATTGCCCGAAGCAATCTTATGAATGAGGCTAATGTGATTCCTGTGGAAGATCCGTTCTCGAAAGAACTTATGGTAAATACACTCAACCCGGATTTTTCAGAAACTTCTTTTTGGGAATGTCCCATCCGCTTGCGGTAATCACTATACCGTTTCCCCAACTCCCGGATTATATCACTTCCGGACTTAGCATAAAAATCGCTATACATATCTTCTTTATTAGATTTACAAATATAGCTAAATCTATAATTATCACAATAATATATCATAAAATATAGATATTTCTATAGCAACGAAACAAAACATCTTTATTTCTGCACCTTTGAGTAGTTTGCTATTTAAGGAGTGGAAGTAATTTTGTACAAACAAAATACAAGGGAAAAAAAATGTTAGCAGTAGACAAAGATTCGAATATGGTTTATTTCTCGGATTGGATTAAAGATTTTACATGCTATGAATCCATTATCGAAAAACTGAATAGAAATCAAATTAAGTTTGATTTGTTACCCTTTACAAATGACTACTGGGTAAGAGATTTTATGCCAATACAGATTTCCGAAACGGAATTTATAGAGTACAAATACAATCCGGATTATCTGCAAAACAAACCATCCTATATTACCAATCCAGCTAAGTGCTGCAGACATCTTAACATTTCAACCAAGAAAATAGATGTAGTACTAGATGGTGGAAATATTATAAAATGCACTGATGCAATTATTCTAACAGACAAAGTATTTGTTGAAAACCGGAACCTGACAAAAACACAGCTTTTCGATACGCTGGCAAATGCTTTTCAATGTAATATCGTAGTTATTCCCTGGGATAGAAATGAAAAATATGGTCATGCGGATGGTATGGTCAGATTTACTGAAAGTGGAAAAATCCTTCTAAATAATTACATCAATATTGATGTATCGTTCAGAAGCAAGTTAATCAAGGCATTGGATAGCCATTTTGAAATTATTGAATTAGCCTACAAAGTACCAAAGCTGTCTGCGCTTAGTTGGTCTTATCTCAATTATTTACAAGTGGGTTCATTTATTCTTTTACCTGCTGTAGGTATACCTGAAGATAAACAGGCATATGAACAGTTTTCTAAAATCTTTACTAACTATCAAATTGAGCAAGTAGATGTTACAGAAATTGTAAAACAAGGAGGTGCTTTAAACTGTATATCCTGGAACATTAAAATTTAAATGAAATGATTAACAATGACACATTAGAAGAGATTTTTGAGCGGTTAATGAATCGTTTTGAAAATGAAAATCAATCCGAATCCAACATAAATCATGGTTCGAAACTGAGCTTCTCAGATGAAGAGATTATTTTCATGGCCCGATATAATTTAGATGCTTTTTCTGATAAATATCCCGGAATTTCAACATATTACATTGAATGTTTATCTTAAAATTAAGTTTATATGAAAGAACTCATTATCTTTATAGTTGTATTTGTAGTTCTGTTCTGGATTGGAACAAAGCTCAACAGATGGGTAAATGGAAGTCAGATGATTGCCAAAAACCAAAAGAAGATTCTTGAAGAATTAAAGAAACAGAATCGTAAAAATTAAAAATACTATTATGAACAAAAATCTATGTGATTATCAGCTTATTGAATTATTAGACGTCAGAAGCTTACTATCATCGTCTTATCGTGTCAATGATATTTTTGATACGATTGCAAAAAAGTTATTCAACGAATACCATATCAAAAAGGGCGACTCTACGTATGATTTCCTTGAGATTGAATTTTACTATTATGATAAAGAACATCCAGATACAATAACCTATGAACGTAACATAAGTAAAGGTCAATGGTTCTTCCATAACAGTGGCATGGATATCTCATTTGAAAGTTCGTATGAAGATGACTTCAAAAAAACAAGTGATACAGGTAATAACTTCTTTGGTGGTATATTAATCCGTAGTTTAGTAAAGGATGGAAACACAGCTATTATTGGTCCTAAGAAGTGTACCTGGGAGCTTTTTGATACATTCAGTGCTTTCGAACGTAAGCCAAATGATTTGCCAATTATTGAGCATAAATCTGGTGAAAATTTGTTTGAAATTTATAAAACAGACCGATGGTTAGGTGCTAAAAATGATAAGTCAAAAAATGATTATGAAGCTAACTTACAATTATTTAGGTACTATATAAAATGCCCAATTTTGAAAAATAATAAACCGAATTTATATAAAGCTCAGCCCTGGAATACAGGGGCAGAAGAGATCCCTCTCTAACCTATTCTCTTTGTATTGGAATCCAGACTTCAGTTTGATGGTTTGATCCTGGCATGTCGGCACTATCGAGATAATGTTCAAGAATCAGACCATCACTAAGTTCATATCCTTCTGGAATGGTTTGTAAAGCCAGTTCATAGAATTGATCTAACTCACTGTATGGGCCTGTATGGGTAAAAACAGCATATTCAGAAGGCGGAATCTTCATGTGTTTTATTTCATCTATTACCTTTAATTGGTGAGGATGTGTAATAGACAAGCACGCGTAAAAGCGACTTTTAGTCGGATCAGTAATATCGCAATTATCATAACATATCCCCCAATACGGGTCTTCTTCGGGTAAAATATTTTGAGAATGTGCAAAATCGTACAATCTATCCCAACTATCAGCTTCGAAAAAAGAAGCTGATAGGTTGTTGTAATCTCCGATGAAGGAAAGAAAAATTACGGGAGTTTCTTCCATTCTCTGAAAGCTCCAATCTATTTTTTCTTTACAAACTTTTTTATTTTGATGGACCTTTATTCTATATTCGGATGGGGTATATTGATACTTTTTATTGAAAACATTGTATAGAGCCGTATCGTTTGCATATCCTATTCTTTCTGCAATTTCAGTATAAGTATATCGCCCTTCCTGAATTAAATGTAAAGCCAGTTCTCGTCTTACTCTGTCTACGTATTCTCCAAAAGATTCTTTAAGATATAGTTTAAAGTAAAGCTGAAAGTTGCGGGAAGACATACAGGCTTCTCTGGCTAGTATATCTCCTTGAGTGGCTTTATTAAATGCATCACTGGCCATGTCCGACCAATCTTTCAGGATTTGCTGATTGATATAGTGCAACACTGAATCAATTTGAGCTTTGTACTTATTATTCATGCCACATTACTGTAATTTAATCGTCACCTAAGGTTTCTGAATCGGTTGAAAAACAAAAATCGAATCAATGTATCGTACATAAATCGAAATAATTGACCTGCGGATTTATATTAGATATCTGTTACGCCATTAATCTCAATAATGTGCTTCAATTCTTTGACAGTTAGAACACGACCATTTAGCCCCCTATGTAGCATGGCATGGCAATTTGGACAAACTGGGACTAAGTCAGTTTCATAATTTATTTCGTAACTTTCTCCAATGGTAGAAATAGGAACTATATGATGAATATGTATAAAATTCTTACCCAATACCCCATATACTTTTTCAAAGTTCATGCTACAAACAGCACATATGCATCCTTTTAATTCAATACACTTTTGACGAGCTTCAAGGTTACGTTCATATTTATTTACGATAACTTGTTTCTTTACTCCTTCATATATAGAACGATCTGGATCATTGATAAAGTCGGTATCTATAGTTAAGGAATCGACAACACCAGTAATATATTCCACCAATACTGATGAAGGGTTAATTACACTTCGTAAGGCTCCGTTCAAACCATGTTTCAATAAAATTCCAAACGACAACTTTTCAGATCCTACCTCACTCAATTTTCTAAACCTGCAAAATCTATTATGTTCTTTCCCTGCGATAAATTCGTCCGCATTGTGCCAAAATTCTTCATCGGATGTTGATTCTTCAAAGGTCATATTGATTTTTTCAACTTCCATGATAAATTTTATTTTTCTTTCGGGATGAGTTGAATAGATAAAAACAATATCCCCTACTTCATAATTATTACGTTGCTTCCAATCCACATATCCATACTCATTCAAAAAGTCATCCAAGCGAAAAGAGTTATTGTTTGATGGTACTATCCAGTGTTTCATAATTTTATCTTTCAATGGGATTTAATGTCAACTAAAGTCATATCTTTTTAAGAAATTACTTAGATTGTCAAATATAGTTATTTTAGTAAAACGATTTACTTTAAATATATAATTAGTTTTGTGTGGTCTAAATTATGTTTATTCATCCTTGCATATTGAACTCGGAGAAACTATATCTGTACAAAATCAGCTTTAATGCTTTCGATTAATTTTTCGTCAATGGCTAATTCCTTGGCGTAATGCTCAAAATTAGCTATGGCACAGGCTACGGTGTCGATTAGGGCTTTGCTGTCTTGTATATCATTATTCAAGTATAAAGTTCTGGGGTATTCCATATTTCTTTTCGGACAATGGGGATGATAGGTATCCGCAGCTAATAAGTAAGGTTCCTATGGATACAGATATTTTGATTACGCATCGACCTCCATTGGGAATTCTGGACGCGTCGAACAACAAAAATTACGGCTGCTCCTATTTATCGCAAACTGTTCTAAGGGTTCGTCCTCGTTACCACTTATTCGGTCATATTCACAATGCTTATGGAATTGAAAAGTCAAGATATACAACTTTTGCCAATGGTTCAATGGCGGACGAACAGTATCGGTTATTAAACAAGTCTTTTGTATTTGATTTATAATTTCACAAAACTCCATAATTTCTGACAAACTTGAGTATGTGGTGGCTGATTAGGATTAGGATGATGAATATGTATCAAAAGGCGACAATTAACAATAACTCGCTAGCTAAAATTTGTTTTGAGAACGAAGGACGGAAAGAAGTTTTATTAAATAATAAACGCCTCCCAAGTATGCTGCCTTTCGGCAAGCCTGGGAGGCTTATTTTTTTAAGCTAAATATAGTACGGTTGAAACAGGTGAGAGAGAATTACTCTTCGTCTTCAACGTCGTCTTCCTTCATGTTATGAAAAACGTTTTGTACGTCTTCGTCGTCTTCCAGTCTGTCGATCAGTTTTTCGATCTGTTCGCGTTGTTCTGGTGTAACAGTTTTTGTATCGTTAGGGATACGTTCGAATTCGGCACTTGTGATTTCGAAACCGTTTTCTTCCAAATACTTCTGGATGTTTGAGTTTTGCGCAAACTCACCGTAAATAACAATTTCGGTTTCGTCTTCATCTATCTCATCCACACCATAGTCTATCAATTCCAACTCTAAATCTTCGAGAGACAGGCCTTCTTTCTTTACTACGTGGAATACACACTTGTGGTCGAAAAGAAACTCTAAACTGCCTGATGTACCAAGCGAACCGCCTAATTTATTGAAGTAGCTGCGAACATTTGCCACGGTACGTGTGGTGTTGTCTGTGGCTGTTTCAACAAAGATTGCAATACCGTAAGGACCATAACCTTCGTAGTTCATTTCCTTGTAGTCGGTGAAATCTTTCGAAGTTGCCTTCTTGACTGCACGTTCTACATTTTCCTTCGGCATGTTTTCTTTCTTGGAAGTCTGTATAAGTACACGAAGGCGGGGATTTGTTTCAGGATCGGGGCCTCCGGTTTTTACAGCTATTGTGATTTCTTTTCCCAATTTGGTAAAAACACGGGCCATGTTCCCCCAACGTTTCATTTTTCTCGCTTTACGATATTCGAACGCTCTTCCCATATTATTAATTCAATTATATTTTATAATAAACAATTATCTTAACTTCGCATCTAGTTTTTGTTCCAGGTTCGTCTGGATCTTCTTCATGATGGTGTCGATCTGTATGTCGTTCAACGTTTTCTCTTCGTCCTGAAGATAGAAGCTTACGGCATAGGATTTCTTTCCAGGTAACAGATTCTTTCCTTCGTACACATCGAATAGCTCTACTTTTTTCAGTAATTTCTTATCACTGTCGAAAGCGATTTTCTGCACTTCGGCAAACTGTACATTCTTATTCAAAAGGAGTGCAAGATCTCGCTTTACAGCAGGGAACTTAGATATGTCGGAGAAGGTTACCTTACTCTTCTTAATTTCCTTCATCAGAAGTGTCCACGACAATTCGGCGTAGTATACTTCGGTATCTATATCCAGGGCTTTACAAACTTTCTTGTTTATAATACCGAGGGTTCCCAGTTGTCGGCCCGAAACCGTAGTGATGCTGAGGGCGGCAGAATATATATCGTTTGTAAGATTGCCGAATATTACTTTGCTTACGTTTACACCAAGGCGAACCAAAACGTTTACCACATAGGCTTTCAATTCGTAAACGGTTGCCTTTTCGTCGGGGTGTGCCCAGTTATTGGAAACTTTGTTTCCGCTGATCCACAGTCCTAAACGATAGTCTTCGCTGAAGGCCGACAAGGTTTCGCCATCTTTCTTCTTGTCGATATCGTAATCGTAGCAGTTTCCGAATTCATAGAACTTCACATCGCCGTTTTTACGGTTGCGGTTGTGTGCTATGCTTTCTAATCCACCAAACAACAAGGTCTGACGCATAGAGTTTAAGTCGGCACTAAGCGGATTCATCAGCATTACTGAGTGTGATGCCGGGTAAGTGGACAGACTTTCGTAATAGGCGGCGCGGGTAAGCGAATTATTAAGGATCTCATTAAATCCACATCCACAAAGCTGTTCCGAAATCAGGTTCTGAAGATCGTAGCTTTTGTCGGTCGGTGTCTTATAACTTAAATTCGACTTTACGCTGTCGCTGTATTCAATATTGTTATAGCCGTAAATACGGAGTATATCTTCAATTACGTCCACATCGCGCAGTACATCCACACGATAAACGGGTACTTCGATGTCCAAACCTTCGGCAGTTTCCGAAACGATTGTCATTTCGAGGCTTGCGAGGATATTCTTAACTGTCTGAACGGGTATGTTTTTCCCGATCAGTGTGTTTATCTTTTCGAATGAAACAGATACCGAATAGGGTTTAACCGGCTCCGGATATACATCCTGAACAGCTCCGCAGATCTTACCTCCGGCAAGTTCCTGGATAAGGAGAGCGGCACGTTTCAATACATATACGGTGTTGTTTGGATCTAATCCACGTTCGAAACGGAAAGAGGCATCGGTGTTTAGTCCGAAGCGACGGGCCGTTTTACGAATCCAGGTTGGATGGAAATAGGCTGATTCAAGAAAAACATCGGTTGTTTGTTCTGTAACGCCCGAGTCAAGTCCGCCAAATACACCACCAATACACATGGCTTCTTCGGTATTGCATATCATCAGATCGCGTTCGGTAAGGGTACGGGTTATGCCATCTAATGTTACAAACTGGGTTCCTTCGGGTTGTGTTTTCACAATAACCTTATTGCCCTTTACCTTTGCGGCATCGAACGAATGTAGTGGCTGACCCAATTCATGCAGGATGAAGTTGGTAATGTCTACCACATTATTAATAGGACGAAGTCCGATAACGTTCAACCGGTTCTGCAACCATTCGGGGCTTTCCTTTACGGTTACGCCCTTGATGGTTAGTCCGGAGTAACGGGGGCATGCTTCTGTATTTTCGACTACCACTTCGATTGCCGGAGTTTCGTCGTCGATCTTGAATGCTTCCACCGAAGGAAGTTTCAATGCGGCCGGTTTGTTATTTTGTTTCAGATAGGCAGCAAGGTCGCGTGCCACTCCGTAGTGAGAGGTTGCGTCTACTCTGTTTGGTGTGATATCCACTTCCAGCACATAGTCGCTCTTCACATTATAATAATCTTTTGCCAATGTACCTACAACTGCTGTTTCGGGAAGTACAATTATTCCTGCATGGTCGGTTCCGATTCCAATCTCGTCTTCGGCACAGATCATACCGTTCGACTCTACTCCACGGATCTTTGAACGTTTAATGGTAAAACATTCTTCGCCGTCGTATAACTTAGTTCCATTTACAGCAACAACAACCTTTTGTCCGGCTGCTACATTGGGTGCACCGCATACAATTTGTAAAGGTGCTTCCTCGCCTACATTTACGGTTGTTACGTGTAAATGGTCTGAGTTAGGGTGTTCTTCGCAAGTAAGTACTTCGCCAATAAAAAGGCCTTCGAGTCCGCCTTTAATTGTTTGAACCTCATCTACTCCACCTGTTTCCAAACCAATAGATGTCAGGGCCGCGGCAACTTCTTCAGGCTGTAAATCAAAATCAAGATATTCCTTCAGCCAGTTGTAAGATATATTCATCGTTATATAAGTTTATTCTTATTTTCTATAAATGACCGACAAAGGTAATAAGAATTATTCAAAACCTAACAATGGCAAGCCTCCATCTTTAAAAAAAGCGAAGTAACGTTTTAATTAGTAAAGTTTGTAGACTAATTGCAATGATAGCATGGGGTAGAATTTATATTTTACGACTTCTTTTCTGAATTCGGGCAAATCGCCTACCGACAGAGAAAAGACGGTATTGTTTACTACTTGTACGTCTGGCGTGCCGTGATACATGGCTCCCAGTTCGCACTTAAATCCAAAGCGGGAGTTGGTAAATAATCGGCCTAATCCTACACCCAGGTATGGTTTTAAGAAGGCTGTCTTTACTTTTATGTCGGCTGTTCCAAAGTAATCTGCCGTAAATTCTTTTCCACGTAAGGTGTATGAATCGGCGCTTCGGGCAATACCTGTCCCTCCGCTTTCGCCAAAATAGAGGCCTGATGTTACATGAAATAGTCCATTCTCTTTCGGATACCAGTCGGCCAGCATATTTCCATTATACAGTCTTGCTTTCGCATCGGTTGTAATTTCGAAATCTCCTTCGTAGTAATTGTAGGAGAAGTTTAGGGGTAATGCGCTAAACCCGGTCCGAACGCCCCAATGGTTGCCCAGGGGCGTTGCCAATTGAAAGCCGGCTCCCATTGTGCTGACTCCTGCAGAGAGGGAAAGGTGTTTCAAAAACGTATTATTTTCCTGTGCATTGGCTGGCAGACACAAATAGATAAAGAATGTAATATATAGGATTAATCTTCTACTCATAAGTCATTTAGTTATTTCCGACGTTTATTGTTTGGCAAATTTAGAGGCTATTTTCTTAAATATCTCTTAAGGGTGTGTTAATTGTTCCAATCATAGCCGCTATTGGTCTGAAACGAAACAAATCATCGTTTTTAGACGAATATATACTACATTTGCACCCTTAAAATAAAACAACTCATGAAGCCGAAAGATTTACCATTCGTAGATATTATCCTTATTAACGAAATTATAGGACATCCGCATGCTTTTCCGAACGATTTAGTAATTGAAACTCTTGAGTCTAAATTTCGCAATCCAGAGGATTGTAATGAGGCTTGCATGAATGAAGAAAGAGATGTAGACAATCCAATGAGTGTTCGGATTAATGGCATTTGCTTCATTCTTGTTACCAAAGGTAGTCTGACGTTAAATATAGATTATATTAAATTCGAGTTTAAGCAAAATTCCTTGTTTTTCACCTTGCCGGATCATATAGTGGAGTTTTGCTCCCATACGCCCGACATAGAAGGGCAGATCCTGGTTATTTCGAAAGATTTTCTGGTAAACTCGTTAAGGCCTGTGGGGGATACGGACGACTCGCTTCAATATATGTTTATGCGAAAGAATCCTACGGCTAAACTGGATGAAGACGAGGTAAAGGTGATTGGCTCATTGTTTAAACTGATTAGAAAGAGGGCTGAAGTAAAAAACCATTTGTTTCATAAGGAAGCCATACAGTCTCTTTTGTTTCATCTGTTTTTTGAACTGAAAAACATTATCTTTCAGAAAAACGATATAGTTCCAGTTGTACTGTCGCGTAAGGAGGAACTGTTCCAACAGTTTCTGAAGCTGCTATTCAAACATAACCGCGAACAGCATACTGTTAGCTTTTATGCAAATAAGCTTTGCATTTCGCCTCAGTATTTATCTGCGATTTTGAAAGATCTGACTGGAAAGACAACGAACAACTGGATCGACAATTCGCTTATTCTGGATGCTAAAGTGATGCTTAAGGCTCCGAATGCCACTGTTCAGCAAGTTTCGGATTTGCTAAGTTTTGCCAATCAGTCTACGTTCGGAAAGTTTTTCAAAAAACATGCAGGACTATCGCCGGCCGAATACAGAAGGGGCAGACAATAGTCCTGTGTTATTAGAGCAGGTTGCAGAGTTCGGAGAAGTCTGTTATGATGGAGGGATGATCAATCTTGTCTTCCGACTCATCCCATCCGATTCCTTTTATCCATATTGTTTCGCATCCAAGGGATTGAGCCGGCTGGATGTCTTTTCGGTATGAGTCTCCGATAACCGTTACTTCGGATGGCTTTAGATTAAGTGCCTCTACGCCCAACATAAAGATGGCCGGATCGGGTTTCCTCACGCCTACTATGGCCGATTCTATGATTGAGGGGAAGAATGAATCGACTCCAAAATCGGCAAGTACCGCCTGTATGTTTCCATAGAAATTGGAAACCAATACCATGGGATAGCGTTCGGACAATATCTTTAATGTCTTTATTGCCTCTGCTACCGTGTGTTTAGCTTCCTGATAGCATCCCTCTGCAATGGCATTTATTGTTTCGTTCCAGGCATCATCGGGTCCAAGAATGGCTTCATTCAGTAAATAATCGAACTCCAGCTTTATCTTAACGAGCATAAGCCGACGGAAGTTATCTTCGGGCTTTATGTACGGATTTACAGCAAGCGCTCTTTCGGCATACACATAGGCGGCTCTGAATTGCTGTTTGGTAACGGGTACTTTGGCAGCAACATATTGTTCCCAGATAACTTCGGCCCAATGCTTTCCGTTCGAATCGATGGTAGCTCCGTAGTCAAATATCAATCCTTTAATCATACGTTGTTTTCTTTCTGTAAGACAATAGATTCAGTCTCCGTACAAATTTTCTCGTGGGTTGTACACATATACACCAAAAGGATGTTCAGCACGGTTAATTCGAACACAAAATAGAGCCAGGGTATATTGATTAGCAACGAAATAAACAGCACTATCACACGGGTATTGAATGAGAGTATGTTTGTATATTTCATCAATGGCTTGCTCTTTGCACGGAACATGTCGCGTAACCACTGAGGAATCTCCTGGTCGCCGTACACGTTGCGAAGTGTGCTCCGGAACTGTTGCATCTTGGTTGTACGCTTTTCCTGATTTTGCGTATAAGGTACATAAAAGAACATAAAGAACTTCTCGACCGGTTCCGACTTCCATGTTATTTCATTGTTTCTGGCTACCAGCACAGAGGAGTCTTCGAGCTCGCTGCCCTTTTTCCCTTTTAGAAAATAGAGATGGAAGTTTCTGTAGTAATCGGCCATGGATGCCTGCATACTATGAAAATAGCCTGCTGCTGCGCCAAGCACCCAGATCCATATACCATACTCGGGGGTTAGCCGTAAACAGATGGCTGCATAAATTGTGATAAACCAGATATCACCGCAAACACCATCGAGAACACGGCCCAGCCTGGAGTATTGTCCCGTCATACGGGCTAACTGTCCATCTGCGCTATCAAATGAATTTGCCCAAATAAGTAATAAGATACCCGGAATGGTATAACGAAGATCGTCGAAATAAAACAAGATCCCGGCTGCTACGCCTAAAAATATGGAAGCGACACTAACGGCGTTGGGCGTAACATTTAGCTTTTCAAACAATTTTGCCCATAAATAGCCTATCGGGCGATAAAATACCAGGTCAATAAATTCCTCGGTATCCATCGACTTAAGCGTAGATTTTATTTCTTCTTTCATTTCAGTTTTTCCTTACCACATTCAATAATACAACGAGCTATTTCGGGAGCAGCCTGTTCTCTGCAAGGTGCAAAGCTTGGCCAGTCGTTAAAATCGATGATTCTGATTTCACCTTCCGGAGAAATAATGCAATCTCCTCCATAGATTTTAACCCGCAACACCTGGGCTGCACTTTCGCATATCTGGTGCATATCTGTAACAGAGAATGGGATGCCTATTGCTTTTCCGTTGATTTGTTCGTGACCAAATTTACTGTGGTTCATGTTAAACGGATAAAACCAATAGAAGAAGTCGGTTCCTGCTACGCCGTAAAACTTAACCAAATCGCCTACAAGGTGTTCGTTTATCACCGCACTCGAAATTCCACGCAGCGCATATTCGTTTATTATTCCTTTAGCTTCCTCGATATGACGTACATAGGTAACGTCCTCACGGTGGATGGCATGAAAATCTCCCCGCTTAATCCAGCAGTTGTCCATCCCTTCGGCTTTTAATTTTTCTGAAATTGAATGTCCGACTGTAGGTGTTATTATACTTCTTGGATGAGGGATGTGGTTATCGATCAGTAACCTTGTCATCTGTTCGCGGGTACAGTTGGATGTTCCGTAACCAGAATTAACTACCACCCGACCTTCGTCTTCGTAATTCTTTAACTTTTCTACGACTTCTTTGCTTCTTGCCATTGTAAAGATGACTTGTTCCTTAACCTCACGGTTTAACACATCTTCTTCGGTATACGTAGTTACCTGGTATCCTGCTGCCTCTAAATGGCGAACAGTCTCATTGAAAACAGCCGCATCGTTTCCCACATGATTGGGTGAATAACAGTTGCCCCGAACAATGCCGGCAATTCTATTTTCTTTCATTTATCTGAACAATGATTAATATATAAATTTTTCTGCCTTTTCGATGTCTTCTGCATGATCGACATCGATTATTTTTGTGAATGGATATGCTTTTAACTTCAGACCGTGTGTAACTAATCTCCGTTGATAATTACGCATTCGCGATACCCCCGCCTCCATGGATGCCCGTAAGGTATCAATACCTGATTGATTTAAGCAGTATATCCCTCCTGATATGTATTTTGCCCCGGCATAATACGTATCACGAAAGTCTGTTATAGCCAATGTGTTGTCTGTAACAACGTAAAGAGGCTTTTCATCATCAATGTAGTCTGTTACAGCCATCAGGCCATCGCTTGTCGAATCGGTTTCAAATGCTTTTATATAATCGGAAAACTCTTCCTCTTTAAAAATCGTATCAACTGTTGTTAAACAGAATTTACCTCCGGTCAGCGTTTGAGAAAGTTCAAAAAAGCTGTGCATGGAGCTTGGCGTACTTTTAACCACCAAATGCAGGGGCACAGGCAAAGAGAGTGCTTGCAGATGCTCCTGAACTTCTTTCATTTCTTCGTTTACGATAACACTTACAGATTCAGCGTTGTTAGCTAAAAAAATACGAATCAACCTGTCTATCATCGCTTCACCGCCAAGTTTTACAAGAGGCTTAGGCAAAGATACTCCTTCCGATTGCAGACGAGATCCAAGACCTGCTGCTATTATAGCATATTTCATAAAATAAGAATAAATAATATACAAACAAAAACCCTGAAGGCGAAGAAATCAACTCTGTGCCTTCAAAGGTTTTTGTTACTATTGTAATATATAATTAAAAAACTTAATCAATATAGTCCAGCGTCTCTTCTCCAATGATAGAGCGCAATGTATTTTTTAGTTTTATATACTGGATAAACAAGTCGTGTTCCGGCACATGTTCAAGGTCGTGCATAGGACTCTTGAAATAGAAGGACAACCATCCTTGAATACCCGAAAAATTGCATCGCAAAGCTAAATCTGCAAACAATACCAAATCGAGGCAAAGCGGTGCTGCAAGTATTGAATCACGGCAAAGAAAATCCACTTTCAGCTGCATTGGATATCCCATCCAGCCTACAAGGTCGATATTATCCCAACCTTCTTTGTTGTCTTTGCGGGGAGGATAATAGTTAATACGCACCTTATGATATATATTTCCGTATAATTCTGGATACAATTCCGGTTGAAGTATAGTATCAATTACAGAAAGCTTACTTACTTCTTTGGTTTTAAATGAATCCGGATCGTCCAATACTTCGCCATCACGGTTGCCCAGAATGTTTGTAGAGAACCAGCCGTCGAGACCTAACATACGGGTTTTAAGCATCGGAGCCAAAACCGTTTTCAACATAGTCTGACCAGTCTTGAAGTCTTTTCCACAGATTGGCACGTTCATCTCTTTGGAGAAGTCCCACATAGCGGGCATATCAACACATAAGTTTGGAGCACCCATAATGAATGGAGCACCTTCGGCTATAGCGGCATACGCATAACACATACTTGGTGCAATCTGCTCAACATTATTGTCCTTCATCGCCTTGCGTAATCCTTCCAGCGTTTTATGCTCTTCGCCCAGCGGAAGATATATCTCGGTACTTGCAGCCCATATAACAACCACACGTTCGCAATTGTTCGCTGCCTTAAAGTTACGGATATCTTCGCGAACCTGTTCCATCAATTCCCAACGGGTAGCTGCTTCCTTTACATGGGTACCATGTAACCGTTTTACAAAGTTCTGATCGAAAGCTGCCTTCATGGGCTTAATTGCTTTCAGTTCATCTTTTACGCCTTCCAGGTCTTTTTGATTCAACACTTCTGCATGAACTGCTCCTTCGTATACATCTTCCGGGAAAATATCCCATCCACCAAAAACAATATCATCCAATGTTGCCAAAGGAACAATATCTTTAATTTTAGGGAATTTGTTTTCGTTTCGTTTTCCCAATCGCATAGTTGCCAACTGTGTGATTGAACCAATAGGGGTAGCTAATCCCTTTCTTACAGCCAAAGTTCCCACGATAAAAGTGGAGGATACTGCCCCTCCTACTCCAACGACTAATACACCTAGCTTGCCGCTAGCTGGTTTAACTTCTAATTTCATTTTCTTTTATTCATTAAATTTGATCCAAAAAATATTTATGATTCAAAAAGAAACTAATTATTATAACACTAAACTGAAACTGGGAAAACAGGGGACAAAAGTACTATAAAGCATTTAAGTTACCTAGTCTGTTTTTCTTCATTTGTGTTCCAAAAGTCGTTATCAGTAAATCATCATCACGTCCGAAAAGTTAAATGTACATTTCCAGACATTATGAGTCTTACGTATAACACAAAATTATAAAATATTCTAATATAAAAGAGTTTTTTTAAACTTCTTTCATAATTATAGACTTATCGGGATTGGTGTTAACCTGTTTGCATTCATTAAAATGTAAAATGAAAACTTACCCGAAGTCCGCTTGTGTCTACATCTGGCAGATCGCGGTATGTTAACCTCCATACATAGTCGAAACGAAGGAATCTAAATATATTTTCTACTCCTACTCCCACTTCCATATAAGGCTTGTTCTCCATCTTGTACGACCCCTCCGGGAATAAGTACAGTCCGTCGCTATAAGCAGGATTGTTCTTATCGCTCAAATCGCCGTACAGACCTCTGAAAGAAAGGACTTCCCTCCACCTCAATTCCTTTATCAACGGAATACGGTTAAGCAATGCCCCATTTACAAAGTAGGTTACATCCCAGGACAGATACTGGTCGTTAAGAAATTCCATCGCGTTCATTAATGCATAGGATTCATACTGAATCGTATAGGACAAGTTCGCATTTGGAATCATAAGCAAAGGGAAAGGCACCTTATCCCATATTTTACCTGCTTTCAAGATAATATCGGTATATCCATAGGCAGAAAACCAGACTCTTTTCTGAAAACCAAAGTCCGTACGGTTATAATTATAATCGGTTCCCATCAGTCCTTTCCTTGCCACAACATGACTTAGTGTAAACACCGGCGCATCGAATGTAATTGGAATACGATGGTTTCTGGTCTGGTAGAATTTTTCTCCCGGAGCAAATCGCAAGCGAAATTCCATCTCGGTCATTGAATAGTCAATAACAGGCCTGATCATTCCATCCGAACTTGTCTCGATAAACGGGACATAGGAAGTGGCCGACTCCGTTTTATGCCGAAGGGTTGCTCCATAGGATAAGCCGGACTGATATTCGCGGTTGTAGCTCAGTTCGGCTTTCCTGAGATAAGTGATCCGATCGTCTTTCTTTCGTTTAATTGAAAGAAACATATTATCCATATTGGTATACAGATAATGTTGCCCCAGTTGATTAATATCGTATTGATATTCTGCCCTTAAAGAATGAACAGGAAACTCGTTGGGGTGTTCTTTTTTATCAATAAAAGAGTATTCGACTCCTGCAGAATATTTAAGTTTATCATCTTTTGTTCCGTAAGCAACGTATCCATCGGCAAACAATCGGTCATTCAAATGAGTCGTTGTAGTTGCTCCTGCACGAAAACGCATTCCCTCTACTGCATTTCCACTTATCGAAGTATTCATTGGTCCAATATCAATTTTACTTCCTTTGATTGCCGTTGGAATATAACCCGAAACCAAGGCTTTAACAACCTGTTCGGTATAAAAGAATAAAGGAACTTCCCGTAATTGGGCAAGCATGGCATCTACCGCTTTTTCTTTTTCTCCGATTGGGACATGCCTGTTTTCTTTCCAGAATTTATTGTCTTTATATTTTGCTTCAGCCAGTTCGATAACAGATCCGGATTCTCCAAATACGGATAAATCTGACGGCTGTTCAAACGAATGATTTTTATACGTTACGGTTCTTCTGGCATGTAACCCGTCGGACTTAGCAGTAAGTTTAAAGGACACTGCAATATCATCCCGGACAAGTAGACGAGTTCCATCGGGCGCTCTGTCGTATTCCTGATCTATCGTCATCCCATCCACAAAGTTCAGGTTGATGTCTTTAGGTACTTGCAACTTAACCCGTTTGACGAAATGGGTCGAGTCCAACGTAATGTAGAGATGTCCCGTAAAACCGAATGATTCGGAATTAAAGGGCACAAATCCCAAATCCATGCATTTAGTGCCATTAACTTGCACCGTGTCCATTAAGTAGTACTTATAGAAAGACGGTCCCATGGTTGACAACGGACTGACAAACCGAATTAAGAAAAGGGGTATGTCGTTCTTAAATAAATCCACATCTTTAAGTACTTCCTTCAAGAACTGCTGCACTCCTTCTTCCGAGAATACCTCGTCAATGCCTGAACGTTTAATTCCTGTGATTACCCTTTTTTCATCACTGGGATTTTTCCGGTAATATACTTCTTCCAATGCTTCTTTTACTGAAATGTTAAGGATTGGTAAGCCGGTTACGCTGGACGTATCAACATAATTCTGAAGAAAATCGAATTTCTTGAACAACCCCTTTTTACGCTTCTCCTCATTAAAGTTATTCAGAGCAAAAGTCATCTTCTCGTAACGTTCGTAATTGTAAAAGTCATGATTGCGGGGATTATTGGCATCTTTCGATTCAATTACCTCTTTAACAAATGCTACGGCAGGATTCCCTTTCTTCACATACTTCTCCTTTCCCGGCTTGATTACAACCTCATCCAGTGTATAGGATGTTGGAGCAAGCTCAACATTCAAATTGGTATCTTTCCGGGATTTTAGCTGAACAAACTTTTCGTTATAACCAAGGTATGAAAAACCCAGGGTGGCCGACTTCGACGGACTAACGAATGCAAAATATCCATCTGCATCTGTCGTTGTTCCTTGTGTTGATCCTTTCAGGAAGACTGATACGAAAGGCAATCCTTCGCCCGTTATCGAATCGGTAACCAGTCCTTTAACGGATGTCTGCGCATTAGTCTGAGAAAAAAAGGAACCACCAACCAAAAAAATAATAAGTAACGATATATATTTATGATACATATTCTAGAATAATTGTAGTTTTACACCAAAAGAAAGGCTTAAAACATCTCTGGGGTGAATATATTTATTTGTTGCTCCACTTATAAAATACAAATCAGATGTACTAAGTTCATAGAACAATGTAATTTTCTTGTTCAGGTCGTTGCGATCGTACCTATAAGAAACACGCTGTCCTGCAAAAATATTCGTCCGCAATTTAGTTGAGAATCCATAATATCCCGAAGGATACTTTTCGGGTTCCTTAACCCAGAACTCGTTATCCAGGACTGTATTCAAATATAATCCGCAAGCCAACGGCTCTATATTAAACTGATCGTTCAACTTTATTTTCCACGGCATAAAGTTTTGTTTGAGCGTTAATGTTGCCTTAGCCCGTTTAGACGAATAACGAGGAATAATACCAATCAGCAAATCTGTTTCCCACTGATCGTTTGTACCGTATGCCCATCCTGTTCCAGCCGAAAGAAAGCCCATGGAACCTGCGTACTGAATTTTTCCATATCGGGGAATCAGCTTATTCCATAGAGTATGATACTTTTCGACTCCGGGGCTATAGGTTTCCTTTGCTACCAACGAATAGGTAACAGACAATAATAGCAGGCATAGCAGGATACGCTTAAAAGTAGACCACTTCATAACTATATCCCTCCGGTGTTAGTGTGAATACCATATAATTTCTTTCTTTCATCGAGGCACAACCATAGTAAAGAAACCCGTCATTAAACGCATCTGTAACCTGTAATCTATGATTATGTGCGTGTAAAGCAAACTGTAAGGATGGGTACTTTTTAATTTCTGCATGAAAAAGAGGTGCGACATTATTATTAAACTGATCATCGAATGGCTTCACATGCATTACAGCAACCGTTCTTGAAAAGGCCATCGTATCCGTCATCTCTTCAGCTATAAAATTGAAATCGGGAACCGGATGCGAGTAATCGTATTCAAGCGCATTCGTATTCATGCATACGAACTTTGTGTCTCCGGCAACAAAAGAGAAGTTCTCGTCGCCGTAAACCCGTTCGAACACCTCTTTGCCATTGCCTAAAATATCGTGATTACCAATCAATGCCACATAAGGAACATGCAAGCCCGACATAATATCTCGTATCCAAAGGAATTCTTTTGTTATCCCAAAATCGGAAATATCACCTCCGTGAATAACAAAATCGATGCTATCCTGACTGTTTACATGTTTTACAAAATCGGATGTTTCATCGTACCAACGCTGTGAATCGCCCATAAACGCAAAGCGAATTGTATCTTTTCCTTCACAAGCATTCTCAATCCTTTCTATGTTTTTTACATTGATTCCCGTTTCTCCGTCTATCCGGACATCATAGGGATGATACTCTATTAAATCGCAACCAGTAAGCAAAAAACTAATACCTAAGCCTAAATAAAAACCTTTATTTATCATATATCCTCTTTATTGACGACGATGCAAAGTTAGTGATATGCATCTATCCGTTAAAGTTCTGTTTCTCGTTAAAAATGGTCCAAAAGTCTTCTAAGTAACACTTGATTCCATTCTTTTCATCTTAATAAGTATTCTATATTAACATCTGGAAAAGCAAAAGGTTATAATTTTCCATATTATTACACAGTAAATAAAGAGTAAGTTATCAAACATTAAACAGACTGTTTAGAAAAAGAAAAGCCGCCTCAAAATGAATTGAGACGGCCTTTTTATAAAATAAACTAATCCTTAAAATATACTCCAGGCAACGGTAAGACCAGCCATTACAATGGCAACCATACTCATTAACTTAATAAGGATGTTCAAACTAGGACCGGATGTATCTTTGAAAGGATCGCCAACGGTATCTCCAACGACTGTTGCTTTATGTACATCGCTGCCTTTTCCTCCATGATTACCTTCCTCAACATATTTCTTTGCATTGTCCCATGCTCCTCCGGCGTTAGCCATAAAGATAGCAAGTACAAATCCTGTACTAAGTCCACCAATCAATAAACCGATTACTCCGGTAACTCCAAATATAAGGCCGGTTAAAACCGGAGCAATAATTGCAAGAAAAGAAGGAAATATCATTTCATGTTGCGCACCCTTAGTCGAGATCTCGACGCAACGGGCATAATCTGGTTCTCCCTCACCGGTAAGAATTCCTTTTATTTCGCGGAACTGTCTTCTTACTTCTTCAACCATATGCCCTGCGGCACGACCAACAGCATTCATCGTAAGACCACAGAATAGAAATGCCATCATGGAACCCAGGAACATACCTGCCAGCACTTTCGGATTCATAAGAGTAACATCGTAATAGTACATGAAATCGGTAAAGGTTGCCTTGTGAATAGGAATTTCTCTGCCGTCGGTAAACGTTAACACGGTTTGTCCAAGACGGATCAAACCAATTTTGATTTCTTCAATATAGGAAGCCAGCAAAGCCAACCCTGTAAGTGCGGCCGACCCAATAGCAAATCCTTTACCTGTTGCAGCGGTTGTATTACCTAAAGAATCCAACGCATCCGTACGTTTGCGAACTTCGGCACCTAACGCACACATTTCGGCATTACCTCCTGCATTGTCGGCGATTGGACCATAAGCATCCGTAGCCAAGGTTATACCAAGTGTAGAAAGCATTCCCACAGCAGCAATACCAATACCATAAAGTCCCATGGATACATTGGTAAAGTCAAAACCTGAAGCAAAAAGGAAAGATAAAATAATACCTGTAGCCACTGCTATTACAGGAATAGCTGTAGATATCATACCAAGACCTATACCTGAAATAATAACCGTAGCTGGACCTGTTTTTCCTGCTTCAGAAATACGTTGTGTAGGGCGATACGATTGGGATGTATAATACTCGGTAGACTGACCAATAATAATACCAACCACCAAACCGGTTATAACAGATCCTGAAATCCATGCCCAATTTTCTAATTGTAACATATATAATATACCAAAAGTAGAAATGGCGATAAGAACCGAACTAAGGTTCGTTCCAACAGCCAGCGAACGCAACAGATTTTTTATAGTTGCATTCTCGTTGGTACGAACAGCAAAAATACCTATAATTGACAAAACTATACCCACAGCAGCAATCAACATAGGTGCGATAACGGCCTTATACTGCATCTCCACATCACCTGTAGCCACAAAAGCAGCAGCTCCAAGAGCAGCAGTTGCCAATATAGATCCACAGTAAGATTCATATAAGTCGGCACCCATTCCAGCAACATCCCCTACATTATCTCCCACATTATCGGCGATAGTTGCAGGGTTGCGGGGATCATCCTCAGGAATACCAGCTTCAACCTTACCAACCAGGTCGGCACCCACATCGGCAGCTTTGGTATAGATACCTCCGCCAACACGAGCAAAAAGAGCCTGTGTTGAAGCCCCCATACCAAAGGTAAGCATGGTCGTAGTAATAATTGAAAGTTTATGCGTTGGATCCATTGCATCACCCGGAATCAGCGAATTAAGCAAGAAATACCAGAAAGAGATATCCAGCAATCCTAATCCTACAACCACCAAACCCATTACAGCACCACTTCGAAATGCAATTTGAAGACCTTTATTTAATGAAGTACGGGCTGCATTTGCAGTTCTTGCAGAAGCGTATGTAGCGGTTTTCATTCCCAAAAAACCTGCAAGCCCGGAAAAGAAACCTCCGGTAAGAAAAGCTACAGGTACCCATTCGTTTTGTACGCCGAAACCAAATGCCATGATAGAAAACAAAACAACTAATACCAGAAATACCAATGCAACAACCTTATATTGTTGTTTTAAATAAGACATTGCTCCTGCACGTACATGCGAAGCAATTTTAGCCATCATTTCTGTTCCTTCACTTTCTTTCATCATCTGTTTGTAGAAATAAAAAGCAAGAGAAAGCGCCATGACAGAAGCGATGGGCACAATCATAAAGATAGGTGTTATCATAATCAGCAGAATTAAAGTTTAACTCTGTAAATGTAAAAAAAAAGAATTTAACAAAAACAATTATAAGAAAAATTACGGCTGATTTTAATTATTAATTCCACAATAATCCGGAAGTATATCACAACCCAGACTATTAACTGATATATTCGAATTAAATAAATATATCTTTGAACTTTCAAAGATATATAACTGGCATTTCAAAGTTATATGATTGGTCGAAAGAAGTATATACTTTTTGGCCAAAAAGTACTAATAAATAGACCAGGACTTGATTTATTCCAACCTAAACTTACTATTTCTTAATCTTAGCGAGTTAGAAATTACTGAAACCGAACTAAAACTCATGGCAGCCGCTGCTATCATGGGCGAAAGTAACACGCCGAAAACCGGGAATAAGATACCTGCAGCAAGAGGTATACCCAAGGCATTATAAAAAAAGGCAAAGAAAAGGTTCTGTCTGATGTTCTTCATAACCATAGCACTTAAATTCATAGCCTTTACTATGCCAACTAAATCCCCTTTCAGAAGGGTAATTTCAGCGCTTTCGATAGCCACATCCGTACCAGTACCCATCGCAATACCGATGTTAGCCTGTGCCAGAGCCGGAGCATCATTAATGCCGTCGCCTGCCATAGCCACAATCTTTCCTTCAGCCTGCAATTGTTTTATAAAGTTCAGTTTATCCTCGGGCAAACATTCCGCTTTGAAAGAAGTTAAATGTAAGTCATTGGCAACCGACTGAGCCGTATTGTAATTGTCTCCGGTAAGCATTATTACCTCAATTCCTTTTTTGATGAGTACATCGACAGCCCTCTTACTTGTTTTTTTAATTGGATCCGAAATGGAAATATATCCTCTTACCCTCCCATCCATGGCAATATATGAAACAGTCTTACCAGAAAGCTGCTCTTGCTTAATCAGGTTTTCGATCTTATCAGAAAGAACAATCTGCGTTTCGGTCATCAGTAATTTATTACCTACGCTCACTTTTCTGCCATCAATGATACCCGTTACTCCTTTCCCGGCAACAGCATTAAAATCAGTCACATTTCGAATCTCGGCACTGTTATTCTTAGCATAACTAACCACCGCCTGAGCCAAAGGATGTTCGCTGTAATTATTCAGCGAAGCAGCATATTGAATCAACTCTTTTACATCGGAACCATCAAAACCAGCTACTTTTTCGACCGAAGGCTTTCCCTCCGTTATTGTTCCGGTTTTATCTATAATCAATGCATTTATGCGATTCATGTTTTCGAGCGCTTCCGCATTTTTAATCAACACACCGCCCTGAGCTCCTTTACCTACGCCCACCATTACAGCCATCGGAGTGGCAAGGCCAAGAGCACAAGGACAAGCAATAATAAGAACAGCAAGCGCATTTACAAATCCGTAAACATAAGCTGGCTCGGGACCAAAGATTGCCCAAACAATAAATGTAATTACTGAAACAGCAAACACAACAGGAACAAAATAGCCGGCAATTTTATCAGCTAGATTCTGGATCGGAGCTCTGGATCGGCTGGAGGTATTGACCAGCTCTATTATTTGAGAAAGCAATGTCTCGGATCCCACTTTCTCGGCCCGCATCACAAAGGAACCAGTACCGTTAATAGTCCCTGCAGTAACCTTGCTTCCCTCCTCTTTATCCACAGGAACAGGCTCTCCGGAAATCATCGATTCGTCAACGCTCGATCCTCCGTCCACAATAACTCCGTCGACAGGGATTTTATCACCCGGTTTTACCCGAAGCAAATCGCCTTTTATAATTGAATCAATAGCAATAACCCTGTCTCCTTTTTCATCAACCACAGTTGCTTCCGTAGGTGTAAGTTTAAGCAAAGCCTTAATAGCACCACTTGTTTGTTTATGAGCCCGGGCTTCGAGCAATTGACCTAATAAAACCAACGTTAAGATAACCGTTGTCGCTTCAAAATAAAGGTGAACCATGCCATTGTGTCCTTTAAATTGTTCGGGAAATATATCAGGGAATAGAAGTGCCACAACACTGAATAAAAAAGCTGCACCCGATCCTAATCCTATTAAAGTAAACATATTCAGCTTCCAGGTCCGGATGGAAATCCAGGCTCGTTCAAAGAACATCCAGGCTGCATAAAAAACCACAGGAAGTGTAAAAGCAAACTGTATCCAGTCGGCCACATGATGAGGAATCAGCAACGAAAGCGGATTTCCGGGTATCATTCCTCCCATGGAAAGAATAAACACAGGCAATGTGAAAAGTAAAGCTATCTTGAATTTCTTCTTTAACTGTAAATAAGTGGTATCATCCTCATCGTCTATAGTAACCGCTGCAATCAGATCCATTCCACATTCCGGGCAGCTTCCCGGTTCATTGTACATCTTGTCTCCTTCACATTGCATTGGGCAATAATACGTTCTTTTACTGCTATCCGAAATAGTTTTAGGAGGATGAGCATGCGAAGTACTGCCTGTATTAGCTGGCTGTGAAAGAATGATTCCATCTACGGCATCTGTGATGGTATAATTTCCGGCTGCACTCAAAGCTCGTTGCAATTGTTCGGTTGGAACATGTGTTTCCATCGTAATGGAAGCAACAGGCGGATCAAGCGTTACTTCGGCAGACACTCCTTCTATTGTATTAAGGACCTTTTCCACTCTTGTCCGGCACCCATTGCAACTCATTCCTGTTATTTGATACGTGTGTTTCATTTTGCTTATTTTTAATGTACAAATATCACTACTAAATGGAATGCTGGCGTTATACAATTATGGAAACGATTTGTACAGTTTAAAGTTCATCCAGAGGCTTGCGTTTTTTATCCTTTAAGAGTTTGTAATAGGTTGGTGACATTCCTGTTACCTTTTTAAACTGTTTACTCAAATGAGACACACTACTATAATGAAGAAGGTCGGCAATTTCACTCAGGTTTAATTCGTCATAAACAAGTAGCTCCTTTACGCGTTCAATCTTTTGGGAAATAAAGTAATGTTCGATGGTTGTATTCTCTATCTGGGTAAACAGGTTACTCAGATAGGAATAATCAATACGCAGGGAGCTTGCCAGGAAATCGGAAAGGTTAGTATTCAGTTCATTGTTATTCTGATGCACCAATTCGGTTATCAGATTTTTTGTTTTCTCAATAATACGACTCTTTTTATCATCGATCAAAGAAAAGCCAACGTCGGCCAATGCGGCATTCACCTTCAGCTTTTCGTCGTTCGTTAGTTCTTCTTTAATATCCACTTCACCTAAATCCACAGTCAACGGATGGAATCCAATCTTTTCAAGTTCGGACTTCACAACCATTTTGCAGCGGTTACATACCATATTTCGAATATAGAGCTTCATTTGCACTTAATTTGTATACTAGTTAACAACAATCAAGCGTTCAGTGTTTTATTTCTCTCTCTTATTTTATTTCGGATCATACCACCCATTAATAAAAACAGTCCAGTCCAGATAAAAGCAAAGCAAACAAAGTGAGCAAGGGTAAATTTTTCGCCAAAGACGAAGATACCCAATAAAAGCTGAAGTGTGGGAGATATGTACTGAATAAAGCCCATGGTGGACAAAGGAACAACATTGGCCGCTTTGGCAAACCAATAAAGTGGAAGTGCTGTTACAATTCCACTCAAAACAAGCAATATGGAGATTTCCGCCGAAAGGTTTGACAAAACAAACTCTCCCTTATTTATGGCGAAGAAAAGATAGATCAGTGCGATAGGCGCTATCAGCAATGTTTCGATTGTAAGCGCTGAAATGGGTGGAAGATTTGCCTTTTTCTTGACCATGCCATACAATCCCATGGAACCAGCCAATATAATTGAAATCCAGGGAAAGGATCCAAAATCCCATGTGAAATAAGACACTCCAATTAACGCTAGAAATGTTGCTATTCGCTGGGGTTTTGTCAATTTTTCACCCATTACTATTACCCCCAGCAGAACATTTATCAATGGATTTATATAATAGCCGAGACTTGCTTCAATAATATGACCGTTATTGACTGCATATATGTATGTTCCCCAGTTTACAGTTATGAGAATACCTGTTACTGACATCAGCAGAATATTTTTTCTTTTACCAAGTACCCGAAGAAATTCTTTGCGATTGGAAATAAGAACCAGAATAATCATAAACACAGCAGACCAAAGCATACGGTTCGCAAGGATAGTAAGGGACGGCAGACCTGCAAGGAGATTCCAATACAAAGGGAACATGCCCCAGGTAATATAACAAACGAAGGCAAACAATACACCTTTTGTTCCTTTTATCGTAGCCATTTGTTTGGTCATATTTATTTTACACGTTCTTTAGCAAGTAACTTACTCCCATTTTCGGCAAACCAAACACCCGATATAATCAACAATGCTCCCAATAAAATATAGATGGTAATTTTTTCGTCTAACACAATTGCTGCGGTTATCATTGTTATGAGAGGTAACAGATAGATGTAATTATTGGTGGTAATGGGGCCCAGGTTTCTAATGGCCGTACTCCACATTACATAACAAAGTGAGGAGGCAATCAGACCTAAAAACAAAAGATTGGCCGCAACCTCAGGAATCAATACTGTCTGCAGCGGAGCTCCGAAAGGTTGAAAGAAAAAATAGGGCGAAAGCGATATCATCCCGTATAAAAACAGCTTACGGGTAATAAATAAAACATTATATTTTCCGCTTATCTGGCGTATTAATATGGAATAAACCGCCCAGCTGAATGCTGCTCCAAAGGTCAGGAAATCGCCCAGCGGATTTAGTTTAAGTATGAAATTACCATTCAAAATTACAAGCGCAACACCCATTAACGAAATAATGGCTCCTATAAGTATGTATCGGCTTAACCTCACTCCCTTTATAAAAATGTGGCCTAACATGGCTGTGAGTAACGGAACCGTTGCACAAATCAGACCTACGTTGGTTGCTTGTGTAAATTCCAAAGCCGTATTCTCCAGTAAAAAATAAAGCGTACCGCCAAAGAATCCAATCCCGAGAAAGGACAATTCGTCTTTAAGGCTTTTTATCCGGTGAGTGCGTGGATATAGCACCCATAAAAATAAATAAGCGATAATAAAACGATAGAGCATAATCTGTGCCGGCGTAATGCCATACTGTAACAGAACTTTGGTCGAAACAAGGGTTGTTCCCCATACAACAGAGGTGAAACCAGCCATCAGATGGGATAATTTGATTTCTTTATTAATCGTTTTCAATGAATGTTCCTATTTCAAATTAAGCTACAAATGTAGCTAAAACAAACCATAAAAAACCGGTTAGCAACTAAACAACTCAACGAAAACGATCATGAATCTGAGTACACAAATCCATGATCGCAAAAAATAGTTCTTCTTTATCTAAAGCGCTCTACTTTATTTCCATTCTGTTTCGACACCTTGCTTGCGAATAAAATCCTGAAATTCTGCCAGTATGGCTTTATCTTCGCGGACTTCTTTGGGTGTAACTTTTTTGCTCCCGGCAAAGGCTACCAACATACCAACAGCTTCTCCGATACTCCATTCTACCGGATGCAAACGGTAACAGCCATTAGTTATATGAGTCGTCCCAATATTTTTATTGGCAGGCAACAGGTTTTTAGTCTTAACCGGGATTAATGCCCCCAAAGGAATCTGAAAAGGCAAAGATCCAAAATCCAAATAATTATCACCCTCACTACTTGGATGAAGGTCTATGTGATAATAACCAATACCCACGCTATCATAAAACTCAGCAGCTTTAAGATTCTCTTTCCCGCCTGTTACTATCGCCCTGTTATCGGTACCAACATGTTCCTCCAACACGGTAAACAAAGCTTTGATACGTCTGGATTCACGTATATACGGATATTTAGCCAGGCCATCTTCTGTACCCATCACATCCTTGCGTAAACGAACGCCCGGCCATCCTTTACCTCCATCCGGCCGGGGAGCTTCAGTTTGCAACCAGTACAGAAGCGAAAGACTTTGTTGTTTAGCTCTTTCCACCTGTTTTTTGAATTCCTCTTCGCTTGCCTCAACGATATCTCCCAATACGTAATCGTTCTGTGGCCAGTTAACGATCGTAATATCTCCTTTGTAGAAACCCGGAACAAAATTGTCTTTATTGATGATTCGTCTGTAATTCCACAAGTTCAACAAATTACCGGTAGGACTTCCATCCGGATTGAAGCCAAGCTCTTTTGGTTCCAATGTACTGGGATTTGAATAATGCAATCCTATCATTTTACCGGACCAGGGCTTTTTCATCTTAGGTGCGAATTCTTTCCAGAAATCGTATTCGGCAGGCTTTGGAATAGTGCAGTCCTCACCCGGCACATAATCTATAGCAAAGCACATGGTAAAGGCCTGATTGTTTTTAAGATTGGCCTTCTCTGTGGCATGCAGTTCTCCTGTCTGAGATTTAGATTCGGCACCGGTTACATATTCTGTTCCAGTAATGGGCAACAGTTCGCCCAACTCTGTGGCATCTACAAAATAGGGTGCCTTAAATTTTATCAATTTATTGGAACGAAGATTTTTCACGGTTACAGAATTAACTACATCGCTTTGAACGCTTGCATCAACAACTTTATGTTCAAGCAATAAAACCAGCTTGCCTGCACTAATGTACGGAGCCATCATATCCTGAAGTACACTAACAGCTACTTTTGGTTCATGACATAATTTAGAAACAGATCCTGCTCCCGGATTCAGGTATTGAACTGCCTTGGCAGCATCAGTCAACGGATAATTTTTTTTATAGTATTCACGGATTGATGTGCGAAAATCACGGTACAACTGAGGGGCACCATGTGTTTCAATCCAGTTATGTTCGTCGGGCGGAACCCCTTGTTGCGTTAGCTGTCCACCAATCCAATCTGTCTCTTCAGTAAGAATTACAGTCAGATTGTTTCGAAGAGCGGCAAAAGCTGTAGCGCAACCTCCTAAACCACCGCCAATAACTACTACATCCGCAGCTAATTCTTCCGAACTATCCTGCAGGTTAATACGCTTGGTTTTTTGATTTTCGGGGATAGCAAATCCCATTAATGAAGTAGAGGCAAGAGCTCCTCCTCCAATGGTTAATCGTTCAATAAAATTTCTACGATCCATATTATTTATTTTAAATCTAAGGAATAAATACACGCATAGCAAAACACAGCTTGCCCGTCAAACTAATAATAGGATTCAAATAGGGGGAGGAAATTGTTATAACAGACCAATCTGCACTAATGGCAGAATGATGGTTAACTCGTATACCTTTGCAAACCTAACCAAATATTTTGGAATTTGCAAAAAACCAGCATCAATTATTTTCGCGCTTACTCGATGGGCTTGCATTGCTGCTATTTTTCTTCTTTGAAAACAATATGTTCCAGAAATAAAACGGTAATTGTGCCCATCACAAAACCATTACCAAGAATGGGACGGATCAAAGAAGGTAGCTGTGCTAATGCTGCTTCGGGAGCAAAGGCAATCAACAAAGCAACCATCAGGGGAAACCCTATAATGAGTCCGCTGTTGAATGTTTCAACAGCTTTTTCACGCGCTATCATCTGCAGAGCCGCCGAGAGTTGCGATCCCATAAGATAAAGAAGGATGGTTCCAACAACAACATCCGGAATCGAGCTAATCATTCCTATTAATGACGGGAAAAAAGCGCAAATAATCAATCCAATTCCTGCAGGAATCAATGGATATCTGGAAGCACATCCTGTTGCCGAGATAACGCCCGGACTTAATGAGTAATCTACGGGGCCTATCACTCCTAACAATCCGGAAAAGGAGTTTAACAGTCCGGTAGCACAAATTCCCCGACGTCTTCTGTTATCCATGGCCGAAGCACCTATTTGATGACCTACCGACTGGATTGAGCCTAATTCATTTACAATTAGTGCTACATAACAGAACAAAAACGACAAGATTACGCCGCCGTCTATTTTAAAATGAAAATTTAACAACGAAGATGGGGTAAAAGAAGAAACTTCGGTTACCCAAACTAAAGAGAATGAATTAGTAAACAGAAAATAGATAAACATTCCTAGTATAAGTCCCAAAAGTACAACTGTAGATCGCCACACTCCTTGTAGTCGATTATTCATATAAATCATAAAAAGAGAAAGGGAAAAAGCAAGTAGAAAGTTAAAAAGAATAGGCCCTTTGCTACCAAAAATAAGATGCAAAATAACCGGAGCCAAAGTAAAGGCAATCAGGGCCAGAATAACAGATACTATACGTGGAGTAAATATTCTTTGTATTTTATTGAACAACCCACTTGCACCTAGAATAAACAAAAAGCAGCCACCCAGAAGAATCGAAGTATTCACGGCATCTGCTTTTTGGGAAGTTGCCGCTATTATGCCAACAAGCAGGACCGATGCCGGACCTATAACCAAAGGTAGCCTGTGTCCCCAAAGAACCTGAACAATCAATCCAAATCCAATCAGGGCAAATAGTTTCTGCATATAAAGGATTTGTGCAGACATGTCCGAATTGTTCATTTCGGCTGTTATCGCTCCCAGAATAATAATTGAAGGAACCGATATAACAAACCACTGCAGCCCGTAAAGCAACATAGGAAACAAAGAAGGTTTATCATTCAAACCATATTTCATATCCTGTAATTTAGTTCTATATTATATGTGTAAAGATAGTAAATTTCTGTGTACTCTATTACCAAAATAATTTATCTTTACAGACTAAATACCTAAAATATCAGTTCTAGTATGAAAAAAACGTTGACCTTTTTGATTTATTTACTATTCCCATTACTCGTATCAGGGCAAGATCCTTTCTATTTTGTTCAGCTTACTGATCCTCAGTTTGGAATGTTTGAAGGGAATAAAGAGTTTGTAAAAGAAACAGCATTGATGGAAAAAGCTGTTGGAGCTATAAATAAACTATCCCCCCGCTTCGTTGTTGTTACAGGCGATTTGGTTAACGACGGGAATAATACCGAACAGATCAAAGAGTTTAAACGAATCTGTAGCCTGATAAGAAAAGATATACCTGTCTACCTTACTCCCGGAAATCATGACGTAGGACAGCAACCAACAAAAGAATCTCTTAAAAATTATAGGGATGAGTACGGATACGATTGCTTTTCGTTTCAGGTAGACGGCACTTGTTTTATCGGACTAAACACACAGATAATCTGGACCGGATTTAAAGATAGCGAAGATTCACAATTTGTCTGGCTGAATAAAGTATTGGAGAATTCTCAAAAATGCAATCATAGAATTGTATTTGGTCATCATCCGTTGTTTGTCAATTCGATAGATGAGCCGGATAAATACGAGAATTTTCCAACGGCAAAACGGAACACATATATTAGCCTGTTTGAAAAATATAACGTTGGAAATATGTTTGCCGGTCATCTGCATCACAATGCGTCAGGTCAGATTGGTCAGTTCAAAATGAATGTGACCAGCGCTTTGGGAATGCAAATAGGAAAAGACAAATCGGGTATCTGTATTGTTAAGGTTTACCCTGATCATGTGGAATCTGATTACTTTCAGATAGATTCGACTCCAGACCGTATTGATTTATAAAGACACAGTATTTAATCATTTAACTTCATAACGAAACCACAATGCAATTATAAAAATCAATTTTACATATAAATTTGCATAAAGAATATCTTTCGTCTACTTTTGCTGTATTCAATTAATAAATCCTGATAAATGAAAAGATCTATTTCCATCCCCTTATATGCAAAGATATTGATAGGAATGCTTATTGGTATTTTAATCGGTGTCGCAGCATTATCGTTTGGTGTAACCAAGTTTGTTAATGACTGGGTACGTCCCTGGGGACAGGTTTTTATCAGGTTATTACAGCTAATTGCTGTTCCATTGGTATTTGTTTCGCTGGTAAAAGGTGTTATCGGACTATCCGATATTGGAAAATTTTCGCGTATCGGACTAAGAGCCATTTCGCTTTATCTCCTGACTACAGCTTTTGCTGTTACCATCGGTGTATCTTTAGGATTAGTTGTAAAACCAGGTCAATTTGTAGACAGAGAATACGTTACTTCCATGCAGGAAAGCTATCAGGCGGTTGTAGAACAAAAGAAAGTCGAAGCTGAAAGCATGAAAGACAGTGGTCCCCTTTCCTTTCTTGAAGATGTAGTGCCTGATAATTTTGTGGCAGCTACCAGTGATAATCGCAAAATGTTGCAGGTAATATTTTTTGCCATTCTGTTTGGTATTGCCGCTTTATGCATCGAGCGGACTAAAATAGTGCCAATTGAACAACTGTTCGATTCTTTATACCATATACTATTAAAGGTTATCGATTTTGTTATTTTGTTTGCTCCTTACGGAGTAGCGGCATTAATGGCTGGTCTTGTCATCGATTTCTCTGGTAACCTTAGTATGTTTGGGGCACTTGCTGTTTATGCTATCACAGTAATAGCCGGACTACTTTTTTTAATGTGGGGTTTCTATCCTGTTTTAGTTTACTTTTTCACTAAACTAAAGCCCGGCTTCTTTATTCGGACAATGTATCCTGTGCAATTATTTGCTTTTACAACCAGTTCCAGTGCTGCCACGTTGCCCCTCAATATGGAAACAACCGAGAAGGAACTGGGAGTATCAAACGAAGTAACCTCCTTTGTCCTACCGGTGGGGGCCACTATTAATATGGATGGAACCAGTTGTTATCAAGCCATAGCTGTTTTATTTATTGCTCAGGTAATAGGTATTGAACTCTCCTATATACAGATACTAACGATACTGGTAATGACAATCATTTCCTCGATAGGTACCCCAAGTATTCCGGGTGGCAGCTATGTAATTCTAACGATGGTACTTGCTTCGGTTGGCATACCAGCCGAAGGTTTAGCTCTGATATTAGGTATAGACAGACCGCTTGACATGTTGCGGACTGCTGTAAATGTTACCGGAGACGCAACAGTCGCTGCTATTGTGGATACGCATAAGTCTGCCTGAAGCAGGGGGATGCTACATGCCGTCGGGAACTATTTACCGCATTATTTTGTTGACTAATAAATGTAAACTTCAGTATGAAAACTAATATTGCGAATATACGAAAAGATTATACCCGTGGAGGATTACGAAGGAAAGACTTGAATGAGAATCCGCTGGAGCAATTTAAAAAATGGCTAGAAGAAGCTATATCTTCGCAGGTAGACGAACCTACTGCGGTATTGGTAGGTACTGTGTCGCCCGAGGGAAGACCCTCCACCCGTTGTGTATTATTAAAAGAACTGCGTAATGGCCAATTTGTTTTTTATACAAACTATGAAGGTAGAAAAGGACAACATCTGGCAAACAATCCCTATATTTCTCTAACATCCCTTTGGCATCAGCTTGAAAGACAAGTTCATGTTGAAGGTATAGCTCAAAAAGTATCGCCCGAAGAATCCGATGCCTACTTTAAAACCAGACCTTATAAAAGTCGTATTGGTGCCCGTATATCCCCTCAAAGCCGGCCGATTCCAAACCGAGGCGTTATTGTAAAAGCTTTTATGCAGGAATCCCTTCGTTACCTTGGACGCGATGTTGAAAGGCCATTAAATTGGGGAGGATATGCCGTTACCCCTTATCGGATTGAGTTTTGGCAAGGAAGAGAAAGCCGTCTGCACGATCGCTTTCTATATACTCTACAGGAAGATAATACCTGGAAAATAGAAAGATTGGCTCCATAAACTTTTCATAAAAATTTATATCCTATGAAAATTGCAATTAGTGGTAGTTCCGGATTTATAGGAAAGCATATACTATCCTTTTTTAGGAATAAAGGTTATGAAGTTATTCCACTAACACGGGCTGTTCTCGCCTCTCCTGTTATGCTGAGTAATTCACTTGCAATGTGCGATGTAGTTGTTAATCTGGCCGGAGCTTCCATTAACGGACGATGGACAAAAGCATACAAACAAGAAATAATGAATAGCCGTGTTGACACTACCAGGCAACTTGTAACCGCTATCAACAATCTCGATAACGCTCCGTCTTTATTTATTTCCGTTTCGGCTGTTGGGATCTATGCATCTAATGGAATTCACAATGAATCCAGTCAATCTTTGAGTGCCGATTTTTTAGCACAGGTTTGTAAAGCATTGGAGAATGAAGCTTCGCAGTTAAAACCCTCTACACGTTTAGTGATAGCCAGACTGGGAGTTGTACTTGGAGCAGATGGAGGGGCAGCTCCTATCATGCTGACGCCTTTCCGATTTTATTTAGGCAGCACATTTGGAAGTGGCAAACAAGGTTTTTCGTGGATTCATATGGAAGATCTGCTCCGTGCTTTTGAATTTATTATCGATAACAACTCAATATGCGGGATTGTAAATCTGACTTCTCCCGAAATTACGACAAATAAGCAATTCTGTAAAACTGTTGCTCAAGTATTACGGAAACCCTGCTGGTTCTCTATTCCTTCGTTTGTATTAAAACTTCTTCTGGGTGAAAGTCATATCCTGATTACAAAGGGGCAACAAGCCTTTCCTGAGGTTCTTCTAAATAATGGATACATATTCAGTTACTCAAAGCTGAGTGATGCCATCAAATCAATTAAATAAATTGCGTTGATTCTAAAAAAAGAAGAGGGTGAAATCACATCGTGATACACCCTCTCTTTATGCTATTTGTTGAATGTTATTTGTTGAATTTAGCCTTCAACACTTTCAACATATCCTGTGTCATCATATCGAGATCGTATGTTGGTGCCCAATCCCATTCTTTACGTGCACAAGTATCGTCCAGCGAGTTTGGCCATGATTCGGCTATACTCTGGCGCAACGGATCAACTTTGTATTCAATAGTAAAACCAGGAATGTACTTACGAATGCTTGCTGCAATGATTTCAGGATCGAAACTCATTGCTGCGATATTGAAAGAATTCCGGTGGATTAAACGAGTAGGATCTGCTTCCATTATATCGATGGCTGCATGCAATGCATCCGGCATATACATCATATCCATGAATGTTCCGGCTGCAATAGGACATACAAAATGACCTGTTTTAACTGCTTCATAGTAGATATCAACCGCATAGTCTGTTGTTCCACCACCCGGAGGTGTTACATTTGAAATCAATCCCGGAAAACGAACCGAACGAGTATCCACTCCAAAACGAATGTTATAATAATCGCTCAACAATTCGCCGGAAACCTTGGTTACCCCATACATGGTACGCGGATTGCGAATCGTATCCTGAGGTGTTTTATCTTTCGGTGTATTGTTTCCGAATACTCCAATAGAGCTGGGAGTAAATACAGCACAATTCATTTCCCTTGCTACTTCGAGTACATTGAACAAACCGCCCATACCTATCTTCCAGGCAAGTTGGGGTTTTGCTTCAGCTACAGCAGAAAGCAAAGCTGCTAAATTGTAAATTGTGTCGATCTCGTACTTTGAAACTGTTTCGGCAATCTGTTGTTCGTTGGTAATATCTACAATAGCAGAAGGACCTGATTCAAGTAATTCCCCTTTGGGTTCCTGACCTGGTATATATCCTGCAACGATATTTCCATTGTAACGCTTTCTTAATTCCATGGTCAGTTCTGATCCTATCTGACCAGTCGAACCAATGATTAATACATTTTTCATTCCGTTTAAATGTGTTTTAAGTTTTTTCCGGTGCAAATGTATGGAGAATAAAATAGTTTAGATAATTTTCGGGTAATATTTTAATTCAATATTGAGAAATTATTTAGAACTTTGTCACTCCAAAAATACAAATTAAAAAACTCAAAAAAAGTTTTAACTAACAAAACACAAAAGTCATGTACGGAAAAATGAAAGATTTCTTGGCAAATGAACTGGCAGAGATTAAAGCTGCCGGATTATACAAGAACGAGAGAATTATTACCACATCACAGAAAGCCGACATTAAGGTTAATGCCGGTGAAGAGGTTATTAACTTCTGCGCCAATAACTATCTGGGTTTATCTAACGATCCCCGACTTATCCAAGCTGCCAAAGATGCTATGGACACACATGGGTTTGGCATGTCATCAGTACGTTTTATCTGCGGTACTCAAGATATTCACAAACAACTTGAAGCTGCTATTTCTGAATACTTCCAAACAGAAGATACAATTCTGTACGCTGCGTGTTTCGATGCAAACGGGGGTGTATTTGAACCTCTGTTCGGCGAACAAGATGCTATCATTTCGGATTCACTAAATCATGCTTCTATTATTGACGGAGTTCGTTTATGCAAGGCAAAACGTTACCGCTACGCCAATGCAGACATGGCCGATCTTGAAAAAGTGCTTATCGAAGCACAAGGCCAACGTCACCGCATTATTGTAACCGACGGCGTTTTCTCAATGGACGGCAATGTGGCTCCTATGGACAAAATATGTGACTTAGCCGATAAATACGATGCACTGGTAATGGTTGACGAATGTCACTCTGCAGGTGTTGTTGGAGAAACCGGTCGTGGTGTTGCGGAGAAATATAATGTATATGGTCGTATTGACATCCATACAGGAACGCTTGGAAAAGCATTTGGTGGCGCAATCGGAGGATTTACAACGGGCAAAAAAGAAATCGTTGACATGTTGCGTCAGCGTTCTCGTCCTTATTTATTTTCAAACTCTATTCCTCCCGCAGTAGTTGGTGCAGGACTGGAAGTATTTAAAATGCTTAAGGAAAGCGATGATTTGCACGCTAAGTTAGTAGAAAATGTAGCCTATTTCCGTGAAAAAATGGTTGCTGCCGGATTCGACATCAAACCTACTCAGTCTGCTATCTGTGCTTTAATGCTATACGATGCCAAACTTTCTCAGGAGTTTGCTGCTCGTATGCTGGAAGAAGGAATCTATGTTACAGGGTTCTACTATCCGGTAGTTCCTAAAGGACAAGACCGTATCCGTATTCAGCTGTCGGCCGGACACAACAGAGCCCATCTTGATAAAGCAATTGCTGCTTTTATTAAGGTTGGAAAAGAACTGAGTGTTATTAAATAATAGCCGTTCATTATAATAGCAAGGGGGAAATTGTTGATTCCTCCTTGCTTATTTTTGAAAAGCCGTTTTGAAACAAAGAAAAAGTATGCATCTCAGTAATTATCATAGCCATTGTTCTTTTTGTGACGGACGAAGTATACCCGAGGATTTTGTGAAGTTCGCTGTATCAAAATCGTTCAGGGCTTATGGCGTATCTTCGCATGGTCCTCTCCCATTCGAAACTTTCTGGAATATGTCCGCTTTCGATATGCCTGAGTATCTTACAGAAATAGATCGGCTTAAAGATAAATACGGTGATTTACTGGAGATCTACACTGGAATGGAGATTGATTACCTGGATGAAAGCTATAACGCATCGATCCCCTACTTCCGTGATCTGCCTCTTGACTACAGGATAGGTTCCGTCCATTTTCTTCCTATTTCCAAAGAACTCTCAGAGGCCAACATGGTATGCATTGATGGTCCTTTTTCTGATTTTCAAAATGCTGTAAATACCCACTTCGAAGGAGATGTAAAAAAGATAGTAGAACGGTATTACGAGTCGTCCATGAAAATGGTTACAGCAGGTGGCATAGACATAGTAGGACATTTGGATAAGATTTACATGAACGGTCACAAATGCAAAGACTTTTCTTTTAGTGCCTCATGGTATCATCAATTAGTTTACGAATATCTTACACTAATTGCAGAGAAAGGTCTTATTGTTGAAGTAAACACAAAAAATTTACTAAAAAAACAACAAACATTTCCTAAAGCCGATTATCTCAAAGTAATGAAAGAAATGAATATCCCTGTAATGGTAAACTCAGATTGTCATACCCCTGATTTAGTGAACGACGGAAGAGAAGAAGCTTTTGGATTACTCAAACATGCAGGTTACATGGCTACATGTGAATTAATTTCAGGTTCCTGGAAAGAGGTCCCATTTTAAATTGAGAATCTATTATTCAGGAATGATACTCCCTAAACCATTCTTTGTTATTTCACTTATAATAAAGTGATAAACCTTATGTAAGATACTATTGTTATTGTTAAGTAATACATTATTAGTAAAAGTCTTAAATACAACTAGATGAAGTCAGATATCGAAATTGCAAGAGAAGTCTCATTACACAAAATTAAAGATGTTGCTGAATCGTTAGGTATCCCCCGCGAAGAAGTTCATAATTATGGCAGGTATATTGCCAAGATTCCTTTAAATCTTATTGATGATGAGGCAATCAAAAAACACAATCTGATATTGGTTACCGCTATCACTCCAACAAAAGCAGGAGTTGGAAAAACAACGGTTTCTATCGGACTTACTCTAGGTCTTAATAAAATCGGAAAAAAAGCTGTAGTTGCTTTACGGGAACCTTCTTTAGGTCCTTGTTTTGGTATGAAGGGTGGTGCCGCAGGAGGTGGATATGCACAGGTGCTCCCTATGGAAAACATTAACCTGCATTTTACAGGCGATTTTCATGCAATTACGTCAGCTCACAATATGATCACAGCTTTGCTGGATAATTATCTGTACCAAAATCGTCACTCTGGCAACGGATTGAAAGAAATTAAATGGAAACGGGTACTTGATATAAATGACCGTAGCTTACGAAACATTGTCTCCGGACTTGGTGGCTCGGCTAACGGAATTCCTGCGGAGACTGGATTTGATATTACACCTGCTTCGGAAATAATGGCTATTCTTTGCCTTGCTTCTGATCTGGAAGATTTAAAACGCCGTATAGGTGACATCCTGCTTGGTTATACTTTCGAGGATAAGCCTTTTACTGTAAAAGATTTGGGTGTTGCAGGTGCAATAACCGTCTTATTGAAAGAGGCAATCTTACCTAACCTTGTACAAACTACAGAAAATACTCCGGCATTTGTACATGGGGGACCATTTGCAAATATTGCTCATGGCTGCAATTCTGTTCTGGCCACTAAAATGGCACTTACCTATGGCGATTACGTTGTTACGGAAGCTGGATTCGGTGCAGACTTAGGTGCCGAAAAGTTCTTCAACATTAAGTGTCGTAAGGCTGGTCTTTCACCCAAGCTTACAGTTATTGTTGCTACGGCTCAGGGATTAAAAATGCATGGTGGTGTTCCTGAAACAAAAATTAAAGAAGCAAACATTGAAGGATTACAGAAAGGATTTGCCAATTTGGACAAACATATTCAAAATCTCAAAAGCTTCGGTCAGGAAATAGTTGTGGCATTTAATAAATATGCTTCAGACACAGACGATGAAATAGAATTATTGTCTGCCCATTGTAAGGAAATGGGTGTTGGTTTTGCTGTAAACAATGCCTTTAGCCAGGGAGGTGAAGGTGCTGTCGATTTAGCAAAATTAGTTGTCGACACGATTGAAAAACAACCTTCCGGACCTCTTTTGCTTACCTATAAAGACACAGATTCTATTCGCACAAAAATAGAAAAAGTCTGCCGTACAATTTATGGTGCCAAATCGGTTGTTTATACAACTTCGGCTGAAAAGAAAATCAAACAGATTGAGGGTATCGGGGCTTGTCATTATCCGGTATGTATTGCCAAAACACAATATTCGTTCTCTTCAGATCCTCAGGCTTACGGCGTTACCGAAAACTTCGAGATGAAAGTGCGCGACATTGTTATAAACAATGGTGCAGAAATGATTGTGGCAATTATGGGTGATATTATGCGTATGCCTGGACTTCCAAAAGAACCTCAGGCAAAATATATTGACATAATAGACGGACAGGTTGAAGGACTAAGCTAGTCTCGTATATTTATAAATAAAAAAAGAGACCGTCAGTTATCCGACGGTCTCTTTTTTATTTACAAATTCTTAATGTGTATCCTTTAGCTTATATTGAATTAACCCTGCATTTACAAGTTCGTCGTGACTGATAAAACTATTTTTTAATACGTTGTTTCCAGCTTTAACCTCATGTATATAGATTTCATCTACATGTTTTCGGTCGGCACCAATTACCAGTTCACCCTTGGGATAATACTTTTTGTTCAGTTTTAATGTAACTTTATCGAACAATGGAGAGGTAAGCGTATAATTTACATCGCCAGGGCAAGCAGGATAGAATCCCATCATGGAAAATACAGCCCAGGCAGACATGGTACCGGTATCATCGTTTCCGGGAATGCCCTTTGGTGCATTGTGATAATAGTCGGTCAACAACTGACGGACAATCTTCTGGGTACGCCACTCTTCGCCCTTAAAATTACTAAACAAATATGGATATGCAATATCTGGTTCGTTTGCCATATCATAATACTTCTTGTCGAACACCATCTGCAGTCTATCCACAAATTTCTTTTTACCACCCATGAGCTTTGCCAGTCCGTTAATATCATGAGGAACATAAAAAGTATAATTCCAGGCATTACCCTCATGAAAACCGGGACTTGGTTCAAAGTTCTCACCTTGTTTTGGATCGAACGGCGAATAAAATGTTCCGTCGGGCAAAATTGGACGCAGCGTTCCGAATTCTTTACTATAATAATGTTTGTAACCCATCGAACGATTGTAAAACAGCTTTGCATCCTCTTTCTTACCAAGCGCATCAGCAAACTTAGACAAGTTCCAGTCCGCTATATAGTACTCTAACGCATGCGAAACTGAGTTATCATATTGTTCACGCAATGGAACATATCCTTTTGTGAAGTAGTCGTTAACGTCGGGGCGCATCAGGTTAAACTCACCCGGAGTTGTTGCTCCCTTACGCATTGCTTCATAGGCAGTCTCCACATCAAAGTCTCGTAAGCCCCTCATCCAGGTATCCACAATAGCCGGAATGGACGGATCTCCTTCCATGGTTAACGTTTCGCGGCCAAACAATTCCCATTTAGGCAACCAACCACTTTCCTTATACATATCAATCATGGTATGTATAATTTCGATCTGCCGTTCGGGGAAAAGCAACGTCATCAACTGGTTTACATTCCGATAAGTATCCCACAAAGAGAAAACGGTATAACGGTTACCTGTAGTCTTACCAACCTTAAGGCTCTCCATCATCGGATATTCGCCATTCACATCCTGTAGAATATTCGGATGAATCAACAAATGATACAAACCTGTATAGAAGATTGTCTTTTCATCCTTTGTACCACCTTCTACAATTACACGCGATAAGTCGTTATTCCACTGTTCTCTGGCAGCTATTTTCACCTTATCAAAATCGAATCCAGGTTGTTCGGTATTCATATTTAAGCGTGCGTTTTCAATGCTTACAAACGACACTCCCATCTTTACTTCAATTACTTCGCCTGCTTTGGTATCATAGGTAAACCATACACCAACATCGTCGCCACTCATTTCACGGGTATACTTGGTATACAGTTTGTTTTTGCCCGAAAAACCATCCCATTCTGCTTCGACACCCTTCATAGGGCGTTGTTTCTTCCAGTATCCCATATGTTTGGGAGCCTTGTTTACTTTCATCACAAAGTAAATTGGAAAAACCGCCTGCGGATTATAGCAGAAGGTGCCCAGTAGCTTACTTCCCTCTATTTCTGTTTCATTTACAATCCGAACTGTCGCACCTGTTTCGTTAGTAAGTCCCTCACCCAGATTTAACAGAATATTTCCCTGTCCGGCAGGAAAGGTAAACCTGCTCAATCCAGTACGCATACTGGCAGTAGCTTCAGCCTTTATACCATATTTTGTAAGTTTATTACTGTAGTATCCCGGAGTAGCTACTTCTTCTGTGTATGCACTACCGTAGGTAGAATAATCAACATTCAGCTCGCCTGATGTGGGCATAAGAAGTAGACTTCCCATTTCCGGACATCCCACCCCGCTTAAATTCACATGAGCAAATCCAGTGAAAAAACTATTATCTGACGAATAAGGAGCCGACCACCACTGACTATCCTTATCAAATTTGTTTGTCTCCGATCCCATCACATTGAAGGGAGTCACACTCATCAGACCCTGAGGGCAAATTGCTCCGGGATTGGTTGTCCCGTAATTGCTAGTTCCGATAAATGGATTCACATAATCTACAGGTTGTTGTGCCGAAGCACAGAGACTTCCACAAAGCAACAGTGAAATTACTTTTTTCTTCATTTTATTCTATTTGTTATATTACCAAATCACAATTTCGTCTGTAAAGATAAATCCTTTATTTACTTCTGATGCCTTTACACGCACATAACGGGCTTTCCAATTTCCGTTGAAAGTGTACTCCTGAAAAGTAAGATTCGTTTCCTCTTTCGGCACTGAGGTAGGAATCGCCTGCTGTTCAATATAGTTTACACCATCTTCGGATGTAAGCAACGTAACAACACCCGGTTGAAAAACACCCGGACCCGTAAGCTGCATAAATCGGGTAGAAATTTTATGCAAATCCGTTACTTCGCCCATATCAACCACACAATCAAGGGCATTCAGATAACCTTGCCAGCGGCCGTCAAGATAAGTTAGTCCGCCTCTGTAACCATCCAACAGCGCATTCATACCACCCGCCATATACCCATTATATAACTTACTGTTATAATGAATAGGTTTGTTTATTCCACGATGATAATCCACCTTCTTTTCCGAAGGTGTACCCTGAAGCAGTCCATCGCGAAAAATAGCAGCCTTGATATATGCAGAATCGATTACAACAATGGTATCAGTATACAAAGCCGAAACTATTGTTGGCGTTGAACCATCAGTAGTATACCTGATTTCTGCCGGGTATTTTTCTGCATCAAACACAACATTTATCTGTTTTTTCAATGTATCGACAGACATGGTAAGCTCTATGTCATCCGAAAGAGTAAAGGCATTTACACCTTTTGCCTTTAATAAAGATACATGATTGTTCACCCTTGGTTTAAAATCGGACCATTCACGCAGGTTCTGAGGAGTCCATGCTACCTCTGCCAAAGCCAGCAACCGAGGAAAAACCATGTATTCAACATGCTTTGCATTGGGCATATATTCAGTCCACGTATTTGCCTGCACGCCCAAAATATGTTTTCCCTCTTCCGGGGTAAGAACTTCGGGCATGGGGTTATAACGATACACTTGTTTTACAGGAGTAAAACCTCCGATAGCAGCCGGTTGTGTTTTGGGATCTGCCTGATAGAAATCGAAATACATATAATTACCCGGAGTCATCACAACATCATGACCTTCCTTTGCAGCTTGAATACCTCCTTCAATGCCACGCCACGACATCACAGTAGCTTCGGGAGCCAGTCCGCCTTCTATTATTTCATCCCAACCAACTAACTGACGACCTTTCGAAACCAAAAATTTCTCTACCCGTCTTATCATATAACTTTGCAGCTCATCCAGATTAGACAATCCTTCCGCTTTCATTCGTTGCTGGCACTTTGGACAATCAGCCCAGGCTTTCTTTGTCGCTTCGTCGCCACCAATATGAATACGTTTTGAAGGGAACAAATCCATTACTTCAGTTAGAACTTGCTCTACAAATGTAAAAGTCGAATCATTTCCAATACAGAAGTCGCTGTTCTTATAGGATTCTCCGGAACACGACAATTCCGGATAGGCTACGAACACCTCTTCGGAATGACCGGGCATTTCTATTTCGGGAAGTACTGTAATGTGCTTCGAAGCTGCATAAGCAACGACTTCACGTATATCTTTTTTAGTATAATACCCACCATATGCACCTGGAGTACCTTCCGGCACAAACTTACGATCGCCGTTCCACCATGTTTTCCAGTCGGCAACCGGACGAAATGTAGCTTCGCTCGTTAACTTAGGATACGCATCTATCTGTATACGCCAACCCGCTCCATCTGTAAGATGCCAGTGAAAAGTATTTAGTTTATAAAACGCCATCCAATCAAGCATCTTAAAAATAAACTCTTTTGGAAAAAAGTTACGTGACACATCTAAATGAAATCCACGATAAGGAAAGCGTGGCTCATCTTTTATTGAAACAAACGGTATCCCTTCCTGGCGGATTAACTGCAATAAAGTTTGTGTTCCGTAAAACAATCCTTCACTGGAAGAGGCCTTCACAGTTACGCCATTTCCATCCACCAGCAACAGGTAAGCTTCTGGTGAGTCAGGAAAAACATCTTTATCTGTAACAAATCGAATTACATTCTTCTTTACACGTGGTTTTGCAAGCTTTAAACTCTTGCCAACATTATTAAGAAGAGCTTGCTGAACCATTTCGGCCAACATTCCGGATTCATTGCTTTTATCTGGCAATACAATTACTGTAGATTTATTTACTTTAAAAAAGCCATCTTTTACAATTAAGGATGCTGGCTTAGGAATAACATTAGTCTGTTGCGCATTTACAGGCAAACCATGTAAAAACAGGAAAAAGCAAACAGCAGCGAAAGCTATCAACCTTTTACAGATTAGTTTTGACAATAACATCGGTGTTTAGTTTAACGATTTGTAAATAATGAATACTTTAAATAGCTTAAAGTGCCGTAAAGATACAATTATCCCTCCGATTCATTCTGTTAAGAATTAAGAAAACAAAAAAGAGTAGCTAAAAGAATAAAAAATATCAAACATCTAAATTATTTCCTGCAGAAATTTGTTTTAAAAGAAATATGATGTATATTTGCAATATATTTCTAATGGACAATAATTAATGTGATTAATAATTAAGAATCAAAAACAAATAAACAGATACAATGGTAAAAGGATTTAAAAACTGGGGATTTGCACGTATCATAAGGCTTTTAGCTGGAATAGGTATAGGAATATATGCCTTTTATACAACTCAATACATCTATTTGGTGCTTGCAGCTGTTTTATTAATACAAGCTGCGTTTAATATGTCGTGCTGCGGTGCCGCTGGTTGCGGATCCGATTCGGATACAACAAAGCACAATACAGTATATAAAGATCAGATTAAAAACTATAATCCTTCAAAAAGATGAAAAAGACGGCGTTATTCATGCTGCTTGTAAGCTTTGTTCTTGTATCATGCAATGCGAATGGACAAGGAGAACAAGTAAATAAAAAAGAAACAATAAAAGAAAGTTATACAAATTTAAAAACTAAAAGTAAGATGAAAACAATTCATTTAACAAAGGAAGAGTTCTTAACAAAAGTAGCTAATTTTGAAACAAGTCCTAATGAGTGGAAATACCTTGGAGATAAGCCTGCCATCATAGATTTTTATGCAGAATGGTGCGGTCCTTGTAAATCAATTGCTCCGGTACTTGAAGAACTGGCTGCCGAATACGAAGGAGAAATTTATATTTATAAAATAGATACCGAGGCCGAACAAGAGTTGGCAAGTGCTTTTGGCATTCGTAGTATTCCATCACTTTTGTTCGTTCCTATGGACGAAGCTCCACAGATGGCTCAGGGAGCCATGCCTAAGTCGGCCTTTAAAGAGGCTATCGAAAGCGTTTTGCTAAAGAAGAAGTAATAAACTAAAACAATGGACACTATCAGTACTAACGCACAAATGTTCTTTATTGAGAATGAAAGTCTTTATGGTTTTGAACACACCATCGAGCTGTTGTCTGCAAAGATCGCAGAAATTGGATGGAAAATATCGGTTGTACATGATCTGCAGGATACGTTGCGAAAGAATGGAAAAGATGTCCTTCCTGTTAAAGTTATAGAACTATGCAAACCCGATTATTCGGTACAGCTTCTTAAAGAAGACAAAGAACGAATCTATTCATCCCTTATGCCTTGTAGGATTTCTGTATATCTTACATCAGACGGGAAAACTCATATATCCAGAATGAATTCGCAATTACTGGCTTCTCAGATAGGAGGTTTGGTAGAGAAAGTGATGGGAGAAGCTTTTTCATCCATCGAAGCAATCCTTAAATCGATGATCAAAAAGTAAGCATACGAAAAATTACTTTTATTCAATCTGTGCCTGCAAGACAAAATATTTTTATCTTGCAGGCATTTTCATGTAAAATCAACAATATGAACAGAATTTGTGATCTATTCGGAATAGAATATCCTGTTATTCAGGCAGGGATGGTTTGGTGTAGTGGATGGAGGCTGGCTTCGGCCGTAAGCAATGCCGGAGGATTGGGATTAATTGGAGCCGGTTCTATGCATCCGGAAGTACTGCGCGAACATATCCGCAAATGTAAAGCAGCCACCGACAATCCATTCGGAGTAAATGTTCCATTGATGTATCCGGAAATAGAAGTAATCATGAACCTGATTGTTGAAGAAGGTGTAAAGATTGTTTTCACTTCGGCAGGTAGTCCGAAAAAATGGACCGGATTTCTAAAAAAACATGGCATAACAGTTGTTCATGTGGTATCAAGTGCCCTTTTCGCAGCCAAATGCGAAGAAGCTGGTGTTGATGCGATTGTAGCCGAAGGCTTCGAAGCAGGGGGACACAACGGCCGCGAGGAAACAACCACACTCTGTCTTATTCCATCGGTTAGAAAAGCAACATCCTTACCCTTGCTTGCAGCAGGAGGTATTGCTACAGGCGAAAGCATGCTGGCAGCTATGGCACTCGGTGCCGACGGTGTACAGATTGGTACCCGCTTCGCATTGACGCATGAAAGTTCGGCTCACAGCTCTTTTAAACAATATTGCCTTGGATTAAACGAAGGAGAGACTCGCTTGATGTTAAAAAAGCTGGCTCCTACCCGATTAGCCAAAAATGAATTTTTCGCGGAAGTTGAAGAAGCCGAAAACAGAGGTGCAAGTGTTGAAGAAATGAAAGACCTTTTAGGTAAGGGTCGTGCTAAGAAAGGTATATTTGAAGGTGACTTGATTGAAGGTGAACTTGAAATTGGTCAGATTGCTGCCCTCATTAACGAATGTCCTACTGTAGAAAACGTAATGCATCAACTTATTTTATCCTTCAACCAAGCAGCAGAAAGAATAGCGTCGGTACGGTTTTAACCGACGTCGAACATCGAAGGCTCAGAAACTTAATATATCTTTCGTCTTCAAAAGATATAACTTTGCATCTTTAAAGATATATCTTTCAAGATGCAAAGTTATATCTTTTTTAATCAAATGTCCTTAGTTTTAAATATAATAGAGGCGGTGCAAAAACTACGTTATACGATAGTTCCTGCACCGCCAAAATTAGTTCAGAATACTGGATTTATTCCATTCCCGGATTTTGTTTCAAGCTAGGATTACGTCTGATTTCTGCCTGTTTAATAGGAGCGAAATACATCTTGTTGTCCCATGCGCGGTTTTCGCGGAAAGAAAGATCCTTTACAATGTAAGTGTAGTTGTACTTTTCTTCACTGTGGATGTATGGCTTAGCTTGAGTCATACCTGGTTTCAAACGACCAAATACCAAAACTCCGGTAAGCGGACGTTTGTTGATTTGGGGTGCAATCATCCAACGACGTACGTCGAAGTAACGGTGATCTTCGAAAGCTAATTCAACCAAACGTTCGTGACGTACAAATTCACGCATTTCTGCCTGATTGAATGCCTTTCCACGACGTGTAAGTGTTGTTTTAGTATCCGGCATACCGATACGGGCACGTAATGCGTCAAGATAATCAACTGCATCTTCAAGTTCATTCAATTCAACGCTTGCTTCTGCGGCAATCAAATACATCTCGGCAAGACGGAAATAGGTCCAAGGTACATTCTGAGCATAGTTCTGGCCATCAACAGAGGTGTCAACCAACTTACGTTCGTAGTAACCTGTCCATGATCCGTTCCAGTCTTCGATTGGTCCCTGACGGGTATCGATACCGTTCAATCCTTTAAATTTCAATTCTGTATCGGATGGAGGCAATTTGATTGACACTTCACTTTCAACTCCAGTTATTTCGTAATAACCTGTCTGCAACTGACCTAGTGGAGTTGGGTCCAAAGGATAAGCATCAGCAGGACGTATACGACCCCATACACAACCATCGAAACCGATTGTTGCATAGAAACGTGGTTCTCTGTTCAAATAAGGATTTACTGTTTTTGTATCACCTTCTTTATCAAAGCCAGACAATAATGTTCCATCTGCCATTTCGAAGTTCTGAACCAAATCCTGAGTTGGAGTTACTCCAGACCAGTTGTGGTAACCGTTTGGTCCGTGCTGAAGTACCAACCAGTTGGTTGATCCCTTTTGCGCAAACTGACGGGTAAAGATTTTCTCTTCATTATTCGGATCAAGAATAATCTTATGGAATTTCTCGGCTGTTGCTTCTACTGTACCAGCATTACAATCTATAAGCTTATATGTACCGCTATTGATTACATCTAAAGCAGCTTGGCGGGCAGATGTGTAAAGTGCTTTCTGATCACCATTATATTGGTTTTCCTCCAGGGTATTTACTGTTTTGTCGAAATACAACGGACTGGCAATCTGCAACAATACTCTGGCTTTCAGAGCCATTGCAGCTCCTTTTGTAGCGCGTCCAAGGTTGGCATCGCTAACTGTAGCCGGAAGTAATTTGATAGCTTCTTCGCAATCGGCAAGAATAAAATCGACACACTCTTTAACATTGTTACGTGGTTGCTGCATTTCTTCCACATCGTTCAATCCGTACACTTTGGTTACGATTGGCACACCACCAAATCCGCGAACAAGCTGTGTATAGATATAAGCACGAAGAAAATAAGCTTCACCTTTCATCTGACCATTGTCGTATCCCGATGTTACAGGAACCTGGTCGATTTTTGAAAGAGCCAGATTGGCATAACGAATACCTTTGTAAGCATCATACCAACGGAACGGACAGTTTCCATCATCAAACCACTGAAGGTCACTTTCGGAAACTGCTGTTTCGTTTACAGCTTTCATACCGTAGTTATGAGTAAAATAGGCCTCATCCGAAGCTGCAGCAATTGCATGTTCGCCGGCACCGTGACGTACATAACCATAGATTGTATTTATGAAAGACTGCGTTAATGCAGCATCAGAAAACACCACATCTTCAGAATACTGATCGGTAGGTGTAACATCCATAAAATCCGAAGAACATGAAGATAACGACACAGTCGTACCTAAAGTCATCGCAAGTAATATATTTTTTAAAATAGTTTTCATACAGTTATACGATTAGAATGTTAATGAAACTCCAAAGTTCACAACGCGTCTTTGCGGATAAGAAGTAATATCCTTGTCGTCTGCTTCAGGATCTGCCACTTTCAGCTTGTCAATTGTAAAGATATTGCTAGCGTTTACATACATACGAAGCGCTGAGATACCGGCAGTTTTCAAAGCAGGAACAGTGAAATTATATCCAACTTCAAGGTTCTTCAAACGAACATAGTCGCAAGAACGGATGAAATAAGTGTTGCGGTTTGAAATCCAGTATTGGTTTTCACGCTCGTAAGCACGTGGATGTTCTACAGTAGGATTTTCTGCTGTCCAACGTTTGTCATAGAAGTCTTTCAGGTAGTTACCTACTGTACCAGACCATGTCTGGATATAGGTTTCAGCACCAAGAGCTCCCTGGAAAAGGGCCATCATATCCCAGTTTTTGTAACGAAGATTTACATTGAAACCACCTACAAAGCGTGGTTCAGCGTTTTTTTCACGTCTCATCTGGTCGTCTGCATTAATCTTACCATCGTTGTTGATATCCTTGAATTTAATGTCGCCAGGAACAGCGCCCGACCAATGTGGGTAACCGTCTATTTCTGCCTGATCATTAAATACACCGTCGGATACATAATAAAGAGCCGATCCTACCGGACGATCTGTAGACTTCTTATATTCGGGAATACCCGGAGTTTCGTCCCAGAATAAAATTTTGTTGATAGCATACGTTCCATTAACAGAAAGGTCGTATTCAAAATCGCCTATTTTGTCGCTATAGCCTATCATTGTTTCGAAACCTTTGTTTTCCATTTCACCCAGGTTTTCACGAGGTAATGTGATACCTGAGATTTCAGGAAGAGATGCATTACGGCTGATCAACATGTGGGTACGTTTGTGATAGAACAAGTCTGATTCCCATGTTAATTTACTATTCAGGAACTTAAAGTCGAAACCTAAGTTGTAAGTAGTACCTCTTTCCCATGTAATATTGGGGTTAGGAGTACGCGTTGGGTAAAGTCTTGTATTTTCTGTGGTTCCAAAGATATAGCTATCTGTGAATCCAAAGGTATTCAAGTATTGAACACTCTGATCGTAGTTTCCATCTGCATCCAACAAAGCATCGTTACCGGTCTGAGATACAGAACCACGTAATTTGAAATATTCAACAAAGTTCATGTTTTCTTTCCAGAATTCTTCTTCAGAAACACGCCATGCGGCAGATACTCCGGGGAAGAAACCGTAGCGTTTTTCTTTCGGGAATCTGTAAGATCCATCCACACGCCAAACGAACTCAAGAAGATATCTTTCCAAATAGTTGTACGAAACACGTCCAAAGTAATTCTTACGACGTTCTTTCCATGAGCTACCGTTATTTGTCAAGTCAGTCATACCACCGGCATTCATTTCGTCAATCTTGTCTGAAAGGAAGTATTTACGGAAAGCACCAAGAAAATCCTGTTGTTTTTCTTCGGCTTCCATACCTACAGTTACACCTACAGTATGATCTCCGAATGTACGGTTATAATCTGCCAATGCACTTAACAACCAAGCAGTCTGATCTGTATGTTCTTGTGTTAACTGAGGTGTTGCATAACCACGTTTACCTGGAACTACCACATGATCGTCTCCTCCGTCCCAAGAATACAAATAGTAAGGTTTATCAAATTTCTTACGCATCTTGAAATACTTGTCGTATGAAGCGCTACCTGTTAAACGTAAACCTTGTACCCAAGGAATATCAACGTTTACTTTAAGAGTGTTTTGGATATAATAGTCTTTCTGACGGTCGTAACCAGTTGCATCAGTTCCTGTTACAACAGGGTTATCACCATACTCGATATCCGGACCAGCTTCACCCGATGGCCAGAAAGCCGGCAAGGTCGGTTTACTTCTTCGTAATGCAGAGAAAACAGAACCGGCACTCTTAGTAGGATACTGACGGTATTCCATACGAGCTAATGTTCCAAAGCTGATATCCACATAGTTGCTTACTTTAGCATCCAAGTTAGCACGCATACTGTATTGGTCGTAACGGTTAGCACTGTTTTTATAAATACCATCTTCACCATTAGCTGCCAGGTTCAGATAATATTTAAACTTGTCTGATCCTCCGTTTACACCAACATCCGATCTGTACATAGGAGAAGAAGGTTTGATGGCTGCATCATACCAATCGGTATTTGGGTGACCCCAAGGATCAGATCCATCTTTAAACAATTGCAAATCTTCGTCTGAATATGGTTTAGCATTCGGGCTGATTTCATTCATCATGGTTGCATATTCGAACGCATCGGCCATTTCCGGCAGACGAATAGGATTAGAGAAACCATAGTTTCCAGAGAATGATACGGTAGGCTTGCCTTCTTTACCACGCTTTGTGGTGATAAGGATTACACCATTGGCGGCACGAGATCCGTAAATAGCTGCAGCGGCGTCCTTAAGAACAGACATACTTTCAATTTCGTTAGGATTCAAACGGTTTAATCCACCTGTACGGCTAGGCACACCATCGATTACGATAAGTGGATCCTTGCTTCCCAAAGTGTTTGTACCGCGAATACGAATGGTAGTACCACCACCACCGGGTTCGTCAGCACGGCTAAATCCGATAACACCGGGCATACGTCCGATCATACCGTTGGTAAGGTTGGTAGTTGGAGAGGCTTTAAGCATTTCTCCACTTACGCTGGCTACCGAACCGGTTACAGTTACTTTTTTCTGTACACCATAACCTACAACCACAACTTCATCAAGATTTTGAGTATCTTCTTTTAACGTTTGATTGATTGTTGTCTGGTTATTAACCGGAACTTCTGCCGATTGAAAACCAATAAATGAAAACGCGATAACAGATTTAGTATTTGGCACCTGTAACGTGTAGTTACCATCAAGATCTGATATTGTTCCGATTGTGGTTCCTTTAACCGAAACGTTTACACCGATCAAAGCCTCGCCATTGGCATCTACAACCTTACCTTTCACAGTAATATTCTGTGCAAAGGCAGCGGCTGTACTTATCAGAAACATAAACAACATACATAGGATGCACCCTGGCAAGCCATGTCTTTTTTTCTGGAATAGAAGATGTTTCATATTCTTCGTTCTGCTTTATTAAAAAATAAGGTTAAAAAAATTTGAAATTCATTTTGCTGACTATCAGCTGTACTTTTTTTATTCATTTAAAATACTAGTCCATAGGCTCAAAAAAATTTATAGGTTAACATACTATATTAGTCACTCACTTCTTAAATTCAAAATCAACTCATTCTTTTCAACATTTTCAGCCACCTTCGCATTCTGTTCTTTAAACAGCAACATAAATCCCACAAAAATCAGGCATGCGAAAATACATGGAAAACTCCAGATCATATCCCAGGAATAGGTTCCATCTACTGTATAACGATCTACAACACTTCCGGCAATCAAGGTTCCAAAATACTTACCTGCACCGTAGGTAGCAAAAGTTATAAGTCCCTGGGCTGAGTTGCGCAGATATTCCGGCGACTTTTCGTCTACATACAGCTGGCCCGCAACAAAAAAGAAAGTAAAACAGAATCCATGCAAAGGCAATGCAAAATATACAAGAGCTTTGATTCCGGTTGCTGCAGAAAGGGCTAAAAGCCCGTATAGAATTATCCAAATGAAGATGGCTGTGCCAATACATCCTTTGTATTTTAATTTTTTAAAGAAAAAGGGGAAAGTAAAGAGAAAACAAATTTCGGCAACCTGTCCTAAACTCATTGCAGCCGCAGCATTGTTTATGTTGGTATTATTCATAAACAGATTGGTAAATGAATCGTAAAATGCCAAAGGCATACAGGTTAAGGCAGAAAATATAAGCAAGATCGTAAACGAACGTTGCTTAGTTAATTTAAAAGCATCGAATCCCAGTGTTTGCAAAATGGTTTTCTTTTCTGCATTCTTTACAGGCGTATTGCGAGGTAGCCACAAAGCAATACCTGCTCCCACAATTGACGAAAATGCAGCGATTAGAAATGGAGATGATAGGTGTTCTATGTTCAGGGCACTCACCATCACACAAGCACCTATCCATCCCAATGAGCCTAACAGACGAATTCGTGAAAATTCTTTTCCGGGATCTTTTAAATTCGAAAACGAAATCGAATTACATAAAGCCGTAGTAGGCATATAACATATAGAGTATATAATCAGCACAGGGAAGAAAAGCGAAAAATTATCGATTGTGGAAAGCCATACAAGTAGTCCGGCTCCAATGATATTCAAAAAAGCCATTACATGATTGGCTGAAAAAAAACGGTCGGCAATCATTCCAACAATAAAAGGAGAAATCATGGATGCTATGGCAACAGTTCCGTAAGCCAATCCAATTTGTACACCACTGAAATTTAAGGTTTGCCCCAGGTAAGTACCCATGGTAACATACCAGCTCCCCCAGATAAAAAATTGAACAAACATCATAAAAGAGAGTTTGCACTTTACTTTAGAAAAATCCATCATGTCTTATAGTATTATAGGTAAACAAAGTATAAAGAAAACAAAGTCAATAATAGTAATCAATATCACCTCTATGAATGATTCGTTTTGACTTTGCAATATTAAGTGTTTTTTTTACAATAAATCACTTGCATTAGTTAAATTATCTAAATTATGTGAATTTTCTTAAATATTTCTATTTTTTGCTTAATTAAAAATAGAAATACACAAACGCAAATATAAATATATATTTGTTAATATTGTTAAAATTATTTTTATATCTTCAATAGCTTGTGTAATTTGCACCTACAATTACTAATATAACATTTAAATTGACATGAAAAAACAGATTCTATTTTTGGCTTTCAGCCTATGTGTGGGTACTATTTTTGCTCAAGATGCAACTAACGCAAAAAAAGAAGGAGATGATGCTTTAAAAGCTAAAAATTACACGGTTGCTTTTACTAAATACGACCAGTTTCTAACAGCTACTAACAATCAGGATTCGGTTACCGTTTACAATTGCGGGCTTTGCGCATTAAATATAAAGAATTATGCCAGCGCAGCAAAGTACTTTGATGTTTCCATAAAAAACAACTATCAGCTTCCTATGTCTTACGCAGGTAAAGCTCAATCATTAAAGAACCTTGGAAAAAACCCCGAAATGCTTGCAACGATTCAGGAAGGTTTGAAAGCAGTACCAGGCGACAATAATCTCGAAAAACTTTATGCTGTCTATTATCTTAAAGAAGGACAAAAATTCCAAAAAGCCAACAATCTAAGCAAAGCAGAAGAAAGCTACAAAAACATTCTTGCCATTTCTGACAAAAAATTAAAAACAGATGCTCTTTACAGCCTGGGCGTTATGATGTTTAACAACGGAGCCGTTGTTTTGCAGAAAGCTACTCCGCTTGCTACAACAGACAAAGCGCAGTATGACAAGCAAAAGGCTGTTGCAAGCGAAGATTTTAAGAAAGCAAGCGATTATCTTGAACAAGCATTGGCTATTTCTCCTGAAAGAGAAGCAGCTAAAAAGATGCTTGATCAGGTAAAGGCCGCCATGTAATAAGAATTCAATTCGATAAGTAATTTAGAGAGATGGTGTATTTTAATACATCATCTCTTCTTCTTCCTGACCTTCCGGATAGTGCAAAATAAAAGTGGTTGCTCCTATTGAAATCACAGCACCATGACCAATTACTACTTGTTCTTTCTTTCCCAGACATTCATTGTTTAAAAAAGTGCCGGTAAGGCTGGGGAAATCTCTCAATGTGTAGATGAATTTACCGCTGGCATTCTTTTTTACATTGATAACACAATGCTTTCTACCCATACTCGGATCGGTATTTATAATAGCAATGTCTACACCATCCGTATCTCTGTTTCTTCTTCCAATCACATTATCGCCCAATTGCAAGGCAAATTCTTGTTTGTCTCCAAAAAAGTTTGCTATTACACTAATGTAACCATTAGAAAAGTCCTGATCGCTTACTTCCTTTTCTTTTCCGGAGGGCATTTGAATCTTCTTCTTCCCTAGTTTCACATTAAATTGGGAACCGCATTGAGAACACACCAAGGCGATGGGTTTTTCTGCAGGATACTTTGTTTCATCAAAAGTTGTAAGATTATCGCACTTTGGACAGAATACTTTTTTCATATATTATGTTGGGAATATTTTTAATTATTTGCTGCAAAGGTAGTCATTTTAAGCCAATATATAAAAAAGAAAAGGTTGTCATCACGACAACCCCAACCTCATTGTTAACCTTAAATCTAATACCATGAAAAACACAGTGCAAATATACGCATTATATGTTATCCAGCATAACATTTTACTTGTATATTTCAATATTTAACATCGTTTAACTCCAAAACAAACAATAACGCCCTGTAATCCGAATGGAAAGCAGGGCGTTATCAAATAATAAGTGTACAGATCAATCAAACATATTTCTAAATTTGCTGAATATCTTATCTTTTACTGATTTTTTAGGCTGAAAATTAGGAGCATTTTCTAATCCTGTAAGAATTTCCTTCTCGGAAGGTGTGAGAGTTTCCGGAATATATATGCTTACATTAACCAGCAGATCGCCGGTTCCATAACTGTTTACAGAAGGAAGTCCCTTGTTGCGTAGTCTGAGAACCTTGCCAGGTTGTGTACCCGGATCAATTTTCACTTTTGCTTTTCCTTCAATTGTGGGTACTTCAACAGTACCTCCTAAAGCAGCCTGGGGAAAACTAAGCAGCAAATTGTAAATCAAATCGTTTTCGTCACGTATTAATTCTGGGTGTGGTTCTTCCTCAACCAGAATAAGCAAATCACCGTTTATGCCTCCGCGACGGGCTGCATTTCCTTTGCCGCTCATCGATAGCTGCATTCCTTCTGCCACTCCTGCCGGAATATTTATAGAGATCACCTCTTCATCGCGTACAATTCCTTCGCCATTACATGCAGTACACTTATGAGTAATAATCTTACCTTCTCCACCACAAGTAGGACATGCAGACTGTGTTTGCATCTGTCCCAGAATCGTATTTGCAATACGGGTTACCACCCCACTTCCGTTACAAGTAGTACAAGTAGATTTGCTATGTTCATCCTCGGCTCCGCTTCCATTACACTTCGTACAGGAAACGTATTTTTTAACCTTAATCTTCTTTTCAACACCATTGGCTATCTCTTTCAGATTAAGTTTAACCTTCACACGAAGGTCTGAGCCACGATTAACTCGGCGTCCACCACGTGAACTTCCACCGCTAAATCCTCCGAAACCACCAAATCCGCCAAAATGCCCACCAAAGATGTCTCCAAACTGAGAGAAAATATCGTCCATGGACATTCCAGCTCCGCCAAAGCCTCCACCAGCAGCCGAACTACCAACGCCTGCATGACCATACTGATCATAACGCTGACGTTTCTGAGGATCACTCAAAATATCGTAAGCCTCTGCAGCTTCTTTAAAATTCTCTTCCGCTTCCTTATTTCCCGGATTCTTATCTGGATGAAACTGGATTGCTTTCTTCCGGTACGATTTTTTTATCTCGTCGGCTGATGCATCCTTTTGGAGGCCCAGCACTTCATAATAATCTCTTTTAGCCATCTTTGTGTTGTTATTAGCTTATTCTCCCACTACTACTTTGGCGTGACGAATCACTTTATCGTACAGGACGTATCCTGTCTGAACGCAGTCCAGCACTTTTCCTTTCATCTCTTGCGCAGGAGCCGGGATAGTAGCTATTGCTTCAAAATGTTCTGTATCGAAGTCTTTCATTTCTGTTTCGATAGCCTTTACACCCTGTTGAGCCAGGTAAGAGATAAATTTAGAATAAATCAACTCTATTCCTTCAACAACTGCAGACATTTCTTCGGCAATACGAACATTTTTAAGTGCTCTCTCCATGTCGTCAATCACAGGAAGCAGGTTTGTCAAAGCCGATTCTCCACCGGTTTTAATCAAATCAGCCTTTTCTCTTAATGTACGTTTTCTGTAATTATCATATTCTGCCATCAGGCGTAAATGAGAATCGTTAAGCTCGTCATATTTCTTTTGCAACTCGCTTAATTCGTCTGACACATTGTCCGCACCAACCGATTCTGCTGACTCATTTACTTGCTCCTCCTGCAGATTTGTCGCATCTTGCTCCGAAAGTAAGTCACTTTTTTCAGATGTCTGAGTTGTCATCTTTGCATGCTTTCCCATCATAATCTATCTATTGTTATTTAATTACTAGCTAATTTTCAGACATATACACAAAAACCAATATTGTTACACCAATACTGACTCCGAAACGCCGAAACTGTTATTCATCAGAACAGATACAAATATGTTGCCAAGTATTCTGCTTCTTCTTATTTTTCTTTACCTTTGCTTATTATTTACCAATTATAATGTAATAAGTATACAAATATGTTGAGTATGATAAATAGGACAATGTTATCCTTGCTGTTACTTTTGTTTATCACGTCTGTAACAGCCCAAAAAAGAAACAGTATCGTTTGCCGGCCAGGCTTTACATACGCGCTGAGTAACAGTATTCACTGGGGATTAAACAAGCCAGTGATTACAGGGCTTATCCCCTACTCCTCGGCAGAGTCTTCCGGTCTGAAGTTGAATGATATCATCGAAAGTATTGATGGTATCCAGGTAAATGATCTATCGTCGATGGAAATAAGTCAGCTGCTAAACAATGAAACCAAAGACGAAATGATTCTTACGGTCGGCAACCTGGCAACCAGTGGAAAACAAGTGCTTATCCATAAAGATTGCAAAAAGAGCCAGGCTATTACCGAGGACCAGCTTGCATTGGCTTTTAATATGTATAGTCTGGAAAGTACGTCCGAAAGAGACTTCATCTGCCCTTTTAAGACAACAACCACCCAAAGTCAGCTATCCTTCGATTCTTTCAAAACTTTTGCTTTCGCAGCAATCGATGAAAACAATGGCAAACTTGAAACATACATTAATAATAGTATTGAAAAAGAGTTGACAAAAAAAGGACTTATCAAGACATCCGAAAAACCAGACCTGTTAATTCAGACGTTTTACTTCTTCGACAAGAATCCAAATTACAATGAAGGAGGGATGAGTTCTTCTGATAAAGAAAAAACATTCCGCTATAGTATTGCTGCAGGCAAGATGCTGAATTTACCGTTCCTTCCTGTAGGTGCGGTTGAATCTAAAGCGCCCTATTTGCTTCAGTTCGGATTTAGATTTGTTGATCAGAAAATAATTCCCGGACAAGTTATATGGGAATGCGAAGCCAACGAATTGCTGAGTGACTCTTACCGCCTGGAAGACTATGCCGCCATACATATTCCACTTATGTGTATGCAATATCCATTCGTAAAATACAGCCGCAATGTTCCGTTCAAGACAGAGGTGAAAAATTACAACTATACCGGAATAAGTTACGACATCAACAAGCTTGAAAGGATCGCAGACGTTGATGAAAACTCACCCGCTGCTGCCGCCGGAATAAAAGCAGGCGATATTATCGAACGCATCGGAAACCAGAAAATGGATTATTCGTCCGAAGAGTTCTCATCCGCCTACAAACAGTTCATTACCCTGACTATGGACTACAGGGATCCTTCCTCCATATTTACCGATGCCAATGGATTTACACGCTGCATGTTCTGGAATGCGTTGGAATATCCCAAGGTATCAGATGCATTTATGAATCCAGCCAACCTGACTGCATTTTCATATTTGTATTATTTTACACCTTACGTAAATCCAATAGGTGTAAATGCTTGCTCCTTCTTTATAAAAAGAGGAAAAGAGAAACAAGAATACCTGATTCGCCCAACAGTACGATCGGAGGTTTCCATACATGTAAACTAAATCAATATATAGTTAACAAATACTTAATAGAGAGTAACTTTTAATCAAGTTATTCTCTATTTATTTTTTATTTGTACATTTGCATTCGGAATTTTAATTAACAAAGTTATATATCCGAATGAAAATAGTGAATCTTGGAGAATCCAACACCGTATTAAACCGGTTTGTTGCCGAGTTGCGGGACGTGAATATCCAGCACGACAGTCTTCGTTTTCGTCGTAATATTGAAAGAATTGGCGAAATCATGGCTTACGAAATCAGTAAAGATTTCGCTTACAGCGAAAAAAACATCCCTACTCCCCTGGGAATTGCACCAATGTACACACCGGACAATCAAGTTGTTATCAGTACAATCCTTAGAGCCGGTCTTCCATTCCACCACGGATTCTTAAGCTATCTGGACAATGCCGAAAATGCCTTTGTTTCTGCTTACCGCAAGTACAAAGACAGACTAAATTTCGATATTCATATCGAATACATTGCTTCGCCCGCGTTAGCTGACAAAACGCTTATAGTAACCGATCCGATGCTTGCTACAGGCAGCTCCATGGAATTGGCTTACCAGGCACTGCTTACAAAAGGGAAACCTGCTCATGTGCATGTGGCATCCATAATCTGCAGCAGACCTGCGTTAGAATACCTCAAGAAGAAAATGCCAGATAATACAACGATCTGGATCGCCGCGCTTGACGAAGGACTCGACGACCACTCTTACATTATTCCAGGATTGGGAGATGCCGGCGATTTAGCCTACGGAGCCAAACTATAACTCCTTTTTTACATAAAAGGAAGACTCAACTATCCCGTTGCTGAATTGTAAATATTTATCAACAACAAAGGATATTTGGGTCTTTTTTTGTCTTTTCGTGAAAGTATTCTTATATCTTTGTTGCCGTAATGGTTCTCTTCCTCCGTTCCGAGGGTGAGATTAATAGGGAACCGGGTGAAAATCCCGGACAGTCCCGCTGCTGTGAACTTCGTCCAAACGTGCGGACATATCTTTGCCACTGTTTTAGAATTCAGGTTCTTAATGGGAAGGCGTCCAAACAGGAAGTAAGTCAGAAGACCTGCCCTTACATGCATTTTTACACCCTGCGAGGAACGGGGGAGTATTAACATTTTCGTAATTTAGTTATACAGGATGTATTCAAACATTTTTATTACCAAGCGCGATGGTAAAAGCGAAGCTTTTTCTATCGACAAGATCAGAAATGCCGTAACGAAAGCCTACCGGGCCAGCGGTATCCAGGAAGACAGTAATACGATCGGCCGTATGGCTGAACAAGTAGCATCAGCAATCACCGGTCAGCAGATCACTGTGGAAGAAATTCAGGATTTGGTGGAAAAAGAGCTGATGGCAAGTAATCCGTATGTCGCCAAAAAGTATATCATTTACAGAGAATGGAGAACCATCGAGCGTGATAAAAAAACGCATATGAAACAAGTGATGGACGGCATTGTAGCAATAGAGAAAAACGATGTAAACCTGAGCAATGCAAATATGTCGGCTCATACTCCTGCCGGACAAATGATGACGTTTGCATCGGAGGTTACCAAGGATTACGCCAACAAGTACTTGCTGGGAGTTAAGTACGCGCGTGCACATCGTAATGGTGATATCCACATCCATGACCTTGACTACTATCCCACCAAAACCACCACCTGTATACAATACGATCTGGACGATCTGTTCGAACGGGGTTTCCGTACAAAGAACGGAAGTATTCGTACGCCTCAGTCAATTCAGAGTTATGCCACATTGGCAACCATCATATTTCAGACAAACCAAAACGAACAGCATGGAGGGCAATCCATTCCTGCGTTCGACTTTTTTATGGCAAAGGGCGTTCGAAAGACTTTCGTGAAGCATCTGGCATCCTTTACGGCTTTTCTGAATAGTATGAAAAACGGAAACGAAACCGACGAAAAATACGTCAGACAGCTTTTATTGGACGTAATTGTTTCCATCGATTTTTCGGATGAACAGGCAAGCCGTATTATTTCACTGCTGAATGAAAAAAATATTTCCATAGAATCCGGCGAGTTGACTTCTATATGGAACAGAGCATTAAAAGCAACCCGCAAAGATACCCATCAGGCGATGGAAGGATTTATCCACAACCTCAACACCATGCATTCACGGGGTGGAAATCAGGTTGTTTTCAGTTCTATCAATTATGGAACTGACACCTCAGCCGAAGGTCGTTTGCTAATTCGTGAACTCCTATCGGCAACAAGCGAAGGTCTGGGCCATGGCGAAGTTCCGGTATTCCCTATCCAAATATTTAAAGTTAAGGAGGGAATCTCCTATTCGGATGAAGATTATGCACTGGCGATGGCGGATTTCGAAAAAGCCATGCGTGGCGAGATTGCTTTCAAGACACCTAACTTTGATTTATTGCTTGAAGCATGCAGAACAACCTCGGTGGCACTTTTTCCTAACTTTATTTTTCTGGATGCACCGTTTAATCAGAACGCACTATGGAAAGCTGAAGATCCTGAACGATACCGATACGAAGTGGCTTCAATGGGATGCCGAACCCGTGTATTCGAAAATATGCATGGAGAAAAGAGTTCGTTGGGAAGAGGCAACCTGTCTTTTACTTCCATGAATATGCCCCGATTGGCCATCAAAGCAAGAAGAGAAGCCGAGGAGTTGAATCCGGATGGCGACAAACATACAATACGTAAAGAAGCGCGCCAGCTTTTTCTGGAATCTGTTCGCGGTATGTCTGTTCTCATTGCAGAACAGATTTACGACAGATACCAATATCAGCGCACAGCACTTGCCCGTCAGTTTCCATTCATGATGGGCAACGATGTTTGGAAAGGCGGAAGTGCATTGGATGCAAACGACGAAGTGGGTGATGTAATAAATTCAGGCACATTGGGTATAGGCTTTATTGGCGGTCATAACGCCATGGTAGCCATTCATGGTGAAGGACATGCCCACAATCAGGAAGCATGGGAAACTTTACGCGAAGCCCTGGAGGTTATGAACAGTGTGGCCAGTGAATACAAAGAAAAATACAAACTGAATTATTCGGTGCTGGCAACTCCGGCCGAAGGTCTTTCAGGCCGTTTCACCCGCATAGACCGTAAAGTATATGGAATCATTCCGGGAGTGAACGACCGCGACTACTATGTAAACTCCTTTCATATCGATGTAAAAGAGCCCGTTTCCATTCTGGAGAAAATCAAGAAAGAAGCTCCTTTTCATGCGCTTACCGGAGGAGGACACATTACCTATGTTGAGCTCGATGGCGAAGCGAAAAAGAACATCCCTGCCATTCTAAAGATTGTGAAGGTTATGTACGATCAGCATATCGGTTACGGATCAATTAATCACCCGGTGGATACCTGTAAACAGTGTGGATATAAAGGCGTGATTTACGATAAATGTCCGGTTTGCAGCAGCGAATATATTCTTCGCCTGCGGAGAATAACCGGATACCTTACCGGTAGTCTGGAAAGCTGGAACTCTGCAAAGAAAGCCGAAGAGAGCGACAGAACTAAGCACCACTAATATGGGGGATATTGATAACCTGGTATCTCAGCAGCTACGGGTGCTGAATATCTATCCGGAGACTATCTCAGATGGTTTGGGGATAAGGTATGCCATTTATTTGGCTGGTTGTTCGCATCATTGTCCGGGTTGTCACAATCCGGACAGCTGGCGTCCCGATGGCGGAAGTTTGCTAACAGAAGAAATGTTTAATCAGATAGTAACCGAAATACAAAGCAATCCCCTGCTGGATGGGATTACACTATCCGGAGGAGATCCGTTATTTCGTCCGGAGGGAGTCAGTCTGTTACTTAAACTATTAAAAAAACAGACGGGAATGTCGGTCTGGTGCTATACAGGCTATACGCTGGAAGAAATTAAGCAGTCTGCAAGACTATCGACTTGCCTTCCCTACATAGATGTGCTGGTAGACGGACGGTTCGAGCAATCGGCTTTTAATCCGGCACTCTCTTTTCGGGGAAGCAACAACCAGCGGATCATCCATTTAAATCAGTAAAAACAAAACAAGAGCGATTCACGAATGAAACGCTCTTGTTTTATGTACAAACCCGAAATACCAGATTTCAGGCAATAGATACAAAATTAGAATTGTCTTTCAAGCAACCAGGCATCCTGGAAGTTTGGAGCATATTTTGCTTTGATAGCATCGCGGCTATCAGCAGCATCAGCCTTTTCGTCAAAACTTGAAACAATTACACGAAGCATACCTTCTTCATTCTGAGCAAGCATTGCTTTGTAACCATCATTCTGCATACGTTCTTTCAACGCGTAAGCATTTGTTTTGTTTTTAAAACTACCGATTACAACGCTATAGCGTCTTAAACCGTTTGCATCTTCTCCTGAAACAGCAGTAACTCTTTCCTGACGAACCGCAGCACCTGATGTTCTGGGCTTAGATACCGGAGCAATTACTTCTTCCTCAACTTGTGCGGGAGCAGTAGTTATCTCTTTCTCTTTAGCTTGTTCGTAAGCAGCTTTGTAAGCACTCTGTTTAGGTTTACATGAGCCGAACGACAAAACCATGGCGATAGCGGCTCCAAATAACCAAATCTTATTCATACTAGTCAGTTCTTAAATTTTGATATGCAAAGATATAAATTAAATTAGTACTTTCGCATTCAAAATACAATATAATAATAATTAAATGAATAAATCAATCGGAACAATGGTAATCGCAACATCCGTTTTACTTGGGTCCTGTGCTCAGGAAACCAAAAAGACGGAAGAAACCGGTCCACTTATCGGACGGGCCGAAGTAAAAGTGGAAAACGGTATTCTTACCCCCGAAGTGCTTTACAGCATGGCCCGCGTAAGCGATGCCCAATTGTCGCCCGACGGGAAGAAAGTTCTTTACGGCGTAACCTTTATTAGTGTTGAACAGAACAAAGGCAACCGCGAACTCTTTGTAATGAATGCCGATGGGACTGACAAAAAACAAATTACTGAAACTACTCAAAGTGAACAGAATGCCGTGTGGATTAAAGGAGGAAGCGAAATTGCTTTCCTTTCCAACGAAAGCGGCAGCTCACAACTTTGGGTGATGAATGCCGACGGAAGCAACCGCCGTCAGGTAAGTAAGCTCGAAAAGGGGATGAACGCCTTTGCTTTCTCGCCGGACGAATCGAAAGTACTTTACATTGCCGACATCAAATCGGGCAAGCGTACTGTCGATGTTTACGCCGATCTGCCCAAAGCAACAGGACGTATTGTGGACGATCTTCTTTACAAACACTGGGACGAATGGGTAGAGACTGTACCCCACCCTTTTATTGCCTCTGTTACTGAAGCCGGTCTTGCCGATACGCTGGATATTATGGAAGGCGAACCTTTTGAATGTCCGATGAAGCCTAATAGCGGAATCGAAGATCTTTCCTGGAGCCCCGACGGAAAGCAGATTGCTTACGCCAGTCGTAAAAAAACAGGAAAGGAATATGCCCTCTCTACCAATTCGGACATCTACATCTATAATGTGGCTGATAAGACAACCCGCAACCTTACCGAAGGAATGATGGGATACGATATCATGCCTCAGTTCTCGCCCGACGGCAAATCCATCGCCTGGGTAAGTCAGGAACGCGATGGATACGAATCAGACAAGAAAAGACTTTTTGTTGCCAATCTTGAAACCGGCGAAAAGCAATACATTACTGAGGCATTCGACTATAATACCGATGCGCTAACGTGGCTTCCGGATAACAAATCGCTTTATATTATTGCCTGCAAAGAAGCGGTAACACACATCTGGCAGGTTGGTCTCGACAAGCAGATCCGTCAGCTTACTACCGGACAATACGATTACATAAGCATGCATACGGCGGCAGACAAAATGATTGCTATCCGCCAGTCAATGGTAGAGCCATCCGAAGTATTTGCAGTAAACACACAGAGTGGCGAAGCCAAAGAAATAAGCTTCGACAACAAAGCCATTACAGACCAGCTTACACCTGCCAAGGCTGAAGCCCGCTGGATAAAGACAACAGACAACAAGCAGATGCTTACCTGGATTGTATATCCTCCGCATTTTGATCCGGCAAAAAAATACCCTGCTATTCTTTACTGCCAGGGCGGTCCTCAAAGTACAGTAAGTCAGTTCTGGTCGTATCGCTGGAACCTGTCGCTTATGGCATCGCAGGGATACATTGTGGTAGCACCTAACCGTCGCGGACTTCCCGGATTTGGTCAGGAGTGGAACGAACAGATCAGTGGCGATTACGGAGGTCAAAACATGAAGGATTACTTTTCCGCCATCGACGAAATGGCTAAAGAACCGTATGTAGACAAAGACCATTTGGGAGCAGTAGGTGCAAGCTACGGAGGATTCTCTGTATATTGGCTGGCCGGAAATCACAACAAACGTTTCAAAGCCTTTATCGCCCACGCTGGAATATTCAACCTCGAGCAGCAATACCTCGAAACCGAAGAGTCATGGTTTGCCAACTGGGATTTAGGTGGTCCTTACTGGGACAAAAGCAATGCCACCGCTCAACGCAGCTTTGCCAATTCCCCTCATAAATTTGTTGAAAAGTGGGACACTCCTATCTTGATTACCCACGGAGAAAAGGACTACCGCATCCTTGCTTCACAAGGAATGAGTGCATTCAACGCGGCTCAGCTGAGAGGCATTCCGTCAGAGATGCTAATCTTCCCCGACGAGAACCACTGGGTAGCCCAACCACAGAACGGAATCCTCTTCCAACGTGTATTCTTCCGTTGGTTAGATAAGTGGCTTAAGAAGTAACAAAGCAAACAAATTATAGAAAGGTGTCCCGCATGGGGCACCTTTTTTTGTATCTTTGCACAAACAAAACACACGTATGGTTACCAAACTTCATTCATCCGGAAACCTGGATATTTATTCCGCGTCCGGCGAATCGGAATCGGAAATTCCACTGGTAGGTAATGTGAGGGCAGGCTTTCCTTCGCCTGCTCAGGACTTTATCGCACAGTCGATCGACTTGAACAAGCATATCATCAAACATCCTTCCGCCACTTATTTTGCCGTAGTAAATGGAATCTCCATGGATACAGATTTAAGTGAGGGCGATTTGCTGGTGATAGACCGCAGCCTGGATCCTCAGGACGGCAAAATTGCCGTTTGCTATATTGATGGCGAATTTACGGTAAAAAAGATCAAGATTGAGAAAGAGAGATGTTTGCTTACGCCGTCCAATCCTGCCTTTCCGGTAATCGAAGTGAACAAAAACAATAACTTTGTAATCTGGGGAATTGTTACCTATGTAATAAAGAAAGTATGATGTTTGCGCTGGTCGACTGCAATAATTTTTACGCCTCCTGCGAACGGATGTTCAATCCGTCTCTCAACGGACGGCCTGTCGTTGTTCTATCCAACAACGATGGTTGTGTTATTGCACGCAGCAACGAAGCCAAAGCACTTGGTATTCCCATGGGAGCGCCTGCTTTTCAGATTCAATTGCTGGTTGAACGCAATGAGGTGGCTGTTTTCTCGGCCAATTTTCCATTGTATGGAGATATGAGCCGGCGGGTGATGACGATCCTCTCGGAGTATAGTCCCGAACAGGAAATATACAGTATAGATGAATGCTTTCTTAATCTGACCGGCATCAACGAAGATCTGGCCGCCTACGGATTAAAAATGAGAACCCATGTGCTTAAGTGGACCGGTATTCCGGTAAGCGTAGGCATGGCGCCCACTAAAGCTCTTGCCAAAGCGGCCAACCGCATAGCCAAGAAATTTACCGAACGTACCGGCGGATCTTATGTAATCGACACCGACGAAAAAAGAATAAAAGCCCTTAAGTGGCTGCCTCTGGAAGATGTATGGGGTATTGGAAGGCGGCAAGCTGTAAAATTAAAAGCCGCAGGGATGCGCACCGCATACGACTTTACACAAGCAGACCGCGAATGGGTTAGGAAAAACATGACCATCGTTGGAGTAAAGCTGCAAGACGAACTAAACGGGATTCCCTGCATGGAAATGAACCCCGTGGAAAAAAAACAAAGCATTACCACCACTCGCTCCTTCGAAAAAGCCTATAAATCGCTGGACGAATTACGCGAACGGATAACAACCTTTGCCGCATCCAGTGCCGAGAGTCTGAGGAAACAAAACTCCCTGTGCCGTTCGTTGATGGTATTCATAGAGACCAATCGCTTTGGCGAACCCTTCGAGCAATACAGTAACAACCTGATGGTAAAGCTGCCTTTTGCTACTTCTTCCACCATCGAGATAGTCCAATCGGCAGTTCAGGGGCTACAAAAGATATTCAAAGAAGGCTATCACTATAAAAGAGCCGGCGTAGTACTGATGGATTTTATCAGCGAAACCAACTTACAACCATCCCTGTTCTTTAACTCCGACCCTCGCCATCTGTCGCTCATGCAAACGGTGGACAAGCTAAATAACAAATTTGGCACCCATGTGCTAAAGCTAGCCTCGCAGGATATGCGCACCTGGAAGATGAAACAAGAACATCTTTCGCCCGCCTACACAACTAATTTAAACGACGTAATCAGAGTAAAGATTTAGTCAGCCTACGTAAACGCTTAACAGCTTTACATGTTGTTTAACATGTTTTATAGCAAAAACTCTTGACAAATCCAATTAAACCCGTATCTTTGCATCGTGGTTTTTTCATAATAGTATTAGATTTAAGGTTAACAAAGTTTGGTTAGGGGATGTCGTGAGATATCCTTTAATTGTTTATAGACGTTTGGTTTTGCGTTACCCAATAAACCGGATCAAATGGAAACGGACAAGTGTAAAATTTTAATATAATTTTGATCTTTCAAACATAGGACTTTGAGTTGTAAAAGTATATACTTTGTCGACTCAAAGTATATACTTTTTGCCCAAAAAGTCCCGAGGAAAATTTGCCTTTCCCGGTACTTTTTTTCTCTTCCCGGTAAAGTTTATATTAAAAATAGCCTTCACTCCTTCACTTTTGCCTTTAAAAATATGACAATCAACAAATTAAAAGTGAAGGCTAGCCTTTTATAGCCTTCACTTTTCGCTAAAAATCCTTCACTTTTGCCATCATAGCCTTCACTTTTTGGATAAAAACTGAAAATACATCCTCTTTTTGAAGGAGGAAAATTCATTTTTCTATTGCTCACGTTCGTAAGAATAAGTATTTTTGTACAAAATCAATAAGAAATAATCCAACTAACCGGTACTTACAATCATGCAACAACTTCCTGAGGACCCAATGATGCTTTTTAGCGCTATCAATATGAAACTTCGCGATTTTTACCCCTCATTAGACGCACTTTGCGAAGACATGTCTATCGATAAAATGCATCTCACCGCTAAGCTGGCTTCGGCCGGATTTGAATACAACCCGGCACAAAATAAATTTTGGTAATATAAATCCAGGATGAGCAGCCCCTTTCCTACTCCAACTTATTCCGGATCGAACCTGGTAGAACATATCCGTCGATATGTGCACCTTTCCGATGAAGAGTTACTTACATTGCTTCAGTATATAAAACCGATTAGTCTAAAACGAAAAGCCCATTTAATTTCATCAGGAGAAATTTGCAAATCTCTTTTCTTTGTTGAAAAGGGTTGTTTGCGAATGTATTTTCTGAATAACAAAGCTGCAGAACAAACCTCCCAATTTGCCATCGAAAAATGGTGGATAGCCGACTACTTTAGTTTCATGGATCAAAAGCCTTCAGAATATTTTATTCAGAGTATTGAAAAATCAGAGATAATAGCTATCGACAATCAATCCTTCAACGAATTAATAACAAAACTGCCAGTAATGGAACGCTATTTTCGGATAGTAATGCAACGAGCCCTGGCAGCATCACAACAAAGGCTTAAATACATGTACGAGATGTCGAAGGAGGAATTTTATCAGCATTTTGCCACATCTTTTCCTGAATTTAATCAACGGGTACCTCAATATATGATAGCATCATTTCTCGGACTTACCCCCGAGTATGTGAGCGAATTACGTAAAAAAAAGTAATCATATCTTATTTCTTAAACCAGCTTAATTTTTATCTGCTTGCTAATGACGAATTTTGCACTGTGTAAAATTTAAAACAAGTATCAGCAATGAGTGAAGTAAAAAAGTTATCAGCAAAATTTTATGAAGTATTACAACACGAAGGAGTCGTATCCATTGTATCTTGGGGAGTAGAGCCGCATGTTGTAAATACCTGGAATTCGTACTTAGTGGTTACCGCCGACGAACGTATTTTAATTCCGGCCTATGGATTCCGTAAAACTGAAAAGAACATAGATGCCGATAATCACGTAAAATTAACATTAGGTAGCCGCGAAGTTTTAGGTTACAAAGATTATCAGGGAAGCGGTTTTTTAATAAACGGGACTGCACGTTACTTAAGAGAAGGTGACGAATTTAACCAAATGAAGGAAAAATTCTCCTTTTTGTCAAGAGTTTTAGAAATCACGGTGGATTCAGCAAAACAAATGCTATAAATAAGAAGTAACACAGTGCAGGTATGATTGTCTCCTACCTGCACTGTGTCATTTTAATGCAAACAAATATTTATGTATATATTTGCATATAAAACATTTCATCACGATTTATATGCCTAGATTAAAACCTGAATTTGAAATTTGCAGCTATGGTTTGTACACTGCCTGGGACAGAGAGTCTAAATTACTTCCCAAGATTATAAAGCATACACTCGAAATAGAGGCTGAACCTGGGGTTGAGTTCGGATTTATTCTTTCGGTAAAAAAGGCAAAAGGAGAAGTATTGGAATATTGCATTGAGCATCCACCCTTTACAGACGACATGGGAATTAAGATGCCTCCCTTTGAAGGCACCTATTACATAAGCAGCAACGATTTCCGTTTTTTTATTGGCGATACGGTGTGGGAACCTGTCGAAAACAAGAAAGGCCCCTGGACAGTTTCCGTTAACTACAAAGGAAAGAAAATTGCCAGTAAAACATTTCTTTTGATATAACAGGAAGAATAACATTACTCTCTTACTTGAGAAATAGCTAAAAGCGCTCATCTTTGTCGCAAATTTGTGCTATTCTTGCGACAAAGATAATTCTGTTATTAGTATTGAAAGCCAAATTCAAAAAGAAATAGAGAAGCAAGGTAGAGGTTGGATATTCTTTCCTGCTGACTTTTCTACGATTGGACAGCTCAAGGCTGTCAGCAAAGCTTTGGAGCGTCTTTCCGAGAATGGTCAAATTATTCGTCTAACACGTGAAATCTACTATTATCCAAAAATTGATGAAATTTTAGGATTGGGATACATAAGTAGCTGTTTTTTTGACTTAAGGAAAAAAATTTTTTGACTTAAGTGAAATTTTATTTTGACTTAAGTGAAATTTTATTTTCCCTTAAGTCAAAAATGAGATCAATCATGTTTGTTGATTTTTACTGAAATAGGTTGATTATTAACGATTTGAGCAGACACTTTTTTATCCTTTAAACTGAGAAACCAGACATATCAGAAAACATTATACTGAAAGTCTGGACACTTTCACTTATTCCATCCTGGAATCGTTTACACCAGATTGATATACCAGAACCAGACTTACTGTTGGGGCACAAAAGTACATTGAATATAATAGCAAATATTCCTATTTATTCTTATTTTTGGAGATAGAAATAAGGAGGTTACATGAGACTATACATTGGGATTGATCTGCCTGCCGTTGTAAAGCATTCACTCTATGAAGCCCAGATGAGATTGAAAAAGCTGGGGATAGAGGGTTCGTGGAAATCGCCTGAGTATTTTCACATCACACTGGAATTCTTTGGTGAATTACTTCCCGAATCAATTCCCGCGTTGGCAGAGATTGTGGAGTCTGTAATTTCTGAAAAGCAAGCTTTCAAGCTGCACGTGAACGAGTTGGGCGCTTTTCCGTCTTTTCAAAGACCCCATACGATCTGGGCAGGTGTTGGAGGAAGCACAAAAAAGCTGGATCAGCTGTGGATGGAACTCCATGACGAACTTATAAAAAACGGATTCGTGTTGCAAAAGCTTCCTTTCAAGCCTCACATCAGTTTAATTTCCAGGCTAAAAAATAGTAAGGCGGATCTGAGTTCGTTTTCGTTTGGTAAGCCAACTAAATTTACCGTATCCGAAGTTATCGTATTCGAAAGCAAAGTGGTGGAGGGCAAACGCGCCTATCCTGCTTTGTATCGTGCTAAACTGAAAACAGGAGAAAACACAACTTTAGTATAAGGGTTTTTGTTTTGTCACTAAATAACCAGTTAACATCCTTATTATGAAAAAGCATTTTATTTGCATAACACTTGCGGTGGTTTGTATCCTTGCCGGCGGATGTGTACAAAGCTCGAACCCTGAAAATAAAAGTGCTGAAGATTCGAAGAGCAAAATTGACACCCTTGCTTACAATAAAAAACTGAAAGCTCTTGCAAACGGCGACTCTACCGGACGATGGCCTGTGAAACCTCAACCCTACCCCATGGAAAATGCCATTCTACCTTTTAAAAGAATCGTGGCGTTTTATGGCAATCTTTATTCAAAAAGAATGGGAGTCTTGGGTGAATATCCGCCGGAAGAGTTGTGGATAAAATTAAAAGCGGAAGTGAAGGCCTGGGAAAAAGCAGACCCATCCACACCGGTTGTACCGGCTATTCATTACATTGCCGTGGTGGCTCAAGGTAGTCCGCTGAAAGATGGAAAATACCGGAGGCGCATGCCGGAAAGCCAGATTGATTCGGCTTTAACAATTGCCCGCATGGGAAATGCCCTTGTTTTTCTGGATATCCAGGTAGCGCTTAGCAACGTGAAAGAAGAGGTTCCTTTATTAGAGAAATACCTTAAAATGCCTCACGTGCATCTGGCAATAGATCCGGAGTTCTCCATGAAAGACGGCAGCAGACCGGGAACTAAAATAGGATCATACGAAGCGGATGATATAAATTATTGCTCGGAATATCTGGCAAAATTGGTAAGAGAGAACAACCTGAGTCCGAAAATTCTTATTGTACACCGGTTTACACAACGGATGGTTAAAAACTACCATAATATTGTGTTGCATCCCGAAGTACAGCTTGTGATGAACATGGATGGTTGGGGTCCTCCGGTGTTAAAAAACGACACTTACCGTCAATATATTTATAAGGAACCTGTACAGTTTACCGGATTCAAACTGTTTTACAAAAACGACCTGAAACGTCCGCCACACCGCATGCTGACTCCTCCGGAACTGATAAAGTTAAAGCCTCAGCCCATTTACATCCAATATCAATAAGTTTCCTACATAACAAAAAAGATCCCCCGTATCTGGTGATGCGGAGGATCTTTATATAGTAATAACTTTATTAGTTGATCTTTTCGGCTGAAGGAGGAGGTAGCTTTGCTCCCCATTCCTTGTTCGCTTTATTTCCCATTTCTAATTCAAGTACGCCACCATTGACAATGTCTTTATGACTAAACCAAGGTTGATTCCACTCCTTGCCGTTTAGTTTGGCAGACTGAATATATTTATTGTCTTCCGAACTATTCACCGCTTTAATTTCGAAAGTTTTACCGTTCCCTAAATCAATGATCACATCAGAGAAAACAGGACTGCCGATATTATAGGTGGGAGATCCCGGAGTTACAGGATAAAATCCCATTTGCGAGAAAGCCACGAATGCAGACATTCCTCCGCCATCTTCATCACCCGGTACACCCATCAGGTCGTTACGGAACCATTCCTGTAGCAGTTTGCGGATACGCTTCTGGGTTTTCCATGGCTGACCGGCATAGTTGTACAGGTAAGGAATATGAAGACTGGGTTCGTTTGCCATGGAAAATTGACCTACATTTCCTGTATGATCGGGCAATACACGGTAGAATTCGAACTTGCTTTTACCAAGAGGTTCATTGAACATCTGGTCGAGGTTGGTAGCGAAGCTATCCTTTCCGCCCATAAGAGTTACCAAATCACCCACGTTGTGTTGTACATCCCAGCGATATACCCAGGCGTTGTTTTCGCCATAATATGCGCGGGCACCTTGTCCTCCGGAAAATACATAATCGAAGGGCATGATGAATTTTCCTTTATTATCTTTGGGATGGAAGAACGCGGTTTCTTTATTAAACACGTTACGGTAGTTGTACGAACGTTTCAGAAAATAGTTATAATCGTCTGTCTTCCCAAGGGCTTTGGCAATCTGCGACAAACACCAGTCGTCGAAACTCGCTCCCAATGTAACAGCAATAACCTGGCGGTTTTCGAAAGGATGCACCAACTTGCTTGTTTCCTTTTCGTTGGGGTGCAAAGCAGGGAAATATCCTTTTTCTTTGTAGAAAGCATCCAGATCTCCGGCTTTGGCACGCACCCATGGGGCAAGTGTTTCATCCATTATTGCACTCTTGCAGGCATTATAAGCCTTGTCCAGATCAAAACCTGTAAGACCCTTGCAATAGGCATCCCAAATTACGGCTACCGCATGATTTCCGTTCATCCGGTGACTATCGCCTGTTACTTCGGGGAAGGTTGGCATCCAGCCTTCGGGCGATTGCTGCGCCATACGTACATACGACGAAACCATGGCAAGTTCCTTCTGCGGTTCAATTAAAACACGTAAAGGATGCACGGCACGATATGTATCCCAAATCCAGTCGTCGGTATAGAAAGGCATTCCTTCGTCCGAGTGAATCTTACCATCGGTGGCACTGTAGTAGTTACCATCCTCGGAGATACAAATCATACGTTCGTAAGTACGGTAAAGAGAGGTATAAAAAATAGTTCTCTCGTCGTCCGTTCCCCCATACACTTTAATTTTACCTAAGGATTTGTTCCATTCGGTACGTCCTGCCTTGGCAACCACATCTACGTCGTAAGCATTAATTTCGCGTTGCAGGTTCTTTTTAGCTTGCTCGGTACTGATAAAAGAAATTCCGTAACGGAGTCCGATTGTCTGTTCCTTGTCGCCATATGCTAGTACAAGTGCAGCATTGCGTCCTGCAGCCTGAGTCTTTCCAAAAGAAAGACTGTCGCCGGCAAGTACCCCACTCTTCTCAGGAAACAAGTTGGTCTCGGCATAGAGATAAATCTTTGTTTTATCATCTACAAACTGATAGCCGCTGATACTGTTTCCTTCGGAAGTAAGTTCGCCGTTACGGGTATTCAATATCAGGTAATTCGGAGCCTTTTTCTCAAAATTGATGGAATAGACAGCCGACTGATACGAAGGAGCGTAATCAACATTGATATTTGCCTCATCCAGGTAGACAGAATAGCGGTACGGTACAATCTTTTCCAGGTCGTAACTGTAGCTTATCACCGGTTTGATATTTGCCTCATCGCCCTGATAAGGACTAAGATTAAAGGCAGAACTTCCCCGGTGGCTGGTTACGATAACGGGCAAACCCTGTAAACGGTCGCCTGTAAAGTCGCCCCGTTCAGGATAAACACGCAGCATGCTGTTGGGCAAATGCACCGTTGGATAAGTAGGCACAAGCAGGTGACTGATATTTCCCATAAAGGGATTCACAAAGTCCACCGGCTCCTTGGAAAGGTCTTCGGACATATTTCCAATTCCGTTTGTCTGACACCCTGTAACGAGTGCAGCGGTAAGGAGCAAACTCCAGCCTGTTTTTACGAAATTAATGTTCATAATACTATGCGTTTGAGTGTTTTTACTTTAGATTGCTGTAGCTGGACGACTAGCCGGATCGGCTCCGAATTTTTTGTTAGGCTGGTTGCCCATAATAAACTTCAGCGTTCCACCGGTCATGATATCCTGGTACAAAATATAAGCCTTATCGTACGGTTTCCCGTTTAAGGTTACCGATTGGATATAGACATTCTCTTTCGAATTATTTTCTGCTACCACTTCAAAATGTTTTCCGCCTGGAAGTGCCACAGATGCTTTGTCGAACAACGGACTGCCAAACACAAACACGCCGTTAGATGGGTTCACCTGATAGAATCCAAGGGCAGACATAATATGCCATGCAGACATCTGTCCGCAGTCTTCGTTCCCAATTACGCCATCGGGAGCATCCGTATAAAATACATCCTGAATGTGACGAACCATCTTTGCCGTTTTCCACTGCTGACCGGCATATGGATACAGGTAAGCCACGTGATGGCTTGGTTCGTTACCATGAGCATACTGCCCTATCAATCCGCTAATATCGTTCGATGCACTTTCGCCCATATCTCCTTCGGCGGTAAACAACGAATCAAGCTTTGTACCAAAGGCTTCGTCGCCGCCAAACAGTTCGATAAGTCCTTCGGGGTGTTGCGGAACAAAGAAAGTATATTGCCAGCCGGTACCTTCACAGAAATCACCGCGGCCATGTACCGAACGGAAAGGATCATAAGGAGCCACCCAAGTACCTGCAGCAGTTTTAGGACGGATAAATTTGATATCCTTATCGAAATACTGCGAATAATATTTTCCTCTTTTCAGGTATTCTGTATAAACAGAATCTTTCTTCATCTTTTTAGCCATTTGGGCAATACCCCAGTCGCCTACAGCATATTCCATAGCGATAGAAGTTGCTTCGAACAATTTATCGCAAGGAATGTATCCTTTTTCCATAACAAAGGGAACTCCCTTTTGTTTCGGGTAAGTAGAAGAAACAAGCATCGCATTCATAGCTCGTTCGGCATCGAAGCCTGTAATACCTTTCAGATAGGCATCGGCAATAATGGGAACAGCGCTGTATCCAGGCATACACTCGGTTTCGCCTCCAACCAACGGCCAGATAGGTAATTTACCTTGCTGATCGTAAATGCCAAGATAAGAATTTACCATATCACCCACCATATCTGGTTTAATGAGGGTAAACAACGGATTCAATGTACGGTAGGTATCCCACAAAGAGAAAGTAGAATAGTTTTTCCAGCTGTTATTCGTATAAACAGAATCGTTATGACCACGGAAATCGCCGTTTACATCGCAATATAATGTTGGGGCGATAAAGGTATGATACAAGGAAGTATAGAAAATCTTTTTGGCACGTTCGTCTTTCGTATCAACATCAATGCACGACAAAGCCTCATTCCACACCGTTTTTGCATTCAGCTTAACCTGGTCGAAATCCCAGTGGGCAATTTCCTTTTCAACATTGGCTGCAGCATTCGCACAGCTTACAGAAGAGATTCCCACTTTCAGCAATACGCTTTCGGGATTCTTTTCGAACGTAATCACCCCTTTTACAGCTTCACCGGTCAGAGTCCCCTCGCCTGCGGCCTCGTCGTCGTTAAATAACTGCAATACTTTGATTGGCTGATCGCTTTTGAGTGTAAAAAACACTTTGTGTTGCGGACTCCAGCCTTTTGAAAAGCGATATCCCTCGATAGTAAACTTATCCACCTGCTTTAGGTAGGTATCGTAAGAATTATCTCCGTTTCCTTCCTTCAGGTTGATCAGAATGTGCGCATCCTCGTTCTTTGGAAACGTGTACCGGTGCATAGCCACACGTTCGGTAGCAGTTAGTTCGGCTTTAACACCGTTGTCCATCAGTAAAGAATAATAACCGGGAGTAACCGTTTCGTTGCTGTGCTTATAATAAGAAGAACAACTTCCTTCGATATTATCCTGTTCGCCACGTGCTGTACGTACAACACCGGTATAAGGCATAAGCAAGATATCACCTAAGTCGGCACAACCAGTCCCGCTAAGATGCGTATGAGAGAATCCGATTATCACGCTATCGGAATAATGATAACCCGAGCACCAGTCCCAGCCCTTGTGAATATTCTGTGGACCAATCTGTACAGCTCCGAAAGGAACATTAGCTCCAACGAATACGTGTCCGTGAGCGCTGGTTCCTATATAAGGATCTACGTAGGATACATAATCTTTCACTTCAACCTTCTCCTTAACTGAGCAGGAGAAAGCGAAAAATGTCAGGCATACAATCATGCCTGACATATTAATCTTGTTGAATAATTTCATTCTATAAATTACTTTTTCTCGTTAACAGAGAATGAATAAGGGAAATCTTCTTGTTGAATACCGCGTTGCTTGTTTGGTGTTTCGCTCATGCGAATAGTAATCTCGCCACCATTTAATAAATCGGCATGCTTCAGATAGTTCTTGGTATAGTTCTTTCCGTTTAGAGTCATCGATTCGATGTAACGGGTCTTATCACTATTCTCCGGAGCATTGATTACCATCTTCTTACCGTTTTCGAACGTAATAGTTGCCTTCTTAAATAAAGGTGCACCCATTACATATTCGTTGGAACCCGGACAAACAGGATAGAATCCAAGGGCAGAGAATACATACCAGGCAGAAGTCTGTCCGTTGTCTTCGTCACCACAATAGCCATCAGGATTACAGGTATACATGCGGTTCATTACTTCACGAAGCCAGTACTGAGCCTTCCAGGGTTCACCTGCATAGTTATACATGTAAATCATATGCTGGATTGGCTGGTTACCATGCGCATAGTTACCCATGTTCATGATTTGCATCTCACGGATTTCGTGAATTACACCACCGTAGTAGCTATCGTCAAATACGGGTGGAACCGCAAATACGGAGTCCAACATCTGAACAAAGTCTTTCTTTCCACCCATCAAATCGATTAATCCCTGAGGATCATGGAAAACAGACCATGTATAATGCCAGCTGTTTCCTTCGGTAAAGGCATCACCCCACTTCAGCGGAGAGAAAGGAGCCATAAATTTACCATCGGCATTCTTACCACGCATCAGCTTGGTTTCCTTGTCGTACAGGTTTTTATAGTTCATGGCACGTTTGGCATAAAGTTCTATTTCCTTTTTAGGACGTTTCAAATCCTTAGCCAGCTTATAGATACACCAGTCGTCGTAGGCATATTCGAGTGTACGGGCTGCGTTCTCATTGATTTTGACATCGTAGGGAACATAACCAAGCTTGTTGTAATACTCGTGACCTAAACGTCCGGTTGAAGATACTGTTGGATGTACATTTTCGGTACCGTGGATAAGACCTTTGTACAGTGTTTCAAGGTCGTCTACCTTTACACCTTTCATGTAGGCATCAACCAAAATAGAAGCTGAGTTATTACCAACCATACAGCCGCGGTGTCCGGGACTAGCCCATTCGGGGAAGAAGCCGCTTTCTTTATATGTATTGATCAAACCTTCCTGCATCTCTTTGTTTACAGAAGGGAACATCATATTCAGGAATGGAAACAAACAACGGAATGTATCCCAGAAGCCAGAGTCGGTATACATGTATCCGGGCAATACCTGTCCGTTGAACGGACTGTAATGCATCACCTTGCCGGCTGCATCAATTTCATGAAATTTACGTGGAAACAACATGGAGCGGTACATACAAGAGTAGAATGTACGGTATTGATCTAACGATCCGCCATCTACCTCGATTGTTCCAAGCGCTTTATTCCAGGCTTCTTTTCCCTGAGCAGCAACTTTATCGAAATTATTGTTTCCAAGTTCCTTCAAATTCAGGGCTGCTTGTTCGAAACTAATAAATGAGGAAGCTACACGTGCATTTACCACTTCGCCTTTTGCTGTTTTGAATCCAATTACAGCTCCCGCATGATTGGCCGTTTGTTCCTTTTCGTTTTTCAACGCACCATCGGCAAACGTATATTCGTAAGTAAAGGGTTTGTCGAAAGTAATAACGAAGTAATTTTTAAAATTGGCAGGTACTCCCCCACTGTTTTTGGTTGTGTAACCGATTATTTTGTTTTCGTTCGGTAAAATCTTAATGTAAGATCCTTTATCGAAAGCATCAATTACAACAAATGAACTATCACTCTGTGGAAAAGTAAAACGAAACATGGCAGCACGTTCGGTTGGTGCAATTTCGGTTACCACATCGTGTTCGGCCAAATAAACCTTGTAATAGTAAGGCTTTGCAATTTCTGACTTGTGAGAGAACCAGCTGGCACGCTTATCCTGATCAAATACAGGAGCACCTACAACCGGCATAATTGAGAACTGACCGTAGTCATTGATCCACGGACTGGGTTGATGCGTTTGTTTAAACCCACGGATTTTATTTTCAGTATAGGTATACGCCCATCCATCACCCATTTTTCCTGTCTGGGGCATCCAGAAATTCATTCCCCAGGGAAGAGCTATCGCGGGATAAGTATTTCCCGTAGACAATTGAAAAGTAGACTGAGTTCCGATTAATGGGTTCACATACTCAACCGGATCAAAAACTCCCTCACTCTCAGAGGCAAAAGCAGGTTTCCCAATCCAGCACAAAGCTGTCATCAGAACAACCGCACACACATTCTTATGCTTCATCGTATATAAATTAAATAATTGGTCGCAATTTTTTACAAAGTAACTAAAACAATACAGGTTGTAAAAGACCCTGCAATTCGTATTTAGTCAAAAAACAATAAAAAAAGGTCCGGGATAAGCTCCCGGACCTTTTAATCTGATTATTTAGTTTTCATAACCGGGGTTCTGAGTCAGCAATGTGTTACGTTGCAATTCGTTCGTTGACAACGGCCACAAAAGATCTCTCTCCTGGAATGTTTTGCCCCAATTGTTGGAAGCTCCAATAACATTCACAAAAGAAACTTTACCCTTGTTTGCGTCGCTGAACTGAGGATACATGTGAGTACGTGTGATATCATCCCAAATCTTGAATTCAAGAGGGAACTCACGCAAACGTTCTGCCCATACTTCCTGAACAAATGCATCTTTTGACAAAGAAGAAAGTTCTGTAGTGAAAGCTGCTTTTGTCTTACCGGTCATAGAAGAACGAGCCTTTACTTCGGCAAGATAGCCGGCAGCCTCAGAAACGCTTCCAGACTTAGCAGTTGCTTCTGCAGCAATCAGCAATACCTGAGCATAACGATAGATATTCACATCCTTGGTACCACGACCTGTGGTCAACATGGCTTCTTCATCATAGTAATACCAGTTGAAAAGACCACCTAACTGACGTACTGTACCATCAGGCATCTTGTATTCAGAATGGAAGAACTGATTTGGCTGAATACGAATGTCTTCGTTCGAATCATATACATTCGTATAACCGTGTACTATACCATATACATTGTTAGTAATAGCATATTTAAAGATACCCCAACCGGCACATGCATTTGGGAATGAATAAACAGGCCACCAACCACTGTTTGAGATTGCGGCATTGAATTCGTATGCATAAACAGATTCGTCCAAACCATCTGTAGTACGCAATTTATTGAATGCACTGTTCATCGTCAGGTCGCCATTTGTAGCAAGGCTATGTTTTCCGGAAGTAATAACAGCCTTAGCAGCAGCTGCTGCATCAGCGTAATGGTCTTCCTGAACAGGATATCCGCTCATCTGCAAATATACATCTGCAAGTAATGTATTAGCTACATTCTTTGTGAGACGAGCTCCATTTCCATAAAATGCTGCATCTGGCAAAACTGCAACAGCGTCTTTAGCATCTTGTACAATCTGGGCATATACATCTTTAACAGCTGTACGTTCCAAATAAAGGTTTTCCAATGATTCGTATGGTTCAACAGTCAAAGGCACATCACCAAACATTTTTACCAGGTAAAAATAGTTCATAGCACGGAAGAACTTGCTTTCGCCAACTAAACGAGCCTTTGCAGTTTCGTCCATTGTGATTTCAGGGATATACTTGATACCTGCATTTGCTACGTTAATAGCTTCATAACAAGCGTCCCATACACCATCCATCTGGTTAGCGATATTCACTGAATTACGGCTAAGGCTCTTGCTGTACATTACAACAACTTCCTGTCCGGCATATTCATTATCAAAGTAACCAGATACATAACCACCCAACATTACATTGGGACCACCATAAGCACCACCTGCACCATACATACTTGGAGCTCCTGTACGATACAAATAATTCACATTAGACTCTGCTTGTGAAGCAGTAGTAAAGAACTGGTTTGAAGCAAGCGAACTCTTTGGGTTTTCGTCCAAGAAGCTACTACAAGCCGTAAAGCTTGCTAGCAGACCAGCACATAGGAAAGTGGATATTATCTTTTTCATTTTAGATGTCATTACTTAAGTTAATTAAAATGTTACATTCAAACCGACTGTATACGTTCTTGGCTTCGGATACTGGAAGAAGTACATATTCTGTCCCCATTGGTTGCTACCTTGAGAAGTACCTTCAGGATCGAAACCGAAGAAATCACTTGAATTGATAACAAATGCATTATTTACACTTGCATAAATACGCATACTTCCCAAACCGATTGATTTACACTGTTGTGGGTTAAATGTATAACCTAATTGAATCAAGTTACCACGAAGATAAGAGCCGTCGCTAACCCATTGAGAGTCTAACTGAGTATCCTGGCCTGCGTGACCTGAGTTACAAAGGTAGATAGCCTGCTGCATCGTGTTAGGATTTGTTCCATCATAAGCATCAGTTAGGATATTACTCAAACCACTAGTGATACCAAAACGGTCGTAAGTTGAGTGGCAATATTGTTGCATTACTTCAACACCGGCAACAAACTGCAAGTCTACAGTCATATCCCAGTTTTTATAGTTGAATTCATTGATAAAGCTACCAGAGAAATCAGGAGTACCTTTTCCTAAGATTTTCTTGTCGGCAGAACGTTTAGCACGACCTACTGCAGAACCTGCAGCTTCAGCCTCAGCTCTTTCGTTTTCTGTCCAAACGCCCAAACGTTCGTAACCATAGAAAGAACCTAAAGATTGACCTACACGTAAGATAGTCTGTGAACCTGATACCCACCATGGTCCCGGTTCGATGTCTTCATTGTTTTCGCCTAATTCAAGAATCTTATTCTTGTTGTAGTTCACATTCAATGTAGAAGCCCATGAGAAATCTTTACCCTGTAGGTTAACAGTATTAATCATGATATCCAAACCTTTGTTCTGTACAGAACCAATATTATCCATTACAGAAGAGAAACCTGTTGAATGAGGAACCGGACGTTCCAACAACAAGTCTGTTGTTTTCTTATAATAGTAAGATACATCAAAGTTCAGACGATTACTAAACATATTTAAATTTACACCAAAGTCGAACTGACCTGTCTTTTCCCATTTCAAATCAGGATTGGCAAGAGAAGAGACATGAGCTGTAGCAGCACGGTTATCATTTAAAATATCTGTACCTGAGTTAACCATAGCCAATGAAGAATATGTACCAATTTCAGAGTTACCTGTCATACCGTAGCTTGAGTGCAACTTCAATAGATTGATAGCTTCGATATCTTTCATGAATCCTTCCTGAGACATATTCCAACCCAAACCTAAAGAAGGGAAGAAAGCGTATTTGTTGTTTTCTCCAAACTTAGAAGAACCATCCATACGAGCAGTAACAGTAGCCATATACTTATCATCATAAGAATAAGCTCCACGCAAGAAATAAGAGTTCATCGCCCAACGGTTCCAGCTTGAAGAAGGAGAGTTAGGAGTTGTACCTACACCCATGTTATTCCATTCGTAGAAGTCGTCAGAGAATCCTTCTGTTCTTGATCTGTCATAATTATATACACGTTCCTGCCATGAAAGACCGGCCATTGTATTCAAACGATGCTTACCACTTGTCAGGTTGTGAGTCAGGTAAGTTTCTTCCTGCCAATACAATGTATTGGTATGATTGATTTCTGCCCATCCATTAGGCATTGAAATATTATTAAGACCTATTGAAGAATAGCCTCTGTATGTGTTATTGTGATTATCAACACCAATCTGTGTTTTCAAATCCAAATCCTTAGCCAAATGGAATGTAAACGCAGCATTACCGAAAATCTGTGTACGGTAGTTCATACGTTTTTGTTGTTCCAAAATCATAACAGGGTTAGACATACCTTCGAAACCTAAGTCTCCTGATAATGTTGAGCTTGTAGAAGTTGTATACGAACCGTCAGGCATCGTAACAGGCATCCAAGGCATCATTTCAATCATAGTACGACGAGCATCCTGTCCTCCACCATCTTCAGGAGTATAACGCTGCCATGTATGGTTCACCAACAAGTTGATAGCTGTAGACAACCAAGGTGTAGGATTAGCATCGTAAGCCAACTTCATATTCAAACGTTTCATAAACGTATTGTTCACAATACCCTGCTGATCGGTGTAGTTTAAGAATGCACCTACTGAAGAATTTTTACCACCCTGCTGAATGCTTAACTGATGGTTGTGAGAAACAGCTGTGCGAGTTGCTTCTTTTTGCCAGTTTGTATTATACAAAGGATTGCCTTGTGCATCAAAGAACTTAGAATCATTAAACCAGTCTGTACGATTCAAAGACCAGTCGTATCCCATCCATTTGTTTTCATTTTCCAAACCTTGCATGAAAGCATCTGTCCATTGTTGTGCATTCAGAGTTTCCATATAACTGGCAGCATTACTCATACTTACAGAACCGCTATAGCTGATGCTTGTACCTTCACCCTTATTACCACGTTTGGTTGATACCAAGATAACACCATTGGCACCACGAGCACCATAGATAGCTGCAGCAGAAGCATCTTTCAATACTTCGATACGTTCGATATCATTCGGGTTCAAAAGTTTGAAGTCTTCCATTACCACACCGTCAACTACATACAACGGATCAGAAGATGAGTTGATTGTACCGATACCACGGATGATAACACGGCTAGATCCACCTGGCTGTCCTGAGTTAGAAAAGATGTTAACACCAGATGCTTTACCTCTAAGGTTATCCAACGCACTAAAAGACTGAGCTTTAATCATATCTTCGCCTTTAGTTACTGAGATAGAACCGGTAACGTCTGATTTACGCATCGTACCATAACCTACTACCACTACTTCTTCAAGAGCCTGACTGTCTTCAAGAAGCTCAACATTGATAACAGGCTGACTTCCTACTGGTATTTCTTTTGTAAGATAACCAATGTAAGAAACCTGAAGTACGGCTCCGGCAGGAACATCTAAGGAATACTTTCCATCGATATCCGTGATCGTTCCGTTTGTAGTACCTTTTACTACAACATTGGCTCCGATAACAGCTTCACCCTTGGAGTCTTTAACCACACCATTGATTTTCTTTCCTGTTTGAGGAAGAGAAGGGGTTGCATTTTTTGTTAATACAATGTAATCATTTTCGAATGCATACTTAACATCCGAATTTTTAAACGCCTCAGTTAAACATTCTGAAACCGATTTATCTCCGGATCTAACGGCAACGGCTTCGTTTATGTTCACTTCATTCTTACTGTACACAAACAAATAATCTGTTTGCTTTTCTACTTGATCGATAAAATTACCGACTGTTAAACTACTTCCTGAAATATTTACTTTTGCATTCTGAGAGTTACTCGTTGTTGCAAATGAGGTAAATACACATAGGAAAAGAAGAAAGGTTGAAATTCTCATAATATTCAAAAATTTCTTAATGTGATAATTTTGAAATAATAAAAGATTGGACAAAGGATCTTTTTCCATAACTTTGTACTGTTTACTGTTAATACTTATTTTTAATAATTCGTGTTAGCTTGATGTCGGTGGATGCGGGAACATCTGCCGGCATTTTTTTATACTGTTCTTAAACCATAGGCTCAAATTCTTTTAAGGTTCAACAATATGAGTTTTTTAATAATCGTTCTATTTAATTGTTATAATATTTTTTTCTTCATCTTTTTCAAACCTGAATGAATAAGCCTTCTGAAGCGTTCGTAAAACACTCTCGATGCCATCCCTCTGACGAAATTTTGCGGTAAACTTATTTTTAATCAGTTCGTTGTTGTTAACGTGAATGGTTACATCATAATACAGTTCCAATTTCTTCACCATCTCACTAAATGTAACATCATCAAAAGAATATATACCTGTACGCCACAAAAGAAGGTTTTCATTTTTATACGTTGTCTTAAAAAGCTTATTTCCTCTTAGTTCGGCCGTTTCCGATGGTTTAAGAAGCATGGTACGAGAAGCATCATTATTATCCGAAATTCTCACAGATCCTTCAACCAACGTGGTGGTAAAGTCGGCTTTCCCTTTATAGGCAAACACATTAAACTTGGTTCCGAGAACACGGATGTTCATTTTTTCGGTCGAAACAATAAAAGGAACTTTTTTATTATGTTTAACCTCGAAGTAAGCTTCGCCATCCAATTCAACCCGGCGAACATCATCAGAAAATCTATTTGGATACTTAAGAGTGGAGCTGGCATTCAGCCACACAACCGTACCATCGTACAATGTCATCTTAGCCCGTTGTCCTGCAGGCGTCGAAAATTCTTCGTATCCTGCGATAGCCTCCTTAGTCAATGAGGTTTCGAATTGGGTTAAGACTGCCCAAGTAGCAGCAACAGCCACAACAACTGCTGCTGCATACCCCAACACGGGTCTAATATACTTTACAAAGTAACGTTTCTTTTCGTTCTTTTTAAATTGTGCAAGCTTAAAAGCTGCAAGTTTATGATTGGCTGGTATAGATAAAGAAGACAATGCCCAAGCATTCTGCATCCCGGCAAACACTTTCTTGTCTTCAGGCGATTGCTGAAGCTTTTGAAAGAGTTCTTTCTTTTCCTGTGGAGACATTTCTCCATTAAAATATCTTATAAATAAATCGTGCATTTCTTGGGCATTTGATATAAGAGCGATTGGGGGAAAGTTTACCACCAATCAAAAGCTTAAAATAAACATAGTTTAACAAATAAATAAAAAAATCAGCAAGGGAAGGTAGTCTTTTAGTTCTTCCCGCAGCTTTTTTAACGCAATGGAAATCTGGCCTTCCACCGTATTTACAGAAAGATTGAGTTCTTCTGCAATTTCTTTATACTTTTTTCCTTCAATTCGACTCTTAATAAATATGAGCCTGCATCTTTCCGGGAGTTTATCAATGGCTTGCTGAAGCAGTGTTTCAATATCCTCATCCGATTCAAGGCTTTGATTAAACGATTCCAGTGCATACAACTTTATATTAAGCTCTGCGTTGTATTCGTTTTGAATGGTTTCCGTGTATGTCTGAGCTACCATATTATGGCGGAGAAAATCGATGCATTTGTTTTTCACCAAAGTAAAAAGATAGGCTGTAAGACTAATGTTCACCCGCAATACTTCCTTTTTTTCCCAAAGCATCAGGAATACATCCTGTACAATATTTTCTGCATCTTCATCAAATAAAACATACTCTTTGGCGAATAGGAACAACCTGGAGAAATTATTGATATATATGGTATCAAAATCCCCCCTTACACTTAATACGTTTGGTCTATCTTCCTGATATATCATACTGAATAATGGATAACTCTCTGATTGTACGAACTAATTGTATCCTATAGATTGTTTTCTGAAATGCAAATGTACATTTTTTTTTTAGATTTATACACAATTGTTTTAAATCATACACCATTCCTATTATTTTAAGAACTATATTTTCTGTTTGTTTTCTTTAATAAAACGTATATCTTTGCTTATGTTAAATTCTTTAATTTACTTACTGTTATGAAAAAAAGTGTTTTATTCTTATTCTTATTGTCATTATTCTTTATTTGCAAGGCTTCTTCCATTAAAGAGCAATCGAATAAAAATCTTTTTCTTGGAATAAAAAATCAACATGTAATTACTCCGGATGGTAAACCATTTCTTATCCAGGGTATCAATCTGGGAAACTGGCTTAATCCGGAAGGATATATGTTTCTGTTTAAAGATGTGAGCTCATACCGTTTGATAGACCAGGCCTTCCGTGAAATGGTTGGTTCCGATTTCACAGACCAGTTCTGGAAAGCGTTCAAAAACAATTACATCACCCGCGAGGATATTGCCTACATTAAACAAACGGGAATGAATTCCATACGCCTCCCCTTTCACTATAAATCTTTCACAGACGAGGATTACCTGGGTTTAAAAAGCAATCAGGATGGATTTGCAAGGATAGATAGTGTTATCAAATGGTGTAAGGAGGAAGGCCTTTACGTAATCCTTGACATGCACGACGCTCCCGGCGGTCAGACTGGCGATAACATTGACGACAGTTACGGATATCCATGGCTGTTTGAAAGCGAAGAAAGTCAACAGTTATTCTGCGAGATATGGAAGAAAATCGCAAATCGATACAAAGATGAGCCTGCAATCTTAGGGTACGATCTGCTTAACGAACCCATCGCCACTCACTTTAACAATAAGGAGGAGATTAACAAGCACCTTGTTCCTGTATATAAGAAAGGAATCGAGTCTATCCGTTCGGTAGATAAGAACCACATTATATTACTTGGAGGAGCTCAGTGGAATAGTAATTTCACGATGTTTGACGAAAAAGCAATTGACAGTAAGATGATGTATACCTGCCACCGTTATTGGTGCGATACGCTTCAAACCAACCTGCAGGACTTTGTTGATTTCCGTACCAAAGTCAATCGGCCTCTTTATATGGGTGAAACAGGAGAAAACACGGACGAATGGGTAGGTGCTTTCCGTCGTCTGATGGAGCGAAACAATATGGGCTGGCATTTCTGGCCGTATAAAAAAATGGAGAAAACAAGTTGTATGGTTCGAATTAATAAACCGGCCAATTGGGATCTTATTATTCAATATACCCAACAACCCCGTAATAACTTTAACGAGATACGTGCCGCCCGACCGGATCAGGCTTTGGTTCAACAGGCCATGCTTGAATTACTGGAAAATATGAAATTTGCGAATTGCTTGAAAAATCCCGGTTATATTGAAGCCTTAGGAATGAAACCCTAATTAGCGTACTAGTATCCTAAAAATTGTAAATGAAATCATCAAAATGAGTTAATTTAATAACTTTGGTGCTTGAATTAAAAATAAGAACTGATAACAGTATACAAAAATGATTTCAAAAGAACTTAGTGCCGACCTGGAATTGAAATGGCAGCGGATGAGGGAAGCTATGTTGAAGGTGAATGCGGACGGATGTCTGCTAACAGTTGATGTAAACTTATATTATACAACAGGACAGATATTTAGCGGATACTTTTACCTGCCGGTTCAGGGTAATCCCTTATTTTTTGTAAAGCGTCCAAGTGGAATTAAAGGTGAACTGGTTTCATATATTCGTAAACCCGAACAGATACCTGATATATTTGCTGAAAAGGGTATGAAGATGCCTGAAAAGCTGCTTTTAGAAGCTGATGAGCTAACGTACAGTGATTACATTCGTTTACAACAGCTTTTTAATCCGAAAGAAACAGGGAATGCTACTGCATTGATGCGTACGGTCCGCATGATTAAAACTCCCTGGGAGATTGAACAGTTTCGCATTTCGGCCAAACAGCATGCGGCTACTTATGCAAAGATTCCTTCTTGCTTTCGTCCGGGCATGACCGACCTTGAGTTTCAGTTTGAAATAGAAAACAAGATGCGTCAGCATGGTTCTATCGGAGTATTCAGGGCATTTGGTCCGAATATGGATATTCACATGGGGAGTATTTTGGCCGGAGATAATGCGGAAGCTCCCTCTCCCTTCGATTTTGCGCTTGGCGGTAAAGGGATGAGTCCCTCCTGCCCGCTTGGCGCCAATGGCTCTGTGCTTAAAGAGGGTATGGCAGTTATGGTTGATATGGCAGGGAATTACACTGCCTACCTAACCGACATGACCCGTGTATTTGCGGTCGGCAAACTTTCTGAACTGGCATATAAGGCCCATCAGGTTTCTCTGGAGATTCAGCATGAAGTGGAAATAACGGCAAAACCCGGCGTAGCCTGCTCTGCCTTATATAATATAGCTGCCGGTATCGCCGGGAAAGAAGGCCTTTCCGCCTATTTCATGGGAACGAAGCAGCAAGCAAAATTTGTAGGACACGGGATTGGCATCCAGATAAACGAATTGCCTGTGTTAACGCCTCGTTCGAAAGAACTTCTTGAGGAGAATATGACTTTCGCCCTCGAGCCCAAGTTTGTTATTCCGGGTACAGGGGCCGTTGGTATAGAAAACAGTTTTTTGGTAACAAGTACCGGTATAGAGAAGCTCACTCTTTTTGAAGAAGAAATTATTCATTTACTATAATTCACTTTAAATTTACAAATATGAAAAAAACGATGACCTTTCTGCTTTTGCTGGCTATACTGATAGCCCCGGTAAAAGCAGCTGAAGTCGAAAACGTAAAGCCTGTCAAGAATGTTATTTTACTTATTCCCGACGGCACATCTCTGGCTACTGTTTCTATCGCCCGCTGGTTGCAGTGGTACAATAATCCTGGTATGCCTAACCTTAATATTGACCCTTATCTGTGTGGTACGGTTCGGACGCATTCGTCCAATGCACCTATCGGAGACTCTGCGCCTACTACTTCTTGTTATATGACAGGTATTCCAAGTATTACAGGATTTGTGTCTACACATCCCTGGAGCGATGGAGATAATGATATATTTCCAATCGATTCGACCCGCGCTTATCAGCCGCTCGTAACCGTTTTGGAAGCTGCGAAAATGAAGTATGGTAAATCTACCGGATTGGTGTTTACCTGCGAATTTCCACATGCTACTCCAGCCGATTGTTCCGCTCATAGTTACAATCGTGGTAAGTACGAATGGATTGCTCCGCAGATGGCTCACAACGATCTGACGGTGGTAATTGGCGGAGGCACCTCTTTGCTTCCTGCTTCCAGTCAGTCTTACCTTGAGTCGAACGGATACGGAGTATTCAAGAATGACTTGAATGCTATGCGTTCGTACAACGGTGAAAAAATGTGGGCTTTGTTCGGTGATAAAGAAATGCCTTACGATTTGGATCGCGACACGACTGCGATTCCTTCTTTAGAGGAAATGACTCGCAAGGCAATCGAAAAGCTTGCTAAAAACGAAAAAGGGTTTTTCCTGATGGTGGAAGGTAGCAAAGTTGACTGGGCTGCTCATGCAAATGATCCGGTTGGTATGGCTTCCGACTTTTTAGCTTTCGACAGAGCGTGTGGTGCTGCTATTGAATTTGCCAAACAAAATGGTGAAACTGCCGTAATTATTGTTCCCGATCATGGCAACAGTGGTATCAGTCTGGGTGCTTCCCGTTGTGGAGGATACGATAAGCTAACCAAAGATCAGCTGTTTGGACAATTCGCTCAATTTAAGCTTACAGCCGAAGGTTTTGCCAATAAGTTAAACAGCGAACCGGCATCGGAAGTACAAAACATCTTCCGTAAATATGCCGGATTTGAACTGACCGACGAAGAGCTGCAACTCCTTTACAACAACAAAGGATACAAGAACAGTCCTATTCCTCTTGAACAACGGACAAAGACTGGCGATGTTGAATCCATGTACAGCGGAGGATTATCTACCTTTATGGCTCACTTCCTTACTTCCAAAACTTGCTTCGGATTTACTACAGGAGGTCATACCGGCGAAGAAGTATTCCTTGCAGCTTATCACCCGCAAGGTACTTTACCTTTGGGAATGCACAGCAATGTGGAACTAAACCATTACCTGTGTGCATTGTTTGGCATTAACGGCGAACTTGACGCCATGTCTAACCAGACTTTTGCCAAACACACAGAGGTATTCAAGAATTATAAGTGCGAAATTGTACCTGCCAAAGACGGAAAAAGCATGCCAACGCTTGTGGTAAAAAGCAAGAAGAAACAGCTTACCATCACTCCGTTCTCCAACCTTATCCAAACAGGAAAAAAGGGTACCGAAACAATCAAACTTAATTCGGTTGTAGTATATGTAGATAAGAATAACACGTTCTATCTGCCGGCAGATCTTGCCAAGTATTTATAATCGGGATAGTATAATTTAATAAAATAGCCGGTTGTGAAAGTTACCTTTCACAACCGGCTATTTATGTATAGAAGGATTACAGCAACTAGTTGGATCTCTGAAACGCAATTCTCGGCGTTCCGTTTGAAACATAGATAATGCCGCAAGGGACGAACCCGTTCTTCTTGAGTATATTTTGCATCACCAGGTTGTCATGATGTGTATCCACTCGTATGTTAGAACACTGATCCAAACACCATTGCAGACAGAAAGAACCAATGTTTTTTATTTTCCCCGATCCTGCCAAACGATGTACAACTCCGTATGGCTCGTTGTTAAGCCATTGCCCGTCTTCTATCCTGGCGTAAGTAGGATCTTCGCCCTTCATGAAAAAGAAAGTCGCAACTATTTCATTATCCTCATCAATACAAACATAGCTGTTTTGGTTGGTCATATCCCTCATCACTATTTCACTCGAAGGATAGCCGTCGATCCACTGATTCCCGTTTCCGGTCTCTTGCATAAATCGCCTCGCTCTGTCATAAATTTTCATTAGAACATCGATATCTTCCAATTGTGTCTTTCTTATCTCCATATAGTAATTATGATATCAAACGAATAATATTCTATATACAAAGATATACAGAACTATTTATTTATAACTTGCTTACCGTATATTTTTATTAAATTGCCGGAATCGATTGCGTGACAAACTTACTATCATTCAGGGCAAAAGTGAGTCTTATTTCTTGTAATAGTATTTCTTTTGCATTCATAAAGATTTTTAAACTATCACCATGAAACAAATTTTATTAGCTACAGTTTTATTGTGTTCTGCTTTTTTGCTTAAGGCGGAAACCATTAAGTCTCCCAACGGGAAAATGGCATTGAACGTGGAGCTCAAAAACGGAGTGCCCGTTTATCAATTGGACTACAAGAACCAACCTGTCATCAAGGAAAGCAAACTGGGACTGGAACTTAAGGATGGTAAGAACCTTACTGAGGGATTCGAACTTACAAAGAAGGAAACCTCATCCTTCGATGAAAGCTGGACACCGGTTTGGGGTGAGGTAAAAACCATTCGTAATAATTACAACGAACTGGCGGTTACACTTACGCAACCCTCAACCAACAGACACATACTGATTCGTTTCCGTGTGTTTGACGACGGATTAGGTTTTCGCTATGAGTTTCCGCAGCAAGAGAACCTTAATTATTTTGTAATCAAAGATGAGAAGTCGCAGTTTGCCATGACTGGCGACCATAAAGCGTTCTGGCTTCCGGGCGATTACGACACACAGGAGTACAGCACAATGACTTCAAATCTGTCTGAAATTCGGGGATTGATGGACAAGGCTATCACGCCTAACTCATCTCAGACTCCGTTCTCTCCTACCGGGGTGCAGACTTCCCTGATGATGAAGAGTAAGGAAGGTCTTTATATTAATATTCACGAAGCTGCTTTGATTGATTACGCTTGTATGCACCTTAATCTGGACGATAAGAATTTTATCTTTGAATCCTGGTTAACTCCCGATGCGATAGGAGACAAAGGATATATGCAAACACCTTGTCAGTCGCCCTGGCGTACGGTGATCGTGAGCGACGATGCACGCGAGATTCTTGCATCAAAAATGATTCTGAATCTGAACGAGCCTACAAAGTTCGAGGATACTACCTGGATTAAACCTGTTAAGTACATTGGCGTTTGGTGGGAAATGATTACAGGTAAAAGCACCTGGGCTTATACAGATGTTCCTTCAGTAAAACTGGGAGAAACCGATTATTCGAAAACAAAGCCTAACGGAAAGCACGCTGCAAATACGACAAAAGTAAAAGAGTACATAGATTTTGCTGCATTACATGGTTTCGACGCCGTTTTGGTTGAAGGCTGGAACGAAGGCTGGGAAGATTGGTTTGGTAAAACAAAAGACTATGTATTCGATTTTGTATCGCCTTATCCCGATTTTGATGTAAAAGAGCTGCACCGCTATGCCGCAAGCAAAGGCATTAAAATAATGATGCATCACGAAACGTCGGGTTCTGTTCGCAACTACGAACGTCATATGGATAAAGCCTATCAGTTTATGGTAGACAATGGTTACAATTCGGTGAAGAGTGGTTATGTGGGTGATATGATTCCCCGTGGCGAATACCATTACGGCCAGTGGTTGGTTAATCATTACCTGTATGCAGTGAAGAAGGCAGCGGATTATAAGATTATGGTGAATGCCCACGAAGCTGTTCGTCCTACCGGTTTATGCCGCACCTACCCTAACCTTATCGGGAATGAATCTGCCCGCGGTACAGAATACGAAGCTTTTGGCGGTAACAATGCCGATCATACTACAATTCTGCCGTTTACCCGCCTGATGGGTGGTCCGATGGATTATACGCCGGGTATCTTTGTAACCCAGGTTAACAAGATTAATCCGGATAACAATTCGTTTGTACATTCCACACTTGCCCGTCAGCTTGCTCTCTATGTTACGATGTACAGTCCTTTGCAAATGGCTGCCGATCTGCCCGAACATTACAATCAGTATCTGGATGCTTTCCAGTTTATCAAGGATGTGGCCATCGATTGGGACGAAAGCAAATACCTGGAAGCTGAGCCGGGCGATTACATTACTGTTGCCCGTAAAGCCAAAGGTTCGAACAACTGGTTTGTGGGTAACACAAGTGATGAGAACGGTCATGCTTCTAAGCTTGCCATGAACTTTCTAGATGCGGACAAAAAATACATCGCCACTATCTACAGCGATGCAAAGGATGCACACTACGAAACCAACCCGCAGGCTTATACTATCCGCAAAGGGATTGTAACCAGCAAAACCATCCTGCAGCTAAAAGCAGCTCCGGGTGGAGGATATGCCATCAGCATCATGGAAGCCCCGGATGCCAAAGCGTTGAAGGGACTTAAGAAGTTATAAGATATTTAGTTAAGTTGCCTAAAATAGGAAACTTAACTAAATAAAAAATAAATATTTGCCGGAGGTCAAACTTTTATTGATCTCCGGCATTCTATGTCAAACTATTGTAGTAATTTTGCAGCCTATTTAAGAGTGTCGATGACAACGGAGATTAAATTATTAGTCAGAATTTATTTACATAGTGCCATAACTGCATGATAAACTCCAATTACAAAGAATGGGTTTCTCGTGGTATCAGCGCCTTCAATTTCATTAAAACCCGCTGCAAAGCATGGGTTTCGAAGGGCAAGACCATTTTCAAACAATCTCCCTGGTACAAAAAACTACTACTTTCGGGTGCTACATTTCTCGTATTGTTCTTCATCTACCTTATCATGGTGGATATCAATTTCCTTTGGTTATTTGGAAAATCTCCCAGTCTTTCCAGCATCAGTAATCCAAATCAAAGCGTAGCATCGGTCATTTATAGTGCTGATGGCAAACCCCTTGGAAAGTATTTCCGTGAAAACAGAACTCCTGTCGAGTTTGATGAAATTTCCCCTATCCTGATAAAAACTCTTATTGCCACGGAAGACGAGCGCTTCTATGAGCATTTTGGCGTTGACTTGAAGGGTGTATTTGCTGCTGTAAAAGATATGACTCAGGGCAGGGCCCGCGGAGCCAGTACCATTACACAGCAGCTTGTAAAAAACATGTTTAAGGTTCGGTCGCAATATTCAAGAGGTATACTTGGTCAGATTCCCGGCTTACGCTTGCTTATAGCCAAATCGAAAGAATGGATTTCGGCAGTCAAGATCGAAATGTTTTACGACAAGAACGAAATTCTTACCATGTACCTTAACACTGTTGACTTTGGTAGCAACGCATATGGTATTAAAACGGCTTGTAAGACCTATTTCAAAACCTCGCCAAAAAATTTAACCATCGAACAGTCGGCCACTTTGGTTGGATTGCTCAAAGCAACAACTACCTACAATCCGCGCGTAAATCCGAAAAACAGTCTGAAAAGACGAAATGTGGTATTGGAGAATTTGCGTAATCAGCATATTATTACTGCCGCAGAATTCGATTCGATCAAAAGAATTCCCATTAAACTGAATTACAGTGTTGAGTCTAATTACGATGGACAGGCGTTGTACTTCCGTGAAGCAGTGGCTCAATCCCTGGAAAAATGGTGCAAAGACAATGAAATGGATCTTTATTCCGATGGTTTAAAGATATATACCACATTGGATACTCGTATGCAAAAATATGCCGAAGAGGCTGTAGACACGCAAATGCGGGTGGTTCAACGTAATTTTGAAAATCACTGGGGTAGAGAAAATCCCTGGAGAGACGAGAATCACGAGGAAATTGTTGGATTCGTTGAAGACATCGCGAAAAAGACACCTTTATACAAATATCTTGTACAAAAATATTCCGGTCAACCCGATTCGGTAACTTATTACCTGAATGAGCCACGCCGTTTAAAAGTATTTGACTATAAGGACGGTGTGAAAGACACAACTTTCAGTTGCATGGATTCGATACGCTACATGGAACGTTTCATGCACACAGGGTTTGTTGCTATGGAACCGCAAACTGGTTACGTTAAGGCTTGGGTAGGCGATATTAATTTTGAAACTTGGAAATACGACAAGGTAATTTCCAAACGTCAGCCTGGTTCTACGTTTAAACTTTTCGTTTATGCGACGGCTATTGAGAAAGGCCTTTCTCCTTGCGACACGCGTCCGGACAATTATATTACCTGGGATGTGATGGAAAAGGGTGAATTGGTAAAATGGGTCCCCCGCAATGCCAATGGCGAATATACAGGTCAGAATCTGACTCTTAAAGCCGCTTTTGCCCGTTCCATTAATACAATCGCGGTTAAATTGGCTCAGGAGACAGGCACTGAGGCAATTATTAAGACGGCTCATGCCATGGGTATAAAAACCCCGCTCAATAATATTCCATCAATCAGCCTTGGCTCATCCGATGTTTCGTTGCTTGAGTTGGTTAACTCGTACTGCACCGTTGTAAACGAAGGTAAGACCCACGATCCGGTATTGGTTACCCGAATCGAAGATCATGATGGGAATGTTTTGTACGAATACAAGCCAGTTCAAAAGCAGGCTATCACGTATGAAACTGCTTTTCTGATGACTCAGTTGCTGCGCGCTGGTCTTACTGAATACAATGCAACTTCCCAGAACTTGTGGACATACGATATATTCCGTCAAAACACTGAATTTGGTGGCAAAACAGGAACTTCGTCGAACCACTCTGATGCCTGGTTTGTTGGAGTAAGTCCTAATTTGGTTGGAGGAGCATGGGTTGGTGGCGAACACCGAAGCATCCACTTCCGGACAGGTAAGTTGGGTGAAGGTAGCAAAACAGCTCTTCCTATATTCGGTTTGTTTATGGAAAAAGTATTGGCTGATAACAACCTGAGCAAGTACCGCGCCAAATTTCCTAAACCAACGCAGCCCATTAACAAACAGTACGAATGCATGTCTCCGCGTCCTCTCGAGAACGATTCAATTGACATGTTGAATAGCGACAGTCTGTTTATCGAGGAAGAAGAACCTGAATATATCGATGCAGAAGCTCCGGCATTATAAAAAGAAAAATCTTAAAATATAAATTAAAGCCGCCCTATTCTCGCGAATTGGACGGCTTTTCAAATTTTTAGAACCTTGTACCTATTTTTCTATAATAACGGTTTGACTATCGTTAAACGCAATGGTTTAATGATAGCACAAAAATTTAATATTTAAAGACATTACCTCCCGCCATTACTTCTTGCGAAGCTTCATCGAAAGTAACTTTCTGTCCCGTATGCAGCGATGCTGTACACATAATATTGGCAATGGAATGGTTGTAACCGGCCTCAACTGGAGCATTGGGTTGTTTGCGGCTCTTTATACACTCCATCCAGTTCCGCATGTGCAGGTTTGTCATCGGATCGGATCCCGTGTTTGAACCTGTTGCAACCTGAATGGAAGGTAGTTCGTACTTTTCAAGCAAATTTGCCTTCATATCCATCTCGTCGGCCATTTTTTGAGTTAATCCGCCATCAGATGTTACCTTATTCGTATCCAGGTTAAGAGTCCCTCCATTTGAGAAGTAGAGCTCTTTTGTTCCACCTGCTTCGTTATGCATGCGGGAGGAGTAAACGACCTGAAATCCATCGCTACCGTCGGCTTTGCCATAATCAAATACGGCAGTCATGGTATCGTTGTTTTTCCGACCGTCTTTCCACTGATAAATACCACCGTTGGCAACTACGCTGCGTGGATGATTGAATCCCGTAAACCAATGTACGGTGTCGATCTGATGTGACATCCACTGTCCGGGTATGCCCGAAGAATAGGGCCAGAACAAACGATATTCAAGGTATTTACGTGGATCCCATGCTTCGAAAGGCCGATTTAGCAGAAAGCGCTTCCAGTCGGTATCTTTCTCGAAACACTGAGCCACCAGTTTAGGACGACGCCAGCGACCAGGTTGATTTACGTTCCAACTCATCTCCACCATCGTGATAGCTCCAAACTTACCCGAACGGATGTATTCGTTTGCTGCATGGTAGTTGGGTGCCGAGCGGCGTTGAGATCCTATTTGTACGATCTTACCACTTTCCTTAACAGCTTTGATGGCCGCACGGGCATCTTCCATTGTTTCGGCAAAAGGTTTTTCTACATACGCATCGCATCCAGCCTTTACGGCTTCAATGCAATGCAAGGCATGCTGAAAATCGGAGGTAGCTACAATCACCGCATCACATATCTTTGCATCATACAACTCTTCGTTATTACGGAATGCCTGAACCCTTTGTCCATACTTTTCCTGAAAGAAAGCAACTCCTTCCTCTCTTCTGCGTTTCCATATATCTGAGATAGCAACAATTTCGAAACCCAACTCGGCAGCACAAGCCTGAAATGAAGGGATTAAGGAATAACGAGCCCGATCAGAAAAGCCAACCACCCCCACTCTTATTTTTTCGTTGGCACCTGTAATGTTTGCGTAACTCTTAGCACTGAATCCAAGACCTCCAATGGTTAGTCCAGCGGCTCCAAGTGCACTGCTTTTAAGAAAATTTCTGCGTGTAGTCATAGTATCCGATTTTATTTAATATAAACTTGTTTGATTTGTAATTTTAATGATTCAATGGCTGCTTTTACTTCTGAGTCGAAGCGATCCCAACGGCATTCCATCGAGATAGCTCCCTTATAATTGATCTGCTTCAATGCGCTGAGATAAGGAATAAAATCGTCGCCTTTCACTCCGGGAGCCGACCGGATCTCCTTTTCGGCAATGTGACAGTGCTTTAGCCAATCCCGAGCCTCAACGATTGCAGCAACCTCTTCGTTCTCGCATGCCATGTGATAAAAGTCGGCCAGCACACCTAAATTGGGATGATTCACTTCTTTGGCTATTTCCGTTCCTTCACGTACTGTATTGATAAAATTGGTTTCTTCTTTACGTAACGGCTCAATAGCGACTACAACATCATACTTTTCTCCCAATAGCGCGATCTCTTTGCATAAACCTACAAACTGTGCTTTAGCTTCCTCGCGGCTAAATCCTTCGGGGATTCTTCTTGCTCCGCCACTGCCCAGAACAAATATCTTTATCCCTGTTTTCTGAGCCCGCTGCATAGCTGTTTTGGTATAATCAAGGATTGCCTTCATATTCACATCGGGACCGGTAAGTCGCATCTCTCCTGGAAAGAAGCCATTTCCGGAATATAAAGGTAAAGCGGACTTTTCAGCCTGCTGCAGATTAAATGCAAAAAGGGAGTCGGGTTTATCGGGCATCAAAAAAGAACGGATACCAATTTCAATATAAGCATACCCGGCATCCTTAAGGAACAAAGCCTTGTCCGGAGAGGTACATACTCCCAACCGTTCTGATAAGTTCTGCGATTTTACATTAAATACAAACGAAATCAGAATTAGAAGCACAACTGCGAATGGGATTCTCATGGCCTTTCTTGATTTAAGATTCTGACAAATGTAAAAATATAAGATGAGATATCTAATAAATTAGCAGCAAATATTTTCAACTTCAATTCAATATTCAAACCGGCAACTTTGTGGCTTCAATTATAAAAAACTCCCTGACGTTTTTTTGTGGTTAGCAATAACCGTATTGCTTGCTGAATTGAAAGCAAAAGAAAGAAATTAGAATACAAAAAAAGAGGTTGCCAAAAACAATTGACAACCTCTTTCTGTATTCTAATTTTATCAAACGCAGTTACCTCTTTTTCGGTGCAGCTGAAGAGCTGCTGCCTTCGGCGCGCTTCTTATTTCTAAAAAAACTACCATCACGTTTGCTGCCAAACATGTTACGTCGTTTGGATTCTTCCTTAATGGCTTTGTTTTTATCTGCAACGGCTTGCTTTACCTGAGAAGTTTCAAAAGGATTTCCTCCCGCTACAGGTATTTGCTTTCCAATAAGCTTGTGAATATCTTTCAACAACGGTGTTTCCTCTGCATCGCAAAAAGAAAAAGCTACTCCGCTTTTTCCGGCACGACCGGTACGACCAATACGGTGAACATAGGTTTCCGGAACATTGGGCAGCTCATAGTTAATTACGTGCGATAGGTTATCCACGTCTATACCACGGGCAGCAATATCGGTAGCAATCAGCACACGGGTTGATCCGTCTTTAAAGTTACTTAAGGCACGCTGACGGGCATTCTGACTCTTGTTTCCATGAATGGCTTCGGCAATTATTTCCGATTTAACCAATGCTTTGGCAATCTTGTCTGCTCCGTGTTTTGTACGGGCAAAAACAAGCACTGATTCCAAAGCTCTGTTTGTCAACAAGGACGTAAGAAGATCGATTTTGTCTTTCTTCTCCACGTAGTAAACAAACTGGTCGATGGCATCAACAGTTGATGATGCAGGGGTAACTTCCACCTTTTCGGGCTTGTAAAGAATTGTTCCTGCAAGCTTCTCAATTTCGGGAGGCATGGTAGCTGAGAAAAACAACGACTGACGTTTCTTAGGTAACAACGGAAGAATACGCTTGATATCGTGTATAAATCCCATGTCAAGCATCCGGTCGGCTTCATCAAGCACAAAGAACTCGAGGCTCTTTAAACTCACATAACCCTGGTTAATTAAATCCAGCAATCTACCTGGGGTTGCGATAAGGATATCCACTCCACGTTGCAATGCATCGGTTTGCGGCTTCTGTCCTACTCCTCCAAAAATAACTGAATGGCGGAGGTTTGCATACCGTCCATACGCCTCAAAGCTCTCATCAATCTGAATAGCAAGCTCGCGCGTAGGAGTAAGTATCAATGCTTTGATACCTCTGCTGCGTTCTTTCTGCTGCTGGTTGTATAGCTTTTGTATGATGGGAATGGAGAATGCGGCAGTTTTACCTGTACCCGTTTGTGCGCATCCCAATAAATCGTATCCTTGTGTTACAATAGGAATGGCTTCTGCCTGTATGGGTGTTGGGGTGGTGTATCCTTCTTGTATTAAAGCCTTTCTGATAGGCTCTATCAATTTTAAATCTTCAAATGTCATGTAATAATGGGTGAGACTCGCGTCTCGTTATGTAAATATTGGCCACAAAGGTACAACAAATATTGCAAGTTATGGTTATCTTTGCCGTTTAATCATGATAAGGAGACCAAACTGGACACAATGAAAGAGATTGAGGCGTTACTAAAAAAGTTTTTTGGCTATACTTCCTTTCGCCCGTTACAGGCGGATATCATAAAACGGATATTGGAAAAGAAAGATTCATTGGTGCTGATGCCTACAGGTGGAGGCAAATCCATCTGTTTCCAGTTGCCGGCTATTTATCTGCCTGGAACAGCCATTGTTCTTTCTCCACTTATTGCTTTGATGAAGGATCAGGTTGAAGGATTGGTTTCCAATGGTATCCCTGCAGCAGCCCTTAACAGCAGTATGCCTGATGCGGAACGCCAGCGGATCAAACAACTTTGTATTCAGGGAAAAATTAAATTACTTTATATATCACCGGAAGGTTTGATGGGCGAAGTTGACTGGCTTCTTCCCCGAATGGATATTTCGTTGATTGCCATCGACGAGGCCCACTGTATCTCGCATTGGGGACACGATTTCCGTCCTGAATATACTCAGCTGGCGGTATTGAAGGATCGGTTTCCAAAGGTACCTATTATAGCGTTAACTGCTACAGCGGATAAGATAACCCGTTCTGATATCCTTTCACAGTTAAACCTAAAGGATCCGGAGACTTTCATTTCGTCGTTCGACCGGCCCAATCTTTCTCTTACCGTAAAGCGAGGCTTTGCAAAGAAGGAGAAGATAGCAGCAATTGTTCATTTTATCCGTGCCAGGAAAGAGCAAAGTGGCATTGTGTATTGCATGAAACGAAACGATACCGAAGAGCTTGCCGAAACGTTGGGAACATATGGCATCAAGGCAATTGCTTATCATGCTGGTTTATCGCCGGCAAGAAGGGAAAAGGCTCAGGACGATTACATAAACGACCGTGTGGATGTAGTTTGCGCAACAGTTGCGTTTGGTATGGGTATCGATAAGAGCAATGTACGTTGGGTAATTCATTATAATATGCCTGGCAGTATAGAGAACTATTACCAGGAAATAGGTCGCGCAGGCAGAGACGGAATGCCTAGTGACACAATGCTTTTCTATTCACTGGGAGATTTAGTGGTGCTTAGCCGCTTTGCCGAAGAAAGCGGACAAAGTGAAATCACGACCGAGAAATTGCAGCGGATGAAACGTTATTGCGAAGCGGATATTTGTCGCCGGCGGATTCTGTTGAGTTACTTTAGCGAGGAAGTTGGACACGATTGCGGAAACTGTGATGTGTGCAAAAATCCACCTCAGCGGTTCGACGGGACAATACTTGTCCAAAAAGCGTTGAGCGCTGTAGTTCGAACGGGAGAACATGTGGGAATGCAATTGCTTATTGACATTTTGCGTGGTTCTTATAGAAGTGAAATTACAGAGCGCGGATACAATCAGCTTAAAACATACGGTGCAGGAAGGGATCTATCCTATAAGGAATGGAAAGAGTATCTTTATCAGATGCTTCAGCTTGGATATCTGGAGGTCGATTATGCTTCAGCCCGCACATTGAAGGTTACATCTTTGGGTAGCAAAGTCCTTTACGGGGAAATTAAGGCGCAGCTGGCTACCTGGCACGAGGAAGAAGAAACGCAAAAAAGCAAATCCACCGGAAGCCGTACCGCTAAAGAAGGAAAAGCAAAATTCAAGGCTACTCCTATCCGTCCTATCGAATCAGAATCGATTGATGAAGCACTGCTGGATTCGCTCCGTCAGCTTCGTAAACAGTTGGCAGAACGTGAAAGCATGCCTGCCTATATAATATTTAATGACCAGTCGCTTGCCGATATGGTAGATAAAAAACCTGTAACACTGGATGAATTCAGTGAAATTACCGGAGTTGGACAAATCAAGTTGGACAAGTACGGAAAAGTGTTTGTTTCCCTTATCCGCTTTGTACTTAAAATGCCCAAAATGAATTTGTAAGTATGGACATTCTTTTTGTATCTGCATTCTGTTTGTTTATTAATATACCCTTTGGCCTTTGGCGAAGTAAGTATAAAAAGTTTTCTATACCCTGGTGGATACTTATTCACGTACCTGTACCCTTTATTATCATTCTTCGAATGACATTGCATACGGATACCAGATTTATTCCCCTGTTTATTGGGTTGGCTGTATTAGGACAATACATAGGACGGAAAACTGCGGGAAATTGCAAAGCATAAAAAAGACGAATCCTCACGGACTCGTCTTTCTAACCTTTGAGCGTTTTGACTATTTTACCCATTCTCCTTTATTTCAGGAAAACTGTTTTAGTATGTAATTTCTTACACAATAAACTATATGAGAATATCATGCCAAAACAGACTTACAGGCATTGATTTGCATTAAACAACTAAATAACAGCCATTTAACCAAATATCCATTTATTGTTGTTTTGTGGAAAAGCGAGAAAGAACGGGGATATTTTCCCCGCTTTTATGGGGAATCAGAACAAAACACCAAAGGAGAAGCTCATCTTATTTGATCGATTCTCAAGTTGCATGGTGCTTTGGTAAGGCAATGGGGACAGCTGATTTTTGAAATCAGTAGTTGTTTGAGTAATCCCATATTCATAATAAAAATCGAAAAACATGCGCCAAATGCTAAAGGAGACTCCCGCCATAGCATTTACGCCATAGGGTGAGTTTTCATTTATCAGTTCGAATGATTCGGGATTAACACCTGGAGTGTACTCCGACGAATAGGTGTACTTGATTTTCGGTCCTGCCTGAAAGCTGAGGCTATATGGATATTCTTTCACAAGATTAAATCCAATTAGCACAGGCGCTTCAATAGAGTATGTTGAAATATTCAACCTTTCAGAGGAATATGGAACTGCCGATTTGAGATCGGTGAGTAGTAGATCATCCGGCAGTGAATAGTTAATGTTTCCTTCAGAATGATGCAGCGATACTCCCGGCTGAATAAAAAATCGATTCATGTTTATCCGGCAAAATGCAGATACAAGATAGCCTACTTTATATTGCAAATTAACATTTTCCGCCTCTACACCATCGATAGTTAAAGAATTTACAATAGGAAACGACGCATTGAACCCTAAATTCAATCCGAAATTAAAATTCTTTTGCTTTTCATTTTTAACTTGCGACTGAAGCGTAAAAACAAAAAAAGACAATAGCAATAAAAGGCAGACTTTCTTCATTTATCTTATTTTTTCTTTTTTACGGACCAACCAAATTTCCCGATAAACTCTCCCAAACCATAATATTTACCGTGCGAATAAGCAAGCAAATCGGCTTTTTGCATATCAAAAGCGCCTGTTTCAGGATCAAGATAAGCATCGTCGGCCTGCACATTTACCACATCAGCAATAAACATATCATGACTCCCCAGACTAATTACTTCCTTAACGCGGCATTCTATACATAAAGGGGATTCTTCGATTATAGGAGCGCTGACCATTTTAGATTTACCCGGAGTAAGGTTCATTTCGGCAAATTTATTATGGTCTCTTCCCGAAGTAACTCCACACCAATCCGTCGCATAGGCCATACCGCAGGTAGTAAGATTAATAACAAACTCCATATTCTTTTTTAGAATAGGATACGAATGCCGTTCTGGTCTTACTGAAATATAACACATGGCTGGATTGGTACAGATTGTACCTACCCAGCCAACAGTTAAAATATTGTACTCCGAAGGCTCGCTGCCGCAACTAATCATTACCGCAGGAAGCGGATAAATCATTGTTCCGGGCTTCCAGTCTTGCTTCATAGAATTATTATGTCTTCTTTATTTATTTTTCTTTCGCAGTAACGACATTTAACAGTGCCCGATTCATTATCAATTACATCAAATCTTGTTGGCATTGGTTCGTTATTGGTGATGCATTTGGGATTATTGCATTTTACCAGACCAACCAGTTCATCCGGAAGTGTGACCGTTTTCTTTTCTACAACCTCATAATCACGAATAATGTTAAGCACTACATTGGGTGCGATTAAAGCGATACGGTTTATCACATCTTCCTCGAAAAACTTATCTGAGATTTTAATAATACCTTTTGTTCCCATTTTTTTGCTGTGAAAATTATTACCAATGGTAATTGTATTTTTCAGCTCCTTAAGGTTTAACATGTCGGCTACTTTAAATAGCTGACAGGGAGGAATATGATCGATGGCGGTTCCGTTTTCCAAAGCGGCAACCTGAAGTTCTTTTTTTTTCTGTGCTGACATAACAACTCAACTTTTATAAAGTAATACCTAACACTTCGCAAATAATAGCCTGACGGGCAAAAAGTCCATTTCGGGCTTGCTGAATAAAATAAGCTTTTGGACTATCATCCACATCATATGCAATTTCATTTACACGGGGCAGCGGATGAAGTACGCGAAGATTCTCACGACTGTTATCAAGCATCTTCTTTTTTAATATATAAACGTTTTTCACCTTTTGATATTCTTCCAGGTCTGTAAAACGTTCACGCTGTACCCGGGTCATATACAATATATCCGATTCATTAATTACATCTTCCGAGAATGCCGTATGCTCATAATATTTAATGTTGTGTTTATCACAGAACAATTTATATTCGTCAGGCATACGTAACTCGTCTGGCGCCACAAAATGAAAAGTAGGATTAAAGTGAGACATTCCGCTGATCAGTGAATGCACCGTACGACCATACTTTAAGTCGCCCACCATTGTAATGGTAAGATCTGTAAGTTTTCCCTGCGTTTTTTGAATGGAATACAAATCAAGCATAGTTTGCGAAGGATGCTGATTAGCCCCGTCGCCCGCATTGATAATAGAAATATCCGTTACTTCGGAAGCATACTTGGCTGCTCCTTCAAGATGATGCCTCATCACTATTAAATCTGCATAATTACTTACCATCAGAATAGTGTCTTTAAGGGTCTCCCCTTTTGACGAACTAGTGGTGGATGCATCCTGAAATCCAATCACTTTACCCCCCAAACGGTTAATGGCGGTTTCGAAACTTAACCTGGTACGGGTTGAAGGCTCGAAAAACAGGGTGGCTGCTACTTTACCTTCTAATAAATTCCGGTTTGGATTCTCCTCAAACTTCCTGGCATTATCCAGAATCCGAAGAATGTCCTCTTTAGAACATTGATCGATCGAAACTAAACTTTTACTCTTCATATCGTTTATCACTGCTTTGCAGACAAAAGTATAGAAAAAATTAGAGACGATACAGGTTTATATCCTTTTTTGTCTTAGTTTTTTATTATAATGATTATGTTTTTTAGATTAACAATTTTTTTAACAGGAAATAGTTACCTTTGCGGTTTCATAATGAAAGAAGGTAAAAAAGATGACATCAAACACTCGTAAAAAGATCATTATTGGTTTTTGGGTATTATATGCAGCCGCAGCAGGTATCGCAGTATTGCTTTTTATAGCCATAGCCAATGGTTCGATAGGTTATATGCCTCCTGTTGAACAGTTGGAAAATCCAATCGACAAGTATGCTTCGCAAATTATTTCCTCAGATGGAAAAACACTGGGGAGCTATGCGCACAGTAAAGACAACCGTTTATTTGTCAATTATAAGGATTTGTCTCCGGAACTGGTTAATGCCCTTATTGCAACCGAGGACAAACGATTTACCGATCATTCCGGAATCGATGTTGCGGGACTATTTCGCGCTGTTGTGAAGAGAGGTATTTTGATGCAGAAAAGTGGCGGAGGTGGTAGTACAATTACCCAGCAGCTAGCCAAACAGCTCTTTTCGCCCAGCGCTGATAATTTTGTTGAACGATTGTTTCAGAAACCCATCGAGTGGGTAATTGCGGTACAACTTGAACGCTTCTATACAAAAGAAGAAATCGTCAACATGTACCTTAACAAATTCGATTTCTTATACAATGCCGTAGGTATTCAATCGGCTTCCCGGGTTTACTTTGGCAGCACACCCAAATCACTAAAGATAGAAGAAGCAGCCACGTTGGTTGGTATGTGTAAAAATCCATCTTACTATAATCCCATACGACATAGTGATCGGACCAAAGGTCGCAGAAATGTTGTTTTAGATCAGATGTACAAGGCCGATTATATTACCAAGCAAGAACGCGATTCTCTTTCTTCCTTGCCTTTAAAGGTAAAATTCACCCCGATGGATCATAAGGAAGGACTTGCTCCTTATTTCCGAGAATACCTCCGCATGACTCTTACGGCTAAAAAGCCTAAGCGCAGCAATTATGCAGACTGGCAAACCCAAAAGTATTCCGAAGATTCATTAGCCTGGGAAACTAATCCTCTGTACGGTTGGTGCAGTAAGAATAAGAAACCGGATGGTGAGTTTTATAATCTTTACAGTGATGGCCTGAGAATTTATACAACGATCGATTCTCGTATGCAAAAATATGCCGAAGATGCTGTAAAAGAACATGTAGGAGGCTCATTGCAACCTATGTTTTTCCAGGAAAAAGAGAAAAGAGCCTATGCTCCTTTTTCCAGAGATTTAAGATTAGGTCAGGTAGATACGATTTTAACCAGAGCGATGCAACAAACCGACCGTTATCGCGCGCTAAAAGCCGAAGGGTTAGATTTGGATGAAATCAAGCTGGCGTTTAAAAAGCCGGAAGAGATGCGCGTATTCAGCTGGAATGGTCCAATTGATACGATCATGTCGCCATGGGATTCTATCAGATATCATAAAAGTTTCCTTCGTAGTGCCTTTATGGCCATGGATCCGCACAACGGACACGTGAAAGCTTATGTAGGAGGAATCGATTACAATGATTTTCAATACGACATGGTTAATGGAGGAAGACGCCAGATTGGTTCGACCATGAAGCCATTCCTCTACTCGCTGGCAATGATCGACGGCTTTACTCCTTGCGATGAAATGCTTCACGTACAACAGCAGCTTCGTGACGAAAATGGCAATTTATGGATTCCAAGAAACGCTGGAGCAAAACGCGTTGGCGAAACAGTAACTATTAAATGGGGTTTGCAAAACTCTTCCAACTGGGTAACAGCCTATCTGATGAGCCAGCTTTCTCCATACACTTTTGTACGCCTGCTCCATTCTTTCGGTTTGAAAAACTATATTGACCCCGTAATCTCTGTTTGTTTGGGCACACCCGACGTATCTGTAGGAGAAATGGTAACAGGTTATACAACCTTTGCCAACAAAGGAATTAGGGTTGATCCGGTTTATGTAACCCGCATTGAGGATCAATTTGGCAATACGATTGCCAGCTTCACACCAACGATGAGCGAAGTCCTTACTGAAGAAGCTTCCTACAAGATGCTTTATATGCTTCGCAGTGTAGTAGACGGAGGAACAGCCAGCAGGTTGCGGTACCGCTATAATATTACGGCTCAAATGGGTGGTAAAACAGGAACGACACAAAACAACTCAGATGGTTGGTTTATGGGCTTTACTCCTAGTCTGGTAGCAGGTTGCTGGGTAGGTGGCGAAGACAGATCCATTCACTTCGACAGACTGAATGAAGGTCAGGGCGCCAGTATGGCGTTACCAATTTATGGGCTCTTTATGCAAAAGGTATACGCAGACAAGTCGTTGGGATATATGGAGAACGAAAACTTTGAAATTCCATCTATCTATAGCAATCCATGTGGTAAGCCAGTATCTGAAGAAAACAACAATACCCCCGAAAAATCCGAGGGTATTGACGATATATTTAAATAATGCAAGATGATCTGTCGTGGACTTAAAATGCTTTAAGTTCACGATAGAGTCGTTGCACCGGTAACCCCATTACATTAAAGAAAGAACCATTTATTGCTTCAGCCCCTATATAGCCAATCCACTCCTGAATCCCATAAGAACCTGCTTTATCGTACGGTTTGTATTTATCGACGTAATATTCTATATCAGAAAGCTCCAGATAGCCAAAGCTAACAGCCGACGAGACAGCGAAAGAAGTCTTTTTATTCTTAGTCACAATACAAACTCCGGTTATTACCTCGTGCACTCTGTTTGAAAGCCTCGAGAGCATGTCGATAGCGTCCTGTCTGTCTTTAGGTTTCCCTAATACTTCTTCGAAAGTCCATACAATTGTATCTGCCGTAATCAGCAATTCATCCTTTTCCAGAAAAGGAGCATACGCATCAGCCTTTCTTTGGGCTACATAAACCGGAATCTCTTCCGGAGAAAGACCGTCGGGATACGATTCATCAACGTCGCCGTTTACCTTTACTTCGAAGGCAATATCTAAACCAGCCAAAAGTTCTTTCCTTCTGGGCGAATTGGAAGCTAAAACAATTTTATACTTATCAAGATTGGACAACATAGATCTTGTGTGTTTTTCTATTTATAATAATTTAATGTCAATTACCAGCCGAACGCTTCACCGTCGAACCAGGTACCCTGCATTTTCATTGTTTGTTCAATAACATCGCGGGCTATACCTTCTCCTCCGTTTCTGGAAGAAATATAGCGGGCTATTTGTTTAATTTCAGGAGCTGCATCAGCTGGAGCAACCGGTAGACCTACGAGCTTCATTACTTCGTAATCGGGAATATCATCCCCTGCATACAAAACCTCTTCGGGACTTAAACCTGTTTGTTCCATAAAATCAGCATAATCTTTCATCTTTACAGAACTTCGCATGTAAATATACTTTACACCCAACCTGTCAAAACGCATCTTCACCGATTCCGTATACCCTCCGGTAATTATAGCTACCTGATACCCTTTTTTCACAGCAAGCTGCAAAGCATATCCGTCTTTGATATTCACAGTTCGCATGGGATCTCCGTTGGGATGCAAAGGAATTACGTCGCGCGAAAGAACTCCGTCCACATCAAAGATAAAGCCTTTTATTTTCTTTAAATCATAATTTATACTACTCATTGCCAGACTCCTTATGTATATTTTGGCTTATCAGCCTATAGAGCTCTTTCATGTCCGGATCGGACAACAGCTCAATGTGTTTTTTAATTATATTTTCATCATACCGGATCGCAGGACCTGTCTGTGCTTCCCTGGCTGAAAGAGAATGAACTTTTGCTGCCGTTTCATCAATCAGAGGTAATAGCAAATCCTGTGGCAATCCCTGTTCCTGCAGCAATTTTGAAGCCATAAGATACATGTGATTCGAAAAATTACAGGCCCAGACAGCAGCCAAATGAAGATGCTCTCTCTTCTCAGAAGAAAGAGGAACGACCTTTTGAGTCAGCTTTTCAGCCATACTCTTTAACAAGGATTCATCCTGAAGTGAATTAGCTTCAATAAAAACGGGAACGATATGAAAATCGACTTCGCGGTTCTTGCTAAAAGTCTGCAAGGGATAGAAAACACCATACCGTGACGTAAAAGGGGATAAAATATCCATGGGCAGACTTCCGGCCGTATGAACCCAAAGAGCCTTGTTGCGGGGAAGCTGTTTAAGAAGTCCGGGCAACACAGAATCCTTCACAGAAAAGAGGTATAAGTCGGCATCCCCGACAATGGATTCCATTGAATTTGTAAAATCACAACCTAGTAAATCAGCTAATTCTCTGGCATGCCCGAGCGTATGACTATACACCTGAACAATATCCATACCTGCATTTTGCATGGCAAGCGAAAGATGCGTCGCCAGGTTACCAGCTCCTATAAATACGATCCTCATTGCTCCGCAGAATCTGGTTCGGTTGGCAACGTATATTTTCCAATATGAATCTTTTCCCACTGAAGATTAGATTCATCAAAAGCTTTTCTTTCCTGGTCCTTATATCCCACTCCAATTATAGAAAGAACTTCCAGCTGATATGGAATATCAAGCAAATCTCTTACATATTGTGCAGAATCACCATCACTTACAGTTTCGCGGTTACGCACCTGACACCAGCAACTTCCTAATCTAAGGTCTTCAGCCTGTAACTGAATAAATATGGACGCAACAGAAGCATCTTCTATCCACACATCACTTTCCATTGGATTAGCAAGTACAACTATGGCAAGAGCGGCAGATTCAAGAAATGAGGCACCATTCTTTTTACAGGCGGCCAGCTTTTGCAACATTTCTTTATCTTCAACAAGCACAAATTGCCAGGAATTGCTTCGCTTGGAAGAGGGAGCCATTAATGCAGCTTTTAATAAAGACTCAACCTGTTCCGGGCTAAGCAGCTGGTTTTTAAACTTTCTAATACTTCTTCTTCTTTTAATCAGTTCGGCAAAGCTCTCCATATCTTGTAGTTTTAATGACAAATCGTTTGAATTTCGACAAAATTAATAATATTTTTATCACTCAGAACATACGCTTCCGCTTTTTTTCACGTTAGTAATTACTATAAAACGCAGATTATGAAAATTCGTGCGATTGCAGCACTGCTATTTATACTAACTTCCGTAAATGCGCTTGCACAGGGGCGGATCAAGATAACAGGTTACATACGTGATGCGGATGGTAACCCTCTTGAATTGGTTAATATCAGAATTAAGAACACCCTTAACGGAGCTATGAGCAACGATAAAGGTTTTTATTCGGTTAGTGTATCGTCCGGAGACTCCCTGACTCTTATATACTCTTGCCTGGGGTATAATAAAGCGGAACGGATCATACCTAAAGCAGATAGGGATATGCGGATTAATGTGCAGATGAACAACACCTCGCTCTCCCTTGGTGATGTAACGATCACTGCTATCCGCAAACAAACCACAACGATGGAAACACTCGATGCCAACCGCATTAAGTTTCTCCCCGATCCTGCCGGAGGCAGCATCGAATCATTGGTTGTAACCTACGCCGGAGTTTCCGCCAACAATGAACTTAGCTCTCAATACTCAGTCAGGGGAGGAAGTTACGACGAAAACATTGTGTATGTAAATGGCATCGAAGTATTCAGGCCTCTGCTTATACGATCAGGTCAACAGGAAGGACTTAGTTTTATCAATCCCGATTTAACAGAGTCTGTCAACTTTGCCGCCGGAGGTTTTGAAGCTCGTTATGGCGATAAAATGAGTTCGGTCCTGGATATCAGCTATAAAAGACCGAAAACCTTTGAAGGATCTGCGTCCCTAAGTTTTCTGGGAGCCAATGCCTACGTGGGAAGCAGTATTGGCAAATTTACACAGGTTACCGGCATACGTTACAAGACCAATCAGTTCCTGTTAAACACAATGGATACGGATGCCGAGTTTAATCCTTCGTTCATGGATTTACAGTCTTATATCACTTACCAGTTTTCACCGAAATGGGAAATGAACTTTTTGGGGAATGTTTCAGTAAACAACTATAAGTTTACTCCTTTCACCAGGGAAACATCGTTTGGTACCACGGCAATGATAAAGAAATTCAAGGTTTATTTCGACGGAAGAGAACAAGATAAATTTGAAACGCTCTACGGTGCCCTGACACTAAAAAACAAACCAAACGACCATACTGAACTTGGAATACAAACGGCTGCTTTTACCAGCAAAGAAGAAGAAACCTACGACATATCGGGCGAGTACTGGTTAAATGATTTAGGAGATGAAACCGGATCGACGGAAGATGTAACCTCGGCTCTTGGAGTAGGCACTTATCACGAGCATGCCCGGAACAGGCTTCGGTCCAATATCATTACATTCGGACATTATGGTGAAAGCAAATTAAAAAACAACACCGTAAAGTGGGGAATCAATCTTCAGCTAGAAAAAATCAAAGACCGCATCGGCGAATGGGAAAAGAGAGATTCCTCCGGGTTCTCGTTACCACATACCGGGACTGAGGTAAATCTTATCTCCAATCTGTATTCAAACAATAAGCTTGAAAGCAGCAGGATTTCGGGTTACTTGCAGGATTCCTACAAATTCCGGACAAAGCAAGGGCTTTTTACGCTGGTTGGCGGTATCAGAGGCAGCTATTGGAGCTTTAATAAAGAATTTATTATCAGTCCCCGGGCCTCTATTGGTTTTATACCTAATTTCAATCAGGATCTGACCTTTCGCCTGGCCACCGGAGTCTATTATCAGTCTCCATTTTATAAAGAAGTACGGGTTACAGGACAAGACGACCGGGGAAACGACATCGTGACATTAAACGAAGATCTTAAATCCCAACGTTCTATCCATTTCATTCTGGGCGGAGATTATACTTTTCGGGCAGCCGACCGAAACTTTAAGATCACCACGGAGCTTTATTACAAAAAGCTTGACGACCTGGTTCCCTACACGGTCGACAACGTGAAGATAAGATATTACGGAGAAAACTGTGCTAAAGGACATGCCATGGGGATTGATGTTAAATTCTTCGGTGAATTTGTGCCTGGAACAGACTCATGGTTGAGCTTTTCCCTAATGAAAGCCGAACAAACCATCCGAAATACGGTTACAGTACCCATGCCCAACAGTCAGGGTTACAATGTATCTCTCTTTTTCCAGGACTACTTTCCCGGGTACAAAAAAGTTAAACTCAACCTGAAAGGTGTTTTATCCGGCGGACTACCTCTTACAGCTCCCCGAAAAGGGTACGAAGATGGTTTCTTCCGTATGTCGCCCTACAAAAGAGTTGACATTGGACTATCTTACCAGATTGCAGGCGAAACAGAAGATATTATGCAACGCGGATTTATGAAAAATATTAAAAACATCTGGATAGGTGTGGATGTATTCAATATACTCGATATAAAAAACGTAAGTTCCTATTACTGGGTAACCGACATCTACAATCAGCAATACGCTGTACCTAACTATCTTACGGGAAGACAACTTAGTCTGAGGTTAATTGCCGATTTCTAAAAACAAGGTTAATTAGTTTAACTTAATATCCTACCCATCTCCTTAAGATAAAATTAAGGAATTATTTCTTGATTGTGTAAAAAGAACGTACATTTGCACCATTGTACAAATCTTTAATTTATATATAAAAATGGATATTACACATATTGAACATCTGGGTATTGCCGTAAAAAGCATCGAAGAAGCACTTCCGTACTACGAACAAGTATTAGGTTTAAAGTGCTACAACATTGAAGAAGTAGCAGATCAAAAGGTTAAAACAGCCTTTTTTATGGTTGGTCAGACAAAAATTGAACTTCTCGAGCCTACAAGCGAAGAAAGTGCCGTAGCTAAATTTATTGAGAAAAAAGGCGAAGGCATTCATCACATTGCTTTTGCAGTTCCATCGGTAGCAGACGCCTTGGCAGAAGTAGAAGCCAAAGGAGTTAAGCTGATAGACAAAGCTCCACGTGGTGGTGCAGAAGGATTAAACATTGCATTCCTTCATCCGAAATCAACTTGTAGTGTTTTGACAGAACTCTGTGAGCATCCTGAAAAATAATCGAAGAACTTCATTCTAACAACAAATCATAATAACAATGAGTAACCAACTTGAAAAAGTAAAAGAACTGATACAGCTACGTGAAAAAGCTCGTATTGGAGGTGGAGAAAAGAGAATTGAATCTCAACACAAAAAAGGAAAATACACAGCTCGCGAACGTATTGGTATGCTCCTTGACGAAGGTAGTTTCGAAGAATTCGATATGTTTGTTCAGCACCGTTGTACAAACTTTGGCATTGAAGCTACTAAATTCTTAGGAGACGGAGTAGTTACTGGCTACGGAACAATTGATGGTCGTTTAGTTTATGTATATGCGCAAGACTTTACTGTATTCGGAGGAGCTTTGTCTGAATCTCTTGCAATGAAAATATGCAAAGTAATGGATCAGGCCATGAAGATGGGCGCTCCGGTTATAGGTCTTAACGACTCAGGTGGTGCACGTATCCAGGAAGGAGTTAATGCATTAGCTGGTTATGCTGAGATTTTCCAGCGTAATATCCTTGCATCAGGAGTAGTTCCTCAAATTTCAGGAATTTTTGGCCCTTGTGCTGGTGGTGCAGTTTATTCGCCTGCATTAACCGACTTCAATATTATGACAAGAGGAACAAGCTATATGTTCCTAACTGGCCCTAAGGTTGTAAAAGCCGTTACGGGCGAAGATGTAACCCAGGAACAATTAGGTGGTGCAAGTGTACATGCCACTAAATCGGGTGTTGCACACTTTGCTGTAGATAATGAAGAAGATGGATTAAAGTTGATTCGTCAGCTAATCAGCTATATGCCTCAAAACAATCTGGAAGAAGCTCCGCTGGTAGAATGCAACGATCCAATCGACAGACTTGATGATGCATTGAATGATATCATTCCTGATGAGGCAAACAGACCTTACGATATGTATGAAGTTATTGGAACCATTATCGATAACGGCGAATTTTTGGAAGTTCATAAAGATTACGCACAAAATATTATTGTTGGTTTTGCTCGTTTTAACGGACAATCTGTAGGTATAATCGCCAACCAACCTAAAATTATGGCAGGATGTCTTGACAGCAATGCTTCACGTAAAGCCGCTCGTTTTGTACGTTTCTGCGATGCGTTCAATATTCCATTGGTTACTCTGGTAGACGTTCCGGGATTCCTTCCGGGTACAGGTCAGGAATACAACGGAGTTATCCTGCACGGAGCAAAATTGCTTTATGCTTACGGAGAAGCTACTGTTCCTAAAGTTACTGTAACATTGAGAAAATCGTATGGTGGCGCTTACTGTGTGATGAGTTCAAAACACTTACGCGGTGATATGAACTATGCATGGCCAACAGCCGAAATTGCTGTTATGGGACCAAGTGGAGCTGTAGAAGTTATTTTTGCCAAAGAAGTTGCTGCCGCTGAAGATCCGGCCAAAGCACAATTCGACAAAGAAGAAGAATACAAGAAGGCATTCGCTAATCCGTACAATGCAGCTCAATATGGTTATATTGACGATGTTATTGAGCCTCGCAATACCCGTTTCCGGATTATCCGTGCTTTGCAACAGCTACAGACCAAAAAGCTGACAAATCCTGCAAAGAAACATGATAATCTACCTTTATAATTCATAAAAAAGGAGATCAATAGAATGAAAAATAAATTAACGATGCTGTTTCTGTTTGCATTGATACTCAATTTTGGAGTAAATGCGCAACGAGCAACATCAATGAAAATAAATGAAGTACTAGTCATCAACGAAGAGAATTTTCTTGATGATTATGGGAAACGAAGCGGTTGGATAGAGCTGTATAATAGTTCGGCCGGAACGGTTGATATTAAAGGTTGTTATATTACTGACGATAAAAACAACCTTACAAAGTATATGATTCCAAAAGGAGATATACTTTCGAAGATTAAACCTAAACAGCACACGCTATTCTTCGCTGACAATAATCCGGATCGGGGTACCTTTCACTTGAATTTCCAATTGGATCCCAACAAAGACAATTACATAGCCTTTGTTGATGCCGACGGAAAAACGTTGATAGATGAAATTACAATTCCTGCTGGTCAATTGGCCGACGCAAGTTATGGAAGAACGATAGATGGAGAATCTGAGTGGTCACAACTTTCGAAAGTTACTCCGAGCACGAATAATCTTACTTTGGATTCGAATGAAAAGATTGACAATTTTAAAGAAAATGATTCCTTTGGTATTGGTATGACAATCAGTGCCATGGCTGTTACATTTCTTGGATTGTTGCTTCTTTATTTGATTTTCAAACAAGTAGGCAAGCTTTCGATTGCAGCATCAAAACGTAATGCCAGAAAAGCAAAGTCGGGGATTACTACAAACGAAAGGGATGAATTGTTAGGAGAAGAGGCCGGAGAGGTATTTGCGGCTATTGCTACTGCTCTTTATGAAGTTACAGAAGATGTCCATGATCTGGAAAACACCGTATTAACTATCCATAAAGTAACAAGAAACTATTCTCCCTGGAGTTCTAAACTCTACGGATTACGTGAAACTCCCAGAAAATAATTTCAAAAGTACATTAAAACAATGAAACAGTTCAAATATACAATCAACGGTAATATATACAATGTTACAGTTAATAATGTGGAAGACAACTTTGCAGAAGTAGAAGTAAACGGAACTCCATATAAAGTCCAGATGGATAAACCGGCAAAAAAACAGATGGTAACTCTTAAAAGACCGGCACAAGCGCCAACGGCTGCTAATGGAGCTCCTTTAGTTGCACGTCCAGCTGCATCAAGTGCTTCAGGAGCTATTAAATCTCCCCTGCCAGGTGTTATTTTAAGTATCGACTGCAAAGTAGGAGATGCGGTTAAACGCGGACAGAAGATTGCTGTTCTCGAGGCTATGAAGATGGAAAACAACATCAACGCCGACAGAGATGGTAAAATTATCGAAGTAAAAGTAAATAAAGGTGACTCTGTGTTGGAAGGCGCGGATATCGTTATAATCGGATAAGGATATGCAAGAAAGTTTTTTATCATTTATTGGAGACAACCTTCAGACGTTTCTCTCCTACACAGGCTTTTACAATGCAACACCGGGTCATTTTGTAATGATATTGATCGGCCTGATGTTCATTTTTCTGGCCATTAAGTATGAATTCGAACCTATGCTCCTTATCCCAATCGGATTTGGTATATTAATTGGGAATATCCCTTTCAAAGATGCCGGTTTACAAGTTGGTATTTATGAAGAAGGATCTGTACTAAATATTCTTTATCAAGGGGTAATGCAAGGATGGTATCCTCCGTTGATATTCCTTGGAATCGGAGCGATGACGGACTTCTCAGCATTGATATCCAATCCAAAACTTATGCTTATTGGTGCAGCTGCACAATTTGGTATTTTTGGAGCATACATAATCGCACTTCAGATGGGTTTTGAACCTAATCAGGCGGGTGCCATTGGTATTATTGGTGGAGCTGATGGTCCTACTGCTATTTTCCTTTCCTCGAAACTAGCTCCAAACCTAATGGGTGCTATTGCTGTATCAGCCTACTCATACATGGCGTTGGTTCCAATTATTCAGCCTCCGTTTATGAGACTGTTAACAACAAACAAAGAACGGTTAATCCGAATGAAACCTCCCAGAGCTGTTTCTTCAACAGAGAAGATAGTGTTTCCAATCGTTGGATTGCTTTTAACAAGCTTTCTTGTTCCTTCGGGTCTTCCTTTGTTGGGTATGTTATTCTTCGGAAATCTTCTTAAAGAAAGTGGTGTTACCCGTCGCTTGGCTGAAACCGCCCGCGGTCCGCTTATCGATACAATCACCATTCTGCTCGGTGTAACAGTTGGTGCTTCTACACAAGCAACTCAATTCCTTACTGTAAACTCTGTCAAGATCTTCGGATTAGGAGCTTTATCGTTTGTAATTGCTACGTGTGCCGGAATTTTATTTGTTAAGTTCTTTAATTTATTCCTAAAACAAGGAAATAAAATTAATCCACTTATAGGTAACTCTGGTGTATCTGCAGTTCCTGACTCTGCCCGCATATCTAACACTGTTGGTTTGGAATACGATCCAACCAACTATTTGTTGATGCACGCTATGGGTCCGAACGTTGCCGGTGTAATCGGTTCGGCTGTTGCTGCCGGTATCCTTTTAGGATTCCTCGGATAATTATTTTTCCGCATAAATATAAAAAGAGGCTGTCTCGTAATGAGACAGCCTCTTTTTATATTTATAGCTGATTCCGTTTACAATCAGAATACTTTATTTTTAGCCACAGTAGCAACAAAGTCTTTCAGGTAAAACGGTTCAAAGTAAGCAACATCTTTAAATTCGCCGGCAGCAAAAGAGGCTTCAGCCAATGGACACATGTCTTCGGCAAGCGGATAAATCGCTTCCAGAAAAGTGGCATTTGCATGTACAATTACCTCTTTACATTTATCCGCTCCGTTACCAAAGAAACAAACCGGGCCTTTATTCAGGAATGACTCATAGGTTTCGGCGGTTACAATATCGGCGGTTGTTTTACGGCACTCATTCAGTTCTCCATCGTAAACGGACGCATAAACCTCCATTCTGCGGGCATCCAGCATGGAACAATATAATTGCCCGGCTACCCCCCTATTTAAAGAAACTACTTTTGCTGCCATTATCTTCAGGGTTGGAATGGCAAGAAGAGGAATGTCATAACCAAAACACAGCCCCTTAGCCATGGATACACCGATACGCAATCCGGTATACGAACCTGGTCCGCTACTTACGGCAACCGCATCCATTTTCAGCGAATTGCTTTTAATATAGGCAAGGGCATCGGCGACAAAGGTTCCAAGCAAAACCGCATGAGATGGTCCCTCCATAGACATTTTGCTGAAAACAACTTTTCCATCAAGAGACAAAGCAACAGAACAGACTGGAGTGGATGTCTCAATATTTAATATACACGACATAATTACTAGTTTTAGAGTACAAAATTACATTTTTATACAGCATAACAAACAATGTTGGAAATAAAAAGTAACTTTGCACAAAGTTTAAGAACATGATACAATCTATGACCGGGTTTGGCAAAGTTACAGCCGAACTACCATCTAAAAAAGTAACAGTAGAAGTTAAAGCGCTTAACAGCAAACAACTCGATCTTTCTACTCGAATTCCAGGAATATACAAAGATAAGGAAATGATGGTTCGCAGCCTGCTTTTGCAGGAGGTTGAGCGCGGAAAAGTTGATTTTTCAATCTTCATTGAGTATATAGGAAAAGACACTCCCACCCAGATTAATCTGGCTGCCATAGAAGGTTACTACAACCAGATAAAGGTTGTAGCCGACAAATTGAATATTCCGGTTCCGGCCGACTGGTTTACTACGTTATTGCGTTTACCGGAAGCTATCAAATCCGATATATCCGAAGTAGACGAAAGCGAGTGGGAAGTGGTAATGAATACCATCAAGGATGCCATCTCTCATTTGAAAGATTTCCGTATCCAGGAAGGTGCCATGCTGCAGAAGCTTTTCGAACAAAAAATAGCCAACATAGCTTCACTTCTTGAAAGAATCGGCGAATTCGACAGCGAACGGATCGAAAAGATTAAAGCTCGCATCAGCGAAAGTATAGCCAAGCTTAATGGAGTTGAAATTGATAATAACCGTTTCGAACAGGAAATGATTTATTACATTGAAAAGCTTGATGTAAACGAAGAAAAAAATCGGTTGGACAACCACTTGAAATACTTTGTAAGCACCATGAAAAATGGACATGGACAAGGTAAAAAGTTAGGATTCATTGCTCAGGAGATTGGACGCGAAATCAATACGCTGGGATCAAAGAGCAACCATGCCGAAATGCAGCAGATCGTTGTTCAGATGAAAGACGAACTGGAACAAATCAAGGAACAGGTATTAAACGTATTATAAATCTATGGCTGGTAAACTTGTGATTTTCTCGGCCCCCTCGGGATCCGGCAAATCAACCATAATCAATTACCTTTTAAAGCAGGGGTTGGACCTTCATTTCTCAATCTCGGCAACTAGTCGTGAGCCCAGAGGAAGCGAAAAACATGGCGTGGAATATTACTTTCTGTCGCCCGAAGAATTCAAGTCAAAAATTGCCGCCAACGAATTCCTTGAATACGAGGAAGTATATACCGACAAATATTACGGCACATTAAAAAGTGAAGTAGAACGTCTGCTCACGAACGGCAACAATGTGGTATTTGATGTGGACGTGGTAGGCGGTTGCAATATAAAACAATACTACGGAGACAGAGCGCTTTCTCTGTTTATACAACCTCCGGGGATTGAGGTTCTTCGCAGTCGTCTGGAAGGACGCGGCACAGACAGTCCGGAGGTTATTGAAAGCAGACTTGCCAAGGCTACCTACGAGATGACATTTGCGCCGAAGTTCGACAAAGTGATCGTGAACGACGAAATAGAAACAGCTAAGGTGGAGACGCTTCAGGTTATCCGCGCTTTTCTGGAGAAATAAATGAATAACCGGATGGCAAATGCCATTTGGTTATTTACAATATCAATCAGGCACAATGAAACAAACAGGCATCTTCTCCGGTTCCTTTAATCCTATCCACATCGGGCATCTGGCTTTGGCCAATTACCTGTGTGAGTTTGAAGGGCTGGACGAAGTCTGGTTTCTTGTCTCCCCCCATAATCCTTTAAAAGAAAAGGAAGAACTAATGGACGACCAGTTCCGTTACGAGCTTACCTGTAAAGCCATCGACGGATATCCAAAGTTCAAGGCAAGCGATTTTGAATTTTCACTGCCTCAACCCTCCTACACGATTCAAACGTTGAATGCTCTTCGTGTAGCATTTCCTGATAATAACTTTCAACTTATCATCGGAGCAGACAACTGGCAAGTAATTGACCAGTGGAAAAATTACAAAGAACTTCTTACAAATTACAGTATACTTATATATCCACGTAAAGGATACGAGGCAGTTATTCCTGCAACCTGTCCCAACGTTCGTCTGGTTCAGGCACCGATGCTTGAAATCTCCTCTACATTCATTCGCGAAGCCCTGCGTGAAGGAAAAGACATCCGCTTTTTTCTACCTGAAGGGATACGAAATATGCTTTGAAACTGTAGGAAATCAATGCGAATTTATCCCCTATAAGTAAATTTAGTATTGGCTATAGCTACTTTCAACATAAAGTTTTGTACTTTTGTCCCGTATTTTACAAAAAAATAGCATAATGAATCTAATTGATCTGAGTGAACAGGAAGTCATAAGACGCAATAGCATGGAGCAATTGCGGAATCTTGGGGTAGAACCGTACCCTGCCGCAGAGTATATAACGAATGCTTATTCAAACGAAATAAAAGCATCGTTTAAAGACGATGCTGAACGCAGACCGGTTACTTTAGCTGGCAGAATAATGAGTCGTCGTATCATGGGCAAGGCTTCTTTTATGGAATTGCAAGATTCTGAAGGTCGCATTCAAGTATATATCACCCGCGATGACATCTGTCCGGGAGAAGACAAAGAGTTATATAATACAGTATTTAAGAAGTTGCTTGATATTGGTGACTTCGTTGGCGTTAAAGGCTATGTGTTCCGCACGCAGATGGGCGAGATTTCCATTCATGCAGAAGAACTGACTGTTCTTTCAAAATCGCTTAAACCACTTCCCGTGGTAAAGGTTAAAGACGGTGTTGTATACGACGGATTTACTGATCCCGAAATGCGTTACCGCCAACGCTATGTCGATTTAATTGTAAACGAAGGCGTTAAAGATATCTTTATCAAACGCACAAAGATATTCAACTCCATGCGCCAGTTCTTCAACGAACGCGGTTACCTGGAAGTTGACACCCCTGTTCTTCAGAGTATTCCCGGTGGAGCCAGTGCGCGTCCGTTTATTACGCACCACAATGCACTGGATATCCCATTATATCTTCGTATTGCCAACGAATTGTATCTGAAACGTCTTATCGTAGGTGGATTCGAAGGTGTTTACGAATTTAGCCGTAACTTCCGTAACGAAGGAATGGACCGTACACACAATCCAGAGTTCACAGCCATGGAAATCTATGTTTCTTACAAAGATTACAACTGGATGATGGAGTTTACGGAACAGATGCTCGAAAAGATCTGTTTGGATGTGCATGGCACAACTAAAGTAAAGATCGGTGAGAGAGAAATTGATTTCAAGGCTCCTTACAAACGTATCACCATGATCGATTCCATCAAGGAAAATACGGGTATCGATATCAATGGAATGAACGAAGACCAGCTACGCGAAGTATGTAAACAACTTGGCGTAGAACAAAATGAAACAATGGGTAAGGGAAAACTGATCGACGAAATATTCGGTGCCAAATGCGAAGGCCTGTATATTCAGCCTACCTTTGTTACAGATTACCCAATCGAAATGTCGCCTCTTACAAAGAAGCACCGTACAAATCCGGAGCTTACAGAACGTTTCGAGCTGATGGTAAATGGAAAGGAACTTGCCAATGCCTACTCGGAGCTTAACGACCCTATCGATCAACGTGCCCGTTTTGAAGAACAGCTTAAACTGTCTGAAAAAGGAGACGATGAAGCGATGTTTATTGATAACGACTTCCTGCGCGCATTGGAATACGGTATGCCTCCTACAAGTGGTATGGGTATTGGAATGGACCGCCTTGTTATGTATATGACTGGTCAGGAAAGTATTCAGGAAGTTTTATTCTTCCCGCAAATGCGTCCTGAAAAAACTGTTAGAAAAGATAGTGCCGACAAGTACGCCGCACTTGGAATTGACGAAGCCTGGGTACCTGCTATGCAAAAAGCGGGATATCTTACTATCGACACTTTGAAGGATTTAAATCCGAACAAGCTGAGACAGGAACTTTGTGAGATGAATAAAAAATATAAACTGGAGTTATCGAATCCTACTGCCGAAGAAGTGGAAGCATGGATTGCAAATGCCGACAAATAAATAGTTGAATATGAATTTGCCCGGAAAAATTGCTATTATGGGTGGAGGTAGCTGGGCTACCGCGCTAGCCAAGATTGTATTGTCTACACAAGGCAGTATTAACTGGTATATGCGACGCCCGGAAAGTGTTGAAGAATTTAAGCAACTGGAACATAATCCACGTTACCTTACTTCTATTAAGTTTGATATAAGCCGTATTACGTTTTATACCAATATAAATCAGGTAATCAAGGACTCTGACACGCTGATATTCGCCACTCCGTCTCCTTTCCTGAAACAACACCTTAAGAAAGTAAAAACATCGCTTTCTGACAAGTTTATCATTTCAGCAATCAAAGGATTGGTTCCCGACGAAAACATGCTGATTACCGATTACTTTGCAGAATACTATAAGGTTCCCATCGAAAATATCGCTGTATTAGGCGGTCCGTGTCATGCCGAAGAAATCGCCCTCGAAAGGCTTTCTTACATTACACTGGCTTGTCCGGATATAGAAAAGGTAAAAGCTATTTCGCCTGTGTTCCGCAATCAATACCTTATGAATTCGGTATCTAAGGATGTAATAGGGATCGAATATGCTTCTGTGTTGAAGAATGTGTATGCTATCGTAGCAGGTATCTGTCACGGTATGAAATACGGTGATAACTTTCAGGCGGTATTTATTTCCAATGCCATCGAGGAGATGCGAAACTTCGTGGATGCCATCTATGGAATTGAAAGAGACATTACCGATTCCGTTTACCTGGGAGATTTGCTGGTTACCGCTTATTCACGTTTTAGCCGTAACCGCACTTTCGGAACAATGATCGGAAAGGGTTATTCGGTAAAAACAGCTCAACTGGAAATGGAGATGATTGCCGAAGGATATTACGGAACCAAGTGTATTTATGAGATTAATAAAAAATACAAGGTGAAGATGCCTATTCTGGATGCCCTGTATGATATATTATATGAGAAGAAATCTCCGACTACCATTATCCGGCAGTTGACTGAAACGTTTAAATAATTCCAAATTGATATATGAAGAACATCAGTTTAAACATCGACAAAGTACTGGGTACTGTTTCAAAACAACAGATCCTGGCACAAGAAACAAAAGCAAACGAGTGTATTGCTACATTGCATAACGGCAACGGTAAAGGAAGCGATTTCCTTGGTTGGTTACACCTCCCCACTTCTATTACTGAAGAAGAACTTGCCGATATTGAGAACACGGCCAACGTACTTCGCGAAAAGTGTGAAGTGGTTATTGCTGTAGGTATTGGCGGTAGCTACCTTGGAACCAAAGCTGTTATCGACGCGCTTAACAATAGCTTCGATTTTCTTTTGAAAGACCGTAAAGATCCGATCATGCTTTATGCAGGTCATAATATTGGCGAAGATTATCTTTACGAACTTTGCGAAGTACTAAAAGGAAGACAATTCGGTATTATCAATATATCCAAATCGGGAACTACTACAGAACCAGCTCTTGCATTCCGTATCTTGAAAAAGCAACTTGAAGATGCTGTTGGTAAAGAAGAAGCCAAAACCCGTATTGTGGCTATCACAGACAAGGCTAAAGGCGCGCTTCGTACCCTTGCCACCAAAGAAGGATACAAAACATTTATTATTCCTGATAATGTAGGCGGACGTTTCTCAGTACTTACTCCGGTAGGTTTACTTCCTATTGCAGTAGCCGGAATCAGCATTCGTGAATTAGTTGCAGGTGCAGTTTCTATGGAAAAGAAAACTGGCATTGAAGTTCCTTTCGACGAAAATCTTTCGGCTATCTACGCTTCTGTTCGCAATGAACTATACAAGAGTGGCAAGTCTATTGAGATTCTGGCTAACTTCCACCCTAAACTTCACTACATCGGCGAATGGTGGAAACAGCTTTACGGCGAAAGCGAAGGTAAGGAAAATAAAGGTATCTTCCCTGCTGCAGTGGATCTTACGACCGACCTTCACTCTATGGGTCAGTGGATACAGGAAGGCGAACGTACCATCTTCGAAACTGTTATTTCTGTTGAATCTCCAGACCACAAGGTAGAAGTTCCTACAGACGAAGCCGATCTTGACGGATTGAATTTCCTTGCAGGCAAGCGTGTTGACGAAGTTAACAAGATGGCCGAACTGGGTACTCAGCTGGCTCACGTTGACGGTGGTGTTCCAAATATCAAGATCACTCTTCCGGCTGTAAATGCGTATTATATCGGTCAGCTTTTCTATTTCTTTGAAAAGGCTTGCGGTATCAGCGGCTACATGTTGGGCGTAAATCCTTTCGACCAACCGGGTGTTGAGGCTTACAAAAAGAACATGTTTGCTCTGTTGAACAAACCTGGATACGAAAAAGAGAGCGAAGCCATCAAGGCTAAACTATAAAAAGATATTTTTATCTGAAAGAAAGAGGGTGTATCACATTGTGTTACACCCTCTTTCTTTTTCAATACCCTGTTGCTTCTCTTATTGGCACAAAGGTGTATCCTTTATTCTTTAATGCTTTGATAAGCTTTTCGAGTTGATTGTAAAACTTATCGTTACGGTCGGGGTGAGTACCGAGATGGACAAGCAACAGATGTCCGTTCAGCCCTTCGGAAGCCTCCACCTTCATTATTCTGTTATAGATATCTTTGCTGCTCTTGTAATTCTTCATGTCGGGAGTGGTATAGTCGGCATTGGACCCTGTTCCGGGGGTAAAGTTGATTATTTTCAACCCCATTCCCTGTGCCCATCCGGCAACCTCTTCGTTGTACCATTCGTAGGGAGGAATAAAGAGCGGCGCTTCTGTAGCACGAATGCCGACTTCATCCATCAGGCGGTAATTCTCCGTCATATCTTTTGTGAACGCTTCGCGGGTTACCAGTGTGGAGTCTCGTTTCTCCCACGCACAATACAGCAGGTGATCATTGGAATGTGCTCCCAGGTAATGACCGTCTTGTTTCAGCGCTTTTACCAGATCCGGAAACTCTTTATAGAATCCGCCGGTGAAAAAGAATGCGCCCTGTATCTGCTGTCGCTTTAATGTTTGCCGGATTACATCGGCTCCATCGGATTTATCGGCAGCTGTAAATACCAGGGTTAGTTGTTTTTTGGATGGATCGGTGCGGATTATTCCTCCTGCATCTTCCACATTGCCGGAGGAATGTTTTCCCAGTTGCTTCATGCCGTCTTTCTGCATGGCCGAAAGATAGTAAGTAAGACTGGCTGTTCCGTCCATCGTTGGTTCGTTAGTCGAATAGTCGGATACATCGTCGTGATAAACCACCAGATCCGATTGAAAGGGAGCATAAACATCGGGCTCCGTAATTTTTACGCCAAGCAATCCATTAAAGATAGCACCGTAAACCGGACCATCCACCAATCCTCCGGGAGTGTTTCCAATACCGGCGGTCACGTAAGACGAATGAGGATATTCGGGAGTATCGCCCCACGAAGGCAGACCCACAATCATGCTTGTGCCCCACGGATTACATCCAAAAAGCCAGTCACGCAAGGCTGCTTCCATCTCTTCGTAACGAACATCGTCCGTAGACTCGCGGTACAAGCGACATTGAGTAACCAAGGCCGAAACCAAATTGTTTGAGCACCATATATAAGGGATCCCATTCAGGAAAGGGTTCGTCTGCGCCTTTTCGAACACCCGTTCGATACCTGTACGCAGGTTACGTTTAAATTCGTCGCCCACCCGTTTATCCGGAGAATTACTCAGCAGATAATGACCCACATTAATAAACGGATACCATTGGTAATGACGCGCACTGTCCGCTCCCATCCAGGGAGTAACCGGTTCCATCCTACCATAATTCACCGCTTGCTTCATATACTTTTCGTCGCCGGTCTTGCGATACAATTCGGCAGCAGCCAACTGCATATCATCAGTCCAGTTGTCTTCTTCATAAAAATAGGGTGCGGTACCCGGAGCAGTCTGGCAAGCACCGGGGTGTTGCACACCATGTTCAAAGGCATCGGCAGCCTTTTCTCCAATCTGACGGGCAAAGTCAGGATAGAAATCCGCCAATACTTTTGAACCAAGCGCAAAACAAGAGGCAAATTTTCCGGCAGTAGAGGCAATTCCGGTTGCCCGGTTTTTATGGCGAAGCAATCCTTGCTGCTCGCCGGTACAGAAATAAACCGGACGCCCGGTTCCTTTTCCCCATCCATAATCCACCGAGTCGCGGGTAGGCAGACGGAAGCCGGCATGATCGCGGTCGTCGGCTATCTGGTTAAACATCATACCCTTTTCCGGATTCATCCGGTTAAGCCAGTCCAGCCCCCACTTAATTTCGTCTACGATGTCCGGAATACCATTGGCTCCCGGCATTCCGTTCGCTTTGAAAGCATCGCCGAACGACTGCGGATTTTGCTGATAGGCAAGCATCATCTGGTAAATCGCATTGGAGGAAGTAGCTGTATATTGCAGATAATCCGTTGCATCGTGCCAGCCACCGGTTACATCCACATGCTCTCCCGAGCGGGTGGGGTGATACACAATGTAACCATCGTGAAGGTGACAGCTATCCTTGAGCCAGGGATTGAATCCGCAGCGCTGCTGACGCATATAAGTAAGCAGAAAATCGGCAGTGCCGTCGTACACATGCGCATTGATTCTGAACACCGGCGAAGTGGCCTTCCCGGCTGCCAGGTAGAAAGAACCTACTCCCTCGAAAGCAGTAAAATTAAGGCGGTAGGTAGACGACATTTTTCCATACTTTCCGGCAGATTTAACCGAGTTGAACGTTAAAACAGTAGCATGCGTAAAGGCATCCTTCAATTCGAACCGGTCTACCGACATCGGCTCCTCACTCATAAAAACAGCTACTTTACGTGCGTCGGGCAGATACCCCAACTGATTCACGCGAATCCACTGACCGGCTTTTACCTGACAGAATACCAGCAAAAGAAGGGAAACAAAGAGAATTTTTTTCATATGTAAAGCTTTAAATTTAGAATTAAGGTATGCGAAGCACATGCGTACTCCATTAATAAGACAAACGGAAAGTGATTATTCCTAAATTCCTTACTCTTTTTTTATCTGAATAAGGCAACAAATTTGATAAAGATAGTAAGCAATTTACAAAAGCATGTACATCCTTTTCAATTTACATGTACATGCTTTTTGATTTACATGTACATGTTTTTATCCAAAGATTACTACTTTGAAGAACAAACATAGTGAATCTTTCTTGATTTGTCCGGCTAATTAGTGTAAATTTGTAGCATACATCAAAAGACCTTGTAAAATGATAAAAACAGCTATTCAAAGCTATCTGCATAGAAATTCACTTACAGCACTTAACCCCAAAGCCGTTTTATTCGATATGGACGGTGTGTTATACGACTCCATGCGCTTTCATGCACGCGCGTGGACCGAAACGGCCAAACTGCATCATCTCACCTCTACGCCTCAAGACTTTTATATGTTTGAAGGAAGAACGGGAGAGAGTACGATAAACATCCTTTTTCAACGCACCTTTGGCCGCGATGCAACTGAAGATGAAAGGCAGGAGATGTACAAACAAAAGTCTGATTTATTTAATCTATACAACGATGGTTCCACCATGGAAGGAGCTTCCGAAGTGTTACAGGCTGTAAAAAAATATAAATTGCAGTCGCTTGTTGTTACCGGATCGGGACAACATTCACTCATATCCAAGCTGGATTTATCTTTTCCCGGATCCTTCGACCCCGAAAGGATGGTTACCGCCTACGACGTTCAATTTGGCAAGCCTCATCCCGAGCCTTATCTGATGGGATTAAATAAAGCGGGCGTACTACCCAGTGAAGCATTTGTAGTGGAAAATGCTCCAATGGGAGTAGAAGCCGCTGTTGCCGCAGGCATTTTTACCATTGCCGTAAACACAGGTCCCCTACCCGACAGCGTTTTGCTGGAAGCAGGGGCCAATATCCTTTTCCCCAGCATGAACGATCTGGCTGCCGCGTGGGATGATATCATGAAAGCCTGCAGAGAGCAACTATAGGAAGGAACTTTTTATTTCACCGCAGGCGTAACCCATTTAAAGATATGCGGTTCGGTAGGTATAACCAACCTTTCCGATATCTTTGCCATGCGGGCAGGTAGCTTCATCAGGTAATCCCTGGCACGTTCGGCATCATCGGTCAGATTTGTTATTTGGTCGATTTTCCATTTTACAATCAACTTCTGCATAATATCCACATAGTCGTTGGTCGTATATACGCCAATGCGCTGTGCAGAGTTCGAAAACTCCTCGAAAGCTGTACCTATTTTCTGTCCCGATTCTCGCAGAAAGTGGGCAGGCATAACGATTTTCTGCTTCATCATATAGCTGAAAGCCAGCATCATTTCGCTTGGATCTACTTCGAAGATACGACTCACAAACTCGCTATATGCCAGATGATGTCTTATTTCGTCGCCTGCAATGCGTTTACACATGCGCGACAGCTTATCATTGCCTGCTTTCTTTGCCAAATCGGCTATACCGTTGTGGGATATAAATGTTGCCAGTTCCTGAAAACTGGTATAAACAAAATTCTTATACGGATCGCGCCCGGTACCAATATCGAAGCCATCATTTATGAGGTATTGGGTTGTTCGTTCAATTTCCTTCATATTCACTCTCCCCGAAAGGTATAGATACTTGTTAAGTAAATCGCCGTGACGATTTTCTTCGCCGGTCCAATTCCTGATCCACTTTGACCAGCCGTTGCGGGTTTCAACACCGCCGTTCTCTATCCCTTCTACTTCCAGCAACCAGGACTCGTAGGTTGGAAGGGCTTCTTCGGTGATGGTATCTCCTACCAATACTACCCAGAAATCGTAAGGCAGCTCTTTTGCCAACTCCCGTAATTCTCTCACTTCCTCAAAAAAGGTATCACTTTCGGAATTGGGTAAGAAGTCGGTTGGCTGCCATATCTTTTCAACGGGGATTAAATATTGATTAATAAACTCATCCACATTCTTTTCCAGGAAATGCATCACTTCTAAACGGATATTTTTTATTGCCATCAGGAATAATTTTAAAGTAAGTAATAAATAGAGAAATACCATCTATAGATAAAATTGCATAGATGGCATATTACTTACCAACAACCTAAAGAAACGAATTGTTTACTCTTAGTTGCGTATTGCTCCTGTTACCGCTTTCTCTGTCTTTTCAAAAATTTCCGGAAAAGACATACTTGCAATAGCCATAGGGGGATGAATCGTAAAAGTAAGCTTGTTTCCCACTCCCAACGGAAAAGATCCCCATCGGGTCATTTTCCAGGAATTATTTATAGTCAACGGAACAATGTAAGCAGAGGGTGCATATTTGCATAATAGCTTCAATCCGTTTTCGGCAAAGGGCTTCGGAATACCCGTTTTACTTCTTGTTCCTTCGGGAAATATAACCACTGATCGCTTATTCAATTCAACGTATTCGGCAATCTGCCTGATGGCAGGCAGACTCTGTCTGGGATTAGTACGATCAATCAATACCGAACCTCCGTGATTCAGGTTATAGGAGATGCTTGGAATACCTTTGCCTAATTCAATCTTGCTTATAAACTTTGGATGCATGCGACGCATAAACCAACTAATCGGAGCAATATCGTACATACTTTGATGATTGGCAGCGATGATAAGCGGCACGCCTTGTGGCACCAAATCAAGGTTTTCAAATTTGTAAGTTGTTCCCAATACATAGGTATAAGCAACCATGAAGAAGTTCAGCAGGTCTACGCTTTTTTTGTGCGCTCCGTAGCCAAATAAATTGAAACATATCCACTGTATGGGATGAAATACTAGCAGCAAAGAATAAAATAGCGCGTAATAAATTATCGATAAAGGGTAAGATATAATCTTTTTCATACCTAAAGTTTTCATTCAAAAAATACCATATTATAATTAGCGTCATTGAAACCCGACCACTAATTTAGAAAAAAACAATTGCAAAAGATCTATAGTTTAAAATAAATTGGGTATAAATTTGAGTAAGAACATCTAAAACCACAGCCAATATTCTCCTTAATCTCAAATAAATCACAAATTTATGCCCCTTTGCAAGGCAAAATAATTATATAAAATTTTCTTAAATATGAAATAATGAACTTAAGCGTGTGGTATAATTAAATTTATATATTTATTCAATCATAATCATTTTTATAATTTAATAGTCGTACATTTGGATAAGCGAACATTTTAGTTTAATAAATAAACCCAACATATGAAAATTTTGTACGTTCACGGACTATCTTCATCTGGAGCATCTTCTACAGTTAGTAGTCTAAAAAGATTACTAACGGCAGAGGATACTGTGATTGCTCCAGACCTGCCATTCGATCCGGAGGAGGCAATGGCATTGCTGACCAAACTATGCCAAAAGGAGCAACCTGATATTATTGTTGGGACTTCAATGGGTGGAATGTTTGCTCAGAAGCTTCGGGGCTATCCTAAGCTGCTAATAAATCCATCGTTTCATGTTTCCGAATTTATGAAAAAGAATATTGGGATACTTCCTTTTCTTAATCCCCGCAAAGATGGTGCTACACAGTTTGAAATTACGGAAAAGCTCTGCGCCTGTTATGAGCCGTTGGAAAGCACTCAGTTTATGAATCTGAATGATTTTGAAAAGAATAACACTTTTGGACTATTTGGAAAGAACGACACGCTGGTAAATTGTTCCGATGAGTTCACGCAAAACTATCGGTTTATCCGCTGGTTTGATGGAGAACACCGGCTGACTACCGAAAATGTTCAGAACGATGTAATTCCTTATATTCAGCATATATTAATTACACTTTCCTCTTGATATTAGGGAGGAAATAGGTTACAATTCCGAGTAAAGGCATGAATGAAACGATGTGATAGATATATTCGATACCCTTCTCATCGGCAATGTTTCCCATGATTGCGGCAGATATTCCAGCGATTCCAAAAGCAAGACCAAAGAACATGCCGGAGATCAAACCCAGCTTCATGGGCAACAATTCCTGCGCATATACCAGAATGGCCGAGAAAGCTGAAGAAAGTATCAACCCGATTATCAGACTCAGGATGCAGGTCCACTGCAAATCGGCGTATGGCATCATTAAACTGAAAGGGGCCGCGCCAAGAATGGATACCCAAATCACATACTTACGCCCTACCCTGTCGCCAATCGGACCGCCAGCCAGTGTTCCAAGCGCAATTGCGAAAAGGAATCCGAACAGGTAGAACTGCGAATGCTGAACCGATACGCCAAACTTTTCGATCAGATAGAACGTATAATAATTAGTAAGACTCGCCATATACACATACTTCGAGAAAATCAAAATAAGCAAAACAACCAACGAAAGAATCAGCTTGGGTCGGGATATGGCCAGATGTTTAATGGGTTGAATAGTACTCCTGCCCGCCTTCATTTCTTTCAGTTTCTTTTTATACCACCTGCAAACGGGAATCATAACAAGGATACAAACAACCGCCAATATGGAAAACAGCGCGATATGTTTTTGTCCGTAGGGCGCAATAATCAGAGCCACCAACAATGGTCCGAAAGAACCACCCAGATTACCCCCTACCTGGAAAAGCGACTGTGCCATTCCCCTCTTCCCGCCCGATGCAATGGAGGTTAGCCGTGAAGCCTCGGGATGAAGGATTGATGAGCCAATACCGACCAAAAACACGGCCACTATCGTGAGAAATATCGTATGGGCAAAAGCAAGCGTAGTTAAACCAGTCATCGTAAAAGTCATACCCACAGGAAGAAACCACGGATTCGGTCTTTTATCCAGGTAATAACCAACAACAGGCTGAAATACCGAAGCCGATATCTGGTAGACAAGCGTAATTAAACCGATCTGAGCAAAACTGAGTGCCAGGCTCTCTTTCAGCAGGGGATAAACCGCCGAGATTACAGACTGTAGCGTATCGTTTGCCAGGTGAGAAAAACTAAGGGCCAGCAATATACCGAAAGAAGTTCCGGTTACCGCATTATCTTTGAACTGATTCATTAAATTACTTTTTTCGAGGTGCAAAGATAGGGCTTATTCTTACAGATACAAAAGTATTTGTAAATACACCTCCTTATTTCTCGTTCCGGCGGAACAGCGGATAAGCCGCTTGCAGTATCTTATTTTTCAATAAAGGCTGATAGTCCGGATGTTCTGACAGAAAACGCTGCACTTCATTGTAAGCGGCCGGGCTACGGTGACCTCCAAGCAATGCGCCCACCCATCCTCTGGGGAAAAAGATATCGCCAGTTCGTTGCACATCCGTCAATGCCTCCAGAGCCGGACGAATATACTTGACCGAATGGTCCTCACGCAGGGGATGATTCAGATAGTAAAGAACAGATTGGGTCCAGGGTTCCATGCGCCTGTTGGCCGGTATCAGTAATGATTGAAACAGTTTATCCAGTTTGGCCGTATCCGGATCAAGCGCGCGGGCGATGAATTCAAACTCGCGGATACGGTCAGGGTTCGTAATCCGCTCCCTTTGTCTGGCAAGTATAGCCTGACTCTTATCAGGCATCCGGAGAGCCAGTTCGTATGAGAGAGTCATAAAATCCCGCTCACTCAATAGCTCGCTTTTTCCTTTTTCCCATACGCCGTAAAGCGATTGTATAACCTCCGGCGAAACAACCAGACTGTTTACCGCACGAAACAATTGCTGCCTCGATGAAGGAAGTGAGTGTGTCTGACTAAGTGCATACATCTTTTGTTCGATTAAAGAACGTGCGTCTCCATCCAATTCATCGGCACAACTGCTTAGATAGCCGATAACAGCCGATGCTATCAGCGGATTCTTTTCCAAAGGCAATCCTTTTATCAGGGCATCTGCCACAACACTGGTCGGCAAATGCTTAGCCAGGTAGTTTTCGTAAATCGTCATAAGCAACGAAAGGCGGGTTACTTCGTTCTTTTCGGCAGACCAGTTCGCCAGGGTATGATTAGCTGCTTTCCCGGAAAGGAGGAAGCGACCGTAACCACGGCCATCGGTATTTGGTAAAACATAATCGGGGTAAAAATCGAGAGGCACCTCAAGCAAGCTATCTGTAAGGTTTATTTCTACAACAGACTCCTTCTCTCCGCAAAGTGTAACCATAAAACGTTGTGGCCAACTTATACCTCGTCCCAGCGGATCCCTCTGACGAACCATCAGGCGGTTGCCAATAAGCTCCGTATCAATCTCCGGCATACCTTTCTGATTTACCCACACTTCGCTGAATAACTTCAGGTCGGCATCTGTTTTACTGTCCAGAATAGCAATCAGATCGTCCCAGGTAGCATTCCCGTAGGCATAGGTTTTCAAATAGGCGCGGATACCGCTTTGGTACGCCTCCTTCCCCATTAACTCCACAAGCTTTTCCATTACGATCGGAGCCTTGTTATAGATAATCTGCCCGTAGATAAGTCCGGCGTTGCCAAGATTATCCAGCGGCTGACGAATAGCGGTTGTTCCCGGCGTACGATCTTCGCCCAATGAAGCTGCATTAAACGTACGCAAGTTAGTCAGCCGGTAATTCACCTTCGGGAAAAGTGGTTCGGTAATACTTGCGGCAAAGTAATTGGCAAATACCTCTTTGGTCCATACATCATTAAACCAAGCCATGGTTACCAGATCACCAAACCACATATGTGCTGTCTCGTGAGCAATCAGCTGCGTGCGCCCCAACTCCTCGTCAGGTGTAGGATGCTCATCCAGAAACATCCGGCGGTCGTTGTAAAGGGTGGCCCCTGTATGTTCCATACCCCCGTACTGAAATCCGGGGAGAATAATCAGGTCGTATTTGGCAAACGGGTACGGTATACCCGTATATTCCTCCATCCATTTTAAGGAAGCGAATACCTGGTGGAAGATCGTATCCAGCTGAGCCAGCTTATTCGGATCTGTTTCCCGGTGATAAGCCGCTATGGTTCGTCCTCCTTCCGAATGTTCTGTCCGATTCAATAGTCCGGCAACAAACGAAAACAGGTAAGTACTAAGTGGTTCGGTTGGTGCAAAAAAGATAGTTTTTCTGTTATCAGTTACCTTCTCCTCGCGGATAGCTGTATTCGAAACAGCTGTCCACCTGGCGGGGACTTCCAATTGCAAGGTAAATTCGGCTTTCAGGTCGGGTTGTTCGAAACAGGGGAAAAGAGTACGGGCCCTATCAGGCACCAGCAGCGTATAGAGGTATTCGTCGTTACGGTTCAGCGACTGATCCTCGGCTATAAATTGAATAACAATCTGGTTGCTCCCTTTCCTTACGGCCGATTCCGGAATAATAATATGCTCGTTTACAACCTGCCCTTTTATCTCTTTGCCATTGGCCCGGACCAGGCGTATCTTATCGGCACTGATACGGCAATCAAGCAGTAATCCCCCGAAACCATGTGTTTTACTGATTTTGTTTCGGTCGATAGAGAAATCCAATACGACTTCTCCTGATACTTCTTCGCTCTTTTGCTCCGGTATGCGGAAGCTGAGTTTATACTTCAATCCGGTAATCTCCTGTTTGCGTAATTCGGCAAGCTGGAGCGATACGCCGGGTTTCATTAAAACATCATTGATTGTCCGTGGACCTGAACACGCACAGCTTAACAAAGCAATACCGGCCAGGAGAAGATATTTATATAGATGCATAGTTCTCATAGTATAAAATAAATACAAAGATACACCACCAAATATAATATCTATGCAGCATTCTGGATTAACTTTGCATCTAACTTTTATGACATTAAATTAATTACTGATGAAAAGATTAAATCGTGCATACATAAAAGGAACCAACTGGGCGCTAAGTGGTTTACTTACGCTGTTGGGTTTTTCGTGCGATAACGGTGGAGGTATGGCGGAATATGGAACACCAATGGCTACTTATACCGTTAAAGGGAAAGTCGTTACCGACAAAGGAACCGCTATTCCTCAGTTACAGGTAATTGTTCCTTCCGAAGAGTACGTTCCCCATTCGGACACCCTTACCACCAATGCGCAAGGAGAATTCACATTGAATAATACGATATTTCCTCCGGCAAACGATCTGACATTAAAGATTATGACGACAGACATAGACGGTGCTGCCAACGGCGGAAACTTTGCTCCGGACACCTCAAGTGTTACCATAAAACGAGAGGACCTGAAAGACGGCGACGGACACTGGTACGTAGGTCATGCCGAAAAGAAGATTACCATTACTCTTAAAGAGAAAATGAATGAATAGTCTCAAATAAAACGAGGATGAACCCACAATCGGATTCACCCTCGTTCATTTATTAAATTCCGAGATAGCTTACTTTACGTATTCGGCTTTGTTCAGGAAGTCGAAGCTCTGTTGTACACTTAATACAGGATCGTTGTCTGTATACTGTTCTACTTCTACGTACCAGTCTTTGATGTTGTTGGTATTCATCTGATCGAAGATAGGCTTGAAGTCCATCTTGCCGCTTGCACCAATTTCTTTTTCGTCCTTGATGTGAACAGCTTTGAATTGACCTGCGTAGTCTTTCAAATACTTAGCAGGATCCTGACCACCCATCATACACCAATAAACGTCTAATTCGAAGAATACATGATTTTTGCTAACTGTCTTCAACAAGAAGTCATAAATCAACTGATCTTCAATCTTACGGAATTCGAAGTCGTGGTTATGATAACCAAAAGCGATACTTGCAGAAGCTGTCTTGTAACCTACTGTATTGAAATAATCGCAATACATCTTCAGGTCATCCAGTGTAGTCTGGTCGTTTACAGGCATAAACGGCTGAACCATATATTTAACGCCAAGTTCGTTGTGGGCTTCAATTGCCTGATCCCACCAAGCCATAACTTCAGCTTCTTTTTCTTTTGTAAATGCTTGTCCAAGGTGAGCGCTGGTGCACTTCATACCCAGATCAGTAACCATCTTTTTAAACTCCGCCGGAGCTAAACCGTAAACTTTACCATTGTCGTAACCGGCAGTTTCCAGGTTCTTATAACCCATTTTCGAAACGGTTTCCAACACAACCTGGATACCAGATTCCTTTACAAGATCTCTTAATGAATAAAGTTGTAAACCAATGTTCTTAGAGGCTCCGCCTGCACAAGAAGATAAAATTTGAGGAGCGACCAAACCTCCTGCAACTAACAAAGATGCACGCTTCAAAAAGTCACGTCTGTTTTGCATAGTAGAATAATTTAAGTTTTACATGAGAATTTTTACAAATATATAACTATTTTCGGCGTATGGCATAATTTCGTCGTGAAAATCTTTGAAAACAAAATAATCTATTAATTTTTATTTATCTTTGGGCATATCAATCTTCTTAAATCTATATAACATGAAATGTTTATCTCTCTTTTCTTTAGGACTAATAATTACGGCGTTTACATCCTGCAACCAACCGCAGAGCGGCTCACTATTCGACGGGAAAGACAGTGGTAAGTGGAACGTATCCGGACAAGTTTCCGTACAGGAAAATGCCCTTACCCTCTCGGGAGCAGATGCAATGGCTGTTCTTAAAAAAGGAAATTACAAAGATTTTGAACTGAGTATGGAACTTATGACTACCACCGGAGGTAAAGGTGCGGTATGCTTCCATACGGATGTAACGGGCTCGAAAGGCTACAAAGTGGCAATCAACAACGACATCGAAGATTCAGTATGGTGGAAAATGAGCGGCAGCTTGCTGTCTGTCAGAAACCTTACCAAAAGCTTCGTAAAGGAAAACGAATGGTTTACCATGAATATCAAGGTGGAAGGCAAAGCCATCTCTGTTCAGATTAACGGCGCGCCCGTTGTCGAGTATATTGAACCGGCTGCCCCTTACCGTACGGAAGCCAATGCCGGAGCGGTATTGTCGGAAGGACTTTTCGCCCTTGTTAGTTCGGGTACAGGAAGCATTCATTTCAAAAAGATAGAAGTAAATGTGCTCGATTCTAAATCTATTGATCTTCAGGCTCAGCAAGCTGAGGCAACAGACGAACAAACGGACGAAATCATCAAGCTTCATCAGGCCGATTTTCCTGTATTGGATTATCATGTTCATTTAAAGGGTGGCTTAACGAAAGAAATGGCAGCCATCCAATCTCGTAAAACAGGTATCAACTATGTAATTGCGCCTAATTGCGGTATTGGATTCCCCATCACCAACGATGCGGAAATCGTGGCTTACCTTGACACCATGCGCACGCAGCCTTTCATACTTGCCATGCAGGGCGAAGGACGCGAATGGGTAACAACCTTCTCTACCGAGGCGCGTAACGAATTCGACTTTGTGTTTACTGATGCGATGACCTTTACCGACAGCAAAGGTAGACGTACCCGCTTGTGGGTGCCCGAAGAGGTATGGATTGAAAACGAAGAACAATATATGGACCTGATTGTAGAAAAGATTTGCGGCGTACTTGAAGAACCGGTTAACGTGTATGTAAATCCAACGTTCCTTCCGGCATCCATGGCAGATCGTTACGACCAGTTCTGGACAGAAGCTCGCATGCAAAAAGTAATCGACGCACTGGTGAAATCAGGGAAAGCGCTCGAAATAAACGAACTTTACAATATTCCAAGCAAAGCTTTTATCCTAAAGGCTAAAGCCTCAGGGATAAAATTCACCTTTGGCAGCAACAACATAACCAAGGAAGTTACCAAGCTTGAATACAGCATCAAGATGGCTAAAGAATGCGGTATCACTCCACAGGATATGTACAGACCGAATATTAAAATTTAACGACGTCTCTTCCATAAAAAAAGAGGGCGAATCATTTAGTTGATTCGCCCTCTTTTTTTATTCTTTAGTCTCTTGTTTCGATTTCATGTTACTATATTGCAGATGTACCAGCTTTCTGCTCCGTATTATCTGGTAGCGGTAGACCAAACAGGACGTCAGGAAATAAACGCCAGTTTGTATCCACAATAGTTTGTATTCGGCGGAGACTTCATTCAGGGTTGCTCCCATCGTGTTGATCCGTACAAACCCCTGTATTCCGGGTGTGGAAGGAAACAGATATCCTGTGGCTTTCCAGAAAGAAGGGATCGAATGCATCGGCCACGAAATTCCGGAGATGAACAAAAGGAATACGGATGTAAATACAAAGATCATCATGGGCGACTCGCGGCTTACCATAAACCCCGAGAGCGTCATCGAAAAGAAGATACAGGCAAACAGATAAGGCAAGATAAACAAGGTGAGTGTTACAGGCGAAGCCAGCTGAGGCAACGTAAACAGCTCCGGTACAACTACAAGCGCCCATCCGCAGACAAGGATATACAAGACCAGATACGAAAGCGATTTGCCAAAAACGATGCGTAGCGTTCCATTAAAATGTTTGCTGATAGGTACCAACGTATGGAAGCGGTTCTTCTCCCTGGCCGTTCCTCCCAGCATACCGATACCCAATATGAGCGTTTGCTGTATAACAAGGATCAGGATGGCCGGTACCAGAAAACTCGCAAAACCATTCTGCGTATTAAACAGCGTTACCGATTCGTAAGGAATGGGATTGACCGTAATGCTTTCCATCTTTTCAGAAGATACGGGATGGTTATGCATGCGGACCTCTTTGCCCAGTTGGAAAGACACTTCGGTAGCCGAAAGCAGAAAGGCCTTATAGAACAACAAACTGCTCATATCACTATACAGCGATATATTAGTCTGCCGTTCTGCATGCAAATCCTTGCTGAATTGGGTTGGTAACAATAAAATCCCGTACGCCTCCTTCTTATCCAGCATGCGCTTAGCTTCATCCATATCGGCACAAGCAGCCACAACCTTTACATCGGCTGTAGCATCAACCATACGGATAAATTTACGGCTCAGCGACGAATTGGATTGATCCACCACCACCATTTTAGCCTCACGCACAACCTCGTTGTTGTAAATAAACGCATACAACAGCGGGTAAATAAAAGGGACCAAAAAGAAAAAGATCATCACTCCCGTATCTGCAAAGACATTCTTAAGCTCGCCTTTCCATATCAGAAAAGTATCTTTAATTCCCTCAGTAACCATATCTTGTAACCGATTTTCTCGTTTCATCTGTACAACTTTTACGGAATATACCTAAAATAGAGCAGCGCATGCTTCAGATTCCTACCAATCAGAAATGGTAAAATAAGAAAAGCCATCAACGCCAGATAATGTCCAAAACAATAAATCAAATCACGACCGTTCAGCGCCTGATCCACATAAATAAGGAAGTAATGCCTTAACGGGAACAAATTGGCCAACGCCTGCAAAGTTGGATGCATATCGGCAACGGGAAACGACAACCCTACAATCGAAAAGGTAATCATTCCGAAAAGGCTGGCAAAACTTAGTCCGAGTCGTAATGTAGGCAACACCCCAATCATAAATATTCCCACAGCCTGCGAAGCCAATACCAGCAAAAACATATCAGTCAGCATAGGCATCCAGCCTCTTTGCAAAGGAAACGCGTTGAATCCGTAAAGTATGGAACAGCTCAAAAAGCCGACAATGGAAAACAGGACCGTATGAGGCAACAACTTGCCCGCCAGAGAGACAAGCAAGGAATTGTTTCCTGTCTTCAACCATTCCGGCGAAGTTCCGAATTTTATTTCAGATCCGATACTGAATACAGTAACCAGAAAGATCATCAGCTGCAACACGCCGGGAATCAATATATTATTCAGGTAAACCGAATAGTTTAACCAGGGATTACCTATGGAATGGGTGTTTATCACAATGGGCTGTAACTGCCCCTTTATCTGCGACTCGGTAAGACCTTTGGCTGTTCCGGTTTTCAAACCCACAGCACCTCCAGCCAAAACCGAAATTGTTTTCATATCCTTAAAAAGCAACGATCCGGCAATAAGGTACGAACCATTGGTATAAAAAGACAATTTGGGTTGCTTACCCGTAGAGGCTTCGGCAGAAAAGTTTTCGGGAATATAAAAGATACCATATACTTCTCCGCGCTGCATAGCCTGCCTTGCCTCGGTAAACGACATGGTTTGCATGGCAACTTCTGTCTGCTCGAAAGCGTTAAGCTGACGGATCAGACTTCGGGTGGTCGACGAATTGTCCAGGTCCACTACCGCGATGGGCAGGTTCGTCGGCAACCCCTCTTTCATAAGCGAGACAAAGAACACCATGCAAAACAAAGGAGCAATCAACATACAGAAAATATACAAAGGCTTGGCAACCAGGCGATGTATTTCGCGCAAAGCCACCATCCGGATACAATGTATGTTAGTCTTCAGTTGCGTCATGATTATTTCTTTTTCATTATCACCGACATACCCGGACGTAAATACTGAACAGGTGCGTTGGGTTTGGCACGAACCTCGAAGGTTTTGGAATCGTACTGACCGTTTGTTTTGGTTGCCTTCCAGGCAGCATACGATCCCATATCTTTCATATAGGTTACTTTAAGAATCATCTCTTTATTATTAAGTGCCGGAATAAAAGCTTTGACCTCCGAACCCATTTTGATATCCTTCAGCAAATCCTCGCGGATACTGAAAGTAACCCACATATCAGACAAATCAGCAATATTCATAATAGGTGCGCCGGTACCCACCAGTTCGCCCACTTCGGGAAATTGTTCGGATACTTCGCCGTCGATAGGCGAAACCAATGCTGCTTCACGCAAGTAAGATTCCACTTCGGCAACAGCCCCCCGGGCCCTGTCCACCAAAGCAGCCGCAGACGCTTTATCTTCCTTTTCCGCACCATTCTTAGCCATATCATATTGAGATTTTGCCGCTTTCTCGGTAGCAAGCATAGCCTTGTAATTAGCTTCGGCCTCGTCGCGCTTCTGAGCGGAAACCACTCCCTTGTTAAAAAGATTCTGAACCCTGTCGAACGACTTCCGTGCAATCTCTAGTCCCGCGCTGGCCTTTTGCCACATCTCGTACGCTCCGGTAATCTGCTCCACCCGGGCTCCTTTGATCGCCTTCTGATTCTGCGCCTGTGCAGCATTCATAGCAGCTTCTGCCTGCTGAAATTTAGCCTGAACATCCGGCGTATCCAAAAACACAAGCGTATCGCCCTGCTTTACTTTATCTCCTTCATGAAATCTGTAGGAAGCAATCCTGCCGGGAACTTTACCGGAAATACGAATTTCGGTAGCTTCGGCCTGTCCCATCACCACCTCCTCGGGAGGCGTGAGAAGAAAGAATCCGGCAAGAGCCACTAAACCAATCACGACAATTACCGTGATAAAAGCCAACATCATGTTATTGATTGTAAATTTCTTATGCTCGTTCATTGCTATATAGTTTTATCATTATTTTTTTGAAGGTACAGCCAACTTTCCCATGGCTTTAGTCAGATAAATATCAGTAAGCTTTACCTCAATCTGCGCATCAATTAAACTGGATTGCGCAGAAACCCAAGCCGTTTGCGCCTCCATAAGATTCAGGGCCGGAATTACACCCTCCTCGAAACCAAGCGTAGCATGGCGCAGATTTTCTTCCGCTTTTTCCTTGTTGCGTGCCGAAGCCGTAAGCTTCTTACCAGCCTCATTTACTTTATAGACCGATTGATTTACCTGCAATTCAATTTTCTCTTTGGCATCCTCAAACTCCAGCTGCCGAATGTGAGTCTCCGCCCTGGCCGCATTCCGCTTGTAGGTTCCCTCCCACCAGCCCGACAACGGCACCTGAACAACCACACCCACATTAAACATGCCGGCGAACTCGTTCTTATACCCGTTAAACGAATTGGGATTAGTTACCAGGTAATTGGCAGTCAGCGCCACATTAGGCAATACCTCCGCCAAAGCAATCTTCTCTTTCTTCTTATATATACGAACCGCATAGTCCAGGCTCTTAAGCTCCTGGCGGTTTAGAAAAGCCTCCTCCACATTCACAGCCGCATTCGTATCAATCGTATTGTCCAGAGATTCTATATTTTCGTCGGCAAGCTTTACAGGCTCATCCAATTGCAACCCACAAAGCTGGGCCAGCGCCATACGCGACAACGACAAACCGTTATCCACTTTAGTCTGCGCCATCTCGGCTTCGTTCAGTTTTACCTTCACAGACAAGCCATCAGCCGGAGTTGCCACACCCTCATCAATCATAGCCTGTACATCGCCATCCATCTTTCGCAGCAAGCTGACATACGAATCGGCCAGTTTCTTTTTGTTTACAAGCGAAACAACCTGCCAGTAGGTCTCGTCCGTTTTGTAAATCAGATCCTGCAGCTTCAGGTCGTTCATGGATTCGGCAAGTTCCCTGGCATAACGGGTAATCTGGTTATAAGCGATAATCTTACCACCCATAAACACAGGCTGAACCAGCGAAACAGTCCCCAGCCAGACATTCTGAATATCCAGGTGGAAAAACCCGCTCACATCCATGGGAAGCAGTTGATTTAGCCCGGCAACGGTAGTTCCGTCCACCAAGTTGATATCTTTCTGGTTGCGCATATACGTACCCATGGCCGAAACCTGCGGAAAATACTTTGTAACAGCCGCCTGTTTCTCGTAACCTGCCACCCGGACTTTCTCGCCCGAAATCTGCAACTCCTTATTATTCTTTATGGAAAGATCACGACAATCTTCCAGTGTCAGGGTACGCTGGCCTTGCATATAGGTAGTTGAAAATAATGCCAATAACAATACAAAGGTTCGTTTCATTTCAATTCAATTAATTTACATTCTACTGGATACTCACCGGTTAACGATCAAATATACGTAAAACAGTGCAAAAGTATGGATTATAGAAGAATAATAAATTGAATTAGTTCAATTTCGGCAAAAGGATAGTATAAAGAATCTTATCTCAAGCAACCTAAACCTCTCTGGAGTCGAACAGGCGTTTTTTAAGCTTACAGTACCAGGCGTTGCTTATTCCCATAAAGTGGGCAATGTATTTATCGGGTACACGGTTAACAATCCAGCTATATTCATTATAAAGATATTTCATGAACCCTTCGGCCGTATGAGATTGTCTGGCGGCATACAACGTGTAGATCTTAGAAATAACCATCATCATTACACGCAGGTAGAAGGAAGCAAACAAGGGATATTTGGCCGACAGGGCATCAATCTGATTGCGTGAAATACAGATTAGCTCGCAATCCTCCATAGCAAGTATCTCAAATTCGGAAGGAGACTGGGTAAAGTAAGAAATCGAAGAAAGAAACGGATACAGGTTATCCACCGAAAAACCCATTACACACTCGTTACCCTGGTCGTTTATAAAGAGATGCAGAAACAATCCTTTGTTGATAAAATACCCTTCGGTGCAAATCTCGCCAACGCGCAATAAGTAGTCGCCTTTCTGCACAGAAATAATCCGGGCATAGCTCTTAAATTCGTCTACAAACTCTTGGTTGGCAAGCAGCGCACCATCCAGATGATCATAAAATTTACCAAAAGGATCGTCTTGCGTCATTCTCCTACTCTTCTAAAACGAAGTTTCTCTTGCCAACGTGGTTACCGTCTACAAAAATATCCATCCGGTACGTTCCGGGCGAAAGAAATTCTTCAATCTTCCAATATACGGTGATAGGCAAATCTTCGCCTTCGTATTCCACCAATTTCTTTATAGAGTAGTTTATCTCTTTACCCTCGAATGAAAATACATCGGCGCGGCTCTTAACCAGCACATCGTCGTCGGGCTTCATAATACGGAGGTAAACAACCTTTTCGCCAACCGGAGCTGTAATGTTTTTAGCCAGTTTGAAATTAATCACAAACTGCTCCATCTTTTTGATTTTGGTCATCTTCTTGCCACGGCTGTTGGTAGGCGTTACCGAAATATCGGTAGCATCCAGCTTGGAAGCCAGTGTAACACGTTCGGCCAGCTTTTCCTTTTCCTCTTTCAGTTTGGAAGCGGAACTCGATACCTGTTCGTATTTTCTTGTTACCTGTTTGTTTTCTTCTGTAAGATGCTGATTGGCGGTGTGCAGCGAGTCGATTTGAATCACGTAGTTACGCATTACTTTGCGCAACGTTTCCAGTTCTTTCTTAAGCTGACTTATCCGGCTGGCATTGGTTGCTTTTACGGTTCTCAACTCTTCGAGCAGACGCTGAACCTTTCCTTGCTCTGTAGAGAGCAGAGATAACAAGGAGTCGTTTCCCACACTGAACTTATACCCTTCATATTGAAGAGACAGATCGTTAAACTCATCTTCCAGGGTTTCCTTTTCCAAGACAAAAGCCTGGGTCATTTCACCCATCTGTTGTTTCTGATTATAAATGTAATAACCACCACCGGCAACCAGTAACAACAACACAATCACAGCCACAATAAGCAACGAAAGTTTATTTATTTGCTTATTCTCTTTCTTTTCTGTATCCATAGTTCGTTATAAAGAATCACTACAAAGAACATGCAAAGGTACACTTTAATCGATAGCATAAAACCCTTCTATGCAATATTTACACATTTTTAAGGAGTTGTTAACAATTGAGGTTGTTCCTTGACAACAAAAACTGGAATGGTATGTTTTTCGTATCAATTTAATTCTTAACTTTGCACCACTCAATTAAACACTTATTGCATGCACGAGAAATTAATTATTCTTGACTTTGGCTCGCAAACAACTCAGCTGATTGGTAGAAGACTCAGAGAGTTAAATATGTATTGTGAGATTGTTCCCTACAACAGATTTCCGAAAGATGCCCACGATGTAAAGGGTGTAATTCTTTCAGGCAGTCCTTATTCGGTGAACGACGAATCTGCATTCAAGGCAGATCTGTCTGAAATCAGGGGAAAATACCCGGTACTTGGAATTTGCTATGGAGCGCAGTTCCTGGCATATACATCGGGCGGAAAAGTAGAATCGGGCGACTCTCGTGAATACGGAAGAGCAAATCTTGGCTCGATTAACAACAGCGATCCTTTATTAAAGGGAATCGATGCCGGTTCGCAGGTATGGATGTCGCACGGAGATACCATCACGGTTTTACCCACTTCATTCAATATTATAGCAAGCACTTCCGATGTTCCGGCTGCTGCATTCAAAATAGAGGACGAACAGACCTGGGGTGTTCAGTTCCATCCCGAAGTATTCCATACTACCGATGGAACAAAACTTCTGGACAACTTCCTGAACATTTGTGGTTGTGCTAAAGATTGGACGCCTGCTTCATTCATCGAATCGACTGTTGCCGAACTAAAACAGCAACTTGGCGACGATAAAGTAATTCTGGCATTGTCTGGCGGTGTAGACTCGTCGGTTACAGCCGTATTGCTTAACAAGGCGATTGGAAAAAACCTTACCTGTATTTTCGTTGACCACGGTTTGCTTCGTAAAAACGAGTTCGAGAAGGTAATGGATAATTACGAACACCTTGGACTGAATGTTATTGGTGTAAACGCAAAAGATAAATTCTACGCCGAACTGAAGGGTGTTAAAGATCCTGAGAAAAAGCGGAAGATAATAGGTAAAGGCTTTATTGATGTTTTTGATCAGGAAGCAAAGAAACTTACCGGTATTAAATGGCTGGGACAAGGAACTATTTATCCCGACGTAATCGAATCTCTTTCTATTACAGGAACGGTAATAAAGAGCCACCACAACGTAGGTGGACTTCCCGACACCATGAAGCTGAAGCTTGTAGAACCGCTTCGCCTTTTGTTCAAAGACGAAGTTCGCCGTGTGGGTAACGAACTTGGCATGATGCCAAACCTTATCAAGCGCCACCCATTCCCGGGTCCGGGCCTTGGTATCCGTATCCTGGGCGATATCACACCCGAAAAGGTTGAGATCCTTCAGAATGCAGACGATATCTACATTTCATTGATGCGCGAATGGGGATTGTACGATCAGATCTGGCAGGCCGGATCTATCCTGCTTCCGGTTCGTTCGGTAGGTGTTATGGGCGACGAACGTACTTACGAGTACACAATCGCTTTACGTGCGGTAACTTCGACAGATGCCATGACGGCCGACTGGGCTCAGCTTCCTTACGAATTCCTTGCCAAGGTTTCCAACGAAATCATCAACAAGGTAAAAGGTGTAAACCGCGTAGTGTACGACATAAGTTCGAAGCCTCCCGCTACTATAGAATGGGAATAAAATTACCCAATTCCGGAAAATAAAACAGTAGCCTCGACCAATTAAAGTTGAGGCTATAGTTTTTTTTATCAGTTCCTTTATTATCTTTGCGTTTCTCAAATGAAAAAATAAACGAAACGTAATCACGCATACTAAGATAAAAAAGCACTAACCCGCTTTACTAAATAGTGTTCACTGGATGACAGCCTCCGAAAAATCTTTCGGGGGCTGTCGATTTTTAGGCGGATTAAACTATAGTCTTTTCGGACAACGATTTTTAACAATAAAAAAATAACATAAGTTATATTTTTACATATATTTGTAAGTAAAGGTCTTAGTAATCATTTTCTTACTTTAATACTATTTCAATGAATAACTCAGATAACGCGACTGAATACTCAAAATTATTGCATGAAATGGAGTTGTTAAAAAGTGAAAATAACAAACTGATTGCAAGAATAGAAGAGTTGACTGCGTATAGCGGCCGTCAGACTTTACTCAAAGACAAACAGACTCTATTAAATTTGTTGGTATCTCTGGTTGAGGAGGCTCCTTTTGGTGTGTTAGTGAAAAAAGTAAATGCAAAATCCATTGTATATTATAACAAGGCGATTACAAATCTATTTCAGCTTAATGATGCGCGGTTGCTGGGTAGTTATTGGAATAATTTCTTCTCTTCGGAGTGGCTGCAAAAAATAGAAATGTTTGACCAGGAATGTATACAAAAGAATATTAATAAGACCGACAAGATTCAAATTACAACCAAAGAAGGCGAATCGCGTTCGGTGCTTACCATACGACACCATCCGGCGCTGCTCGATACCGAAGATGAAAAGTATATGATCACTTTCTTTGTAGACATTACCCAAAATGAACAATGCAAGCTGGATATTGCGTCCGCGCTGGAAGCAGACAAACGCAAATCCGAATTTCTTGCCAATATGAGTCACGAGATACGTTCTCCACTTAATGCAATTGTAGGCTTTTCTCAGTTACTGGAAGATGAAGGGGATGCTGAAGAAAGACATACATATGCCG
>Ga0074193_1000086_pt1 | contig 170423 bp, 173 predicted proteins | sample EPASupsiteHSE605_FD_64523 | JGI IMG/M metagenome (GOLD analysis project Ga0074193, IMG submission 64523) | Bioremediated contaminated groundwater from EPA Superfund site, New Mexico - Sample HSE6-05 | ecosystem: Environmental > Aquatic > Deep subsurface > Groundwater > Contaminated ... | reverse complement strand
TTAAAACGGAAATCTGTTTGAGCGAAGCGAGTTCATTTCCGTTCAGCCTTGGTGCAGGGGTTTTAGCTCGTGCAGGCGCAGTCTTGATTTTTGCTTCTTTTCATCTAAGGAAAAGAAGAAACATAGTCTGATCTAATAAAAAGAACAAATTAACACATATAATTATTTGATTTATAGTATACTATTTTATATATTTGCGATTCGCGAATTGCGAATTAAAGCAATAAATAATGAAAAAGCATAATGGAATGCGTCCACAGGACATCGTGATATTACTAAAGATGACAACTAACAGAAATATTGTCTGGCAAAATATCATTCTATCTCAATCTTTAAAGATAAGTGCATCAGAAATAACCGAGGCACTTGAAAGATGTCGGATAGCCAAACTGGTTGATTACACAAAGAAAAGAGTAAACACACTCGCTTTGCAAGAATTTTTGATACACGGAATAAAATACATTTACCCCATTCAACCCGGAAATATTGTACGGGGCATCCCCACTGCATTCTCGGCATCCCCCATTAAGGAGCAAATCACCCAGGGAACAGAAAAATACGTGTGGCCCTATATAAAGGGTACAGAAAGAGGGCAAGCCATCGAGCCATTGTATAAAACTGTGCCAGAAATAGCAAAAGACGACACCGGGTTATATGAATTACTCGTCATCGTAGACACACTACGAATCGGCAAAATACGGGAAATAGAAATCGCAACAAAAGAACTACAAAAAAGATTTGCAACATATGACAAGGAATAACATAACAATGCTGCAAATCGTAGCCGAAGGATTAAAAGATTTAAACGACAGCGTTGTATATGTAGGAGGATCCGTAGCAGAATTATATGCGAATGATCCGGCCGCTACAGACATTAGGCCCACCATGGATATAGACTGCGTCATCGAGCTAACCTCCTATCTTGGATTTAATGAGTTAAGTAGCACATTACAAAGCAAAGGATTCAAAAACGATCAGACTACCGGATCCCCAATCTGCCGATGGATATATAATGGAATAACCGTCGACATAATGCCTGATGATGAAAACATACTTGGATTTACAAACAGTTGGTATAAATCCGGCATCTCGCATAAAGAGCAAAAGCAGTTACCAGACGGACAAACAATCTATATATTCCCTACAGTCTATTATGTAGCGACAAAGCTGGAAGCCCTTTTCAGCCGAGGAGGAAAAGATATCCGCGGAGCACATGATTTTGAGGATATTGTTTATATACTGAATAATTGTCCCGATTTCCTGGAACAACACAACAGAAGCAATAATCCAGACCTGAAAACTTACCTAAAAGAAAAATTCACTCACCTTAAAAACCGCCCAAACTTTGCAGAAGAAATAGAATGCGTCTTACCTATTGGCGAAGAAGAACGAATTGAAATTATACAAGAAATAATCCAAACCATAACCGATTAAAACCCCTTCGTAACAAAACAAACAGCAAAAAAGGCGATGCCAACGGCGAGCACGATTGGAAAGGAACAGCGAAGCGCATTCCCGAGTGGATAGGCGATGCCGAAGGCGAGCCGCGAAAGAGGACCCGACCTCGTCGGAGCGAGCGTTAAGAAACCCCTGCACGAAGGCGATTAAAACGGAAATCTGTTTGAGCGAAGCGAGTTCATTTCCGTTCAGCCTTGGTGCAGGGGTTTTAGCTCGTGCAGGCGCAGTCTTGATTTTTGCTTCTTTTCATCTAAGGAAAAGAAGAAACATAGTTTGATTCTAAGGAAAAGAAGATAGTAGCCCCTCCTCCGGGCAAAGAGGAAAAAGTGCCTCCTTACCAGGCAGAAAGGAAAAGGAGTTATTCATCACCAGTCTTGAAAGTCCACGTCGGACTATTAGCAACCCGGTGGCCATCATGTCTGGCTACCACATACCAGAAATAGGTGGTGTTGGGTTTTAGATTGTCGGTTGTAACCTCTTTCAGAATCACATCTTCGCTCAGCAGATTCTGAACCGTCGAATTGGACTCGAACAGGTAAATATTGTACAACACTTCAATCCCGGATTTTTTGCCCTCTATGTTCCATTTTAAGGTAATCGCCAACTTTTGATCCACGGCGCCGTTACCCGGAACAGGATCGTAAATGACTATATTTCCCGTTTCGTTGTAATCCTTGAAAATCAGGAAATCCATATTCGTTACCTCACCTTCAAAAACCGCCACTTTCAGCGAGTTACTCAGGTAATCCATCTTTTCCAGGTTCACATCGATGTCGCCCTCCTTCACTTTCGGAATAGAGAATTTCCCCTCCGCGTCTGTCAGCAACGTTACACTGGCAGGAGTTGTGCTTATCATTACACCCGCAAGCGGGAGATACGTCTCCCCGTCCATCACTTGCCCTTCAATTGTGCCGTAGTTTACGATATCCAGCTCGTCCGATTCGCACGCGATGAATGAAGCAAAAAACAACAGGCCTAAACTATACATATACTTTTTCATACTATGCTGGTTTGATGTTATTTCATGTCCAGAAAATAAAACTTTAATCCCAGAGAAACGCCCCAGTTCAGGTCGTTGTATTTGCCCACACTGCTTCCGTCGAAACGGTCGTTCAAATAGTAGTTTACCCCCGATGAAAGGGTTAATCCCCATTTTTTATCGAACATATATTCGAGCCCCACCGCCCCGTTTATTTTGGGCAGGTATTTTTTCGCGGAAAGGCCCACGCCATCGCCGTTAAAATCGTACCCGGCCCCCAGGCGGATGAAAGGGGTAAACTTTTCGTAGGGCAACACCGTATAACGAAGAGAAAGATCACCAAACCAGGAGTAATCGTTCACAATTTGAGGCACCCTCAACGCCCGGTAACCCAGGTCAGATTCCAAAGCGAAATAGCGATTCATGGCCACACCAAGGGTCAGCGAATAGTTGGGTCTCAACAGATCGTTGGGATAATCGCCCGAATAGTAATTGGTACCAAACTGCGCCCCAATCGTTAGTCTGCCGCGGTTTTGCGGATCCAGATTGCGACCCATGGGATCCAGTTTGTAAGACATCCTCTTCTCCTGCTCATAATTAGCAAAAGCCACGGAAGCAGAATCCGCCGGAGTTTTTAGCGACCACAGTCTCTCTTTAACACCTTCAATGATCAGGCTTTCCACTGCTTTTTCGATGGCTTCGGTGATACAGATTTCGGTAGGTTCGTTATAGGTAAAACCGGTCTCCGCTTCCAGCAGCCGCTTGGCGGACACATACTTAAACACGCCGGCCGACACCTCCTGCGAAAGGATGGATTTGGTGGTATAAACCGTTTTCAGTACCTGCCCGTTGGAGGTAGACACCGCGCGGATATAAATGCTGACCCGGTCTTCGCGATACTGACCGGACAGGGATATTCCCATATAACGAATACCGGAACCGCCCGTCAGCACATTTGTTTCATACGAAATAATACCGCCCTCCAGAATCACCCCGGCGAACAAGAGAGGAGGCAGCAAAACATCCTCGTTCTTCTCGTACTGGGCACGACTGGATCGAATAATTTTACGTTCGTTCAGCAAGTTCGATATGTTTTCGCGTTCGATGGGGATGAACCATCCCGATTCTTCCAGTACCCTTATCAAAATAGTGGTAGCGCCCTGGGTTACGGCCGTAGACCAGTTAGAGCCATTGTCGGACGGTTTGTATTGCCCCGTCTGATCACGAAATTTATACACAGCCGTTACAATTTTTTCCTGAGGATCGGGTAAATCCAGGAGTATCCGCTTCGCGGGCGACTCCGGTCCAAGAATTGCTCTTTGCGTCTGTAAAGGTTGACGCATGTAGGTACCACATGCCGACAACACGAACAGTCCGATCAAGAGAAAAAGTGGCTTAATTAGTTTGGTTTTCTTACACATAACTCAAAGTTAAAATAAGTACATACTACAAAAAGGGAACAGATACATTCGTCTGACTACCGCTTACCTTATCCAGAATGCTTATGCTGATTCCGTCGTTCTTCCTGCCAATTTCAATCTGGTAATTTCCCAAAAGATAGGTACCCGAAGTCAGCGCGTCCTCGCCAAACTGATTCGAAATGATTTTTCGGGCAAGCTGACTAAGTATCTGCTGATTCAGGCTTTCGGCAAAATCCTTTAACGGATCCGAAGTTGTATCGAAGGTATAAGCAGAATTATCTTCCTTGTCGTTCTGGGCTTGCGCTGAACTCAGCAACCAGCTGTAGTTGTATGGGTTTCCACCAAAGGCAGGATTCTTTGGGGTGTAGACAAAATCCTGGGCGTAGGCTTTTCCTGCTACGAAAAGCAATACGAAAAACAGTGTTTTGCAAATGATGTTCATAATAAATCTATTTAATTGGTTACAATCCGTTATAGGGAACGATCAATAAATTCCGGAGCCGGAAAGATCGTCTCCATTCAATTCCCTCATTATTTCTTCATAATTTATCAGATACATTTGGGTAGCCGAGATGGCATCGTCTTTCATGTATTCGAGAATATCCAGCCTTGGTTGAAGCACATTCTCGTAGACCACATTCTCGTTAATGGAAACAGAGATAAACGTGGTGCTTAACCTATAGGGCTTTTCGGAAATGGTTATGGTAAAATTCCGGGCACCGGCGGGAGCTTCCCACGAGCTGTAAAACAGATCATAAAAATCCTTTCCCCCTTTTGTTTTGGTAAGATCCACTAACAAGCCATCCAACTCCATCTCTACGTCTTCGGTTTTAACGGCCTGTTTTTTCACCTGCTCAACCAATTTAGAAAGCGAAGCAGGAGTTTCCAGCAGTTTCAAGGTATCACCCCGCACCACCGAATCCGGTGGAACCGCCGACTGATTCATTAAAAATGCCGATAATACGATACATGCAATTGGTATCATACCTTTACTTATTAATCTGAATACATTATCCCGATTACCTCAAAGGAAAAGAGAAATAGGATTGTTCCACTACAACCCTCATATCTCTACCGGTTTGATTCACCTGAATTCCTCCCCTGGTGTTTGGCAGCAAGCTGTTCACCTCAAAAGATAAATTAGTTCCAATTTGCCTCACGTTGTTCCCCGTTACTCTGGCGCCGGAGAGGCCTTCGGCATCGAAACTTAAGTTGTTGCCAATCTGAACAATCTGATCATACAGTATACCCTCCGAATAATTCTGCTGCCTGTATCCGGTCATCGAATTATTGTTACCTTTCTGTAAGGATACCAAATAGTTGTTACCCCCCGTTTGTTCGGCCTCGAAGGTATTATAGGAACCCATCTGCACAACCAAAACATTGTTGCAGTCGCCCAACTGCACAATATTCGACCGATTGCCAGCACAAAAGTTGAACTGCTGAAATGTCTGAATATTCAGCATTTCACCTTCATTTTGCACCTGAATCTGACGGATCATCTCAACGGGTTCCAATACTATATCTTTAATTATCTCCTGCGAATTACCGTGGAAGTAATTAAAAGAAAGGAAGATTAAATATAAAATGGCTCTTTTCATTTTTTATCAATTACTTAGCCCATAAACCAAATTAGTTGCATCACTCTAATAACCCCGACCCTCGCAGGTCGGGGTGTTGAGCATCACAGCAAGCAGTGACACTTAGTTTTTTAATTAATTTCAGTTAGGATAACCAGGACCACCAGGATAACCCGGGCAGCATAGTTTTGGATCACGCGGTGGCATAGGAGGCATACAGATGTTACAATCATCACCTTGATAAACTGTTGCCGTGTTACCCACACCAGTCTGAAGTACATCTACAGTAGCACCGGCAACACCAGACCACAACATTAATGTATTTTCGCGGCCAATCTGATCCACATCCAGACTTGCACCTGCAAAATAGCCATAAGGATGAGAATCGTACCTGCCGGTAGATATACCATAAATATCGTTATCTATACCATCCTGATCAATATCTACCACGCCGGAAGCACCGCCTTGCATGAGTTTTACGTCATTAAAGGAACCTTTTTGGTCGATAGTTGCCATTAAACGATCACCATACTGGATGAAATCAACTTCATTCCTGAAAGACATTGGATGTTGGGTTATATATACCTGGCTAAAAGTTCCGCCCTGCATTAGTTTAACATCGTTTTCTTTGCCCCATTGCATTACTTTGGCCAGATTATTCAAACCACCTTGTTTTACATCTGCTGTATTATCATATTCGGTTTGAAATATGTAAGCCTGATTGTTCCAGCTACGGCCGCAGCACTGGGTAATTGTAGCCGAGTTATCATGGCTAACACCAAGGTCCTGAACAATGGTAGCCCAGTTTTCACCGGCACATTGTTTGATAGTAGCTGTGTTGTAAGTACCAATACTGGTAATATCCGCATGAGGCTGAGCCATAGCCAGACTTGAAACGAATAATGCAGCAACAAAAAATACTAATCTTTTCATGATTCTTTTCGATTTAATTGTTAAATAAATAATTAATTAAAAAAAAGAAAAACGCGCGTTTCTTATATCTTTATACTTGATATTTGTTACTTATTTTCGGAATTTTTACGCATGGTTATCCACCCCTGAACTGCAACAATAATCTTTTATTGCTTCAGTAAACACCACGCAGACTTCATCTGTTTTTGTCACAAAACAGCGAGTAATTATTCAATTAAAATGAATTAGGTATCTCTCTTCCTGTTAGTTGGAATTTTCATTTGGACACAATATCCACGGGAATTTTTGAAATGCACTTATCTGTTATTTCAGATGATAGCAGACTTAAAAGGAGTAGATCTCTTCGGCAACCAAGTGGGCGTTTAGTATAATTTTAATACTAGAAAAAAAAGGTTACATAAGAAATGTAAAAGCTGTTCACCGCTAATTACGCAAATCCAATTATAAAACAGTCATACGGTTGAAATAGTTTATTAAAAAAAACTATTTAAGTTTTAATATATGTTACTGTTTGTAAACGGTTTACGTTAATATATTTTTATTATTTTTCAAATTATCTTTTGTATATTCTTTTTTCTCTCTGTCTCATCCAAACTACACTCTTTCCTCCCCTAACTAAGCGCTATCTATATTTTTTTTTATTTTTCAATCTATCTTTTATTCATTCTTTTTTCTTGATAAAAAAGAATCAAAAAATCAAGGCTTACGCGGCGGGGGCTAAAAACACTCCACTCAGCCGCGCGGAAAGAACTCGCTGCGCTCAAACAGCTTTCCGCTTCTCCGGCTTCACTCCATATTTTTTTAACGCCCCCTCCGCTGAGGCCAATCCTTTCCTCGGCTCGCTTTCAGCATCGCCTATCTTTCATGCTCGCCTGCGGCATCGCCTACTCCCCGGCTGTTTGCTTCGCAAAAGCGCCTCTCCCCTCCCGAACAGCACCTCTCCCCCTCTGGAAAACGCTGCGCTGTTCCCTCTTCCGTCCTTCATCGGAAAAGAAAAAAGACGATGCCCAAAACAACCAGAAGAAAAAGGAACAGCAAAGCGCATTCACAAGAAAAAAGGCGATGCCGCAGGCCAGCACGAGTGGAAAGGAACAGCGAAGCGCATTCCCGAGTGGATAGGCGATGCCGGAGGCGAGCCGCGAAAGAGGACCCGACCTCGTCGGAGCGAGCGTTAAGAAACCCCTGCACGAAGGCGATTAAAACGGAAATCTGTTTGAGCGTAGCGAGTTCATTTCCGTTCAGCCTTGGTGAAGGGGTTTTAGCTCGCGCAGGCGCAGTCTTGATTTTTTGATTCTTTTTTATCAAGAAAAAAGAATATATTAATTTGATACTAAGGAAAAGAAGGCATTAATATTAACGGCAAAAAAAATACATCAGGTGTTTACAAATCTAAAAAAAAATTGCAACTTTATAGACGAATAAAGAGCTACAATGACAGCATCCCGTACATCATTGAGTATTAAGAATGCCAAAGTCGCATTCCTGTTCTATTTAGTAACAGGTATACTTAACTTTGTTTCCAGAAAGATCTTTATCGATCATCTGGGAGCAGAGGTGCTTGGATTAAACGCAACCGCCACCAACCTTCTTAACTTTCTGAATATAGCCGAATTAGGTATTGGAATAGCGATCTCTTACGCGCTTTACGCACCCCTTGCGACGAAAGACAACGAAACGATCAGCGAAATTGTATCCGTTCAGGGCTACTGGTATAGAAAAATAGGATTCATCATACTGGCAGCCTCCCTGATAACTATGTGTTTTTTCCCTGTATTTTTTGCCAAAATGCACCTGCCCCTTTGGTACGCCTACGCCTGTTTTGTTGCCCTTCTGGCATCCTCCCTGTTTAGTTACTTCTGGAACTACCGGCAAATCGTATTATCGGCCGATCAGAAACAATATAAAATAACAACCATCCTGCAAGGCTGGAAAGGAATTAAAATCATCTTGCAGATTTTAGCCGTTATCTACCTGCGTAATGGCTTCATATATTGGGTGCTGCTCGAATTCATCACCTCCGTACTCCAAACCATCTCGCTGAACTACAGAATAAACAAGGAATATCCATGGCTGAAAGCAAGCCCTTCCAAAGGTAAAATGCTGCAAAAGAAGTATCCCGAAATTATAACCAAGACCAAGCAACTCTTTTTTCACAAAATAGGGAGCCTGGTGTTAACACAAACGAGTCCCCTTATATTATATGCATTCACCACACTCACGCTGGTAGCCATGTACGACAATTACCTGATAGTTATAATTGGAATTACCGCGCTCCTTAACTCGATATTTACCAGTATTGGCGCCAGTGTTGGCAATCTGGTGGCACAAGGCGATAAGAAACTAATAGACAACATATTCTGGGAACTATTTTCCATCCGCTTTCTGTTGGTAAGCACCATCTGTACAGGTGTATATTGGATGGCTCAGCCATTTATTACCCTCTGGGTTGGCAGTCAGTACCTGCTGGACAACACTTCGCTACTCTTACTGGTCCTCATTATGTATATCAATTTAATGCGAACCGTGGTAGATTCATTTATAAGTGCCTACGGATTATTCGAAGATGTATGGGCAACGCTTACCGAAGCAGCCCTCAATCTGGGTCTTTCCATTCTGCTTGGTTACTACTACGGCATCCATGGAATACTTACCGGCGCCCTGATTAGTCTTATCGTAATCATATTCATCTGGAAGCCCTGGTTCTGCTACCACCGGGGATTCAAAAAACCAATCAGCTCCTATCTTTCAGGCTACCTTACACATGCCCTGGTATTTGCCGGCGTACTATCACCCCTTCTACTCCTGTCCAATGTTCTGTTCCCAACTACCTCCTTGCCAACATGGCAAGTATTGATTCATGGATTCGTGGCCACAGTCATCTATTTTGTAGCCGCGGCCATCGCACTCAATTTCGTAAGCAAGGGTATGCGGCAATTCAGAAACCGGATATCACTAGTTTTCCGGTCTGCAAAATAGTAATATCTTCTTTCTTCCTCAATCGAACTTTTTTTCTCTCTGTCTCACACTAACTACACTCTTTCTCAATCTTTCTTTCTTCTTCAAACTATCTTTTGTATATTCTTTTTTCTTGATAAAAAAGAATCAAAAAATCAAGGCTTACGCGGCGGGGGCTAAAAACACTCCACTCAGCCGCGCGGAAAGAACTCGCTACGCTCAAACAGCTTTCCGCTTCTCCGGCTTCCCTTCGTATTTTTTTAACGCCCCCTCCGCTGAGGCCAATCCTTTCCTCGGCTCGCTTTCAGCATCGCATACTCCCCGGCTGTTTGCTCCGCAAAGGCGCCCCTCCCCTCCCGAACAGCGAAGGGCATCCGCGAGAAAAAAGGCGATGCCGGAGGCGAGCCGCGAAAGAGGACCCGACCTCGTCGGAGCGAGCGTTAAGAAACCCCTGCACAAAGGCGGTTAAAACGGAAATCTGTTTGAGCGAAGCGAGTTCATTTCCGTTCAGCCTTGGTGCAGGGGTTTTAGCTCGCGCAGGCGCAGTCTTGATTTTTGCTTCTTTTCATCTAAGGAAAAGAAGAAACATAGTTTGATTCTAAGGAAAAGAAGATATTAAAAGCTAAAGTGATGAAAATAAACAATTAACAAATAAACAGAGAGGAATATTTTGAATTATGGAGTAGAAACATTATTTTTGTGTTACATAATTATTACCGCTATGAAGTTTGTAGACAGAACCGAGGAACAAAAAAGACTAAAAAAGGCGTTAGAGGGAGAACAACCCACCTTTACTGTAGTATACGGCCGACGCAGATTGGGGAAATCCACCCTGATTAAAAAGGTTTTGACCGAACAAGATGTCTATTACATGGCAGACCAGACCGAGCGCAGTCATCAGATAAGTCTGCTTGCCAAAGCCATTTCCTTCCTCGCACCCGATTTCGACAAAGTTATCTATCCGGATTGGGATGCCCTGTTTACGGCCTTAAATTATCGTACAGAAAAACGCTTCACACTCTGTTTAGACGAATTTCCCTATCTGGTTAAAAGCTCGCCCGAACTACCGGCAATTCTGCAAAGGTGGATTGATAGCCGGTCTTTTAAGTTCAACCTCGTTATTTGCGGCTCCTCCCAGCAACTGATGCAAGGATTAGTGCTCGACAGCAGCGCGCCGTTGTATGGCAGAGCCGACCAGCTCTTAAAACTATCCCCCATTCCCATTCGATACCTGCAGGAAATTTTGGGAAGTACAGCCATCGGGACCATCGAAGAATACGCAGTTTGGGGAGGAGTACCCCGTTATTGGGAATTAAGAACAGCTCAACAAACATTAAAGGAAGCCATCACCTATTATATCATGCATCCCCTGGGAACGCTTTACGAAGAACCCATTCGCCTATTCATGGACGATATGCGCGATGTAATACAAGCTTCCACCCTACTCTCCGTAATCGGAAGCGGTTCCAGCCGATTGTCCGAAATAGCCGCACGCCTTGAAAAACCTGCCACCAGCCTGTCTGGTCCGTTAGAAAAACTACGCCAGCTCGATTTTATCGATAAAGAAATTCCTTTTGGCGAACATCCCCGAAACAGCAAAAAAAGTCTGTACAAAGTTTCGGACCCCTTTATGGATTTTTACTTCCGGTTTATAGTACCCAACCGTTCCCTTATCGAACTTGGGCGTACAGAAGTCGTTATGCAAATGGTGGAACAGCGTTTCTCAATGCACGTATCCATGTGGTGGGAGAAACTATGTCAGCAAGCCGTAAGTGGTCAGTATATCCAAGGTGATTTGTATAATATAGCCAGTCGGTGGTGGGGAAGCATCTCGCGCGACGAAACCATCGAACTCGATGTTGTGGCCGAAAGTATGGACGGCAAAAAACTCCTGGTTGGCGAATGTAAATGGACGGAAGGCGAAGATTCCGATCGTCTCCTGGCCAACCTGTTGGAAAAAGCCCACAAGCTCCCATTTGCAGAAAACAAAGAAATTGTGCCGGTCCTCTTTCTGAAACAAGAAGCAACACACGATGGTCAGGCACATGTTGTGCTCCCTCAACAGGTTATTCAATACATTGGTTAATGTTTTAAATACATTCTTTATTCTCTCTGTCTCACCCAAACTACGCTCTTTCCTCCCCTAACTAAGCGCTATCTCAATTCTTTTTTTCTTCCTCAAACTATCTTTTGTATATTCTTTTTTCTTGATAAAAAAGAATCAAAAAATCAAGGCTTACGCGGCGGAGGCTAAAAACACTCCACTCAGCCGCGCGGAAAGAACTCGCTGCGCTCAAACAGCTTTCCGCTTCGCCGGCTTCCCTCCATATTTTTTTAACGCCCCCTCCGCTGAGGCCAATCCTTTCCACGGCTCGCTTTCAGCATCGCCTACTCCCCGGCTGTTTGCTCCGCAAAGGCGCCTCTCTCCTCCCGAACAGCGAAACGCATCCGAAACAATCATAAAAGACGAAGTAACCACATCGAATGACATTATTTCGCAGGTAGAAGAAGCGATGGAATTCTTAAAAAAACACATTAACAAAGAGATAATCATTACAGAGCAGGTAGAAAACACACAACGCTGGCAATATCCTTTAGAAGGAATTCGAGAGTTAGTCTTGAACATGATCATTCATAGAGATTACACTTCGCCAGCCGATTCGCTGATTAAAATATTTCCTGAACACATAATCTTTTACAATCCGGGAACATTACCGAATCAAATAACAATAGAACAGCTTCTTGCAAACGATTACGTTTCGTACCCCCGAAACAGACAAATTGCCCAAATAGTAAAAGAAATGGGATGGATAGAAAAATACGGCACAGGAATAAAAAGAGTATGTAACCTATTCTCTGAATATAAACTCCCTGCTCCCAAATTTAAAACACTTCAGAACGGTCTTTATGTAAAGATTCAGGGAATCCCCAAAACTACCCAAGAAACTACCCAAGAAACTACCCAAGAAACCGCCTTAAGAATAATTGCCCTATTACGAAAAAATCCGGCTGTAACCCGTAAACAACTAGCACAAACGTTAGGGAACATTACAGAAGACGGAGTAAAATATCAACTGGACCGATTAAAAAAGCAACAAATAATAACACGCATCGGCTCAACAAAAAGTGGCTATTGGAAAGTAAACAAAGCCGAAGGCGAGCACTAAAAATAGGAACAGCGTAGCGAGTTCATTTCCGTTCAGCCTTGGTGCAGGGGTTTTAGCTCGCGCAGGCGCAGTCTTGATTTTTGCTTCTTTTCATCTAAGGAAAAGAAGATATTAGTTTTATCAAGAAAAAAGAAGGGCCCTCTTCATCAAAAAGAAAAAAAAGGGCCCTTCTCTGGCAGGAAAAAATTACAAGTTATTCATCTATCGCATGATTTTCAACGGTTTCATACCCCTCAAGAGTGGCACGTATTGTTTGAATCATCTCTTTTCTGAAAGACTCAGGTGAAAGAACAGCTAACTTGTCGCGATGCCAAAGAAATTCTTGCTTTAAGTCATACGTAGGTCTGACATAAATCTCAAAGTCGGTGTACTGTTCCGTTTTATATATTTCTGTTTGGGAAGTGTGTATTTTTACATCCTGCAGATAAGCATCTTCAGGCCAAAAGGCCCTGAATCTTATCAATATAGGATCGTGTTGTCTTATTATTCCATAGCAATTTTCAAAATAAGTTTCAGGATTCCGGAGTATCGAGCATGTTTCAGAAAAAACAACCGGTTCTTCACCCATCACTGGATTGCTGATCCGCTCAAAAGCCAGCGTAACGCATTTTTTCTTTTCTCTATTCTCACCTATCACATACCAGCGTTGTTTAAACAATCGCACGAAAGCAGGAATAAACTGCAGAGTTTGCGATTCCTTAAAATGCGATTTGTATGTCAATGTAAGCGTACGTTTTCTATCTATAGCTTCCAATATATTTTGAAGCAAGCAGGCACCGGCAGGAGCAGATTCAATTAGTATATCTTTCCTTTGATTTACGGATGAAGCCAGATTTGATATCCGGAATGCACTATGCAGCCACTCACGCAATTCATTATTCTTGAATCCATCGGGACGTACGATGCGATATACATTCCCGTTTTTTTTATCGCATTCAATCTCCACATACATTAACAATTCGGCCTCTCGCCTATACCTGTTAAACGTGCGTTCACTAAAATCAAGATGCGAATCGTTAGCCGATGCAAATTTCCATCTGGTTTTGATTTCCTCCAGGGGAAGTGGTTCGATCGACAAAAGATCAATCAGCCACAAATAAAACTTAAATTTATGCATCATTTTACAACGTCTCTAAAAATCATTTTCGTTTTAATATCCTTATCCCTCCTTGTAGAAAAATGTAATATTTTCACATTTCCATTCCCCTTTGTCAATAACCATTTTCATTTCAATACCACGGTAAAAAGTTGTACCCTGGATGTTATCTGTAAACTTTGTGTATAATTTTACATAGTTTATATCATCTGTAGACTTCTCCTCGTCTAACTCAGACGGCTGTTCAAATACAAACTCCACCCAGTCACGATACGGGCTGCCCATTACATCCAAATTCATAACCTCTGCAAGGTTGGTCGTTGTAGGCAATGCAGCCCACTTTTTAAAGGTTGATTCGATACAATATGCCTTTACAGTATCTATTTGCAACAGCTGAATAGCCTTTATGCATCTTTCTGCCGCAGTAACAGAGTCAATTGAAGGATTCGTAGGATTCACCTTACTGCATGACGACATAACTACCGCGATAATAAACAAAATGATATTGATTGTTTTCATATATATTCCTTTCCTGATTTTTTTAAATGACAATCTCTTATTTATTACTCTGAATCCACTTAAAGGCGCTTATATGAATTCCCAGTGAAAAGAGTCCGGCTATGATGGCAAATACCACTGCCGCAGGTTTACCCTCTACCAACAGCCCACAGAAATAACCTATTACGGCCCAGGCAACGGTAAACACTACACAAAAAAATGTTCTAAGAAACTTCATTCGAGTCAGAAGAAGGAGAAGAATACATGAAACTCCGGCAATCCACCATGATTTATACAAAAACCCAACCACTCCCGAGATAATTATCACTTCCCATTCAAGAATACTGTTGTTTTTTTTATTTACTTCAGCCTCTTCAAGGTTGATACGCAATTCATCGATTGTCTGCTTAGTCAGGGCAGACTCCTTTAATTCCTTTTCGTTTTCCATACTATTATTTATTAAAATTAGACAATCCCATATACCGGCGTAACAATTTAATTATTACGCCGGCAAAAGTATGAAGGGATGCAGTCAACTTTTGGCGGGATGTATACTATTTTAAATAAAATAGGTATGAAAAAATATACTAAACACTATTTCTCGTGGTAGTTCACAATTATATAATCTGCCGTCCTTACTCCATCAACGTACAGAGTCCGATTATACGATTCCGGTCTATAACGACCGCCAACACCATCCTTATTATTATAATTAAAGGAAGTTTCCTGCGTAACCGAGCTCCCGGCTTTCAGATAAGAGGTGGCCACCCGTTCTGTATTTCGGATCTCTCCGTTTTCGTTAACGTTCTTATTCATGGGTGTATAATTGATGGATTCGCGAATTCCACCTAAAGAAGCTGCGCACGTATGCCCACCCTGGTCACTTGAATACCCGTTTAACAACTCTTTCGAATTTACCTGAGCTGCATTATCCCTGTATGCGCTATTACCCAACCGTAACTCATCTTTTTGATAACTCTTCCGCCCGATATCATCGGTACGAACAATATGTCTTCCCTTATTGATATCAATTGTAAAATTAGGAAGCATCGTCTGGCATTTATCCGGATCAGGCCACGATCCATCCGCATTCACCTTATACTGCTGATTAACAATCGGATTTAAATAACTATCAGACTCAAATGTATTCACTTTTAGAATTCTATCATTAATAGAACATTCTCCTAAGGCCTTTCCATCTTTCGATAAAAAAGAGTAATTACTATCCCCCATCTTATTTATCCGAACCTCCTGCATATTATCAGGACTGAAGAAACGGCACATCTCAGGATAATTCTCTAATCCGGTACCCGATAACTTCTCAAAACCGCGTTTATAATCCGGGTTGTCGTTAAAATACTGTTTAGCCTTAGTATTAGCTTCAATATGTGATTTAAAAGCCGTATTCAGCTCATTCTTTTTGTTCAAATCCAATGCTATCGGCGAATTAAGTCTTTTAAATTGCGATTTAAAATCTCCGTTAACAGACAGCTCTTTTAAACCAACCTCATTAACACCTAGCACTTTGGCCAACTGAAAAACCTCATTTACCATTATAGTTCAGTTTAAAATGTAATTACGCCACGATTCATAAAGACCTATTTTTTCGTTATCCAGAACAACCCCTTGAGCGATCAGGCTCTGACAAATACTGATTCTTATCTCTTCAGACTCTATAGTAAGCTGTTTATCGATAAACTGCAGAATAGAAGAATGGATATATTCAGGAGCAGATTCTTTATTTAAAATTTCGAAAACAGAATCAGATGCATTCAATAATGAGGATACTATTTTTGAAAGATCTTGAAATTTTTCGTTGTTCCAAATCGACAAAGATCCCCTTTCCTTATATTCCCGCACAAAAGCTTCCACCTCTATACGCCTTCCGGTAGAGGGATATATCTCAGCCAGCAAACGCACTAAAGAATCTATATCCGGTTCAATATTTTCATTCACTCTACCTTTATATAAAAGCTTAAGGTATTCAATTTTAAAAGCTTTTTCATTCGCAGACATCAATAAATTTTTGTCATTGTACTGATATTCGGATTCTACTCCCTCGTACTTTTTAACTTTACACAACACCGGTTCAACCCAGTCATTCTGATAAACCACAGCTACCCCTTTATGAAGCTTGGCAATTTCATCCAGCTGATCATCCTTCAAAGCCGCAGCTTTACCCGCCAGTCTCCTGTCGGACTCATCAGGCAACCGCATAATTATTTTGGTATTCGTATTCTTGATAGCAGACAAGTCGACCGATGTAGGCGACTGATCCGCAATTATAAACCCTTCTCCGTAGGTTCTCATCTCGGCAATAGCATTGGAAATCATCTCAACAGATTTACCTGTTAAATTAGCACCCTCCATACTTTGTTCGGTAGAGGTCCGTTTCAGGATATTATGTGCCTCTTCCAGAACAGTAACATGTTTAAGAGAACTGTTCATCCCTTTGGCATGGGTCATCCGGTATTCATTTAAACGCATAACCAGAAGTCCCATAATCAACGATTTTGTTTCCGAAGCCCCCACCCGGCTAAGGTCAACAATTACATTGGTGTCAAACAGAATCCGATTATCAATCTCTTTAGAAGAAAATATCAGTCCATTCAAACCGTTAGTCAGGGAATTAATCCGGGTACTAAGAGACCCCATGTAATTCCCTTTCAGCTCCTGCGAATAAGCCGACAGGTTAATTACACGCACCAGTTCCTCCTGTACATCCTGAAATGTGGGAAAATAAGTATCTCCATATTCGTTGGAAGATGATAGCAGGTCCCATCCACACATCTTATAGCTGTTCAGGATTGCATCTTTCAAAACAGCAGGCATTGCCGCATACATAGGCCAGCATACATTAAATATATCAACAAGCCGGTCAACATGTTCGAGCACATGAATTCCCTCCGGAAATTTAAACGGATTTATCTTTAAAAGTTCCGAACAGGAAGGATTCGTACCGAATACACGCACCCCTTTCTTCATCCCAAAAATATGCTTATACTCTCCTTTGGTAGGCTCTATAACCATAAATTTAATCCCTTCGGATATCAATCCGTTTAAAAGAGAATAAATTGTATTGCTTTTACCCGATCCGGTGGACCCCGTAATAAAAGAATGCATAGCTAAACTCTCCAAAGAAATATTCATGTCAACCTGCGTTTCTTGCCCCAAATCGTACACTTTACCTAATGGCAATGTACGAAGAGCTTGCCGGGACTCACCCTGTGAATCGGCAAAAACCGACTTGCCGAAAACGGCGTGTTCGCTTACCCTGAAACCCACTACAGATTTACGGGGCAATCCCATCTGAATGGCAAGCTCATTGCTGTTAACCATAGAACCCGGAGTTACATGCAGAATATCACCCTGGGTGTAACATTGAAATAGCGGATGCCTGAAGTTTGTTATATACTTTCGGATCGTGTTGATCTTATCGCAATCCGAACCTCTCCAGGTGTTAATGGCGGAGACTTCAACGCCCGACTTTTCTCCCTGAACTATGGAACGATACGTCGCGGCAGCCACCTCCGATGTAGCCAGATCGTCTGCAAGAAAATAAGTTGCGCTTTCCCACATGCCCAAGCTTTCGCACGTATCCATACGCTTGATCTGCTTATCAATGCGATTCAGCATTTCTACAATCTCTTTGTTTTGAAGAGTAAGTGTCACATTTTTGGTCGAACCATTTTGCAGGCTGTTACCTTCTGTTGTATTTTCATTTACTCCCTCCGAAATACCGCTTGTACGGGATTCCGACCTTGAACTGCCCGTCGTTTGCGATTGATTGGTCGAAAAGGTGGATGAGGTAGATTTTGTATGCTGTTTGCTAAAAAAACTACCGGCAGCACTCCCGGCAGCACCCACCAACAATGGAGCCGCCAGTCCTCCTGATGCAACAGTAGCTACTCCTGCTGCTGCGACTGCAAAAATTTTAAAAAGCCTGCCAGCCAGATTTTCCTGCGAAACACTTTCACCCCGGGTTTCACTGGTCGATTCCCCCCGGGTATGAGATTCAGACACCGTGTCTGATTCCGTATTCGATCTGGATTCAGTAACCGAACGACCTTTGGAAACAGATTGCGATAAAGTAACAGACTCTGTCGTAGCATAGCTAACCTGAGAAGTCGCCAACGGAGACAATTGAGTATAAATATTCTCATACCCCTTTCTAATCCGATTCAAAGATTGGGGTTCCACAGCATTGGCAATCATTATAGCCGTATACCTTTTGCCCTGCATGGCGTTGACCAATTTCTCCAACCCCTGAATAAAAGAGCTATTCTTTCCCTCTTTCTTCACCTCTTTCTCGCCAGCCACACAAGACACAACAGAAATACTCTTCGATTCAATCCCCCTTATCAGAGCCCCCATCTTATCCTCGTAGACCGGAGACGTCTTTATTCCCGGGAAATTCCCTTTCAATGCATTATGCAATGCATCGTTAATTGAGCTCGTAGTCCGTTCGGCATCATTCCCCTTCACCCCCATATAAAAATCCGTACGATTTTCGAAGGCATCAATAAGTAAGAAAAGGGCACAATTCGTATAAGTCAGCGTATTAAAAACACTTGTAAATTTCGGTGTGGCATATTCGTCTTTCTCATAAACCATTTCGGTGATTTTAAAGAGCCGTACCTCAGATAAGTCCATCCCCCCCTCTTTATCACTCAGAGGCAGCACATTCATTTTATCAATCCTGGACAAATAATTCTTAAGAACAACATCATCCAAAAGTTCGATACAACTAAATCCCCGGCTTTCTATCTCCGAAGCAGTCAGCTGATTATCAGATTGTAGCATTGTATCCATTATTAATTTCTCGATTTGTTATAAAGCAAAACGCCGCCAATTAAAACGCCGGCAGCACCTAAAACAGTCAGCGACGCTTTAGAAAAACAAAGGCCGGCTGCAACCATTACAGCACTTCCCAAAGTAACACCTGTATATACCTGCTTCATTCTCGCCTTAGATTGTTCCTTCTCCATACGCAACTTATCTTCCGCTTCATTTTGAAGTTCCTCCATTTCTAAAGCCTCAATGCGCTCTTTGGAAACATATTTACACAACTCCAGGATATAATCCCATCGCTCTTTGGAAAAATTATTATCCAGATCAATATGAACCGAATACAACAAATCGACGGTCCAATTCGCAACATCCTTCTCAAAAGGTTTATTATCGTGAGATTCAAAAAGCGACGGAAAGCTATCTATCGCCAACTGCAACATATCCCTCAACGAACCGGAACATGGATTATAAATAACCATGTTACCCAAAACAAGTCTTACCCTTACCAGATCCTGCTCATTCACAGAATCTAAAAAACTCTTATCTATACGATTCATAGTGGTTATATTTTTACTACATTTTCCATTCGCTCGCGTATATCCGACAGCCATTGTTCCTTTTTAATAATATTATCAAGCTTAGTATTTTTATCATCAAGCTCAGTTTTTTTATTCACAAGATTAGCTTCAACTGCTTCAACTTCCTTCACTAAGTTCACAAGTTCATCAATTTTTTCATCAACAATCTTATCTATTTCATCAAATTGGCTGCTGAAATACGACTTGACCTCTGAAGTATTTTGTCTGGCAAATTCAATACACGCATCGTTATTTTTCTTAATACACATTCTGTAATCTGTTACCAAATCGGTCGCTAATTTCTGCATATTAAGATATTTCATATCTACATATTCAACTCTGGTACGGTTTTCCCAACGATCTCCCTCGCTAAACCATTTCCACGGCAAATACCAACAATATTCACCTTTCACAAAAACCTTTTCATTCACCACTTTCGATTCTCTTACAGACTTGAAAGAGAGAGACGAAAACGAAATTCTGGAAGTAACATCCGAATTAACAAACGAAAATGGATCAAATTGTATTCCTTCAAACGTAATATCTTTTGCCAAAGATTGCAATTCCTCCTTGTAGGAATCAACCAGCTTTTTAGCACTTACTTCAATTTCATTTTTAATAATAGCTTCGATACCAATTTTTAACCGTATCTCAAGATCAGTAAATTTATCATTGATTTTTTTCAAAAAAGCCTGTGCTTCATGTTGGGTTATTCTGGATGAGTTATACAAATGCATGAACTTATCTAAATCAACCAGAAGATTACGGCTTAACACATCAATCTTTTCATTGATTTTGACAGAATAATCAATCTCATCTACCTTCTGTTTGTAAGCATTCTTTGTGCTGGTTGACTCTTTAATTTTCGCTTGCAGTTCTCTAAATTGATCCTGTAATTTATATATTTTCTTTTCATTTTCTTCAAAATCTTCACTTTGCTTTTTTATTTCACCTTTTATTTCCTCTTTTAGCTTTTCAAAGGCATTTACTTCCTCTAATTTCTTATTAAAAGTATCTATCAAATCTTTAATTTTGGTTGTGCGTGCATATTTGTTAACATACAAACTGATGGCTTCTTCCAACGAACGAATCCCTGTATGTATCAAAGCTTTCTTATGATCGTCCGTCTCATTCTTTGCTTCATTCATTAAACCATTGACAATCCGCTTTGGCAAATGATTAAATTCATTATATTTTTCATTTTCAAAATGGAATTGAAGGTCTTCGTTGAAATTAGCAATTGCAGTTTCTGTCTCCCTCTTAGTCTTAGCATTTTCTATACAATCAAATGTTCTAATATTCAATGCATTGCTAGCAGACAAAGGAAATACATTGGCATTATATATATTTTTAAATGCCAAAGACTCTCTTGTCTCTTTTAAAATGCTTTCGATATCTTCTTCATCCGTATTTATTTCGTCTAATTTATTCACCACAAAAATAAATCTATCTTTGGCCTGTTTTCCCTCTTTTTGCACACTCTCAGTCACACGGTCCAATAAATAGGAATCGTCATTTACTCCCAACTGAGTGCCATTCAATAAATAAAGAATCATTGAATGAGAAGTATCCTCAATCTTTCTATAAGTAGTTTCTTTATGTGAAGGGTTTCTCCAACTATTTGGTCCCGGTGTATCAACCAGCACTAACTTAAGGCCATCAGCAGCAACAAACGGAATATCACCTTCAATTTCAATCAGGTTTACTTCTTTGTCTTCATTCACTTCTTTCATTAGGTCGAGGGTAAAATCAGGATAGGTTTTGAATCCCTCATCCGTATACACCTTTGCCGAGTACCCTGCCTTGTCGTTATCTATAATCCGGGTAATCTTTGCCGTACAAGCTCCATTTTTGGAATGCAGTAATTTATTTCGTAATAGTGCATTTATAAGAGTAGACTTACCTGCACTCATGGTGGCAACTACTGTAATTTCAAATTCTTGATTTTTTACTCTGTTGAAAGCGTTAACAATGTGACCTTCCTTCAACTCATCGAAGGGACCCTCTTGAATATCTTTGAAAATTTCTTCAATCTCCTTCTCCCTATCCTTAAAATCCTTTGATATTTTAGGATCTTTAAGTATAAGATTTTCATTGGTATTCTTCTCAACAACTTCCTTCAAATCGTCGTAATCCAGCTGCATTCCTTCAAATTCTATCTCAAAGTCTTTACAGTTGAACTCCTCTTTCAGTTTTTCAGGGATTAACTCCACCCATTCCTGAAAACGGGTATTAGTTACGTTGTTAAAATAACTATTGGGCTTTAAAGACATCCCATCAACTTCAACAATCGTTTCTACAATAAATGGATTGTATTTTATAAAAACACTTTTCATAGCTTATCTGTTAAAAATTAAATATTCTAAATATGGAAGACCTGTTCTGTACAATAAATCAATGCATTCTTCATCTTTTATCGCTTCACCTTCTCTAAAGGATAACGCATTTTCTATTGTAAACTCTTTATAATATTTTGAAAGATCATAAAACGGATCATTCAAAACATATCTATAATCCTCAATCGCTCTGTGTTCGTACTTGGTTAATTCGTATCCAAATACTATTTTCTTCAACAATAGAGCAGGCATTGCAAATACCGGGCAAATAAGCGGATTCACAAACTTGCAACGTTTCAGATCATCTCTTAAACTGTTTATAGCTTCTTCAATGGAATCATCTTCGCAGCGATAGAGATCCAGCTTATTCAATACAAAGATTACACGCTTATGGTTGGCTTTCTCGTAAATGAAATTAAGGAATGTATTACTATCATTTGTCCCGATGGTAGTCGCATCTATCACACAAATTATCTGATCAAACAATTCGCCTTTCTTTACAAACTCTTTTGTTATCCCTTCATGGTGTTTATTCATAGATGAATTTACCCCCGGACTATCAATAAAACAAGACCGTGCATCCTGCGACCAATTAAAGAAGGTCGATACTACACTTTCATATGTACCCCCGTCGGCAGAATCCGTCAACAACTTATCGTCCGTTACATTCAGACTAAGATTCCCGTCCAGTTTAGCAATATAAAAGTCTTCTATCGGTTTGTTATAGATATAATGAATCCTGGCAGTACAAGCCATAAGCTGAGATTTACAAATCTTTTTACCCGCCAAAGCATTAATTAAAGTAGACTTGCCGGCACTCATTGTAGCCAATACCAGATTTTTCAGGTAAGATTCTTTTTGAAAACCTACATTAGCATTCCAAAAAGCATATAAATCTTCAGGCAAACAGTCTACTTTACCAACCCGGTCATATAAAAGACTATACAGACTATCGGCTTTACTATAATGCCAAAAATGGATTTTCTTTTTCAATCTATACAAGACACTGTTACCCAGCACTCTATTATTGAAAGCCAATATAAAAAAGCAGTCAAAACAAAAGCAGCTATTGTGCGACTTTAATCTAAAATCTTTAAATCTATATGCAATCACCGAATTGATTTTGGAACTCACCAGATTATCGGTAAAATCAGTCCCAAGCAATTCCGTTCTGTATAACTGCAGCAAGGCATTCGAATAATCAGATAAACCATATTCGGTTGAAAAAGAAACTAATGCGGATAAATACTTAGATTTAATATCTACCGATTCATTTTTCAGCGGATGTTTTTTCAAATAAATTGAAAAGGCTAACTTATTATGTATAACAGTGTTCATTGTTATTAAATTAAAGGTTGCACCAAACAGGCACCACGTTATAGCTAATGTCCTTAAACAAAATCAAAACATCGCCCGACAAATACACGGCAAAATTAACATAAAAATTAGATTTCAAGCATAACTGTTAATAATTTCATGAAAAAAAATTAACATTCAATTAAACAGCAAAAAATGGCGATGCCGCAGGCGAACCGCGAAAGAGGACCCGCCCTGGCGATGGACAGAGCAGAAACTCAAAACACCGCCGGCGGGCGACCCAATGCAGTAGAAACTGTATCCAGTTTTTCTTTCAGGCAATTAATCCGGATCAGGACGGCCATCCTCTCCCCGGGTCTCGACACGAATGGCAGCGTAGCAACCAACCGGTCGATATCCGAAACCACCTCCCCCTCCTGCTCCGCCGCAGCCGGCAACGCAATCTCCGCCGCGGCCGGCAGTTCCTCGCAAGGACCAACAAGAGAAAGGGCGGCCGATTGGGTAACCGGCAACTCCTGGCAAGGACCTACAAGAGAAAGGGCAGCCGATTGGGTAGCCGGCAACTCCTGAAGGGAACCAACAAGAGAAAGGGCGGCCGTTTGAGTAACCGGTAACTCTCGGCAAGGACCTACAAGGGGAATGGCAGCCGATTGGGCAGTCGGCAGTTCCTGGCGGGGACCAACAAGAGGAAGGGCAGCCGATTGGGTAGCCGGCAACTCCTGAAGGGGACCAGTCTTTCCTTCGGGGGGAAGCATGAGGGAGCGGATCAGGGTGACGAGACCGGGACCAGAAAGGGAACGAAACAAGGAATCGGGATCCTCGCCGGGAGGCAGCGCGAGAGCGAGCGTGTCGAAACCCGCAGCCTTCAGCACCCCCTCCAACTTAGGCACGGCAGCCTGACCCCGTTCGTCGCCATCGGTAAGCAGCACCACCCGGGTACAAAGACCAGCCAACAAATCAACATGATCGGCAGTCAGCTCCAGCCCACAAAGCCCCACCGTATTGGTAAAACCCGCCACATGCATAGCAATCACATCCTTATACCCCTCCACCAGCACAGCGTACCCAAACCTTCGGATCGCCTTTTTGGCCAGATGCAACCCATACAACAACTCCCTTTTACGAAACAACACACTCGACGCACTATTCACATACTTCGGACACCCGGCCCCCCACTTCCCGGAAGGCGGCACAGCCGAACGATGCCTGGCCGAAAACCCCACCAGCACCCCCTCGGCATCCCTCATCGGAAACACCACCCTATCCAACATCCCCTTAAACATCGCCGGCCCCCTAAAAGAAAAATCCTTCGGCGCAACCCCCACCTCAAAATTCAGATACCCCTCACCCAACCCCGCACACCCCGGATCATACCCTTGCAAAAACCTCAAAAACCAAGCATTCCCCTCCAACAACCCCTTCCTCACCACCTCCTCCGAAGCCACCGCCGCAGGCGCCGACCCTTCCCGTTCCCTCAAATCCCCAAACAACCCCCCACCAGCCAATGCCGCTCCCTCCACTGATGGAGTTGATGGTGATAACGTTGTTGACGGTGTTAGTAATGGTGAAGTTGATGGTGATGACAGAGTTGGAGATGACGCTGTTGGAGTTGTTGGAGATAATGCCGCCGAAGGCGCACCACATTTCCCAGATGTCGTCGAAGACGCACGCAAGGAAGAAGGCGCAGAAATCCCGGCGCGAGCCTCAAGACGCAAAAGCGCTTCATAAAAAGAGCACCCCTCCTTACGCATAACAAAAGCAAAAACGTTGCCCCCCTCCCCGCAAGAAAAACACTTAAAAATCTTCTTATTCGAATTCACAGAAAGCGAAGGATGATGATCCCCATGAAACGGACAAAGCCCCGTAGACTTCCCCCCTCTTTCAACAGAAAGCGAAACCCACTCCCCCACAACCGAACGAATATCCACCCTATCCTTCACCGCATCAACCCTACTCTTTAAATCCCCCATAATATTATACCTTATTAATAGATTTGTAAAAATTAATTTGAAAAAAGAAGGCGATGCCGCAGGCGAGCCAAGAAGAAAGGCGCCTTTGCCAGCGAAGCGAAGCAAACAGCCCGAACAGAAGGCGATGCTGCAAACAGCCGGAGAAAGTTAGATTGGCCTCGGCTGAACAAGCGTAAAGAAACACCAGCGCGAAGGCGGTTAAAACGGAAATCTGTTTGAGCGCAGCGAGTTCATTTCCGTTCAGCCTTTGTGAAGGTGTTTTAGCTTGTGCAGGCGCACGCCTTGATTTTTCTTTTTGCGAACTTTTTCTTTTCATCAAGGAAAAGAAAAAGTGGGAGAAAGCCAGTGCAACAAAGAAAAGTTATCAACAAAGTAATGAATTTTAAAAAAAAGTTTTTCAAGATGAAATCCTGGAAAATGAAACATTAAACCTAAACTGAACCTCGCCCGTTGCCCCATTCCGGGACTTCAGCAAATGAAGCTCCCCAACCCGTTTCTCGGCAGAAACCGACGTCTTATCAGGCCGATGCACAAACAGCACGATATCCGCCGCCGCCTCCAGGTTCCCCGAATCCCGTAAATCCGCTAACATCGGAGGCGCCCCGGCCCCGCGGCCCTCCACCTTCCGATTCATCTGCACCAGGCACACGATCGGAATCCCCGCCTGCACCGAAAGACCCTTCAGACCATTCGCCACCCGGCCCAGCGCCCCGTCCAGCGTCTCCATCTTCTGCTGCTCCATACGCATCAAGCCGATATAATCCACAAACAACACATCGCACTGACCCAACTTCTGGGCCCGGAACACCTTCGAGCGCAACTGCTCTAACGTAAGCGGAGGCGAAAAATCCAGGCGCAGCGGCAACTCCGCAAACACCTCCCCGTTCACCCGCTCCATTTCGGCCAGCTCCTTCAACGTGGGACCATAAATACGCAGCCCGTCCGCACTCACGTCGCCCAACTTCGGGAACAACCGGTTCACCAGCTCCGTATCACTCATCTCCATGCTCACGAACAACACCGCCGCCCCGCTCTCGGCACACGCCACCGCCATATTCAGCGCCATGGCCGTCTTCCCGTAGCCAGGTCGGCCCGCCAGCATCACTAACTCCCGATCGCGGATACCCCCCATCAACTCATCCAGCTCTTTGAGGCCCGACGGATACCCCATCGGACTCTTGCCCAACGCCCGCAGCTCCCGGAAATGCTTCAGCGACGCCATCCCCGCCTCCAGCACCGAACACCCGTTACTATCCCCGGCAAACTCCGTGCGCAACACCATCAACTCACGCTCCGCCTCCCCAATCAAGTCATCCACATCCCCATCCGGATGCGAAGCCAGCAACATCAACCGCTCGAACACCTCCCGCAAGCGGCGCAACAGATAAAAACGCTGCACCTCCCGGGCATACACCAACGCATTCTCCACATCCCGCACCATATACAAACTCTCTCGGAGGAAAGCGATGCCACCCAAGCGGGTAGCAAGCACTTCATCCATGCGGAACAACTCCGTATCCACCGTCTGCAAATCCGGAATCACCCCCCGGTCGTACACCGCCACGATAGCCCCGTACACAAACCCCAGGTTCTTGTTCTCGAACATCTCCGCCCGCAACACCGAGCGAAACTCATCCATCACAAACCGCTTCATAAAAACCACCGCCACCGCCATTAACTCATTCCGCTGCGCCGTATTCAACCCCTCCCACGAAAGCACCCCCTCCGGATTAGTCATTTTCGGTCCTCCTTTCCTCCCGGTCGTGATAAACCGGCATAACCTGCTGCTGCTGTTGCGGCGCACGACCCCGGGCACCCTTCCTCTGCTTATCGGAAGCCTGAGCACCACCCGTAAGCTCCGCGTAGTTACACACCAGAAAATAAGAAAGCTTCCCAATGAAGTAAGTCTCCACCCAGCCCTTCTTCACTAACTCCGCCACACACTTGCTCACCATCGAACGAGTAAGCCCCGTAAAGGCGGGAATCTCCTCGCGGGAAGCAACCAGCTCGCCCGTTTTGTGGACAAACGAAAGACTTTCGAGCTGATTCCGCTCGTCGGCAAACTTGGCAAAATAGACCAGGTAGGCATACACTCTGTACAGATTACCCTCCCCACCGGCAGGCAGAATCAGGTTTTCGATGATAAAGCGCGGCAAGCGCAGATACGAAACTTTGGAGAAAAAATCTCCCAATTCTTTTACATCCATAAAATTAGATTTAAAGTGATTTTAAAAAATGGCTTCCAGAAGGTCTGGAAAAAAGACTAACCATAACCTTTGCATATCCCGAACGCATTCCCGACGCAAAGCCGACGCAAACCCGACGCTCAGAACCCTGTGCCCGCCAGCCTTTGGAGCCAACCGCCAGCGCAAAGCCGACGCAAACCGAACGCAAAGCCGACGCTCTATCCTTATATATAATATAAAAATAAAAAAAGCGTACATAAAGTACGATCCAAGACCAACGCATAAAACCGGACTCTTCCGGAAGCCGCTGCAAACATAGAAGAATAAAATAACCATGCAAGTAATTTCAAAAAAGGACCGGAAGCCCTGTAAAAACAAGACAACCGGTCCGATTCGCAAAAAAATACCCGTTAGCTTACGCCCCTAACGACAGCGCCCTTTCCGGGAATTCTTCCACGGCTCCCGCGACAAAACCGTCGTCAACTCCGGATGCAATTCCATGTACGCCTGGTGCGCTTCCGACATCCGTTTGTACAACGTGCTCCACTTCAAACCCGTATCCACCGTCAGATAAACAGCCACACTAAGCACCTTCAGCTTAGGCGATAAAAACAGGCCTTCATACATCATGTCGAACAACCTTTCGAACAATAACTCCAAATCACTCACCACAGTACGCTGCAACAGCGGCACCCCTTTATCAACAGGCGGCGCATTTTCTGTCATCAACACATCCCGGTATTTCTGCTCCATCCTCAACACAAATTGCTTCATGCCTTTCAACTTCGCACCCACCTTGCTGGTAGCCAGCAAATAGTGATAACGTACACAAACCGGACGATCAGGTTGCCTGTTGGCGAACTCCACAAAACCCTCAAAATCCGGAAAATCATCGAAGACGTTCAAATTACGCCCTAAATCAACTAAAGCCATTAATTAACTTTTTTTAGTTATGCACACCGCATACATTCATACTAAAACACCCCCGGCACTACACCGGATGGCACTGCAAGAGTAGACAAAAGAATCGACAAGCCATTTTTATCAAAAACAGCCATCACCACCATGCTGAAAAGAGACACCCCGTTGAATTCGCTTAAATTAATACTACCCGTTATTTACTGATTTGTTTGTCCCCCTTCTCAAAGCGGCTTTGGACAAAACAAGGAGGCGCGTCCACTACATCTTTATATTTCATTGAGTTACCCTCCCTAACAACCCTCACCTCCTCCTTCGCATACTCGTAAAGCGTGCTCACTTTGGCCCGGCTGTAACAAAGATTAAAAGCCCCGTTTGTAAGATTTGCCACCGTACCCGGCTCAATAATCCCCGTCTGCCATAAATTCACCATACCCGCCATAAACCCCCTCGGATTATTCACCCAAAAAGGCACAAAAGGTACCGAAGCGCACAAATCCGCGCACACCACCTGTCCGAACTGCGGATTCCCGTACTTCAGCATCATCTGCTCCCTGATAACCCCTAAGCCATACCGCTTTACCAGCGCCTCGTCGCCGAGCACCCCGCCAATGTCGGTCAGCAACCCCCTCGGATCCCGGCTCCTGTTCAAACACCTGTTCAACTCGTCCATCGTAACCAATTCATCGTTCGACTTTAAAAAAAATGAGATCCCCTCATTTTTAACTTTATTTGTCTTATTCATCTGCGTTTATGTTTGCTTTTAACAGCAAATCCAACGGAAATAACCCTCTCAGCGATGGTTAATGTCGCAATACTGTCATCTTTATCTAAAAATACTATCTTCTTTATTCTTCCATTTTCATTTTCATCCAACCTTCCCCCCTTTCAAACCTTTTTTTCTCTCTGTCCCATCCAAACTACCCTCTTTCAAACCTTTTTTTCTTCTCCACTCAATCTTCTATTCATTCTTTTTTCTCTCTGTCCCATCCAAACTACTCCCTCTTTCAAACCTTTTTTTCTTCTTCAAACTATCTTTTGTATATTCTTTTTTCTTGATAAAAAAGAATCAAAAAATCAAGGCTTACGCGGCGGAGGCTAAAAACACTCCACTCAGCCGCGCGGAAAGAACTCGCTGCGCTCAAACAGCTTTCCGCTTCTCCGGCTTCCCTACGTATTTTTTTAACGCCCCCTCCGCTGAGGCCAATCCTTTCCACGGCTCGCCTGCGGCATCGCCTACTCCCCGGCTGTTTGCTACGCAAAAGCGCCTCTCCCCTCCCAACAAGGAAAGGCGATGCCAACGGCGAGCAGAAGAACAGAAGAAAAGAAGAAAAGAAGGAAGGATGGAAGGAAAGAAAGAAAGGAAGAAGAAAAAGGAACAGCGAAGCGCGTTCCCGAGAGGACAGGCGATGCCGGAGGCGAGCCGCGAAAGAGGACCCGACCTCGTCGGAGCGAGCGTTAAGAAACCCCTGCACAAAGGCGATTAAAACGGAAATCTGTCTGAGCGTAGCGAGTTCATTTCCGTTCAGCCTTTGTACAGGGGTTTTAGCTCGCGCAGGCGCAGTCTTGATTTTTGCTTCTTTTCATCTAAGGAAAAGAAGAAACATAGTTTAGTCTAAGGAAAAGAAGATATTAGTTTTATCAAGGAAAAGTAAATATTAAACATATAAATTGATTTAATTCATATTTAATAAACATATATGTGTATATTTGCAATAATATTTAAACATATATATTTATGAAAGACAGAATCAACAAACTATATCTGGAGCAGACCGATCGAAGGATCAAGGCTTTTAGAGGAATACAATCAGACAGCAAACCTTCGGGTGGATGGATTGAAACCGTTAGAAAAGCCATTGGTATGAACATGCGCCAATTAGCAGCCCGAATGAATAAAACCCCGCAAGCAATCAAGCAAATTCAGGAAAGAGAAAAAGCCGGAACAATTACATTAAACAGTCTGGAAGAAACAGCTGCAGCAATGAATATGCAAGTTGTTTACGCAATTGTACCCAAAGGAGTATCAACTATTTCCGAATTAATACAGCAACAAGCCGAGAAAATGGCAAAAGAAATAGTAATGAGAACAAATAAAACCATGTCACTGGAAGACCAAAAAATAAGTGAAAGTAGAATTAAAAACTCGATTAAAGAAATTTCAAAAGAACTAACCGACAATCCCGAAAAATTATGGGATTAAACTTAAGCTACATTGAAGGACAAACACCGATAGACGAAGATGAAAAAATCGGATTGAAAATCAAAACCATAAGTACAAAAAACGAATTAGACGAATGGGAACAATTAAATATAGAAGAAGCCATTAAATGGTCGATGAAAATAAAGAAACCCGTTGAACAATTAATCTCAGCAGAATTTGTCAAGGACCTTCACAAACGAATGTATGCGAAGGTTTGGAAATGGGCAGGACAATTCAGAAACACCAATAAGAATATTGGAGTCGACAAATATAGGATCGGTATAGACCTTAAAATGCTCTGCGACGACTTTATGTACTGGCACAACAACAACATTTTTACCCCACAGGAACGAGTAATCCGATTTAAACACAGAATTGTAGCCATTCACTGCTTCCCTAACGGTAACGGCAGGCATTCCCGACTTATTGCAGACATCCTTATCAGCAAACTATATGGAGAACCCGTCTTTAGTTGGGGAGGATCTCAAAACCTGTCGTCCGACTCAGATATTAGAAAAGCCTATCTGCAAGCATTAAGAGAAGCCGATAAAGGCAACTACACCCCATTAATAGAATTTGCTATTTAAATACATCACAAAAAAGCCCAAAAGATAGGAACAGCGAAGCGCATTCCCGAGAGGACAGGCGATGCCGGAGGCGAGCAAGAATGAACAGGCGATGCCGGAGGCGAGCAAGAATGAACAGGCGATGCCGGAGGCGAGCCGCGAAAGAGGACCCGACCTCGTCGGAGCGAGCGTTAAGAAACCCCTGCACAAAGGCGATTAAAACGGAAATCTGTTTGAGCGAAGCGAGTTCATTTCCGTTCAGCCTTTGTACAGGGGTTTTAGCTCGTGCAGGCGCAGTCTTGATTTTTGCTTCTTTTCATCTAAGGAAAAGAAGAAACATAGTTTGATACTAAGGAAAAGAAGAAACACGTTCACATATTTGTGAATACAGAAAATAGATAGTATCTTTGTATTAAATAATGACGGCATGATTTTAAGTTTCGATAAAGAATACTTGCGACAATTGTATGAAACCGGGACAACTTCCAGTAAGAAATACCGTTTTCAGCCTGAAATAATCAGGGCATATGTTAAATGTGTATATCGTTTAGAAGAAGCCATTGTTCCGGAAGACTTGTACAAATACAAATCTTTAAATTTCGAATCACTTGTTGGCGATAAAAATGGTTTATATTCCGTTAGGGTAAACAATCAATACCGGGTCGAATTCAGCATTACGCAAATAGAGTTAAACCAAGAAATGGTTGAAACAAACGTTACAATTTGCAATATTATTGAATTATCAAATCATTATAAATAATAATAGTATGGGAACAACAACTAATAAATACACGCCCTATTTCCCCATTCACCCGGGCGAAATACTTAAAGACGAAATCGAATATCTCGGAATATCACAACGTCTCCTTGCCTCACAAATGGGTATTTCATACACATTACTCAACGAGGTATTAAATGGTAAACGGCAAGTAAACGCCGAGCTTGCCATGCTTGCCGAAGCCGCCTTAGGATTAGATGCCGATACCTTGGTACGTATGCAAGCACGCTACAACATACAGGTGGCACGTCAAGACAAAACATTTTCCGAGCGTCTCGCCAAAATCCGCAAACTCACGGCAATGCTCTGAAATGCGATTTACTTAACGTGAGACTATTTTCATGTTAACTAAAGCCCCTTTTTTCTAACAAGAAGCAGGTGCCCGGCACCAAATCAGAACAACCAGCTATGACAATAGAAACAAACTATTTTGAAAACAGAAAAGAGTGGCGGAAGTGGCTGAGCGCCAACTTTGAAACGGCCCGTGAAGTCTGGTTTGTATTTCCCAATAAATCGTCAGGCAAAAAAAGCATCACCTATAACGACGCCGTCGAAGAAGCCCTCTGTTTCGGGTGGATCGACAGTACGATAAAGTCGCTCGATAAAGAACATAAAATTCAGCGCTTCACGCCCAGAAAGCCCAAAAGCCCCTACTCGCAAGCCAACAAAGAAAGACTTAAATGGCTATTGGAAAATAACATGATACACCCCGGACTAGAGCACAAAATACGAAATATATTGTCAGCCCCTTTTGTTTTCCCCAATGGCATCATCAACAGATTGAAAGAAGACAAAACCGTATGGAACAACTATCAACAATTCTCCGATGCATACAAACGCATCCGCATCGCATACATCCAGGCAGCAGAAAAACGACCCGAAGAATTTGAAAAGCGCCTGAACAACTTTATCAACAAAACAAAAGAGAATAAAATAATAACCGGATTTGGAGGAATCGAAAAATACTACGAATCCAAATAAAACGCCCTGAACAGCACAGGCGCAGTCTTGATTTTTTGATTCTTTTTTATCAAGAAAAAAGAATATATTAATTTGATACTAAGAAAAAGAAGATATTAGTTTAAGGTTTGCCCATGTAATAAAAAATCGCTTAATTTGTACATATATAGACTCGGACAAATGGACCTATCAAAGAAAATAAAAAACACTGAATACATCAATCGTTTTTCATCCTATCTCTTTTGGGATGTCGATAAAAATGAATTGAATATGGACAACCATGCCCCTTATATAATTAAGCGGGTGCTCGAATACGGACAGTTAGCCGACTGGAATCTGCTATGCGAGTACTATACATTGCCCGGGATAACAATCAGGGCAAAAGAATTTAAAGAACTGGAATCCCGCGCGTTATCCTATATTTCAGTCGTATCAAACACCCCAATCAATCAATTCCGATGTTATACTATTCAACAATCGAACCCGAAACACTTGAACTTCTAAAAAAGTTGCAACAACTCTCTTCCCTTCAAAATACCCGTTTGGTTGGAGGAACCTCATTAGCCCTTCAGATAGGTCATCGTATATCTATCGACATTGATCTTTTTGGAAACATTACAGCCGAAGAAGATATTCTTATAGAAGAACTAAAAACGCTCGGCACCTTGAAAATAATAAAAAACTCAAAAAACGTCCGAATATATCTGTTAAACAATATAAAGGTTGATCTGGTAAATTATGCATATCCATGGTTAGAAAATGCTGTTTATGAAGACGATATTTGCATGGCTGGCCTCAAAGACATCGCAGCGATGAAACTCGCAGCCGTTACAGGCCGGGGATCAAAGAAAGACTTTATAGATATCTGTTTTTTATCCCGGAAATATACCCTAAAAGAGATGTTATCATTCTACGCAGAAAAGTATCCCGAAGGATCCGATTTTATGGTTCTAAAGAGTCTGTCTTATTTTGAAGATGCCGAACAAGACCCCAATCCCAACATGCAACAAAACCTAACCTGGGAACAAGCGAAAAAACAAATCCTGTCCCTTTTGTAAAAAGTGCGATGCCGAAGGCGAGCACGAGTGGATAGGAACAGCGAAGCGCATTCCAGAAAGGATAGGAACAGCGAAGCGCGTTCCTTTCTTAAGGCTCCCCGAGGCACTCATAAAAATAAGACACCATAAGCGGACTAAGTCTCCGCGCCCCCTTATGCCACCCGGCCTCCACCAATTTATCCTTAAGAGTAGGATGCAACATCACCCACCGAACCAACTGTTTAGAAGCAGAATCCGGTTGCAAATCCGGCGAATACAACATAGAAAGCTGTTTAAAAGAATACAAGCAAGCCTTTTCATCGTGAATCATAGTATCTAAATTTTTAACTAAAGATACTATATTCCCCCCACCCCCACAAACAATCCAACAAAAAAAAGCCCCCCCCCGCAAAAAAAGCGATGCTGAAAGCGAGCCCGAATGGATAGGCGCCTTTGCGAAGCAAACAGCCGGGAAGTAGGCGATGCCGAAGGCGAGCCGCGAAAAGGATTGACATCGTCGGAGCGAGCGTTAAGAAACCCCTGCACAAAGGCGATTAAAACGGAAATCTGTTTGAGCGCAGCGAGTTCATTTCCGTTCAGCCTTTGAGTAGGGGTTTTAGCTCGCGCAGGCGCAGTCTTGATTTTTTGATTCTTTTTTATCAAGAAAAAAGAATATATTAATTTGAAGTTAAAAGAAAACCGGCCATTCGCGGACACACAAGTCCACAACAGGACATAACGGATTTTCGCAAAATACGAAGCACTACCTTTGATTCATCAGCTGATAAAAGTTATTATTCACCATTTTTAAAAAAAAAGAAAATGTTAAAGTACACGTTAGTCCAAAGAAAAAATCTTACAAAAGGAGCTGCCGCCGACAGCAAACTATTCTACGCCGTATCGCAAAGCGCCGGCCGTATGGAACACGAAGCCCTGGTAGACGCCATCAGCACCATGAGTTCCGCCTCCCGCGGAGACATCAGCCTGATCCTCGACTCGCTGCTGATCGTCATGCAACAGCGATTGAAAGAAGGCCATGCCGTGCGTCTTCGGGGAGTGGGACTCTTCCGCATCTTCCTTGGCTCTACGGGGGCGGAGACAGAGAAGGAATTTACGGTAGCCAACATGAAACGTCCACGCATTATGTTTCGTCCGGACGTGCTGTTAGACAAGATCCGCGACGACAACCAGTTCGAACGCGTAACGGTGAAGACCGAAACGGTAGCCGTACCCGTACCCTGCGACAAAGAACATGTAATCTAAACAGGGGCGTATGACAAAGCAAGAGTTTATCAACCAATTCTATCCCGCGGCGAAAGCTGCGGGAATAGCATTCAGCATCAACCCCGTGGTAATCCTTGCCCAGGCAGCCATCGAAAGCGGATGGGGCGAGTCCAGGCTGGCAAGCTACCACAACTACTTCGGCATAACGGCCTACGGACGGATCAACAGCTACTGGCACGGAGGCAAGATACAGCTAACGGAAAAGGGACTACCCTTCCGCCGGTACGACACCACGGAGAACAGCTTCCTGGACTACTGCCGCCTGTTGCGGGGCAGTTACAACACCCAGGCCAACCTCTCCTACTATCCGGCGGCCTTTGCCAAGTCCATCGCCTACTCCAAATACATCTCCGAGGTAAACGGCGACAACCGCGCTACCTACCAGCGATTGATGGAGAAATTAGCGGTAAGCATCGGTCAGCTCATTCCTAAACAAATTGAAAACAAACAAGATGAAACAAGTGCAACAACTCATTGAACTTATCCTGATCGTCGCCCGGTGTTTTTTTCGGAAGAAGCGATCCAAAGCAGCAGACCCTTCGGGCGCTACTCGCCCTCGCCCTCCTATCCATTGTGATGAAGCAGACCGAAGTGACCCTTGCCCTGTGCGGAGTGATACTGACCCTAACGGGCAAACCGCCGGGCAATGGCCCCTAACCGGAACCGGCAACGAGCCAGGTAACCCACCGGAACCCGGAGCCGATACCCCGGATGCCACCCGGACCGGAGCCGTTACCCTGTTAGGCTGGTGCCTCATCGTAACCGCCGCCACCGCCTGGTATTACAACCACCTATACTAATCCAAATCCCCATCGTACAAGCTACGGTGGGGATTTTTTTTGCGCCTCCACCCCGAATTTTGACTTAAGTGAAAAAAAATTTTGACTTAAGTCCCCGTAAATTTTCACTTAACTCAAAAAAAATTTTCACTTAACTCAAAAAGCTAACTGCTTATCACTCTATCATAAAAAGACGGGATAATATATTAAAACCGACACTGAAACATAAATTTAACAATAAAAACATACAAATATGTATATTAATCTAAAAAATTAGTTGCATATTTGCACACGAATTATGAACTATTGGTCACTTCATTGGGAGTGACGAACCCTTGGTATAACAATAAGTCACCTTTCTTACCCCCTTAAAATTACCAAAAAAAATGAAAACTATCATTTGTGCAAAACTAGCTAAGTTAGCAAGGATCAAGTACTTTAGCCGATGGATCATCTTATCTGCAGATATCGTACTCTCCGTATCCATTTCACTACTCACCATCCTATTTATCGAATATGCAACCAAGCGTAGCGTAGGAAGTTCCAGCTATGCCCTCATTGGAGGTCTGTCTGCATTAAGCAGCCTGGGCGTTTTTTGGTTGTTTCAAACCTACAAAGGTGTAATCAGGCATTGCACCCTGCAGGAGCTATGGCGTCTTTGCACGGCGGTACTTGCCAAAGTGAGCATCATCTTGCTTGTGTTGCAGGCACTGCAGACTCCCTTGTCGTTTCGTATCCTGTTTATCGGCTTCACCATCGATGTACTTGCCACCAGCGCGATACTTATCATTATGCGCATCACGCTGATCAATATCTACAACATGATACTGAACATGACGGACAAAAAGAAAAGCGGCGTGCTGATATATACCTCCTACGAGAGTCAGATCTCGTCCAGCCGGCAGAACAACGCCTACCTGGGCGAATACCGGGTAGAAGGCTATCTGGCATTCGGACCGCGGTCAAAAGACCTCACCATCGGCGGGATACCCGTCCATTATATACAAAACCAGGCCGACCTCGAAGCGCTTTGCACCCGCGTTACCATAAGTAATATGCTGTTTACCGATATCAAGGAGGCCCGCGAGGAACAAAACAGGCTCATTCGCTTTTGCGAGAAGATGGGTATACGTACACTCATCACGCCCCCCATGGAAGATTTGGTGGATGGTAAAATACGCCAGACCATCCGTCCGGTACGTATCGAAGACCTGTTGGGACGCGACGAGATAAAGATTAATCTGCAGGAAATAGCCGAAAACCTGAGCGGCAAAACCGTACTGGTAACCGGAGCAGCCGGCTCCATCGGCAGCGAGATCTGCCGCCAGCTGGCTAAGTTCCACATCAAACAGCTGGTTCTGTTCGACAACGGCGAAACCCCCATGCACAACCTGCGGCTGGAGCTGGAAGAGCGATTCCCCACGCTGACTTTCCATCCCATTATTGGCGACGTGCGCAGCACCAGCCGGATCGAATCCGTTTTTGCCTGCTTCCGCCCGGACGTGGTTTTCCATGCCGCCGCCTACAAGCATGTGCCCCTGATGGAATCCAACCCCTGCGAAGCTATCCGCGTGAACGTACGCGGCACACGCAACGTGGCCGACATGGCACTTAAATACGAAGCCGAACGCTTCGTGATGATATCGACCGACAAAGCCGTGAACCCCACCAATGTGATGGGCTGCAGCAAACGTCTGGCCGAAATCTACGTGCAAAGTCTCAACTCCGCCATTAAAAACGGCAACCTGCAGGGGAAAACAAAATACATCACCACCCGGTTCGGCAACGTGCTGGGCAGCAACGGCTCGGTAATACCCCGCTTTCGCGAGCAAATCGAAAAAGGCGGTCCCATCACTGTAACCCATCCCGAAATTATCCGCTACTTTATGACCATCCCCGAAGCCTGCCGCCTGGTACTGGAAGCCGGCACCATGGGCAAGGGAGGCGAAATATACATCTTCGAGATGGGCGAAGCCGTTAAAATAGCCGACCTGGCACGCCGCATGATCCAGCTAGCCGGCTTCGAACCAGACAAAGACATCCAGATCGAATACACAGGCCTGCGTCCGGGCGAAAAACTATACGAAGAACTACTGAGCGACAAAGAAAACACCCTCCCCACCACCCACGAAAAAATCCGTGTGGCCAAGGTTCGCGAATACAAATACAGCGAAGTAGAACCCCGTATCGACACCCTCACCCAAATTGCCCGTTACGGCAACGTGATGGAAACTGTCCACGCCATGAAACAAATCGTCCCCGAATTCATAAGTCAAAACTCCGTGTTTGAGAAGTTCGACCTAAAACCCGGAGAAGATAAGAAAATAAAGAAACTCGTAATATAATATAAGCTTACCATTAACAAAACGTAAATGGGTGCATATACTACAACGAAAGCGAACTTTTACCTATAAGTGAATTTCAAAAAAATATGAGACCATACAAAGATATTAGAATAGCCGTAGCTGGAACAGGTTATGTAGGTATGTCAATAGCAACCTTAATAGCACAACATCACCAGGTTATTGCGGTAGATGTAATCCCGGAAAAAGTAAATCAAATTAACAATAAGATATCTCCTATTCAAGACGAATATATAGAAAAATATTTGGCTGAAAAAGATTTAAAATTGACGGCCACACTTGATGGAGCTTCCGCATATAAGGATGCCGACTTTGTGGTGGTTGCAGCACCAACTAATTACGATCCCGTCAAGAACTTCTTTGACACTCACCATATCGAAGATGTTATTGATGTAGTATTGGAGGTTAATCCAGAGGCAACCATTGTGATAAAGAGTACTATCCCTGTAGGTTACTGCCGTAGTCTATATGTAAAGTATTTCAATAAATTCAAACAGATGGGATTGGAAAGAAGCAGAAAACTCAATCTTCTGTTTTCTCCTGAATTTCTTAGGGAAAGCAAAGCACTATATGATAATTTGTATCCTAGTCGCATCATTGTTGGATATCCTAAAATGATTGAACAGTTTGAAGAAGAAAACGAAGCTATAAATGCCATCGCTGGCAACCACTTAAAAGAGGTTGCAGAAATCTTCGCTGAACTTTTACAAGAAGGGGCAATCAAGGAAGATATAGATACGCTCTTTATGGGCACAAAAGAGGCTGAAGCTGTGAAACTTTTTGCCAATACATATCTTGCCCTCCGGGTAAGCTATTTCAATGAACTCGACACCTATGCTGAAATGAAAGGCCTTGATTCTGGACCCATTATTCAAGGAGTTAGTCTTGATCCTCGTATTGGCACCCACTACAACAACCCATCTTTCGGTTACGGAGGCTACTGTCTTCCTAAAGACACAAAGCAGCTCTTAGCCAACTACCAGGATGTGCCACAAAACATGATGTCGGCAATAGTTGAATCCAATCGTACCCGAAAAGACTACATAGCAGATGCTGTTCTCCGTATGGCTGGGTGGTACGATTATAGCACAAACAACGAGTTCCGCTCGAATGCAGGACATTGCACAATCGGTATCTACCGCTTAACAATGAAGTCTAATTCAGACAACTTCCGTCAGAGTGCAATCCAGGGAATCATGAAGCGCATTAAAGCAAAAGGTGCAGAAGTTATTATCTACGAACCAACTATTCAAAACGGCGAAAGCTTCTTCGGTAGCAAGGTAGTAAATGATCTCTCAAAGTTTAAAGAAATGTCGCAAGCCATCGTGGCCAATCGTTATGATGATTGCTTGAAAGATGTTGAAGAGAAAGTTTATACCAGAGATATTTTTCGAAGAGACTAAAATCTGATATTTAAAGCAGATTAACAATATAAAATTTTAATTATTATGAGTATTTTCGAAGGTAAAACGTTGGTGATTACGGGTAGAACCGGTTCATTCGGCAATGCATTTTTACAACGTTTTTTACGTACTAATATCGCAGAAATTCGTATTTTTTCAAATAGCATGCTATCAATATACAATAGTAGTTGGTTGTGGTTCTAAAGCGATACTTAAAATATTACCTACCGATGCTTTTTTCTATCGCAAATCATTTCTTTAGTTTTATAACTCAAAATAAGCATAATATAGAATAAAAGTTTTATGTCCGAGAAATCATTAAGCCAAAACGCGTTGTTCAACGTAATATATAAATGCCTGAATGTGTTTTTTCCATTGGTGACAATGGTATACGTATCTCGTGTTCTTTTGCCTGAGAGTGTAGGAAAGGTGGCATCTGCGCAAAATATAATCTCCTATTTTGTAATAATCGCTTCCCTAGGCCTTCCGACATATGGTGTTAAAAAAATTGCTGAATTCCGAGATGATAGAGAAAAATGTGGCAAAGTTTTCTCTGAATTGTTCACTATTAATTCCATTAGCACAGTATTATGTTCGTTCTTTTACATAATGATGTTGTTTTCTTTCGATTTCTTTCATTCAAAAATTGCAATATCGTTTGTCGTGGGCCTTCAACTGTTTGCTAACATTATCAATATCGACTGGCTGTATCAAGGCTATGAAGAGTATCGATATATAATGTTTAGAAGTCTGATAGTCAAACTTCTTGCACTGGCATCTGTTTTTATTTTTGTTCATGATTCTTCCGATTACATTGTATATGCGTTAATTACTGCATTAAGTCTTGTGACCAATTTTGTTTTCAATGTTGGACACATGCATAAATATGTCAAAATATCATTTAAGGATTTATGCATTCAAAGACACGTCAAGCCAATTCTGACGTTATTAGCTGCATCCATTGCGATTGAAATATATACTTTGTGTTCCACCACTTTCTTAAGTATATTTAAAGGTGATGAAACTGTTGCATTTTTTACCAATTCGGTCAAAGCGGTTTCCATTACAAGAACAATGATTGCTTCCGTATGCGCTGTTTTCCTCCCAAGACTTAATTATTACATAGGTCAAAACAGAATAGAAGATTTTAATAATCTTGCTACTAAAGGGATCAGATTGCTTTTGTCAATGTCTGTTCCTGTCGCGATAATCCTTGCCCTTATGGCAGATGATTTTGTCTTACTGCTATTTGGATCGGAATACAACGCTTCTGTCTTATCGATGCAGATTCTGTCTATTTCTGTGATAACAGTTGCAATAAGCAATTTTATGGGATACCAGATATTGGTTTCTATAGGAAAAGAACGAATTGTGCTGTATTCTACAATTATTGCCGCAGTAATAAATATACTATTAAACATACTACTTATCGGTCCATTAGGACACAACGGAGCAGCTATAGCTTCCGTCATTTCTGAAGCAGCCGTTTCTCTATATCAATTACATTATGTATCTAAATGTATTCCTCTGAAATTTTCGCGTGATACAACTCTTAGTATATTGTTGCCAGCAGCCTTTATGTTCTGCATAATGATCCTTCTAAAATTATTAAATATGAGTACATACATAGAAGTTATCGTTGTTTCAATAACAGGGTTATTAAGCTATGCTATTATTGGCCGGCTGCTAAATAATGAAGCTGTAACAATAGTTCTAAAAAAACTATACCACAAAAAATCCAAATAATATTCTATGGATTATAGAGTATCACTCGTGTAAGAGGAAACAATTACATAAATAAAACAATTCGATTCAAAATTTACAATTATGATACGTTACGACTACCTCATCGTTGGTTCTGGCCTCTATGGAGCCACATTCGCTTACAAAGCTAAACAAGTAAACAAAAAGGTGCTTGTAATCGATAAACGCCCACAACTCGGGGGCAATGTTTATTGCGAGAATATCGAAGACATCAACGTGCACAAGTATGGTGCGCACATCTTTCATACCAATAAAAAGGAGGTATGGAATTTCGTGAACTCCATCGTGGAGTTCAACCGCTACACCAACTGTCCTGTGGCAAACTACAAAGGTGCGCTCTACAACTTGCCTTTTAACATGAATACCTTCAACCGCATGTGGCCAGAGATACATACTCCAGCCCAGGCACAGGCCAAGATTGATGAACAGAAGGCAGAGGCAGTAGCAGCTCTTGTAGGTCGCAAGCCTCAGAACCTTGAAGAACAGGCTCTTTGTCTTGTAGGCAAGGACATCTTCTACAAGCTCATCAAGGAGTATACAGAGAAGCAGTGGGGGCGTGATTGTAAGGATCTTCCAGCATTCATCATCAATCGACTTCCTGTACGCATGATATTCGACAATAATTACTTTAACGACCGTTACCAGGGTATTCCTATTGGTGGTTATAATAAACTCATAGAAGGTCTTCTTGAGGGTGTTGAATATAAGGTTGGAGTTGATTTCTTCCATTCTGAATATAAGGATTGGAAGAAGTATGCCGACAAGCTCGTTTATACAGGTGCAATCGATGAGTACTTTGACTATAAGTTGGGTAAACTCGATTGGCGTACCGTCAGCTTCATGACTCGCGTTGAGGACACTCCTAACTACCAAGGAAATGCTGTAGTGAACTATACCAGTCACAATGAGCCTTACACTCGCGTGATTGAGCACAAACACTTTGAGATGTTCGGCCCGGAGGTTTATGATTGTCCAAAGACTGTGGTTTCTGAGGAGTACTCAACTGAGTACAAGGAAGGTATGGAGCCATACTATCCTGTGAATGATGAACGAAATAACGCTCTTGCAGAGGAGTATCGCAAGTTAGCAGAACATGAGGCTGATGTGATTTTTGGTGGCCGTCTTGGACAGTACAAATACTTTGATATGGCACCAGTGATTGAGCATGTGTTGAACTTATCTTTATAATCATATCGTTTTCTGCCAAGGTTGTTTTAGTAAGAATTCTTTAATATATGATCATATGAAGAAGGTATTAATCTGGAATTATTGGACACTCGCTAATACAGGTGGCCCCAAAGGTTATCTATATAACGTTCATGAAGCTCTGAAAACCGATAATAATTATAACATTACTTTTCTATCGGATTTGATAACTTCTATCAGTGGTAAAAAGGCCTCGAATAAATCAAAAAATAAGGGATTCATTTATAATGTTCTTAAGGATCTTAAGCATATCTATACTTTATGTTGGGGTTATTTTCATAAAAAACCTATGCAAATGCTTAATGGTTTTTGCATAGACAATTATGACTATGTTCATATCCATTGTGTATATGATGTTTTCACCTTTCGAAGGACATGCCCTTCGTACAAAGGCAAGGTGATTTTGACAACACACTGTCCTTGCCCGTGGACAGATGAGATGCTTTCTCACAACGACAAATTTGTGTCTTTATTCCGTCCAATCATATTGTCATGGGAGTGTAAGGCTTATAAAAATGTAGACTATTTAATGTTTCCTTGTAAAGGGGCCCGCGAACCATATGAGAAGGAAGCAAGGATTAAAGCTCTATTTACAAGCAATGAGAATAAGTTCTTTTACGTTCCCTCTGCAATCATGGACTTCAACATCGATAAAGAAAGAATGCAAAGAATTTCCGATCTTGGTATTCCTGAAGGATCATTTGTTATTTCTTATTTCGGACGACACAACAGCATAAAAGGATATGATATTATCAAGCAGGTTGGCGAGGCGTTATTAGACAAATATAAAAATTTGTATTTCCTTTGTGCTGGCTGCATAGATATCGAACCATTACAACACGAGAGATGGATTGAGCTGGGTTTTATTGGCAACACTCACGAACTATTATATCAATCTGATTTGTACATTTCAGCTAATCGTGAAACATATTTCGATTTAGTTGTTTTGGAGATTCTTCGATCAAGTACAAAACTCATCTTATCATCTACTGGTGGCAATAATTACTTTAAGGAATTGCCGAGTGACCTAAAAAAAGGATTATTGTTTTTTGAGAATGAAAATTTGGTAGAACTAATCAAATTGGTGGAGGACTGTATTCAGACGAAGATGTCTGCACCTGAGGTGTATAAAGACGAATGTGACTCTAACAGACGTTTATATCTGCAAGATTTCACACTCATGAGTTATCTGGAGAACTATACAAAAGCGCTTGATTCATTATAAAAAGTGTTTGTATATTGCTTATCTTATAATTGAACAGCTGCATTGAGATTGCAGCCCAAATCTTCATTTGTTTTTCGTGTCAAGAATTTGGCAAAATATGAAAGTGCAAATATTATTAACTACTCGATTTGTGAAAAAGAAAATTGCATTACTTATTGGAGCAAGCATTTACAACCAAAAAGGTCTGTTTAATGCCGCCCATGAAAGGGCAAAGCATTTGATAGAAGTATCGGATGCCCAAATAGATTTATACCTAATCTCCACATACAAGGCTGGCATTGGACGCCTGCTGTCAAGAGAGAAAGAGATAGCCAGACCTGAAAATTTTACTAAAGATGGATTGACTTATCGAATAATTTGGCTCAAGAATACTTTAGTAGATTATATTTTGGTTCACAAGCTAAAAAAATGTCGCTATAGTGCCACAAGTGAGTTTAAACGATATTTACCTTTATTCAAGGATTATGAGTTGATAGAGGGTCATACCACTGGTTCATTTGTCTGGCAAATATATAAGACCTTTGGTACTCCATATACAATAACCTGGCATGGAACAGATATACATACAACGCCATTCTTGTCTAAAGACCATCTTCATGAAACAAAACTGCTGATCGAATATGCTGCTCATAACTTTTTCGTAAGCGAGGCCCTTTTGGAGACTTCAGGTAGAATAACAGAAAAGGGACAAAAATCAGTTTCATATAATGGTCGAGATATATCATTCGTCTGTTTTCCGACTGAAGAAAAACAGAAAATAAAGGAAAAGTTTGCAGTTACAGGCAAAAAGGTTGTTGCCTTTGTAGGTAATCTTATTCCTGTCAAGAACATTAAAACACTTCCAGATATATTCCACAATATCTATAGACAGGAAAAGAACATAGAATTCTGGGTTCTCGGAAAAGGACCTTTAATGAACTCTTTGGTTACAAACACTAGCGACCTCCCCATACGGCTTTGGGGCAATGTTGAGCACGAAAAGATGATTGACTTTATGAACGTCATGGATGTTCTTATCCTTCCGAGCCTAAATGAAGGACTCCCTCTTGTTACAGTAGAGGCTTTAAGTTGCGGATGTCATGTCGTAGGTTCAAAAGTAGGTGGTATTCCAGAATCAATAGGTGCAGAAAATACAGTTTCACTTGATGATCCGGAATTTGCCGAGAAGATTGCCTGTCATGCAATTGAGCTAATGAAATCTGACACTCCAACAAAAGTAGACGACTGCTTTGATTGGTCCAAATCAGCCCTCAAGGAAAACGAGATTATTATAAACATACTTACGTCGTGACTATTATTGAATATTTATCTTGTATAAATTAAGGTTGATCAAAGTCCATCTCTTTTCAACCATCTTAAATAACCTCCCAAGAATAACATGGAATTATTGATAGGCATTTATATTTTTGTTTGTATTCTCTATTTATTTCTTTGCTCAGCAAGTAGTGTGAGTATTCAAACATCGAAGCCCAGTATTGCTTTTATCCTCCTATCATTTACTGCACTACTTTATATGCATTGTGCAGTAGATCTTTATAGCGTTGAAGACTTGTGGTCTTATGCGAATCGTTTCCAAGAGGCGGCATCAATGAGTTTTGCAAACTTTTCTGATGCTTTCAGAACAAATGAATATGCTTTTAATTATTTTTCTTGGATTGTTTCTTTAGTTACCCACGATTTTAGATTATTTCTAGTAATATATAATATCATCCTTCTAACAATCTACTATTACACTTTTAAGAAGTATTCTGTAAATGTACCGCTAGCAATCATATGCATGATTCTTACTGTATATTTTCAGTCAATCTTTGTTTTGCGTCAACACTTGGCTATCTCCATTTTGCTATTATCGTTACCATTTATTATTAACAAAAAACTAATTCCATATCTGTTAATATGCGTTTTAGCTTTTAATATTCACATATCTGCAATAGCATGGCTGCCTGTCTATTTTATTTACAACATTGAAGGCAAAAAAACATATTTGCTTTCTCTTGTCATCTCTGCCTTTGCAATTACGACTATAATATCAAATATTGGGGATGTCTTCCTACTGATAGAAGCAGATTACTCTTCATACTTAGAGTCAAATACCAAAATTAGTACCACTAAGAACCTCATTAACGTTACTTATTTAATCATTTATGCAATAACACTGAAAGGGGAAATGTTTAAAAACGGCATCAATAGATTAGCTACGACACTTTTGTTCTTGTGTACAATAGGCTACATACTTGCTCCGCCGGTGGCCCTTGTGGATAGAATGTTAACCTATTATAGCATAGCAACAGTGTTTACAATACCGCTGATTTGGTACTATTTGCCATCACCAGCGCTGAAAAATCTATTTGTATTTGTTGTTATTATACTCCAGGGATATGTATCCATACAGCCTCTCTCAGCCGACTATTACAAGAACTTCACTATCGTGGCATTAAACTTTCCTTATGTCATAATGTGTATTGTAGCAACAATACTCGTATACAAAATATATAGCAAACCGAATTATTAGAAATAGAATAATCAATATGAAAATCTGTGTTCTAACAGCTACCATCGATAAGACTGGTGGCGGCCCTTCTCGTAGTGTGCCAACCCTCGTAAAGGGGCTTGCAGAAATTGGATGTGATGTAACTCTTGTGACTGTTGAGAGCGATGATATGAATACCCATATCTTAGATGGCTCGTTGGCGAAGATCATCATATTACCACGAAAGTTTTTTAATAAAGATTTGGAATCAGTTTTAATGGGCAATCATTTTGATATTGTGCATGCACAAGGCATCTGGTTGCCTTTATATCATAAAATGGCTAGTATTTTGTCAAAGAATAACATCCCGTTTATTATGACACCCAGAGGTGCATTGGAACCATGGTGCTTAAATAAAAAAGCATTGAAGAAAAAAATCGCAATGCTTTTATATCAAAAAAGTGATCTGCATAAATCTGCAGCAATTCAGGCTACTGCTATGATGGAAGCAGAGCATCTTAGAAATCTTGGCTTGAAATCTCCTTTGGCTATTATTCCTAATGGCATCGATGTTTCCGAATATCCATGTCGTTCAGTGGAAAGTTCAAATAGAGTAAAAAAGCAGATCGTCTTTATTTCACGTATCAATCCTAAAAAAGGTATAGAATTTCTTATTGATGCATGGGAGCAATTACACCAAGATTACAATGATTGGGCTATTAAGATAGCAGGAAATGGAGAAGAGGCATATATCAATAAACTAAAGAATAAGATTTTACTTAAGGGGTTAAAAGATAAAGTTGAAATATTGCCCCCTATTTTCGGCAAGGAAAAATACAAACTATATTCAGAATCCTCATTGTTTGTTTTGCCAACATACAGTGAAAATTTTGGAATGGTGATAGCTGAAGCTATGTCTTGCGGACTTCCAGTAATTACAACAACAGGAACGCCATGGCAGGTATTGAATGAAAAGGGACTTGGATGGAGTATTGATCTAAGTCTTGAAAATGTTGTTGAAACTATATCGAATGCTATCGAATTAGGACAGGATGCTTTATTTACTATGGGTCAAAATGGAAGTCAGTATATTCACGATACGTTCCAATATACAGAAGTTGCAGAGAAAAATAAAGCTTTATATGAGTGGGTAATTGAAGGTGCACAGAGACCTACTTTCATTAAACTTTAATATTTACCACCACAATTTTCAAATGAAAGCCGGTATTATGGTGTCAGATCTTTTATATAATAGATACAGACAGTTGTAAATAACGACAGTTGTGTGTGTTGGGGGGAGGTAAAGCAACCAATTATTTCAAAATATTATGAGTACAAAATTACATAAGAGTCATTATGTCCATCCATCATAAGCTTCATACATTGGTTCTTTGTTGAAGGCTTTTATCTATGGACAATTATTTATATATTTAGTTAAACTTACTGGGTATTATTGTGTTAATCACACTTTGGGGAAACGTCAAGCCAAGATAGGCAAAGGGCCCAAAACACATTCAACCGTCATTTTCCGCCAGGGATATAATATCGAGATTGGCGAGAATTGTCTGATCAACCACAATACCATTCTGCAGGCAGGCAAGGTCGATGGAAAGATTAAAATTGGCCATTTTGGGTAAGCGTTCAATACTCGGCTGTTGTATCAAAAATTAATTCCGTTTAGATTTGTGGCATACAAAATTTAAAAATACTCTTATGCCGAAAATGACAGATTATGTAGCTTGATGGGAAAAATACCAAAAAGAGGGTGTCCCTCAAAAAATACCTATTGAACGCTTTTGTGTGATAAACGGTTATACGTACAAACAATTTGAGCAGTGGTACAAAACAGATAGGAATGTTAGTTTCACGCCTCTTGAACTTAGTGATTCGACCATTTCTTCAGAAACTCCGGTTACAAGTCCGGATCAATCTTCCAATTTTCAAATCAAGTGCCTTCGCCTGGTTTAGAGTGATCTTGGAGATCTTTATAGCCAGATAGGGGGGGCCTAATATTGAACGCTTACGATTTAAATCTTCACATAGTTTTATATAAAAGTAAAATACGCATAACTTTAAAAAATATTAAAAAAACGACTTGATAATTCAAAACTATATTATGTCACTATTCAAAGACAAAACCCTTTTAATTACGGGAGGAACAGGTTCCTTTGGTAATGCAGTACTAAAAAGATTCCTTGATTCAGATATTAAAGAAATCCGCATTTTTAGCCGTGATGAGAAAAAACAGGATGACATGCGTCATCATTTACAGAATCCTAAAGTAAAATTCTACATTGGGGATGTACGCGATAAACGGAGTGTAGATGGTGTGATGCGTGGAGTGGATTTTGTTTTTCAGGCTGCGGCATTGAAACAAGTTCCTTCGTGTGAGTTTTTTCCGATGCAGGCAGTGCGGACCAATGTGATTGGTACCGAAAATGTATTGGATTCAGCCATCGAGCATGGTGTGAAGAATGTGGTTGTTTTAAGTACGGACAAAGCGGCTTACCCTATCAATGCAATGGGTATTAGCAAGGCGATGATGGAAAAAGTGGCTATAGCCAAAGGTCGTGCTTTAGGGGCTGATGCGGCTACTACCATTTGTTGTACGCGTTACGGTAATGTAATGGCTAGCCGCGGTTCTGTAATTCCTTTGTGGGTAGAACAGATGAAGGCGGGTAATGATATTACCATTACCGACCCGAATATGACGCGTTTTATGATGACGCTGGATGACGCGGTGGATTTGGTAATTTATGCGTTTCAATATGGGAAAAATGGCGATCTGTTTGTACAAAAAGCTCCGGCTGCTACATTGAATGTATTAGCAAACTCGCTGATAAATTTATATAAATCGGACGCTAAGGTTCGTGTAATTGGTACCCGTCACGGCGAAAAGCTGTATGAAACATTGGTTACACGCGAAGAGATGGCTAAAAGTGAGGATATGGGTAATTACTACCGTATTCCTTGTGATACCCGCGACCTGAACTATGATAAATTCTTTGTGGAGGGTGAAGAAAAGATTTCGAGAATTGAAGATTATCATTCACACAATACACAGCGTCTGGATTTGGATGGTATGCAGCAGTTGTTGCTTAAACTGGATATGATCCGGGAGGATTTAGGCGTATGATTAAAGTGGGTATAACCGGACAAGCCGGTTTTGTGGGTACGCATCTCTATAATACTTTGGGATTGTTCCCTTTGGAATTCGAACGGGTTCCGTTTGAAGATGCATTCTTTCAGGATGAATCCGTTTTACGTGGTTTTGTAAAGCAGTGTGATGTGATTGTTCACCTGGCGGCCATGAATCGCCATCCGAATCCTCAGGTTATCTATGAAACCAATCTGCTATTGGTAAACCAACTGATTGGTGCGTTGGACGCTGAAAAGGTTACCCCTCACCTGCTCTTTTCTTCTTCTACACAAGAAGAAAGAGACAATGAATATGGAAAATCCAAACGGGAAGGAAGGGAATTATTAGAAGAGTGGGCTTCGCAAAACGGAGCTTCTTTTACCGGAATGGTGGTTCCCAATGTATACGGACCTTTTGGAAGACCAAACTACAATTCATTCATAGCTACTTTCTGTTATAAGTTAACACATGGTGAATCGCCACAGGTATTTCAGGATAGCGAAGTAAATTTAATTTATGTAAGTAGTTTATGTGATCATATTCTTGGAAAAATTCGATCTGTACAAGCAAGCACATCTCCTGTTATTGAACGTGACTTAGTTCCTTTTGATTTTGAGAAGAAGGTAACCGACATACTTGCTTTGTTTGAGAATTTCAAAGTGCTTTATTTTGATCAGGGATTTATTCCTGAGCTAAAGGATAGAAACGACGTAAATTTGTTTAACACTTTTCGTTGTTACATAGATCAAGAATCACGCTATCCGGTTAAGTTGGTTCAGCATGCAGACCCTCGTGGAGTGTTTGTGGAAACTATCAAATTGGGTGTAGGCGGACAGGTTTCCTTTTCCACAACAGTTCCAGGTATAACACGTGGTAACCATTACCATACCCGAAAGATTGAACGGTTTACCGTTATTAAGGGTAAAGCTTGCATTCAATTGCGCAAGATTGGAACGGACGAAGTGCTAAATTTCTATTTAGATGGCAACGAGCCTTCTTATGTGGATATGCCTATCTGGTATAGCCACAATATTACCAATATTGGAGACGATGAGTTATATACCCAATTTTGGATCAATGAATGGTATAATCCGGAAGATGGTGATACCTATTTTGAACAAGTATAAAGAACTGACTAAATGAAAAAATTAAAGGTATTGACAGTTGTGGGCACCCGCCCCGAAATTATACGTCTGGCTTGTGTACTACAAAAGCTGGATGCCTCCGAAGCCATTGATCATGTATTGGTACATACCGGACAGAATTACGATTACGAACTGAACGAGGTTTTCTTTGAAGACTTAGGCTTGCGCCGTCCTGATCATTTCCTGAATGCGGCTGGTGCAAACGCAACGGCTACAGCCGGACAGATTCTTATCAATATTGATCCTGTTCTGGAACAGGAAAAACCGGATGCTTTCCTTGTACTGGGTGATACTAATTCATGTTTGTGCGCCATCGCAGCAAAGAAACGCCACATTCCAATCTTCCATATGGAAGCTGGTAACCGCTGCTTCGATCAGCGTGTTCCCGAAGAGAGCAACCGTAAGATTGTAGATCATACAAGTGACATTAATATGACTTACAGTGATATTGCCCGCGAATACTTGCTTGCTGAAGGTTTACGTCCCGACAGAGTAATCAAAACGGGCAGCCCAATGTATGAGGTTTTGCACCAATATTTACCCAAAGTAGAGAAATCTACTATATTGGAAACGTTACGTTTAACAAAAGGGGAGTATTTTGTAGTGTCTGCACATCGTGAAGAAAACATTGCTTCGGAAAAGAACTTCTTTAATCTGGTTGAAGTACTTAATGCGGTGGCTGCCAAGTTTGGTTATCCGGTAATTGTTTCTTGTCATCCCCGTACCCGCAAAATGATTGAAAAGCATAACGTGCAGTTCCATGAAAAGGTTCGGTTAATGAAGCCCATGGGATTAAGCGATTACTTGGCCTTGCAGGTAAACTCGAAAACTGTTCTATCCGATAGCGGAACAATCTCGGAAGAATCATCCATCCTTAATTTCCGGGCCTTGAACATTCGTGAAGCTCACGAACGCCCCGAAGCAATGGAAGAGGCATCTGTTATGATGGTAGGTCTGAATCCCGAACGTGTTATGCAGGGATTGGTTCAGCTCCAATATCAAAAAATTGGAAACGAACGGAACTTCCGCCCTGTAGCCGATTACTGCATGCCAAATGTTTCGGATAAAGTAGTACGCATCATTATTTCATATACGGATTATATTAAACGCGTAGTTTGGAGTGAATAGATTTGTAATAAACCAAAAAATAAATGAAAATACTTTTCTTAATGTTAGATTTGCCTACTGATCCAAGATCATCAAATCTATACTTAGATTTAGCATTGGAATTTCATGAGAATAAACATGATATTTATATAATAGCACCTTCATCTCATGATCAGAATACAGTTTTAAAAAAAGAAAAAGGCGTACAGGTATTGAGGGTCAGAACTTTAAAACAAATTGGAGTAAGCAGTAAAATAAAAAAAGGGATCGCCCAAGTTCTTTTACCATATCAATATAAAAATGCATACAAAAAGTATCTTAGCGAAATTGATTTTGATTTGATACTAATGCCAACCCCCCCAATAACACTTATCGACTTAGCTTTATATGTTAAGAAGAAAACAAAAGCCAAGCTTTATTTGATATTAAGAGATATATATCCGCAAGCTGCTGTTGATACAGGATTAATAAATTCCAAATTAGTATATACATTCTTTAGGTATCTGGAAAAGAAAACTTACAATAATTCGGATATTATAGGATGTATGTCTCAGGGGAATATCGACTATGTAATTAACAACAATCCACTTCTTTCCATAGAAAAACTGGTTCTTTTGCCTAATTGGCAAAAAGCATTTTCGTTGGAGAATATGAACAATGATATTCGATTAAAATTTAATCTACAAGACAAGTATATTGTTTTGTTTGGAGGGAATATTGGTTATGGTCAAAAAGTAGAAAATATTATTTTATTAGCGAAACACTATCAATACAATAAAAATATTGTGTTTTTAGTCATCGGAAATGGCGTTAAAAAGAAATATTTGCAGCAGATGACTGTTGATAATAAGCTCGATAATATTATGTTTATGGATGGACTACCAAGAGATGAATATCTTCAATTTGTTGCAAAGGCAGATATAGGCCTAATCACAATAGATGATCGGTTTACTGTACCTACAATACCTTCTAAGACTACTTCTTACTTTTGCTTGAAACTTCCTGTATTGGCAATAATTGATGCATATACAGATTATGGGAAAATACTAGAAGAATCTAAAGGTGGACTATGGTCTGTTGGGGGGGACGACAAAAGCTTATTCAACAATTTTGATAAACTATTCGCCAACCCTAAACTAAGAGAAGAAATGGGACTAAATGGCTATAAGTACTTCGAAGAACATCTGGCTTCCAATCTTGCCTACAGTAATATCATAAAGCAATTCAATAAAATTCAATAATTTTTATATGGAGATTAATATATATAAAACATATGAAATTGATGATTACTTATGGAATTCAATAGCCGATGGATTTAATCAGTCATTCGAAGCCCATCCAGTAACCACCAATGACCTCCGCTTACAATATAGATCCAATACATATGGATACTCTTTTCATGCTGTTTGCACTGATGGAGAAAAAGTAGTTGGGTTTAATACAATAGCTCCCTACATATATAAACACAATGGAGAAAATGTCCTTTTGGGATTAAGCGGATCAACTTTTGTTATTAAAGAATATCGAAATGATATTTTTATTTTCCATGACATGTATCAAGCCTTAAAAGCGTATTGTGTAAAAGAAAATATGATATCATTTCTTGGTGTTCCAAACGAAAATTCATACATGTATAGTATTAAATTCTTAAAATGTAAAGAAATTTTTACGCTTTCGTATTATATATTACCACTAAACATTTCAAGAATTATAGGTAAAAAGAACATTTTTTTAGTAAACTTTACATCCAAGATTTATGCTTTACTAGTTATTCTTTTAAACGGTTTGGCCAAAACTATTTGGAATTCGAAAGAACGATCAGTGCCCTATCAAATATCTTTAGAAAACAGTTTTCATTCAAGCCGCCTAGCATCCAACTACTACAAAAATATTATAAAAAAAAATATAAAGATCTGGTATCGAGTTGTGGATGAAAATGGCATTAAAACGGCATATATAATGGATTTCAGACAAAAAGATGAGAAAACATTAAAAGCCTTATGGTTCGCTGTCTGGTCTATATTTTGGAAGGAAAAAGCAGATGTTATAATGTACGTAGGGACTATGAACCTAAAACAAGCAATATTAACAAAAGTTCCTGCTAAATTTGAGCCAAAGCGTTTACCTTTGACTTATAACCTATTAAAAATAAACGATCCTAAAATTTATAAAGATATAGAAAATCCCAAAAACTGGGATTTCAGTTTATTAAACCTGGATGTTAAATAAAGAGTCATGAATATCCTCACATTTGATATAGAAGAATGGCATGTATACAAAATACATAAATTAGGAAGTAAAGAGTATTATCTTCCTATCATTGACAATTACCTTAATCGTATTTTAGAACAACTTTATAAAACTAATTTAAAAGCTACTTTTTTCTGTTTAGGCACTGTTGCTCGGGAATATCCAGATATTATTAAAAAGATTTCTCAAAAAGGGCATGAGATTGGTTGCCATTCGGACATGCACAATTGGATTACTCAACTTACGCCTGAGAATTTTTACCAAGATACAAAACTAGCCATAGAGTCTTTAGAAGACATAATAGGAAAGAAAGTGAAAGGTTATCGCGCACCTGCTTTTTCAATCGGAGAAAACAATAAATGGGCTTTAGAAATTCTTAGTGAATTGGGTATTGAATATGATTGCTCAGTTTTTCCTGCTATTAGAAGTTTTGGAGGGTTTCCCTCATTCAAAGAACAAACTCCGTGTATTATAAAATATAAGAATATTGAAATTAAAGAATTCCCTATAGGAACAACAAAAATATTAGGGAAAGAAATTGCTTACTCAGGAGGAGGGTATTTTCGTATGATACCATACGAGATGATCAGAAATCTAATGAAAGAAAATAAGTATGTGATGACTTATTTCCATATTAGGGATTTTGATGAGAAACAAAAGAAAATGATCAATTTTCGATATTTTAAAAACTACGGTGGAATTAAAGGAGCATTTAAAAAATGGGACCTATTAATAAATGAGTTCGATTTTATTAATGTTGAAACAGCCAATTCGCAAATAAATTGGAATAATGTGCCAGTTATTGAATTATAAACTTATGTATAAGAATTTTTTTAAACGTTGTGCTGGTCTACTAATTTCCTTAGGTATCTTAATAGTAATATGCCCTATTCTGCTTATTGTTTCACTTGCATTACATTTTGTCAATAAAGGTGCAGGCGCATTCTTTTATCAACAACGACCAGGAAAGAATGGTAAAATATTTAAAGTCGTTAAGTTTAAAACAATGACCGACGAAAGGGACGTTTATGGCAACTTACTGCCGGATGAGAAACGTTTAACCTCGGTTGGGAAGTTTGTTCGTTCTACTTCGCTGGATGAATTACCTCAATTGATAAATGTTTTGAAAGGGGATATGTCATTAATCGGTCCTCGTCCGTTATTAGTTCAGTATTTACCATTATATTCAAAAGAACAATCACGCAGGCATGAAATTCGTCCGGGAATTACGGGATGGGCTCAAATAAATGGGCGAAATGCAATCTCCTGGAAGCAAAAATTTGAATATGATATTTGGTATGTGGATAACATGAGCTTCATGCTGGATATGAAGATATTGTTTCTTACAATAAAAAAAGTTTTTGTACGGGAAGGAATTTCTTCTTCAACGAGTGTAACCATGGAAGCTTTTAATGGAAATAATTAAATAGCACAATAATGAATAAAATTGCGATTTATGGAGCTGGTGGTTTTGGACTTGAGGTGGCTTACTTAATTCAAAAAGTTAACGAAAGGTTTGCAATTCCCGAATGGGAAGTAATTGGATTCTTTGACGACGGAAAAAAACAAGGTGAAATAAATGAATACGGACCAATTTTGGGAGGGATTAATGAACTTAATGCATTTCATAAGCCTCTATACATTGCTTTTGGCATTAGATCTCATAAAATTGTAAAAAAAATTGTTAGTGAGATTAACAACGAAAATATTTATTTTCCAAACATAATTTCGCCGGATTGTAAGTATTTAGATCGCAATAGTATTACATTGGGAAAAGGGAATATCCTCACATCAGGTTGTTACTTTAATTATAACATTAAAGTTGGTGATTTTAATATTTTAGACAACAATGTTTCGTTAGGACACGATGTTATTATCGGAAGTAATAATTCATTTATGCCTGGGGTAAGAATATCAGACTATGTTGTTATAGGTAATAGTAATTTATTCGGGGTATACTCTGTTGTACTTAGGCAGAAAACTATTGGAAATAATACAACCATAGGTGCCGGAAGTATAATAATACGTAACACGAAAGACAACTATACCTACATAGGTAACCCTGCTATAAAATTTAAGTTCTAAATCAATGAAAGATATAGCTATTTATGGAGCAGGCGGTTTTGGTCGCGAAATCGCATGTTTGATTCGAATTATAAATCAGAATGAACCAACATGGAATTTAATTGGTTTTTTTGATGATGCTTTACCTAAAGATACTGTTAATGAATATGGTTCCGTATTAGGAAATATAGATATACTTAATAATTGGGATAGCGAATTAGCAGTAACTCTGGCTATTGGGAATCCAACGGTACTAAAAAAAATTGTAGAGAAAATATCAAATAAAAATATCTATTACCCAAATATAATTTCGCCTGATATAATTTATTTAGATAAATCTAGTTTAACTATTGGAATAGGGAATATTATTTGTTCGCGTTGTCTCTTTAGCTGTAATGTTAATATTGGGGACTTTAATATATTTAATGGTTATATTCCCATGGGGCACGATACAATTATTGGATCCTATAATGTTTTTATGCCGTCGGTAAATGTTTCAGGCGAAGTAAATATTGGAGATTGTAATTTTATAGGTGTTTCATCTGTTATTTTGCAACAATTAAAAATTGGAAACAATGTTCGGGTTGGAGCCGGAAGCGTTATAATAAAAAAGACACAAGATAATACGTTATATGTAGGGAATCCTGCTGTTAAAATGGAATTTTAATAATTTAATATATACAACTATGGAAATTAGTAATTTTATCGAAAACTTCGCTGCTCAGTTTGATGATACCGATTCAAAGGAGTTTAGTGCGCAAACAAAGTTTAAAGAATTGGAAGAATGGTCTTCGTTAACCGCTTTATCTATCATTGCCATGGTAGACGAAGAGTACGAAATAAAAGTAAAAGGAGATGATATTCGTAATTCTTCAACAATTAATGATTTATTTGAGATTGTAAAGTCTAGAAAATAATGGCATTCTTAAATATACCCAATGTTACTGTTGCGGGAGTCACAGCTTGTGTTCCCCGCAATATAGACGAAAACAAAGATTATCCTATTGATAAAGAAGATAGCCTTAAGCTGATAAATACAATAGGTGTTGAGCGTAAAAGAATAGCTGATGATAAAATATGTTCATCTGATTTATGCTACAAAGCCGCCGTTGAACTTATTGAAAAGCTTAAATGGAATAAAGATGAAATAGATTGTCTGATTTTTGTTTCACAAACGCCAGACTACCATCTGCCTGCCACGTCTACTATTCTGCAACATCGATTAGGGTTGAGTACAGAATGTTATGCGCAGGATATTTCTTTAGGTTGTTCCGGATGGATATATGGATTATCTACAGTTTCTTCTTTGTTATTTGCCGGAGGAGGTTCTTTGAGAAAGGCTTTATTATTGGCTGGTGACACGATATCAAAAGTAGCATCCTATAATGATAAGAGCACATGGCCGTTATTCGGGGATGCAGGAACAGCAACTGCAATTGAATTTACTCCCGGATCTGAAGGATTTAAATTTCATCTGGCATGCGATGGTGAAGGAGCTGATACAATACTGATTAAAGATGGAGGATATAGAAATCAGGCTAGATTAGATAGTTTTCTGGTAAAAGAGGATGACGGAGGCAATAAAAAGAACAATCTTCAATTGATTTTAGATGGAATGAACGTATTTTCTTTTGCCATTTCAAAAGGACCTCAAAGTGTTACTAGTTTAGTTGACCATTTTGGTATTGATAAAGAAACTATAGACTATTACACATTCCACCAAGCCAATCTTTTTCTTAATGAAAAAATCAGAAAGAAACTAAAGCTTACTCCTGAGAAAGTTCCTTATTCCTTGAAAAATTTTGGAAATACAAGCTGCGCAACAATCCCATTAACTATGGTAACAGAAATTGCAGAAGATTTAAAGTCAAAAGAACTAAAACACATTGCTTGTGCATTTGGAGTAGGTCTTTCATGGGGAAGTGTATACTTTAAAACCGGGCATATTGCGTGTCCTGAATTGATAGAATATTAAATTAAACTCTTTTATGTATAATCCATTTTCATTAGAAGGGAAAACGATTCTTGTAACGGGAGCATCTTCTGGCATCGGCAAAGCTATTGCCATAGAATGTTCCCGTATGGGGGCTAACGTAATAATCACTGGTCGTAACGAGCAGAGGCTTGAAGATACATATAAACTCCTTGAAGGTGCAAATCATCATACAATTGTTGCAGACCTGAATTCTACAGATGATATTAAGAGAATACTTAACAATATTCCTGCTATAAATGGATTGGTACATTGCGCCGGGTTAACTAAGACTGTTCCTTTTCAATTTGCAACAAAAGATATTTTGGATGAAGTATTAAATGTTAACTTTTACGCTCCTGTAGAAATTACACGCAGTATTTTGAAATCAAAGAAAGTGGAGAAAAACGGATCCATTGTATTTATTTCTTCCGTATCCGGAGTATATTGTTCTGCTGTCGCATCTTCAATTTATTCTGCATCGAAAGGGGCAGTGAATGGATTGGTTAAAGGAATGGCTTTAGATTTGGCCCCCAAAGGAATCCGCGTGAATAGTGTAAATCCAGGTATGATCGAGACTCAAATCTTTGATGCCGGAACAATTACGCCTGAACAGCTTGAGGAGGATAAAAAACATTATCCACTAAAACGATATGGCAAACCGGAGGAGGTTGCACATGCCGTGATTTATTTACTTTCGGACGCCAGTAGCTGGGTGACAGGTTCAAATTTAAAAATTGATGGTGGTTATACATTATTATAGGATATGAAACAAGTATATATAAAAGCAATATCATCGTTTCTACCTGAAAAGGTCGTAACTAATGAAGATTTAATTTGTGAGTTTCCAGAATGGACGGTGGAAAAAGTGGCAAGCAAGCTTGGTATTAATTCCAGACATATTGCGGCCGAAAATGAAACAGCTGGAGATATGGCCGAAATGGCTGCAGTAAATCTTTTTAAAGAATGGAACATCGATCCGGAGTCTATAGATTTTGTAATGTTATGTACACAGAGCCCGGATTATTTATTGCCTACTACAGCTTGTATACTCCAGAACAGACTTGGTATCCCTACCTCATCCGGTGCAATTGATTACAATTTAGGGTGTTCCGGTTACGTATATGGTTTAGCTTTGGCAAAAGGATTGGTTATTAGTGATATCGCTAAAAATGTTTTACTTCTTACTTCCGAAACTTATTCGAAGCATATACATCCGAAAGATAAAGGTAATAGAACCATATTTGGCGACGCGGCTACAGCAACAGTAATTTCGACAGAAGGATTCGCCCGAATCGGCGAATTTAGTTTGGGAACAGACGGTAGTGGTGCGAATAATCTAATTGTTAAAACAGGCGGAATGAAACATCAATGTCCAATAAACGATGTGGCAATTGATGAAAATGGCACAATTCATTCCTCTGATAATTTGTATATGAATGGAACCGAAATATTTTCATTTACTCAAGATAATGTTCCTCCTTTAATTGCCGACACTTTATTAAAAAACGACTTGTCTAAAACGGATGTGGACCTTTATGTTTTTCACCAGGCTAATAAGCATATGCTTAATTTCCTGAGAAAGAAAATGAAAATTGAGGAAGAAAAGTTTTTCTATTGTCTTTCCGAATCTGGAAATACAGTATCATCGACCATTCCAATTGCATTAAAAGAAGCATTGGCTGGTAAGCATATAAAAGAAGGGAATAAAGTCGTTATTGCGGGCTTTGGAGTCGGTTACTCCTGGGGTGGTTGTACGTTATATTATTAAACGAATCTTATAATAAAACGCTCTACAAAAGGTGGTAGGACCTCAATATAGTGATAATTAAGCTATAAACAAACAATGTACACCTTAAGGACTGGGCCCTATGTCCAGAGATCAAAAAGAAAAACCATGTCAAAGTGTCCAATTGGAACAAGCGCATCTACAGGGCAAACTTGTCCTGAGAGCGGAGTTTGGAAAGTTGCAGGGCTATCATCTACGACTGCACCTATTGCGAAAGGCAATAGAATGCCACCGTATGATGGTAAAGCGGTTACTTGGATATTAATCCAGTACGCTTAAAGAACTATAGGACGAGTAAAACAACTCGTCCTATATTGACATAATTGATAAATTTAAAATACAATGAATAATTCTAAGATCTGGCTTTCGCTTGCTCACATGTCTGGCCGTGAACAGGACTTTATAAAAGAGGCTTTTGATACCAACTGGGTGGTTCCGTTGGGTCCAAACGTGGATGGGTTCGAAAAGGATCTGGCAGATTTTGTTGGCGAAGACCGGCATGTTGTAGCACTGAGTGCCGGAACGGCTGCGTTGCACCTTGGGTTGATTGAACTTGGTGTGGGTATGGGGGATGAAGTGATTTGTCAGTCTTTTACCTTTTCGGCTTCGGCTAATCCTATCGTTTACCAGCATGCTGCTCCGGTGTTTATCGACAGCGAAAAGGATACCTGGAATATGGATCCGGCTTTTCTGGAAGAGGCTATCCTTGACAGGTTGGCGCAGAAAGGGAAATTGCCCAAGGCTATCATTCCGGTGCATCTGTACGGGATGCCGGCTAAAATGGATGAGATAATGGAGATAGCGAATCGGTATGGTATTCCTGTACTTGAGGATGCCGCGGAAGCGCTGGGTTCGGAGTATAAGGGTCGTAAATGTGGTACCTTCGGTGATTTTGGTGTGCTTTCGTTTAACGGAAACAAGATGATTACGACTTCGGGTGGTGGGGCGTTGGTTTGCCGTACTGCCGAACAGGCGGCGAAGACTATGTTTTACGCTACGCAGGCCCGGGATAAGGCTCCTCATTACCAACATACGCATATTGGTTACAATTACAGGATGAGTAACATCTGTGCGGGTATTGGCCGGGGGCAGATGACTATCCTTCGCGAGCATATTGCCCGCAGGCGTGCCATTCATAAACTATATGTTTCCTTGCTTTCGGATATAGAGGGAATTTCGTTTCTTACAAATCCTTCGCCCGATTTTAAGTCCAATCACTGGCTTACCTGTATTGTAGTTGATCCTACAGTTACTGGTTTTACACGCGAGGATATTCGTCTGCAATTGGAGCACGATAACATTGAAAGCCGTCCGCTTTGGAAGCCAATGCACATGCAGCCCATATTTAAGTCAGCTCCTTTCTACGGAAATGACACAGCTGAAGTTCTATTTAAAAATGGCCTCTGCCTGCCTTCGGGACCTACCCTTACGGACGAAGATATCCATCGGGTAGTTTCTTCCATTAAAGAATTGCAGCCGGTTTGTAAAGCGTAAGCCTACTTTCAGGCTTTTAAATATTTGTTATCTTTAATCTAATAATAAGCGTTCAGTATTTGGCTCTTGTCTCAAATAGTATGCCCTTTTAGCTATGCTGCATATAAAATAAAAATACGCTGATGCCGAAAATGACAGAGTTTGTAGCTTTGTGGAAAAAATACCAAAGAGAGTGTGTTCCTCAAAAAATACCCACAGAAAGTTTTTGGTGTAATGAACGGCTATATGTACAAACAGCGACAGGTTCATCGGAAGCTCTGGTCTTGTAACCGGAGTTTCCGGTTTTCAATTCAAGTGGACCGTAGCTTACCGTATAAAAAAAATTCAGGATACCCAACAGAAGAGCAGTAAAGAAAATAAAGAACAGCCTACTAATAATAGTTGGCCACAACATATACGATAAAACCGAACTAGAAAACCTTGGGTTCTTCTATGCTGGTATAGAGGTGAAAAATATAAAGGAAAAGTCACATTGAAAGCGTGATTGATAACGTTTGCTGTTAACTAAGAATGTCTGCGACGTATGGCAGAATAGTTGCAAGTTTCATGTGAACAAGTTATCTCTATTATTTTAACAAGTAATAGAAGCAGCTGTTCCAGAATGCTGGTAAAGATTTGTGTTAATGCCATTGTTTTCATATTTATGCGTATTATTAATAATAGTATGATGATTATGATTATAGTGTACAAAGGTACAATAATAATTTCCTAAAATGAGGGGTGGTCTCCATTAAGGGGGCCGATACAGCTAGTCGTTTCAATTAAATAAGCCCCGTAAAGTGTGGCTTTTTCCTTTTATTTATTATTATGAAGAAAAAAAAAGATTGGTTTAAAGTTAGAGGGTATCAACATATTGGCATTTCACTCCTTTATAAAGATAGAAAGTGGGTATATGGCTATGTACGTAACATTGATAAAATCGCGGAGCATGCCTTTTTACCGTTAATTTACAAGCCTTTCAAAACGGAGCGTTGTAAAAGGAATTTTGAAAATCCATCAAAGAAACGAATACGGGAGCCAAAAATACGCCCCATTTGTTATGCCAACCATCTAGATGCAAGTATTTATTCATATTACGCATTTATCTTGGTAAAAAAATATGATGATTATGTAAAATCTAAACCTTTTAACAAATCTATTACTGCATATAGACAATTAGAAGTTGACGATGCTGGTAAAATAAGAAATAAATGTAATATTGATTTTGCCAAAGATGTTTTTGAATATATTAAAGAGAATTGCACAGCAAATGGCTTAGCGGTTCTTACGTTTGATGTAGAAAAGTTCTTTGATAATCTGGATCCTATAATTTTAAAGAAATGTTGGATTAGAGTACTTGGTTCCGATAAATGCCTGTCAAAAGATCATTATGCTGTATATAAGAACGTGGTTCGTTATAGCTACGTTCATGAAAATGATTTGTTTAATCTATTTAAAAATGAAATTCCTTGTTCTAAAAAGGATGGAACATTAGTTAAAAGAAAAATAATACATTCGCGCTATATGCACAATCATAACGCAATGGGGTATTGTGATAAAACTGGCATTAAAAAAATAAGAGATAGTGGTATTATTATAGAGCATCGAAAAGATAGTAGTATAGATGAAAAATTAAGAATGAGGGGGATACCTCAAGGGTTACCTATCAGCTCTGTTCTTGCAAATATTTACATGCTAGACTTTGACTCAGCTATTTACGAAAAAGTAAATATAGAAAATGGATTTTACAACAGGTATTGTGATGATGTGATAGTTGTGTGCCCTATTGACAAAGCGGATTCGATAAAAAATTATATATTAGAACGGATTAAAGATCTAAAGCTAAACATACAAGAAAAAAAGACGAATGTTTATTATTTTAAGCATCAAGCCAACGGCTCTTTATATTGTGAACATGCAGTATTGGGAAAACGTAAAGCATTAGAGTTTCTTGGTTTTCAGTTTGATGGGCAACGTATTTTATTAAAATCTTCCAGCGTTTCATCTTTTTATTGTAAATTGATGAGGAGTGTGCATAGAGGGGGATTCTATGCTATAAATATAAACACGAAAGAGAAATACAAACTATTTACAAGAAAACTTTATAAACGTTTTACAAGATTCGGTATGAAAAGAAGTCTTAGGTATAAACGGGATCCAAATGACACAAGCAAATTTGTAAGATCGACAAAATACAACTGGGGCAATTACCTTTCATACGCTCATAATGCTAGTAGAATTATGAAAGATAAAGGTATTAAAAACCAGCTTCGTCATAGTAATTCCATTTTAGTAAAAGTAATAAAACGAAAAATAAGCGTCATAAACAAAGTGATGTATGCCAGATCTTTGAAAGATCAACAATATAATTAATAAAAGAACTGATTAAACTCAGGTTGTACAACAAAAAAATCAATGTTATTTATAACAAAGCCATAAATTCGATATGAATAGGAATTATAAAGGAATTACAATAAAAAGTGATTGTCCTTCATGCAAGAAAGAGACAAATCATAGAATTGTAGAAATAATCAAAGAAAAACATAGTGATGAAGACAGTTGGTTTCAGAATGAATATATGATTATTATGTGTCAGGGTTGTAATACATACTCATTCAGAAAAGAATATGTTGATGAAAATTGTTTTTATGGCAATGAAGAAGTTACTCTAATTCCGGATATTGAAATATATCCAAAGCCTGAAATACTAAAGAGTAATCCTATTTATAATAATGTGCCCAGGAACGTCCGATCTATATATAATGAAGCAATAATTGCAGTTAATAATGACTGTAATATTTTAGCAGCAGCCGGATTTCGTGCAGTTGTTGAAGCCATTTGTGCTAACAAAAAAATAAGCAGTTCAGATCTAAATTTAAACATAAACAATTTATGTCACTCTGGCATAATAAATAAAAAGGACAGAGATCGATTACATTCGATAAGATTCTTAGGTAATGAATCTATTCATGCGAAGAATAAACCAAAGTTAAATGATCTTCTCTTTGTAAATAAAATAATTGAGAATATTCTGAATAATATTTATGTACTAGACGCTGATTTGGATAATACGCTCACAAGTGTTATTGATTCGTACGAGGAATTTGAGAATTATCTAAATACTTGTATTTCATCAAAAGAGATAAATTCAATTCACTATTTAAACTCTATCCTGGGCAATAACAGAAGACTTATCAAAGAAGACATTCCTGATTTCGAAAAAGAATTGAATATAAAAATTGAAACGGGAGAATATAATAAATTATCACTTCATTCATCATCTGATAATAAGTCTTCAAGTAATCAAAAATATAAAATTGAATTTAATCAATAAAACAAAGATTTAACGTATAATCCAAATGAAAAAAATAGCATTAATCACAGGCATTACAGGACAAGATGGTGCCTATCTAGCAGAATACTTAATCAAACTTGGTTATACAGTGCACGGTATTAAACGGCGGTCGTCGCAGTTTAATACGGATCGTATTGATCATTTGTATCAGGGGCCGCACGAGGAGAACAGGAGTCTGATTCTTCATTATGGTGATCTTACAGATTCCATGAATATTACCCGTATCATCCAGGAGGTGCAGCCGGATGAGATTTATAACCTGGCGGCCATGAGTCATGTAAAGGTGAGTTTCGATACGCCCGAATATACGGCAAATGCCGATGGATTGGGTACCTTGCGTATCCTTGAGGCTGTTCGCTTGCTGGGGCTGACCAACAAAACCCGTGTTTATCAGGCTTCAACATCGGAGTTGTACGGGCTGGTGCAGGAAATTCCTCAAAAAGAAACTACCCCGTTTTATCCCCGTTCACCTTATGCGGTGGCTAAGATGTACGCGTACTGGATTACTGTAAACTACCGCGAGGCTTACAATATGCATGCCAGCAATGGTATCTTGTTTAACCATGAGTCGCCGCTACGTGGCGAAACTTTTGTTACCCGCAAGATTACCCGTGCGGTAAGCAAGATCGTTTTAGGAATGCAGCAGGAATTGTTCCTTGGTAATTTGTCGTCTCAGCGTGACTGGGGCCATGCAAAGGATTATGTGCGTGCCATGCATGCCATTCTGCAACAGGATAAGCCTTCGGATTATGTAATTGCCACAGGAGTAACAACCACTGTGCGCGATTTTGTTCGTTTGGCCTTTGGCGAAACGGGTTTAACTGTTACTTTCGAGGGTGAGGGTGCTGCCGAAACGGGTGTGATTACGGCTATCGACGAAACTCGTTTTGTAGCTGCTGTAGGCGAATCGTATCTTGCGGAGGCTAAGACATTGATTGGGAAAACAGTTGTGAGTGTGGATCCGGCTTATTTCCGTCCTACAGAAGTGGAGTTGCTTATTGGCGATCCTACCAAGTCGAAGACTGTATTGGGCTGGGAACCAAAATATGACCTAAAGGGATTGGTAGAAGATATGATGCGTAGCGATATCAAGGGAATGAAAAAGGATTCTTACCTGAAAGAAGGCGGATACCGTACATTAAACTACTTCGAATAATAAAATACACCCTTAACCAATGAAATCGAATACAAACCATCTCGTAATAATGGCCGGGGGCATTGGTAGCCGATTCTGGCCAATGAGTACGCCCGAAAGGCCTAAGCAGTTTATCGATGTGATAGGAACAACAAATTAAGGTGTTTTCAAAAGAATAAATTATTTAGGCTAATACGGTTTACAATTGAAGAAATATATCTATATTTGTAAACCAAAAATACAATCATGGAAAACGTTTTTGCTCAAAGGCTTAAAAGTGCCCGAATTATGAAAGGATTCTCGATGGATGCGTTATGCGACGTTATGGGGCATATGGTGTCTAAACAATCCTTGTCTAAATACGAGAATGCCAAAATGCTTCCGGACAGTACAGTACTGATCGCTCTTTCGAAGGCTTTGGAAGTAAGCGTGGATTATTTATTCCGCCCTTATCAAATTGAAATGCCATCTATTGAATTCAGGAAAAAAAGCAAGTTGAAAGTTACCGAAGTAGATAGTATCAAAGAAAAAGTACGCGACCGGATTGAACGCTATTTTGAAATAGAAAATATGCTGGATATAAACACTGAATTTAAAGTTGATTTCTCCAATATAGTTGTTCAACGTGCAGAAGATGTAAAGGCTCTGGCGCTCCGCTTACGTAGTGAATGGAATCTGGGGGAAGATGCTATTGGAAATATAATCAGTATATTGGAAGATAATGAGGTTAAGGTTATTGAATTAACTGCTTCGACGGAATTTGACGGTTTGAGTGGGTATGTGAATCACTCTTTTCCTATTATTGTTTTAAATAATAACTTCACCGCCGAACGGAAACGTTTTACGGCTTTGCACGAACTGGGGCATCTTCTATTGAATTTTGATCCGTCTTTATCACAAAATGAAAAAGAAAGTTATTGCAACTTGTTTGCCAACGAGATGCTTATTTCCGGAAAGCAATTCATCAGGCAAATAGGATCTTCCCGCAAAGATATTTCCTTGCTTGAACTGATTCCCTTACAGAAACAGTTTGGAATTTCCATTGATGCGCTGATGTATAAGGCCAAAGAACTGAATGTAATAAGCGAGCAGCGTTACAGAACGTATTGCATCAAAAAAAACGGCAATCCGGTTCTAAAGGGAATGGCAAATGAATGCAGGTATTCAAATGAATATTCAGATCGTTTCGAGCGACTGATCTACAGGGCTGTGGCCAGCGAAGTTATTTCGTACTCCAAAGCTGCTGCCTTGCTTGGAACACCGGTGCATGAACTGAAAGCTAATTTAACCTTCGTATAGGATGGAAACTATTGTTGTAAACGACACCAATATATTCATTGATCTATGCAATATCAACTTACTTAATGAATTTTTCGACCTTCCGCTGCAAATACATACCACTGATTTTGTAATTGGCGAATTGGTAGAAACAGATCAGAAAGAGAGAGTATTGGCTTTTCATAATGCACAAAAATTATATATTAAATCTCATTCAGCTAAAGAAGTAGCAGAAATAGTAGCCTTTCAGGCTGAATGTAACAACAATGTTTCCATTGCAGATTGCTCTGTTTGGCTTTACAGCAAACAAAACCAGTTCCTATTGATTACAGGAGATAATAAATTGCGAAAATCGGCGATTGCCTCCGGCACAGCGGTATCTGGTATTCTGCATATATTTAATCTTCTTGTTGGACATAAAATAATCTCACCACAACAAGGCATAGAAAAATTAAAAGAGCTTACTGCCCAAAACATCCGACTTCCAGGGAAAGAAATAGATAAAATGGTGAAACACCTGAGCGCTGAAATTGATGACGCAGAATAAGTTTGCAGGAGTTCTTAAAGAACGTGCGAAACGAATTACTATCGATGGTGAATCAATACGCCATTTATATGTGATTGGAAATGGATTTGATCGATATCACGGTGCTGATTCATCATATTATGATTTTCGCCAATACCTTCTGAAGCACAAGCCTACCATTGTCAAAACATTCGAATTGTTCTTTGGCCCCCGATCACTCCTCAATAGTTTTAGCAATATGAGTGAGTATTTGTGGTGCTTGCAAGAAGGACTTGGTTACTCTCTTTCTCGGAGAGTTATAGAAAACCGGGGTATTTAGTAGATCGGCAACGATTCGAACAATGTCTGTTAACGGTTATGAGGGTAGTCCCCTGACTGCCCTCTTTTTTGAAGAAAAGTTCAATAGGTAGTTTCTTCCAGTTAAGACTTACAGCTGGTTTGTAAAGCGTAAGCTTGTTTCCCTACTTATTTCCGTTCTACGAATTAAACAAATAACGGCTTAAAACAATTTTGTACTTAAAAACCGGTGTTTTGTACAAAACATCCATTCTTATAGAATGTTATATAAATAAAAGTTTATATTTGCACACCATTAAGATACAAAAACTAACGATTATGGCAATTGCAATTAAGAGTACTCCTATATTAACTGATTCAGCTGCCAGGAAATTTGAACAAAAAGCGAAGGTAAACTTGCAAAACAAGTCTACTGTAGATTTCACAAAGCAAATGGAGATTGCAAAGAAAATCTTAGCTAAAGCTAAGATTTAATATCTCTATTTGTGTGGATAATTTCTTGTTGAATAAATGTACGCTACAAGCCGTAGATGAATCCATTGCAGATATTTGCAGTAACTTTGACTGTGAACATTCCGATATAAACGATTTCTTTCATAATCATTGTGTATTATACTTTAAGGAGCTACTCGGTAAAACATACGTTTTTACTCTAAACGAAGATCCATCTACTATAGTTTGTGCATTTACGATTTCAAATGATAGTATAAAAACAATTAATCTTCCAAAGTCTGGAAAGAGAAGACTCACAAAAAAAATCCCCCACACTAAGCATATGAGGAGTTATCCAGCTGTCTTAATTGGCAGACTTGGCGTAAACAAAATATTCAAACATCAAAATATTGGCTCTGAATTAATGGATTTCATTAAGTCTTGGTTTGTTAATACAAACAACAAAACGGGGTGTCGATATATTTTGGTTGATGCCTACAATGAAGAGTCTCCTCTTAAGTATTATAAAAAGAACCAATTTACTGAGTTATTTTCTTCTGAAGAAGAAGAACGATTTTATTTGAATATAAGAGGTCATGAAAAATTAAGGACGCGACTTCTTTGCTTCGATCTGATTGTTTTAAATGCTTAAGATAATGTAAAAAAAGGTTATTGTAGTGTTGTAATACTACAAATGAATATACTATATTGGAAATTATCTGGTTTATGAGGTCTAATCGAAAGCGTTGAATAATCGGCTGTTGTATCAAAAATTAATTCCGTTTAGATTTGTGGCATACAAAATTAAAAAAATCATGTGGCTGGATGGTCACGAATGTTTGATACTTACAAAATAGATTCTATGTTTGACTTATATCTTGGTCTTTCACCTCTCATTTGGAAAGGGATATTCTCCTTTCTAAACGTCTTTATCGTAGGATTGTTGCTGGCTCTATTCGCCACAAAATACCAAAAGAGGAAAGAAGTGGAGATACAGATAGAGGGCGAGATACTGAAACTGAGACTGAAGGCATACGAGCGTATCAATGTTTTTCTTGGTAGGTTGTATCAACATATAGCACCACCTGCATATCAAGAGGTGGAGTATGAGGTATATCTTGATGGCTTCAACTTTTGGTATAACCATCCTGAGTTTGCCAAGTGCTTCAACTCTGAGAAGGAATTCGATAGCTTATATGCGGATATGGAGAACCTGACTATTCAGGAGCATCCATATTTGGACTTTGATGTGGAAGTGAAGCTGAGCGATTCGCTTGCAACATTGACTCATCTGAAGCTGATTCTTGATGCCTTTACTGATATGGAACATCTGGAGAAACATCACTTTTCAATGGAGGTGGCTCAACAACATATTGATATGGCTTATCGGCTGACTGGTATTGCTATGCAGAATGAGGTCGGTGGAATCTACTGCAAGATGGATAAGCAGATTGCCAAACGCCTGAGAAATATCACACTTTCGTATGGTGAACCAAAATTTACCAAATGGTGGCACAATGTGAGAGAACGATTCTTTGAACATCTGGATAGATGGTTTTATGCAGGTGGTTGGAAGAAGAGATTGTATTGGCTGCTTTCCCGTACAGCCATGCGTAAGCGTGCATACATGGTGGAGAGTTTGCCAAAGCTAATTTTGATGCTGATGTATGTGCATTATTCTGAGCAGTACTCGCGTAACGAATTCGATGATGAGTTGGATGATGACAAGCGAGAGCAATTGATACGAGAGTTTCACAAGGATTTTATGATGTTGTATTATCATTGATGATGGAGCAGATAATAGAGTTTTTCAATCAGATGCCAAGTTATATGGGTGAGGGTATCGTGCAGATATTCGTCACTCTTATTTGTGGACTTGTGCTCGGATGGCTCACATTAAGATACTTCTCCCGCAAGAATGAGGTGATACGAGTAGAGGGACTTCTGCTTGAGAAGAAGTTGCCTATCTATAGTGAAATCGTAAAGCGAGTGGGCACTATGAATAATATGTGCGTAATAGCAAGTGAGCAGGTGGATGCAGCTCTCATGTCGTTGAATAAATGTGGTTTTGATGTAGAGAAGACTCCTACATCAAATCAGATAAATCAGCTATTTGACGATCCGGATGAGTTTGCACGCCAGTATCTGGAGTTTGACCAGTATTGCTCTGACAACAAGATATACTTTGATGACATCACAAATTATCCCATCATGTTCTTTCAGAACTATCTAGCATTCATCCATCGCTTCAATGTGATGTTTACGGATGCTGTGAATGGTATGGGTGGTAATGCCAGCAGCGAGAATAACAAAAAGATCAAGCGAGGTTTGTTCTTATGCTTGGGGATGTTGTTTAAGGATGAGTTCTATGAGCAAACCCAGACTGTGGAGGAGGCAATCCGCAAATTCTATAATCACCCTACCCTGAGTCATCGTTCGGATCCTGACTACAGTTATGAATTCTTTTCTGCAGAGGATGGATACTTGATGCAACGATTAAGCAACACCATTGCTGGTAAAGAAGAGAATAGGTCAAAGGTAATGGAATTGATTACAATGTATGCGGCTATGGGAGTGATAAAAGGATAAGTCCAACAATGCTGCCATCGGACCAAACATCAAACTTATTCGACCATCATGCTTTTGAAGCTTGTAAGGTGATTATAGGCTAATATCATATTTAATTCATAATATTAACCTAAATTCTTTATATAAAGAATTTATTTTCTATATTTGAAGAAATTACACAAAATCATGATTTTAAATATATCTATTAAGAATTTTAGATCATTTAAGGATGAGATTGTTTTCTCAATGGTGGCGGAGTCTTCCAAAAGCAAGGAAAACAATATCTTTTTGCAACCATTGGCTCAGGGTGAATCGTCGGTTCGATTAAATAACAGCGCCCTTCTGTTTGGTGCCAATGCTTCTGGAAAATCGAATCTGTTTAATGCGCTTTTCAGTATCGTTAAATTCATTACAAATACTAAAACTGAGGCAGGGAAATCAATTCAATTATACCAACCGTTTCTATTTGAAGAGAATAGTAAAAATCTGCCTGTAGAATTTAGTCTTGAGTTTGTAAATACAGATAATATTAAATATCGGTACGAGCTTACAATAGGGGAAAAAAGTGTGCTGGCAGAAAAACTCTATTACTGGCCAAACAATAAAAGAACGTTGTTGTTTGAACGGGTGGTTCCTGAAGATACGAACGCATTTACCCATATAGGCAAACCAGGACAATCTTTAGATTTTCAGCCGATACCTGTTTTCCAAAATCAAGCCGTTCTATCAAAATTTGGTCAGGATATCCCAAACGAGATTCTCACATCTGTTTATATCTACTTCACCAATATCTACATAATAAATATCAGAAACTATAATATGTTTTCCGAGCTTTCGAATGAAATTACCGAACTGTTTTCTAAAAATATAATTTTACTGAATCGGATGAATGCTTTGTTGACTTATGCTGATACGGGGATAAAAGCAATTATGGTTCAGGAAAAAGAAGACGATTCATCAGTTTTTCGGGATGAAATAGTCAAAAATCTTAAACTGTGGTTACTAAGTAAGAATAAATACAAAACCGTTGCCATACATAATAAGTTTATTGGACAGAAACCTGCAGGGGAAGGAGAATTGCCTTTTAACGAGGAATCCAGCGGAACAAAACAGCTTTTTACGATTGGAGGGGCTATATTGGACGCGTTGGATAAAGGGAAAACTATTCTTATTGATGAAATGGATATTTACTTGCACACCAATATTTCGAAAATGTTAATAACCCTATTCCAAAATAAGAAAATTAATAAAAAGAATGCACAATTGATTGTGTCAACTCATGATGTTAATCTGTTGGATCGGACTTTATTCAGAAAGGATCAAATATGGTTTACTGAAAAAGACAAATATGGGGTCAGCTCCTTATATACGTTACAGGATTTTACTGATGTAAGAGAAGATACGCCCTTCGACAAATGGTATATGGCCGGAAAATTTGGTGCCGTCCCGGTTATTAAGTCACTTGAGACTTTATTTGATAATGAGGAATAGTGAATATAGTATTTTAATTATTTGCGAAGGAGAAAAAACAGAACCGCTGTTTTTTAATTCTATTCGCGATAGAATCATCGATAAAAGGTATGATATAGGCGATGTTAAAATAACGATCCGTCCAGAACCGGAGGTGGAAGATGAAAAAGAAGAAAGCTCCGGAGAAATTGAGCATCGTGCCTATAAAGGGAAAAAAAGGACAACCAAAACTCCGAAGGAAAAAATTACAGGGGCTCCTCCACTAAAATGGGTTATTGAAGGACAGAAAGAATTGTCCGAGGGGGTTTTTAATGAAGTCTGGGCTGTGTTCGACAAAGACCAACACCCCAAATGCAAGGAGGCTTTTGAAGAAGCGGATAAAGAAATTGATGGAAAGATAGTGCAATTAGCCTTTTCAAGTATATGCTTTGAATATTATATTCTTTTGCATTTCACAAAATTATATTATCTCTTTAATAAGTCTGAATGTAGGGATAGAGATTCTAATGGAAAAGACTTGCGTTATGATTGTGGGAGGAATACACATCCTAAAGATTGCCATGGAGAAAAGTGTATTAATGGATTTGCAAGAATGCATGGATTTTGGGAAGAAAGCAAGGGTGATACATCAATGTTTGGTTTAGTTGAAGATAAACTATTCAAGGGTTTTGTTTATTCACAATGGTTAAGGCACATTAGTGACATTACAGAAGGCGAGCGTCCTATTTATGAAAGGAACCCATATATAACAGTAGATAGACTTATAAAAAGATTAACAGGAGAGACAAATCAATGGAGATATTTATCTGTTGATAAGCCGGAAACAGTAGACAACGCTTTCTCAATTGAAGTAAGACCTGACAAACAGATCCAAATAGTTTCTATTTCTACCTGCACTGTACTTATTTCGGAAAATTCATTTGAAATTATTACAGATGGTGTAATTAAAAAAATGGGAAAAAGAATTCTTTTGCAAGATCAAAAACCTTATCATATTGATTGTAGTGATTGGAATTGTTCTGAAGAGAATCTTATTGTTTTTACTTATAATAATAACAAGATAGTTTTTGATTTTAATTACATAATAACCAGGATAAGTCTGCAAAAAGTTGCAAATCAATTAGTAAATCTTTCTGCCAAAGAATTAGAGGTTCTGCAGACTGAGATAAAAAATTCTATTTTATCCTCAAATGCCAACTAATATAGAAACAACGAATTAAGGAGTTATCTCAAATTTAATTTTATATTGTGGGAGGCTAAAAGAAAAGTCTCCCGCACTATAATCCCCGGTAAGTTAAATTTTACCGGGGATTATTTTATTCATAATGATTTGAAAATAATCTTAAAATTCGTAACAATTAGTATGCCATGAAAAATAATTGTAACATCTTTGCAGCTTTCATTATCCGAACGTCGTCTATTAAGGATAAAGTATATGTTTTATTTATCTAAGAGAGCCGACATTTAGTTGGAGCCCTATTTTTAATACAATGAAGGAATGGAGAGTACGTTGATTTTTAAAGTGTTTGGTGTTTTATTGTTTTTGGCGGAATTGATCTATTTTAAGATCGCAGACCGGCTTAATATTATTGACAAACCTAACCAGCGGAGTTCGCACGACAGAATTACATTGCTTGGTGGTGGAGTGGTTTTTTATTTTGGGGTGCTGTTGTACAGTATCTGGTTTGGTGTTCCGCATCAGTGGTTTCTTGCCGGTCTCACGCTTATTGCCGGCATTAGTTTTCTGGATGATATCCGCCCTATTCGAAGTAGTGTGCGCCTGGTGTTTCATTTCGCGGCTATGTTGCTTATGTTCAACGAATGGGGGTTGTTCTCTGACTTCCCAATCTGGTATGTGCTGATAGCGCTGGTTTTCTGTACCGGGGTGATTAATGCGTTCAATTTTATGGATGGTATCAATGGTATTACGGGGGCGTATAGTTTCGTGGTGCTGCTGGTTTTGTCGTTCATAAATAAGCAGGTGGTCGACTTTATTGATCACGATTACTTGTATACGGTGCTGATCGCTGTGGCTGTTTTTAATTTCTTCAATTTCCGTAAGAATGCCAAGTGTTTTGCCGGGGATGTGGGTGCCGTGGGTATTGCTTTCATTATTTTGTTTGCCTTAGGTAAGCTGATGTTGGTTACCGGCGATTTTAGCTACATTGTTATTTTAGCTGTGTATGGCGTGGACAGTGTGCTTACGATTATTCACCGCCTGATGCTTCACGAGAATATTTTCGACGCGCACCGCAAGCATGCGTACCAGATTATGGCTAACGAGCTGAAGTTGCCGCACGTGGTGGTTTCGTCTTTTTATGCTGCCATGCAGGCGCTGGTTATTGGTGGTTATTTTGTATTTTTCGAAAACCGGTGGACATACATCGCTGTTGTGATCTCCTTGCTCTGCGTTGCCTATGTGCTATTCATGAAGAAGTTTTTCTACCTCCACCTGCAACGGATGGCGGTTTAAGATAAGATATGATGGGCAGCGATATCAAGGGAATGAAAAAGGATTCGTACCTGAAAGAAGGGGTTTTGTACAATAGAATTATAAAAAAAATTATTGGTTGTAGTAATTGATTTATATTTTTACCTTTGCACCCGAATACCTTGAATGTGTTAGCTATCATTGAAATGCCCAAAATAGAAGTAAAATCTTTAGAAAATTTAAAAGCTGCTCAAAAATTAATTGATTGCGGAATGTATACAACAAGTATTCATTGCTCTTATTATAGTAGCTTTTTTTCTATGAAGTATTTTCTTCATAATCACCCTCGTAGGTCTTTGAGTTATACTACTCAAAACAGTTATAAAGAAAAAGACAGTCATACTTATATTTCTGATGAAGTATTTAAAAGAATAATTGACAGTAGAGATGCCCGGTATTTCCGAACTGAATACAGAATACTTAAAGAAGACCGGAAACGGGCCGATTATACCGATGAACAATTTACAGATTCGGAGAGTTTAGATAGTATACAAAGGTCGAAAAATATTCAGGCTACATTAAAAAAAGTATTAAGCAAACGATGAATATTACAACTTACATTAATGATTGGATCCAGAAGATGATTATTTCTTACCCCTGGATCTGTTTTAAATATGAATATTCTGCAAAAAGAAATATTCATTATATAGGTGTATTCCCCCAGACAAAAGTTGAAGCGAATGAGGCATATTGCAATGATGAAAATTTATTTGCCATTGATTTAGACTCCAAATACCCTGAACAGATTGTATTATTTGGGTCGGACGAAACTTTTTACAAGTTTACAGACAACGCAAATTGCTATAGTGGCTGTTTGTATAACACCAATGTAAATTTCTATGAATTGAATGATGAACTGTACGCATTTTCTTATGAATTGGATGCCATTACAGGAAAGAGTTCTACCAATTCGGATTACCCACTTGCACTAGCTGCATAATAAAATAAGACATGTCAACCTCTGTAGAAAAATCATCTTTTAGTTTTGTAAAGTATCTTATTTCTGATGCAAAGATTAGTGTATCAGAAAAAGAGATTAGCAAAAAAATCAATTTTTCGTTTACTCCATCCGGAATTATTGATGATAAAAGCAAAAGATTTAAACTTAAACTTCAAACAGAGGTAAGTGATAAAAACAAATCATTTAAAATAAAGCTTTGTGCTATTGGATTATTTAAATACGAAGGATCTATTGAAGATTCCATGCCCTTTTTTTGTATAAATGGCCCTGCTATTTTATTTCCCTACATAAGAGCCTATCTGTCTTCACTATCTGCTCTTTCTGGAATTCCATTGATATTGCTTCCTACAATTAATATGTCAGGATTAGCTGATACGTTGAAATCCAAAATAGAAATCACTGAATAATTCGTAGACAGTTGGAATAGCATAGTCACGAATGTTTAATGCTGCCATCGGACCAAACATCAAACTTATTCGACCATCCTGTTTTTGAAGCTTGTAAGGTGATTAAAGGCTAAATGAATAAATGAATCTTTGGCAAACATGGTTCGTTTGCGGTTGTTCCATGTTTCGAGCTGACTTTTAACCTCTTCGGGGGTTGCCGCATGTTGGTTTTGCATAATAAAGTCGACTGTAGACAGTAGCTCGAGAGCAAAGGATGAATAGAATCCTGAAAGAAATTGCTTCGTCTTTTGCACGATCTCATTATATCTGGCATTTTCGGAGGCATTCAGGTATTCTTCTATTTCCTTTTCGCCATCCATAACCGGCCAAATTTCCTGAAATGGTTTGGTATCTTTTGCACTGTATCCGGTTAAATAGCTGCCATTGAGATAATGTAATACATGCCTTACATTTCCGGAGTAAGGTCCGTAAAAATTAGGCCGAAAATCTAACTTAAAATTTTCTTTCCCTCCAAAGCGGCATAAGAAATATGAAACTTTCTCTGCAGCAAATTCCGAAATAAATTCTTCGTTACGTACCAGTTCATATAAAACGGCTAGCAGCATGGCTCTGGCAGGGGTAAGTTTTACTCTCTCTTTACGCATTACCTCTTCTATTTGAGAATTAGGTTCATATACCAAAACAGCAAATATTCATTTCTGGACGAAATAAGACTTCTATCTCCAATCGCAACATATGATTTATTGCATGCATCTGATGTGGCATGCGTTATCCCATTTGCACTTAAAACCAGTATTTTGTACAAAACATCCATTCTTAAGGACTGTTATATAAATAAAAGTTTATATTTGCACACCATTAATATACCAAAACAAACGATCATGGCATTGCCAATAAATATAAATCAATTGCTAAACGGTAAAACCGTTGAATGGGACAGACTGGAATTTAAGAAAGGTTGGAATCCGGAAGAAATAATTCATACGCTATGTGCTTTTGCTAATGATATTAATAATTGGGGAGGTGGTTATGTTATTGTTGGCGTTGATGAAAGTGACGGGATACCTATTTTACCTCCGAAAGGTTTGCCAATTAATAGTTTGGATGCCATCCAGAAAGAACTCGTGAATTTATGCAATAGGGTTGAGCCTTACATACAAGTAATATCTGAACCCGTATTATATCAGGATATGCAGATTCTGATAATATGGGTGCCCGGGGGTGACTTACGTCCATATAAAGCCCCGACAACTCTTGGAGAAAAAGGACAAAAAAGATATTTTATCCGTCATGGCTCTGTATCCAAAATTGCTAATAAAATTGAGGAAGATCAACTTGTTTCCTTAGCAGCCAAAGTCCCTTTTGATGATAGAATAAATCATCAGTCCGAGATTTCCGACTTAAATTTAGGGCTGATAAGGGAATTCTTACAAGAGATAAACAGTGATCTAGAGGTTGATGCGGCTAATTTACCTTTTATTGAGCTTTGCAAACAAATGCAAATAGTGGGAGGTACAACAGAATACACCAAACCAAAGAATGTAGGGTTACTGCTATTTTCGGAAAATCCTGAGAAGTTTATTCCCTGTTCACACATAGAATTAGTCCATTTTATGGATGAAATAGGTGACAAGTTTTCAGAAAAAATCTTTGCAGGAGCCATACATAAACAATTAAAGGATGTACTATCTTATTTGCAAAGTCAGGTTATTAAGGAAGGGGTATTAAAAGTTCCTAATGAAGCAAAGGCAATGCGTTTTTATAATTATCCTTACAGTGCTTTAGAAGAAGCAATAACCAATGCCGTGTACCATAAAAGTTATGACTTACGCAATCCGATAGAAATAAGAATAAATTGGAATAGCATTGAAATTCTTAGTTTTGAAGGACCTATGCCTCCGATAAAAAATATAGATCTTAAAAGAGAGAGAGTTATTTCTCGTCAATATAGAAATAGGAGAATTGGAGATTTTCTTAAGGAACTGGATTTTACAGAAGGACGCTCCACTGGGTTTCCTAAAATTTATAGAAGTTTGAAGAATAATGGTTCTCCTGAACCCAAGTTTGAGACAGATGAGTCGAACAGTTACTTCTTAACGACTTTATCGATACATCCGTTCTTTGTAGTACCTGATGAGCAAACAAGAAAGATAATGGATTTTTGTAAATCGCCTAAAAGTAGCCGGGAAATATTAGACTTTGTGGGATTAAGTTATCATAGCAGAAACCTAAAAAAAATAATAGATCCACTTGTTCACAACTATAGGTTATTTCCAACTAGTGAGAGTGTAAATAGTAGTACACTTAAATATATATCAAGAGAAGGACTTGAGTAATGTCAGAGTGTGTCAGAGTTAAAAAAACAAAAAAACAGATACATAATTGTTTTCCAATATATTACAATCAATTTGCAATTACAATAAATGATAAATGTGTCAGAGTGTGTCAGAGTTATGAATGAGATTTCTAACATTTGCCTGAATTAAGAGAATAAGTTAAGATAGTTTGCTTGTAAAATGGTGGGCGTATATTCCTTTTGGGGGTATACGCTTTTTTTATTATAAATAAGTCCTTTTTTTTCATTATTTTATAATTATTATATTATCTTTGATGCGTTGAAAATAGTATTGATTTAATATAAATTTATAGTAGTATTTACCCAATGAGCGAATTATCGAATGCTCCCCAAACTCCGGATAAGGAAGAAAAGGGGTTAGTTTTTTTGATGAGGTATCTGCAGGTGTTGTTTATCCATAAATGGATATTTGTCTCCGTTTTTGTAGTCGTGTTTGCCGGGGTTGTGTTGTTTGCCTTAAAACAGCCGAAAGTATACAATGCCCAGTACGAAGTTTTCTACAACGAGACCATCCGCGAATACATGGACGAGTCCGACGTACCGGTGGTAAAGTCGGATTTCGATAAGAATTTCTGGCTTAGCAATATGCTGAGCGGTGAAATCGCCCGTCTGACTGTGCTTCACTCCGGCTTGTCGTATTCGCAGGAGGAAATGCGGGGGCTGATTGCCGTGGAGATGGCGGACAAGAAAAGGGAGGACAGGGTGCCTATCTACAAGGTGACGGTTTCTTCTACCCGTCGCAACGAGATTCCTCTGATCATCAAGGCGTACCTGCAGGCGCTGAATGAGTTGCTGCTGAAGCATCAGGTGAGTAACTCGGAACGGTTTATCGGGTTTCTTTCGGATCAGCTGGATGATAATAACGACAAACTGAGTGATATTGATAATGAGCTGATGGGCCACGCTTCGGTGGAGTCGGGCGAGATTTTTGACGCGACTCAAATTACTTCCGACCTGGAGAGCTTCCGCACCAGGTTACTGAATTCCCAAATTAATTTAGCTACGGTGAAGGCGTCGAAAGGGCGTACGGAACAGGCGTTGAAGAACCTGGATGGCACGATTGTGAACGAGTCGGCTTTCTCGGAACCGCTCAAGGTGCAGTTGATGAACCTGGAGGTGGATCTGGCACGGGCGCTGACGAGGAACAAGGAGGATCATCCGTCGGTGAAGGCGATCCGTAATAATATAAAGCAGTTGAATGTGATGTTGCGCGATAGCTTAGAGCAGCGCATGGAGATAAAGAGCCTGGTGCAGAATCCGCTCAAGATTCAGCTGATGGGTAAGTTGATGGATTTGCAGATTACTGAGGTGTCTGAAGAGACGCAGGTGTTGTCGCTGCAGAAGGTGATTGCCGACCTGGAACGGATGACGTTGCCGGATACCACCGATGGGGTGCATCAGCAGTTGCTGCGCAACCGCGAGATGGTGTACATGACGATCAAACAGCTTAATTCGAAATTAATTGAGGCGCAGAGTACCGCAAGGGGTAGTCTGAGTCGTTTTGTGACGATAGACGAGGCTTCCACCCCGGTTAAAGCGGCTACCAAGGGGTTGTCGTTTTTTATGTTAGTGGCTTTTGTGCTGGCTGCAGCCCTGGGTGCCGGGGCTGTTTTTGTGTATGATATGCTGGACAACCGGTTGATGGTGCAGAGTGATTTCGAACGGTTTTACACCCTGCCTGTATTGGGTACCTTGCCCCGCATTAAGCGGAAGGGGGAAGGCGACTGGCTGTCGGAAGGCCCCGGTGGCAAGGGGTACGAGGGTTTGGCGGAGCTGAGTAGTGTGGCTGTGGGAGTGCGGCAGGCCATGAAGTACACAGACAAGAGACTGATTGCGGTGTGCAGCTCGCTCAGGCAGGAGGGCAAGTCGCTGATAAGCTGGCAGCTGGCACGAACACTGGCCGACAAAAATGTACGGGTGTTGCTGGTGGATATGGACTTTTTCGCGCCTAAGCTTACGGCCAAACTGGATAAAAAGGGAGCTATTGGCTTGAGTAATTTCCTTGCCGGCGAGTGTACGGTGGAACAGCTTTTGCTGGACTCGCCCCTTGCTAAACTTACCTTTACGGGGGTGGGTACGGCCGAAGGTAGACAGGATTTGTATTACGATCATCCGGCGCTGGGTGAGTTTATCACGCGTGTGCGTGGCTTGTACGACGTGGTGATTTTTGATACGCCGGCGGCGTTGTATATTCCGGATATCTTCAATTTTATGGATCTGATGGAGGGAGTGATTGTGATTGCCCGCCTGCGGGTGACTACCCGTACCGCGCTGGATAAGCTGTTGAAGATGAATACGGCTCACAACACAAAAGTGCTGGGGGTGGTTATTAACGATGTACAAACTTCGGTGCTGAATAAATACGGGGAGAACTACTATTATTCAGATCGTTATTATAAAGAGGTTCCTGAGAAAAAGATAAAGAAATTAGGTATGAAGGTAGCCATGGCGCTGGCAATTGTGGTGGTTTGTGCAACGGCTGGCTACCTTTCATTCCATTCAGATAAGGCGAAGGCCGGCAGACTTGTATTGCCGCCTCCTGCTGTGGCGGCTGTTCCTGCGGCGAATACCAGCCATGTGGTGGGTGCCGTGGTGGCGGATTCGTTGGTTACTGCGGCCGTGGTTACGGATTCGGCTTCGGTTCCGGCTGTTGTTGCGACTGCTCCTGTTTCGGATTCGGAATGGCTGGATACGGTGGTCATTGAACCGGGTATCCGGCTGACGTTGCTTGCGCAGAAATATTATGGGAATAAGGTGTTTTGGGTGTATATTTATATGGCCAACAACAAGGTGATCGCTAATCCGAACCAGGTGGCGGTGGGCACGAAGATTCGGATTCCGGCTCCCGGGATGTATGGCATTGATGCCGCAAACAATACTTCGGTGAAGGAAGCTACAGCTTACCAGTCTAAAATTCTTGCCGGCAATTGGACGCCGGTGGCTATGAACTAATGCGAAGCAGGGTGAAGAGGGTTCAGGGTGATAAGTACAGAAAGCGGAAGCTAATTTTCTGGTTGGGGTTGTGTAGCGTGGTGTTGCTGGCAGTGTTGCTGCTTTTTGTATGGCCGTTGCTTAGGCCGGAGCCAAAACGGGAACTGATTCGTGCGGGTATATGCGGGGCGGTGAATAGTCCAGCGGTGTATTCGCTTGCCAAAGGGGCGGATCTGGCCATGCTGGTCCGGATGGCCGGGGGGTTTACTTCGTCGGCCGACTTTGCCCGGGTGAATCTGGATAGGTTGGTGTTGAATGATACGATTTATCATATTCCCGCGCGGGGTGTGGCGGGCGGACTTTCGCTAAGGGATGCCCTGAAGGAGCCTCTCTCCGCTCCTGTTGCGGATATTTCCAATCTGGTTGCTGCCGAAATGGGACAGAAGGAGATTCGAAAGTTTACTATTTTGTATGTGGGTCTGCCATCGGTGTTTGTGCTGATTACCTATGTGCCCGACCTGAAACGGATTCAGTTTACCCATATCCCCCACAGTGCGCTTTTTCTGAACAACGACTACCGGTTGCAGGATATTTTCTTTACCGTAAACATAAAGCCTACCGTGAAGTTACTGGAAAACAAGCTGAAACAAAAGATTGATTACTACCTGATACAGAACCGGTCCGCTTTCATTGAATTGATTGACCGGTTGCATGGCATTGATATTACTCTGGACGAACCGTATGCCAGGGCGTACAGCATGAAGCCGGGCACGGGCCATCTGGATGGTTTCCATGCGTGGGAGTATATCCGTTTCCTGAATATACGGAACATGTCTGTTACGCATACCAGCGGAAAGGACATGGACTTGATTAGGCACGATAACTTCAAGGCGGCTCCAAGATCTTGGGAGTTAGAATATGAATTAAGGAATCAACGGCAAAGGATGGTACTGAACGGTATGCGGATTGCTTTTGCAGGGTTGGATACGGATGGACAGCTGATGGTGATTAACAACTTTGCCCGTTTGTTTGAAACGGATATGGACAGCGGGTTTATCCTGCAGCTGTACAAGGATGTGTTGCAGGTGCCGGCATTCTCCTTTGGGGCATTCCCGGGTTATTACAGCGGAGAGAACAGCAAATTGTACTTTTATCCAGATATGCCGGGTTACGAGATGTTGTTGAAAAAAGAAATTCGGACCTCCCTGCAGGGCATAAAAACCAGAGAACAGACAGTGTACTAATGCAAATTTTAATACAGGAATAGATTATGAACATGCTAAGATTGTGGGTGATGGTGTGCAGTTGTTTGTTGCTTACGTTGCCAGCCGTGATGGGTCAGGCACCGAGTTACCTCATTGAACGGGGGGATGTGCTGGACGTGGTTGTGATGGAGCATCCGGAGTTTTCGCTGACGGGTATTATTGTGTTACCTGATGGTACGATGCAGTACCCGGGTATCGGGAGTATATTGGCTGCCGGCATGAGTTCGGAGGCGCTGACGGCTTCGGTAGAGAAAAGCGTGGGTAAGTATGTGGTGAATCCGCTGGTGTCGGTTTTTATCCGCAAGATTCAGAATCAGATGCTGAATGTATTAGGCTATGTGAACAAGCCGGGACAGTTTCAGATTTACGAGGGGGTGGATCTGCTGACGGCTCTGAGTATGGCGGGGGGTATAAAGAATATAAAGAAAGGAAAACAGGTGGTTATCATCCATGCGGATCAGTCCATGGAGGTGATCAAAATGAAAGAATATATCAATCCCGGCCAACGGGTAAAGAAAATGCCGGTACTGTACGCCGGAGATACGGTGATGGTTAAAGAGCCCGGCGAAGTGAACTGGTCGAAGTTCTCGTTCTTCGCCTCCCTCCTAACCGCTTTTGCAGCTATTTTGAATTACGCACTTTAACGAAAACAAGAAAGGCAGCCGTTGGCTGCCTTTCTTGTTTTCTATGTTTCCATGTGTGGGAGTTTATCCGTTTCGTGAATATACGGAACATGGCTGTTACACATACCGGCGGAGAGGACATGGACTTGATTAGGCATGAAACTTCAAAGCGGATCCGGCCTCGTGGAGGTTGGAGTACGAACTCAAACAGCGGGTTTATCCTGCAGCTGTACAAAAAAGTATTGCAGGTGCCGGGTTACGAGATGTTGTTGAAAAAAGAAATTCGTACGTCCCTGCAGGGCCTAAAGACCAGGGAACAGACGATATACTAGTCTGTTCCCTGAAAAGAAACTTCTCCCATTTATTATTTTAGGTATTTTTTAATCGAACGAATCAAACTACTTTTATTTATAGGTTTGACAAGGTATTCATTGGTGCCTAAGCTACGGGCCTCATACACCTCACTGCTATAGGCGAAAGCGGACATTACAATTATTGGGATGTCTGAATTCTGCTTTCTGATGTACTTCAAGACCTGAAGTCCATCCATCTTTGGCATTTTTATATCCAAAAGGAGAAGGTCCGGCTGGATAGTTTCGAACAGTTCCAGGGCTTCGATACCATTTCGAGCATGCACCAGTTGGTATTCTCCCTGAACGTAGCTTTCGATCAAGAGATAACTGTCTTCATGGTCTTCAGCCACCAAAATGATTGGTTTACACCGCATGAGCGGCAAAAGCGGTGTTGCCAATACTTCGTTTTCATTTTCGAATTCTGTCTTTATTTTATTTTCTCCGGTACACGGGATGGTAAACCAAAAGTCGGATCCCTTACCTGCCTGGGAAGTTACGCCAATCCGGCCTCCCAGTCGCTCAGTAAGCATTTTACTGATGGTTAGACCTAGTCCGGTTCCTTTCTTTAATTCGTTAATGCGGGCATAACGGTCAAACACATTAATACATTCTGTTTCGGATAGGCCGCTACCGGTATCTTCCACGTGAAATACAATCTCGTTTCCTTCCAGCGCATAGTATAAACTGATGCTGCCCTGGTCTGTAAATTTAAAAGCATTGCTCAAAAAATTGGAAAGGATCTGAATCACACGCCGACAGTCGGTCCTCACAAAAATACCAGGCAGTTGGTTATTAAACTGAAGACTGACTCCATCTTTAGGCTTAAGGGAAAACACATCGTATACTTCTTCACATAGGTGGTGTACGTCGGTGTCGGAGTAAACAAAGTTTAGTTTGTCAGACTCTATTTTTGCAAAGTCGAGGATGTCGTTGATCAGATCCATCAACAGGTGATTGTTGCTTTGGATGATATCTACGTATTTCTTTTTTAAATAGGGATCGTCCTCGTCGGCCAGCACTTCAGAAAAACCTACGATGGCATTGAGCGGCGTACGTATTTCGTGACTCATATTTGAGAGGAAATCGGACTTTAACATATCTGCTTTTAAGGCATTGGCCAGCTTAAGCTTGGTGGATTCCTGATCGGTGAGATCAAGATAAAAAGAGACTATAAGAGGACCTTCTCGCCCTTTACAATCGGTTAGCAAGATACGGTTGCTAAAATAGATACGCATATCGCCGGTAGAGGTTGGAAATTTTAAGTTGCCGGACACGGGTTCACCGGTGCTGATACAGAGATTATCCAACTCAATTATCTGGTTGATATAATTTCGACTTTGCTTGGATCGGTAAACTTTATGTCCGATGATTCGTTCATGATGAATCTCAAATAGTTTTTTAAAAAGCGCATTGTGATAAACTATACGGCTATCGGCTACTGATTTCACCACTACCCCTACAGGGCTAAGTTCCATAAGACGAAAGATTAATCCTCCGAAGTTAGTATCGGTTGTGTTCATTTAATTAAGATTTCAGCAGTCGAACTTTCTTTCCTCATTTCGCCGGGCGCCTTCCCATACTTGCTCTTGCAAAACCGGTTAAAGTGAGCCTGAGACGAGAATTCGTAATTATTGGCTATCTCCTGAAAAGATTTGCCGGAGAACTTTATTTCATAGTATATTTTGTTCGCTTTCTGATTCAATATCCACTGATGAACCGATTCTCCAAAATGATCTTTGAATCGACGGGTAAATGTGGAAACACTTGAGTTGGAAAGTTCGGCAAATTCGTCGACACTTTTTATATTTTGATAGTTATTAATCACAAATCTCTTAAAGTCAATATCTTTACCGATTAAAGAAATAAAAAAAGTAGCTAAATCATCCTCATGGTAGAATATTCTGAAAAGAAAAAAAAGCTCCTTTTTCTTTAAATCGAAGAAATGTGGGCATAGCATGCCTTCTTTCAGATAATATTCAATCTCTTGTAGAAAAAAATACATATGCGACGTTATTGGTAAAGAGCTAAAATCGCTGTTTGACTTATTACAATAAGGGATTAAATTATTAAACGAATAGGAGTTACACAGGCTTAATTGCTCTTTGAAGGAGCATAAGATAAAGGAAGAATCTTTCTGAGCCTGAATAACTAGTTTGCTCTTCGGAGGTATTAAAAGAATTCGATTTTCGGCAACAACATTTGATAAAAAGCTATTCGTTGATATAGAAATTTCTCCCTTTAATAAAAAGTACAAAATGAAAGTATCATTTTCACTGTTATCGCAAATAGAACCTTCCTTTAATTCAAAATGCTTAAATACCTCATTGTGTTCTGATATATAATTTAAACAGTTAACATGCTCATCATGACAGAGTAATTGCATAATTTTAAAATATTAGTTAAATCCCAGAGTATATTGTATGTCCACTAAAAAACAAATAAGTACATTAAGCCATTGGCTTTAAAACAAATACATCGACTTAATTGCAAAGATAACAAGCCCGAAATATAAATTCTTGTCATTTTTATTTAAAAACTTTACCATTTCAGGCAACATCCAATATTAATATAATATTTCTTCATTTTACATACACATTTCGGTCATATTCATATCCATATCGGTAATTTATAGTTAATATAAATTAATTATTACATAATTAGACCTGGACATAACGCATTAGACTGATTGACATAAATCAATCAATTATCTTTGTATAATAAATTACTAAACATCGTCTCTCGCTATATATAGACTAAATATAATACAGGAATAAATTATGAAAAGACTAAGAGTTACCTCATTGAACGGGGAGATGTGCTGGACATGGAGTTGATCAAAATGAAAGAATATATCAATCCCGGCCACCGGGTAAAGAAAATGCCGGTACTGTACGCCGGCGATACGGTGATGGTAAAAGAGCCCGGCGAAGTGAACTGGTCGAAGTTCTCGTTCTTTGCCTCCCTCCTAACCGCTTTTGCAGCCATTTTGAATTACGCACTTTAACGAAAACAAGAAAGGCAGCCGTTGGCTGCCTTTCTTGTTTTCTATTCTATCTTCTTGCCGTAGCCGTATTTGTTTTGTCCGTACCCGTAGCGGTAAGAGTATTTGTAACCGTACTTGTAACTGCCGTACTTTCCTTGCGGGGTGGTGGCGTTTAGTACCACGGTGATGCCGTTTAACCGGTTGTCGTTGCGGACACTGTTCACAAAGTTCACGGTGTCTTTCTGCGTATGGTTTTCGCGCATCACATACAGGGTTAAGTCGGCGATGCGGTTCAGCATAAAGGAGTCGGATACCACACCTACCGGGGCAGAGTCGATAATAATGTAATCGAACGTTGCGCGCAATTTGACAAACAGTTCGTCCAATGATTGCTTGGAGAGGAGTTCGTTGGGGTTGGGCGGTACCGGTCCGGCCTGCATGATATGGAAGTTGGGGAACATCACTTCTTCCAGCGTTTCGTGATCGGATTCCATACCGGCCAGGTAAGTGGTGAATCCCGTCTTTACCTTGGGTATGCCTAATTCGTGGGAAAGCCGCGGGTTACGGATATCTCCCCCGATAAGCAGTACTTTCTTATCCATCAGCGACAAGCTGCGCGCCAGGTTGATACTGATAAAGGTTTTTCCTTCGCCGGGGATGGTAGAGGTTACCATCACCACCTGCTTGTTTGGCTCGTTGAGCATAAAGAGCAGGTTGTTGCGCAGGGTACGGAAGAGTTCCACCGCGGCACTATCGTCGTTTTCCTTTACGACCAGCGAGGTTTCCATCATATCTTTGATTACCGGGATTCCGCCAAGTATGTCGATATTGCGTAGCGTAGCAAGGTCGTCTAAGCTTTCGATGGTGGTATGGAACATGTCGCGCACGAATATGCCGCCCACGGGCAGTACACATCCCACCAAAAAGAAGGCGAGCAGGATAACCGCACGTTTGGGTGCCACAGGAGATTCGGACGAATCGGGTTCGGATACGATTTTAGCCTTGGGTGCCACGGCTGCCTGGGTAAGGGCCGTTTCTTCGCGTTTCTGCAACAGGAACACAAACAGGTTGTTCTTTACTTCCTGCTGGCGCATGATGTCTTTGTACTGACGCTCTACCGCAGGGATGTCCTGGATACGGGCATTGGTAACGGTGTTCTGGCGGTTCAGGTCGCGCAGGGCTATTTCGGATGCGTGACGCACGTTGGCAAGGGATGCCTGGATGCTCTGGCGCATGCCGGATACCTGTTGCTTGATCTGGATAAGCGCCGGGTTGCTGTCGGACGACGACGATTCGAGGCGTTCTTTCATCAGCAGCAGCTGGTTGTATTCGTTGATTACGGAAACGAGTCCGGCATCGGATACGCCTAAGTTGGGTATCAGCTTACGCGCGTTAGCAGGGCGGCCGATAAAGTCTTCGACAAACCGGGTAAGGTTCAGCTGGGTTTCGATCTCCACCCGCTTCTGCTCGTTCTCGCCGGTCTGACCGAGGTAGAGTTGTGCTTCGGCGGAAATATCGGTGATCTGCTTTTCCTGACGGAAGTCTTCCACCTCTTTTTCGACCATGCCTAATTCGACAGAGATTTCCTTGATACGTTCGTCGATAAAGACGGCGGTATTGTGTGCCACCATGTTTTTGTCGTCGGTGGCATCTTCGTTATAGAAGTTGACAAGTTGCTGAAGGAAGTCGCGTCCTTTTTCTTTCATCTCGCTCTGGATACTCAGGGTAAGGACCGACGACTGCTTTGCCGAAGGAGTTACCTGAAGTTCGCCGGCTAATTGGCGTGCTAACGACTTGGGATTGGTGATGGTAGCCGTAAAAGCATAGGGAGTCTGCTTGTACTCGGCATCGGGCTGCGTGTTGCGACTCACATAAAAGCGGCCCATGGGCAGCTTTAGGTAAACCGGCAGCTGATCGATGCGTCCGTGGAAGGGTGCACCCTGATACTCGCCGTCTATCTCGAATCCTTTGCCCTGAGGGGTAAAGGTAAAGGTAATGGGAGCCGGTATCTTAACAGGTTCCATATCTTCCCAGCGTACATAGAGGGGCGCGTTGCCATAAAGCTCTTTGTCGTTGAACCCCAACCCATCGTCCTTGCGGTAAGTGGTATAGAGTTCGAGGGAAGTGATTGCCTTGGTAGCTAATGAAGGCGATTTGAAAAGGGCGATCTCGTTATCGATGTTGTTCTTGCCCGAAGACATGCCTAAATCCTGGAGCAGCATCATCTCTTCGGTGGCCGTGTTCTCGTCTTTCAGCAGAACGATGACATTGCTTTCGTAGATGTTGGATTGCCGTTTGAGGTACACTGCCCCCAGCACAGTAAATAAAAGGATACTGGCTAAAAACCATTTCCAGTAGGATAAATATTTTAAGATAAGAGATCGGATGTCCAATTCACTTTCATCGGCAGCTTGCTGCTGTTGATTGATATCTTCTTGCATTCTTTTGAGTCGTTAAATTTAAACTGTTATTTGGTTGAAGTTATGATAAGCGTTGCCACCGAAATAAGGGTAGACACGATGGAAATAGTAAACGATTCCGACTGACCAATAGACGAAGCGCGTGCTTTGGTTTTGTTGGGTTCGATAATAAGCACGTCGTTTTGCTGCAGGTAGTAGAGCTGGGGATTAAGAACCAGGTCGCGGTCTTGCAGGTTGATACGATACACGCTTTTAGTACCGTTGGCATACTCGCGGATAAGCATCACATTCTCGCGCTTGCCATAAATGGTAAGGTCGCCCGCCATAGCTAAGGCGTCGAACAAGGTGCACTGTTCGTTCTGAACGGTGAATGATCCCGGACGGGCCACTTCGCCTAACACGGAAACCTTGTAATTCTGGAAGCGCACGTTTACAACAGGCTCTTCCTTAAGGAACTCGGGATAGATCTTGCCTTTGATAAGGCTCTGCAGCTCCACGCGGGTAAGTCCGGCCACGCTGAGCTTGCCCAACACAGGAAATTCGATATTACCGGCATTGTCCACAATATACGTCTGCAGCCCCGCGCCATAACTTAGCGAGGTTGAGTTGATAGAGTTGGCATTAGCCGGAGCTAATGGAAGGTTAAAAGGCACGGCAGCCTCGGCCACCGTAGTGTTTACCGTTACGGTAAGAATGTCTTTAGGCATAATTTTAGCCTCGTAAATACGGGCTGTTTCCTGCAGCTGCTTATCCGAAAGCTGCTCTGCATCGACAAGATAAGGGATGTTCTTGGTAGATCCGCAAGAGACAAGGGCAGTCATCGCGGCAACGAAAAATGTAAGTTTGATGAGCTTCATATCAGTTAAAATTCTTTTTAATTCTAAACCTTTAATACAAGATGCAAATGTAACTTTAATTTTTAACTCTGATAACACTTTAATGTTAAAAGACATCCAAGCCATCCATTAAACACCCAACTCCATCCCATAATCATTTAATAAAATTTGTTACGGATTACAAAAATGTATCAAATGAATGACATTCACTATGCAATTAAAAAAAATAATACTACCTTTGCAACTTTAAAATACAAAGCGTCATCTTTGTGAATGTACCCCTATAGAAAGTTACCCCCACTGGGAGTGACGAGACCTTGGTATGTTAATATTAATCAAATAATACGAACATAATAAAGTCAAAAAAGAACAACATTAAGTTACTTAAAATCAACAAGAAGTCACGTAATCAGGTATGACCAGTGTTTATCGTGTTTACCCTAACATATATAACAATGAAAACCATCATCAAAGAGAAATTGAACAAATTAGCTCAGATCAAGTATCTGAGCCGGTGGATTGTGTTTTCCGCTGATCTGGCAACATCAGTTGCCGGATCCCTGTTTACCATCCTGTTTCTTCGTTACGCGATCAGCATCAATGTCGATCTGGCCATTTTTGTACGTATGGGAATCTTTTCCTGTGCGGCCAGCATATTATCATTCCTGCTGTTTCACCCCTACAAAGGAGTAGTTCGCCACTCCACCCTGCAGGAGCTGTGGCGCATCGGCTCGGCGGCACTTCTTAAAGCCCTCCTGCTGCTTACGGCTATTTACCTATGGGGGTCGCCCAAACCCATCAAGTTCTGGATGATGTGCTTCTTTATCGATGCCCTAACCACCAGCGGACTGCTGGTAGCCCTCCGGGTAATCCTTATCAACGTATACAATATCATTTTAAACAATACAGGCAAGCCTGCACGTAACCTGCTTGTTTACGGCACCAGTGCCCAAAGCATTACAGCCGGATCCATGATGCCCCACGCCTACATGAGCGAATACAAGGCAGGCGGATACATTATTTGCGGACCTAAAGACAAAGTCATGAGCATTGGCGGTCTGCCCGTATACTACGTGGAAGACAAACTACAACTAACCGCCCTTGTAAAGCGCAACGGATTGGAAGGAATCCTTTTTACCAACCCCAACGAAGCCAAAGACGAACAAAACCGGTTGATCCGGTATTGCGAAAAACTGAACCTCCGCACGCTAATCATTCCACCCATGGAAGACCTGCTGGACGGTAAGGTTCGCCGTACCATCCGCCCCGTGCGCATTGAGGACCTGCTGGGACGCGACGAGATAAAAATCAACATGCACGAAATAGCCGGCAGCCTTGCCGGAAAAACAGTGATGGTGTCCGGAGCAGCCGGCTCCATCGGCAGCGAAATCTGCCGCCAGCTTGCCAAATTTCCAATCAAACAGCTCGTACTGTTCGATAGCGGCGAAACACCCATGCACAACCTGCGCCTGGAGCTGGAAGAAAAATTTCCACTGCTGCAATTCACACCCGTGATAGGCGATGTACGCAGCGACTCGCGCGTAAACGCCATCTTCGAGAGATTCCAGCCCGATGTGGTATTCCACGCCGCCGCCTACAAGCACGTACCCTTGATGGAGACTAACCCCTGCGAGGCCATCCGTGTAAACGTGCGCGGTACACGCAACATGGCAGACCATGCGGTAAAATACAATGTAGAACGTTTCGTGATGGTGTCCACAGACAAAGCCGTGAACCCTACCAACGTGATGGGCTGCAGCAAACGCCTGGCCGAAATCTATATACAAAGCCTGGCCACCGCCATTAAGAACGGCACCCACCGGGGCACAACTAAATTCGTGACCACCCGGTTCGGCAATGTGTTAGGCAGCAACGGATCGGTAATACCCCGTTTCCGCGAACAAATCGAAAAGGGAGGCCCCGTAACCGTAACCCATCCGGACATCATCCGTTACTTCATGACCATACCCGAAGCCTGCCGACTGGTACTCGAAGCCGGCACCATGGGCAAGGGAGGCGAAATATTCATCTTCGAAATGGGCGAACCCGTTAAAATTGTGGATATGGCACGCCGCATGATCGAACTGGCAGGCTTCGAACCCGAGGTAGACATCAAAATCGAATTCACAGGACTTCGCCCGGGCGAAAAACTCTACGAAGAACTCCTGAGCAACGAAGAAAACACCATCCCTACCCTCCACGATAAAATCCGTGTAGCCAAAGTAAGGAAATACAACTACGACGAAATTGCACCGCTGATAGACAACCTCACGGAGACAGCCCGTCTCAGCAAGGTAAACGAAACCGTCATGCAAATGAAAGCCATCGTTCCCGAATTCATCAGTCAGAACTCCATATTCGAACAGTTCGATGCAAAACAACCTGCCAAAGCAGAAGGTAAAATCAGAAAATTAGTTATATAACTTTTCATGAAAAAAATACGGATATTTATAAGTAGCGTACAAATGGAATTTACGGAAGAGCGTAAAGTTCTATTCGACTATCTGACATCCGATGCCTTGTTAGGACGTTTTTTCGAACCATTTATATTCGAAAATCATACGGCTGCCAGCCATTCGGCTACGTCAGTATACCTTCATGAAGTTGAACAATGCGATATATACCTCGGCCTTTTCGGAAAATCCTACGGATACGAAGACAACGAGGGAGTCTCTCCGACCGAGAGAGAATTTGACAAAGCAAGTCTTCTCCATAAAACAAGACTTATCTTTTTAAGCAACCACGACATAGCCGAAAGACACCCTAAAGAACAGGCTCTGATACGTAAAGCAGAGCAAGAAGTAGTAAGAAAACAATTTATATCCGTGTCCGAATTAAAATCGGCCGTATATGCTTCGCTTATCAGATATCTCGAGGAAAAAGAATACATTCGTACCGCCCCTTTTGATGCAACGCTTCACCCTAAGGCAACGATGGAAGACCTAGACGTGGAAAAGATCCGAACATTTGTGGCTATCGCCAAAGCAAAAAGAGGATTTCCTTTGTCGGCAGAGTCATCGCCTGAAACCATTCTGACTCATCTTAATTTGTTGCAGGAACAGCGGATAAGCAATGCGGCTATTTTATTGTTTGGAAAGCAACCTCAACGATTCATCATTACCTCCGAGGTAAAATGTACCCATTTCCACGGAACAGAAATAATGAAACCCATCCCATCTTATCAGGTGTACAAAGGAGATGTATTTGAGCTTGTAAATCAGGCAGTAGATTTTGTTCTGTCTAAAATTAATTTATCCGTAGGAAACCGGAATAAAAGCGCAGAGGTATCAGTTACTTACGAAATACCGGTTGGCGCCGTTACCGAGGCCATCGTAAATGCCGTAGCACATCGTGACTACACAAGCAATGGGAGCGTACAGGTAATGCTATTTAAAGACCGGCTCGAAATTTGGAATCCGGGCAATTTACCTTACGGACTAACTGCTGCGAAATTACTTGGGCCCCACAGCTCCATACCGGCTAATCCGTTATTGGCGGAACCTATGTATCTGGCTGGATATATAGAAAGAATGGGAACCGGTACCGGCGACATAATCCGTTTATGTAAAGAAGCCGGAATCGAAAAAAAACCGGAATTTATTCAGGAAGACATTTTCCGAACCATTATCTGGCGCAAACAAGCAACAGATGTAACGACGGCTACCCTACAACCCGACAAGCTACCCTACAACCCGACAGGCTACCCTACAACCCGACAGGTAAACGAAAAATCAGAAAATGATGCAATCGAATACATAAAAAAAGTTGTTCAAATAATGTCTGGCGAGCTAAGAAGATCTGAAATACAGAAAGCATTAGGGTTGAAAGACAGAGAAAATTTCGCAAAAAATTATCTCGATCCTTCGTTGCAATTCGGGTATATCGGGCAAACTTATCCCGACACGCCATCACATCCCAGCCAGCGATACAAATTAACGGAAAAGGGAATGGCCTTAAAAAGTGAAACTTCAAAACAATAAATCAGAAAATTAGTTATATAACCAATGAAAGGAATCGTTTTAGCTGGAGGTTCGGGCACACGCCTCTACCCCATCACCAAAGGAGTAAGCAAACAACTCTTACCGGTTTACGACAAACCCATGATATTTTACCCAATTTCTGTACTGATGCTGGCTGGTATCAGGGAGATACTTGTTATCTCTACCCCCCAGGACCTGCCCGGATTCCGCAGACTATTGGGTGATGGCAGCGACTACGGTGTACAATTCCAGTACGCCGAGCAACCCAGTCCCGATGGACTGGCGCAAGCCTTTATCATTGGCGAAAAGTTTATAGGCAACGACAGCGCCTGTCTGGTATTGGGCGACAATATATTTTACGGACAAAGCTTCAGCAAAATGTTGAGCGAAGCCGTACAAAATGCAGAAAAAGCAAACAAAGCAACCGTATTCGGGTACTATGTAAACGATCCCGAACGCTACGGCGTTGCCGAATTCGATAAAGCAGGCTATGTATTGAGCCTCGAAGAAAAACCCGTACAACCAAAGTCAAACTACGCCGTGGTTGGACTCTACTTCTATCCTAACAAAGTGGTGGAAGTAGCCAAAAACATCAAACCCAGCCCACGTGGCGAACTGGAAATAACCACCGTAAACCAGGAATTCCTAATAGACGGCGAGCTGAAAGTACAACTTCTGGGTCGAGGCTTCGCCTGGCTAGACACCGGTACCCACGATTCACTAAGCGAAGCCAGCACCTTTGTGGAAGTAATCGAAAAAAGGCAAGGCCTCAAAATAGCTTGTCTGGAAGAAATAGCCTACCGCAACGGATGGATAACCTCCGAGACAGTAAAGCAATTAGCCCAACCCATGATCAAGAATCAGTACGGGCAGTATCTGTTAAATTTGATAATAAAATGAATATACTAAAAACAGACATAGAAGGCGTGGTAATAATCGAACCCAAAGTATTTGGCGACGAACGCGGTTACTTCTTCGAATCCTTTTCACAAAAACAATTCGAAGAAGAAGTCTGCCGTACCACCTTCATACAAGACAACGAATCCAAATCAAGCTACGGTGTATTAAGAGGCCTTCACTTCCAAAAAGGCGAACACGCTCAGGCAAAATTAGTTAGAGTAGTAAAAGGAAAAGTACTAGACGTAGCCGTAGACATCCGTAAAGGCTCACCCTCCTTCGGCAAACACGTATCTGTAGAACTAACAGAAGAAAACAAACGACAGCTATTCATACCCCGCGGATTCGCTCACGGCTTTGTAGTCCTAAGCGAAGAAGCCATCTTCCAATACAAATGCGATAACTTCTATGCCCCCGAACACGAAAGCGGCATCGCCTGGAATGATCCAAAATTAGGAATTGATTGGAAGATTGATCCTAAAAATGCATTATTATCCTTAAAAGATACACAAAATACAACCTTAGTTGAAGCTCATTATTTATTTAAATACCATAAAAAATCTTATGAATAACATACTAGTTACAGGATCTAATGGTCAGCTTGGTAATGAAATGCGGAAATTAGGTATTAATTCAATCAACAGATATTTATTTACGGACATTAACGAACTTGACATTACTAATTTGCATGCAATTAGATCTTTTGTAAAAGAGAATAATGTAAGTGTAATAGTAAATTGTGCAGCATATACAGCTGTTGATAAAGCTGAAGATAATAAAGAAACGGCAAATCTTATAAATCATTTAGCGGTCTCTCATCTAGCGACAATCTGTAAAGAATTTGATGCAACTTTAATTCACATATCTACTGACTATGTCTTTCAAGGAGACAAATCAACACCATATAATGAAAAAGAAGTTACCAACCCTATAGGAATTTATGGTAAGACAAAACTAGAAGGAGAAAAAGCAATTTCTGCAGCTGGATGCAAGTCATTAATATTTCGTACTTCTTGGTTATATTCGGAATTTGGAAACAATTTTTTTAAAACGATGTTAAAACTAACCTCAGAAAAAGATAGATTGTCTGTGGTGTTTGATCAAATTGGAACTCCCACTTATGCAGGTGATTTAGCTAATCTCATCTTCATGATTATTGAAGAAAATAAGTATAGTAGTAACGAAGGAATATACCATTATTCAAATGAGGGGGTATGTTCTTGGTACGATTTTGCTTGGGAAATCGGATATCTTGCTGATAATACAAAATGCATAATTGAACCATGCTACTCGTCACAATTTCCATCTAAAGTTAAACGACCTAATTTTTCAGTATTAGACAAAAGTAAAGTAAAATCAACTTTTAATGTAAATATTCCTTATTGGAAGCAATCATTAAGTATTTGTTTAAATAATATATCCAATAACAAAAATGAATAAAAATATACTTATTACCGGTGGTGCCGGCTTTATCGGATCACACGTTGTTCGCCTGTTTGTAAACAAATACCCGGACTACAACATCATCAATCTCGATAAACTGACATACGCCGGAAATCTGGCTAATCTGACAGATAACGAAGACAAACCCAACTATACCTTTGTAAAGGCGGACATCTGCGATTTCGATCGCATGCTCGAACTATTCAAAGAATACAATATAAACGGAGTCATCCACCTTGCCGCCGAAAGTCATGTAGACCGAAGCATCAAAGACCCCTTTACGTTTGCTCAAACCAATGTAATGGGAACACTTAGCTTGCTTCAGGCAGCCAAGGCAAGTTGGGAAGGCAAGTACGACGACAAACTATTTTACCACATCTCCACCGACGAAGTATACGGAGCCTTGGGCGAAATCGGTTTCTTTTTAGAAACTACCCCCTACAACCCCCACTCGCCATACTCTGCCAGTAAAGCGAGCAGCGACCACTTCGTGCGGGCATTCCACGACACCTTCGGATTACCAACTGTAATAAGCAACTGCAGTAACAACTACGGACCATATCAGTTCCCCGAAAAGTTGATTCCCCTGTTTATAAACAACATCCGGAACAACAAACCCCTACCCGTATACGGAAAAGGCGAAAATGTTCGCGACTGGCTTTATGTAGTAGACCATGCCCGCGCCATTGATGTAATTTATCACGAGGGGAAAATAGCAGAAACCTACAACATAGGCGGCTTCAACGAGTGGAAAAACATCGACCTGATCAAAGTAATGATAAAAACAGTAGACCGTCTGTTAGGACGTGAAGAAGGATCATCCGAAAAACTCATCACCTACGTAACCGACCGTGCCGGGCACGACCTCCGCTACGCCATCGATTCCACCAAACTAAAAAACGAACTAGGATGGGAACCCAGCCTGCAATTCGAAGAAGGCATCGAAAAGACCGTACGCTGGTATCTGGATAACCAGGCCTGGATGGATAACATTACGTCTGGGGAGTACGAAAGTTATTATACAAAAATGTACAATAACCGCTAAAAAACAGAATGGAGTCCTTAAAGAAAAAAACTGTTAAAGGTGCAAGCTGGAGTCTTATTGACAATATTGCCAGTTCTGGAGTTTCCTTTTTAGTTGGAATTATTCTAGCTAGAATATTAACTCCCACTGAATTTGGAATATTGGGAATGATTACTATTTTCATTGCTGTATCTAATTCGATTATTGACAGTGGATTTTCCAATGCCCTTATAAGGAAAACAGATGCAAAACCTATAGATTACAACACTGTTTTCTATTTTAATCTTGTAATTGGTATTATTTTCTTTTTAATTCTTTATATATCTTCACCAGCTATAAGTCGTTTCTTTAATGAACCCCTATTAATTCCTGTAACAAGAGTAATGGGTAGTATACTTATAATCAATGCTTTGGGAATTATACAACGGACGCTTTTAGTAAAAAAAGTAGATTTCAAAACGCAAACAAAAGTATCCATAATAGCCTCCGTAACTAGTGGAATAATTGGTATAGCAATGGCTCTAACTGATTTTGGAGTATGGAGTTTAGTAGGACAACAAGTTTCAAGACAATTATTAAACACAATATTTCTTTGGCTATATAGCAAATGGCGTCCGGCTATAGAATTTTCGATCAATAGTTTTAAGGAACTATTCGGATTTGGTTCAAAACTTTTAGTATCAGGTTTAATAGATAGCATATATAAAAACATTTATTACATTGTTATCGGTCGGTTCTATAGTGCTGTTCAATTAGGTCAATACACAAGAGCAGAACTGTTCAATACAATATTCTCTAGTAATTTGACATCCGTGGTTCAACGTGTAAGTTATCCTGTATTGAGTAGCATCCAAAATGAACCAGAGCGCTTAAAAAGCGCCTATCGTAATGTAATCAAAACAACCATGCTTTTCACATTCGCATGCATGTTTGGATTGGCAGCTATGGCAAAACCGTTTATATTAATTCTTATTGGGGAAAAATGGATGATGGCGATCGGATTCTTACAGATCATCTGCTTCGCAGGTGTGCTATACCCTCTTCACTCCATAAATCTAAATATACTCCAGGTTAAAGGACGCTCTGATTTATTCCTAAAACTGGAAATAATAAAAAAAACGATTGCAGTTTTACCTATTGTTTTTGGAATATTTTACGGTATTGAATTTATGCTTTGGGGAAGTGTATTTACATCGATTATTGCATACTTCCTTAACAGCTATTATTCAGCCAAACTCATAGATTATCCAACAGTAGAACAAATAAAAGATATAGCACCCACTTTTTTAGTTTCTGGAATAATAGCTTTAATTATGTGGAGTATAACTCTATTCGACTTATCCAATTATTTAACACTGATAATTCAATGCTTTATTGGCATATGTTTGGTATGCATTGTCTATGAAAAAATAAAACTAGAAGAATATATTGAAATTAAAAAAATTATACTATCCTTCGTAACAAAAAAATAAAATGGATTATAAATTTACAACCATTAATGCTCCGCTAAGCAGTCAGCTCGATAGAATAATAACCGATAGAAAATTGATAACTGTAACCTCGCCATTGATACCCCCTCTGGAAGAATTTACACCTTACCTGGAAGATATATGGAAACGAAAATGGTTAACAAATAATGGTTATTACCATCAAGAATTAGAAAAAGCATTATGCGATTATTTAAAAGTGCCATTTATCAGTCTTTTTACAAATGGAACCTTACCACTAATAGTTGCTTTGCAAGCTTTACGAATTACAGGAGAAGTAATTACCACCCCATATAGCTTTGTTGCTACAACACATGCTTTATGGTGGAACGGTATTAAACCAGTATTTGTAGATATCGATCCTATAACCTGTAACTTGAATCCAGATAAAATAGAAGCAGCTATAACTCCTCGCACAACTGCGATTATGCCTGTTCACGTCTATGGAAATCCATGTGACACAAAACGGATACAAGAAATTGCGGATAAATATGGACTAAAAGTGATTTATGATGCAGCTCACGCATTTGGAGTTGAAATAGATGGGAAATCCATATTAAATGAAGGAGATATGTCTACCCTCAGCTTTCATGCAACTAAGACATACAACACAATAGAAGGAGGTGCATTAGTATGTCGTGATGAAAAGACAAAGCAACGTATTGACTATTTGAAAAATTTTGGTTTCGCTGGAGAAACAACTGTGGTAGCACCTGGAATAAATGGCAAAATGGATGAAGTAAGATCTGCATACGGTTTATTAGGATTAAAACATGTTGATAATGCAATTACTGCCCGTAAAACAGTTGCTCAAAAATATAGAGAAGCTCTTAAAGATATAGCTGGTATTTATTTTCTAGAAGACATAACAGGTGTTAAACACAATTATTCATATTTCCCAATTTTCGTTATTGAGAAAGAATATGGAATCTCTCGCGACAAGTTATATAACACCATGAAAGAAAACAATATATTGGGTAGAAGATACTTTTATCCTTTAATAAGTACTTTTTCGACATACAAAGGATTGGATTCTTCTAGACCAGATAATTTGCCATTTGCAACAAAAATTGCAGACAATGTCATTTGTTTACCAATGCATCACGAATTAAGCAATTGTGATGTAGAACGAGTCATTAATACAATCAGAAGATAGGTATGAAATTAGGAATAATGCAGCCATATTTTCTGCCATATATTGGATATTTCCAATTAATTAAAGCCGTTGATAAATATGTTATTTATGATGATGTAAACTACATCAAAGGAGGTTGGATCAACAGAAACAACTTATTAATTAGTGGAGAAAAAAAACTATTTACAATTACACTAAAAGGAGCAAGTCCGAACAAATTTATAAACGAAATAGAAATTGGAGATGACTTCCGGAAATTTTTAAAAACGGTACAAACCAACTACATAAAAGCACCATATTATAACAATATAATAGATCTAGTTGAAAAAATTATTTTATTTGAAGATAAATGTTTATCTGAATTTATTGCGAATAGTATAAAAGAAATTCTTATCTACTTACATATCGACACTCCAATATTTATTTCTTCTCAATTGTCGAAAGATTGTTCACTTAAAGGGAAAGATAAAGTAATTAATATTTGCAAATATTTAGGATCAGATACATATATCAATGCAATTGGAGGACAGGAATTATACGATAAAAACGAGTTTGCCTCTCACGGAATAGACTTGAAATTTTTAAAAACGGAAATAGTTCCTTACAAACAACTAAAAAATGAGTTTACTCCTTACTTGTCTATACTTGATGTTCTAATGTTTAACTCAATTGAAGAAATTAACGATATGTTAGATAAATTTGATCTTTTATAAAATGGAAGCTATAGGTGGATATTTTGAGTTAGAGCTTAAACAGAGTTCACATTACCACTCAGAAGCAATTAAACTGAATACAGCTCGAAATTGTTTTGAGTATATTTTGCGTGCAAAGCAGTATAAAAAAGTATATATGCCATTCTATACCTGTGAAGTTATGCTAGAACCTATTAGGAAGTTAAATATTAAATATGAGTTTTATTCTATTAACGAACAGTTAGATCCAGTTTTTAAAAAAGAATTACAAGCTGATGAAGCTTTTTTATATACTAATTATTTTGGGCTGAAGCAAAAATCAGTAGAAATATTAGCTAAAAAAATTGGCAATAATTTAATTATAGATAATGCACAAGCCTTTTTTGCAAAACCAATAGACGGAATCGATACCTTCTATTCTGCACGTAAATTTTTTGGAGTTGCGGATGGAGCATATCTTTATACTAATACTGTTTTGCCAGACTGTTTTGAACAAGATATATCCTTCAATAGAATGTCTCACTTACTTAAAAGAGTAGACATAGGAGCTGAATTAGCATATGATGATTTTAAGAAAAACGACAATACCTTGGTTAGTCAACCAATAAAATTAATGTCAAAGTTGACTGATAAAATATTATCAGGCATAGACTATGAATATATTAAGCAAATTAGATTGAAAAATTTCATATATTTACATTCAGTATTAAAAAGTAAAAATTTATTACACATTAAGAATATATCGAATTCGGTTCCAATGGTTTATCCATATTATACAGAAAAGGAAAATATACGCCAAAAATTACTAGAAAACAAAATATATACTGCAACATATTGGCCAAATACTTCTGAGTGGTGTAGTGAAAACCAAATTGAAAAGAAATTGGCAAAAATGATTATACCTCTTCCAATAGATCAACGTTTTGAGAAAAAAACAATGGAATTTATTGTTTCAAATATTAAACATTTATAATTATGGAATACGATATTAAATTTAGAGCATTAAAAAAAGGTGACGAAATATTTATTAACGCACTTAGAGAAAATGAAGAAATTGAAGCAAAAATAAGTGGAGTTAAAAGATATGTATCCATTGATCGTGAAGAAAAGTGGGTTAATGATATTATCATGAATGACAATCAATCTACTCTATATTTTGCTGTAACAGAGATGAATTCAGATACTATAATCGGATATACATCTATTTCAGATATCGATTTTAGAAATGGTACATGTTTTTGGAGTGGAATTAAGCTTTCTCCATCAATGTCTGGAAAAGGATATGGATTTCAAATTGCAGTAAAAATTTTAATATATGTTTTCGAGGAATTGAGAATGGTTCGTTGTATTGGGATGTGCCAAGAAGATCATATTGTAGCTATGAAATTGATGCTAAAAGCCGGATATAAAAAAGAAGGATTAATGAGAAAATTTTTATACAGAAACGGTCGACATATAAACGAATGGCTACTAGGTATTACAGACGACGATTATAAAGAATTAAAACAAAAATATCGCCTTTAATATGAAACAATTAGTTAGAAATGTAAAAATATTAGGGACAGGATCTTATGTCCCGGAAACTATATATACAAATGAATATCTTGAATCTATTATTCCTACAAATTCAAAATGGATATATGACAATGTAGGAATTAAAGAACGTCGTATTGCTTCACCAGATCAGGCCACAAGTGATTTAGCTGCAATTGCCGGAAAGCGCGCCATAGAAGATGCTGGACTAATTAAAGAAGATATCGAACTTATTATAGTAGCAACCTCTAGTGCTGACAGGAAAGCGCCTTCGACAGCAGCAATTGTTCAACATAAAATTGGAGCTTCGAATGCTGCAGCATTTGATATAACAGCCGTATGCAGTGGCTTTTTATTTGCTATGTCTGTTGCCAGCCAATATATCGCAAGTGGTGTATACAATAATGTGCTAGTAATTGGAGCCGATACATTTTCAAAAATAACTGATTGGACAAAGAGGGATGCGATTTTCTTTGGAGATGGTGCTGGAGCCGCCGTCGTGAGCTCGGGTAACATTACAGAAGGTTTTTTAGCATACAGATTATATACAGACACAAAGCAAGACATGTATGGTTTCACAATACCTGGTGGAGGATCTGAAATTCCTTTGACACCTGATAATCCCCAGGATAGATACTTTCAAATGAATGGTAAAGCTGTTTTTGCTTCTGCGACCCAAGCTCTTCCTAAAGCAATTAATCAAGTTTTGGAAGATACTGGACTTACCATTGATGATATAGATATGATGATTCCTCACCAACCAAGTATCCGAATTCTACAAAAGACAGCTGAAATCATAGGTTTGCCATTTGAAAAAGTTATGACTAATATGGATAGGTATGCAAATACTTCAGGAGCAACTATACCTATTCTTTTAGATGAAGTCAATAAACTAGGAAAACTTAAAAGAGGAGATATTGTATTATTTGCAGCAGTAGGTAGCGGATGGACCTATGGCGCTTCAATTATTAAATGGGCATAAAGTATGATTATTATTACTGGAGCATCTAAAGGAATAGGTCGTTACTTGTTTAAGCAGTTCAAGAATGATGGTTTCGAAGTACACGGAACTTACAACTCAACAAATATTGATTTGGAAAATGATTTAAATGATTATTCTAAAGTTGATGTATCTGATTATTCATCGGTGGTAAAATGGGTAGAATCTATCAAAGATAAATTATCCAATATTACATTATTGAACTGTGCTGGTATTTCATATAATTCATTTGCTCATAAAGCGGACATAGAGAAATGGGAGAAGGTTATTGATGTTAATCTAAAAGGAAGTTTTTTTGTTATTAGAGCATTACTCCCTTATATGCGTGAGAATAATTACGGAAGAATTATAAATTTTTCATCGGTTGTTGCTAAAGTGCCAACTCAAGGTGTAAGTGCTTATGCTGCATCTAAAGCTGGTCTGATTGGCTTAACCAAGTCTCTGGCTATAGAAAATGCATCTAAAGGAATAACCGCAAATGCAATCAACTTGGGATATGTTAATTTAGGAATGGGTGTTAACGATGTCCCTGTAGCATATCAAGAAAAAATGAAAGTTCAAATACCAGCTGGAAGATTCTGCAATCCTGAAGAAATTCACAACACTGTAAAGTTTTTAATAAACACAGAGTATGCGAATGGTACCTCTATTGATATAAACGGAGGTTTAATATAAATATTTCGATTAATTAAAAATAAAGAATTAGTGAAAAGCAACAGTTTTGTTTAATATAGCAATTTAAATAATTCGTACGATTCTTTATTATCAAAAAACATACAATGACTGATCCCATGGTAAGCATTTGTTGTATAACATACAATCAAGAACCTTATATAAGACAATGTATTGAAGGTTTTTTAATGCAAAAAACAACATTTCCTTTTGAAATACTAATTCACGATGATGCATCAACAGATAATACAGCGCATATTATCCGTGAATATGAACATAAATATCCAGATATTATCAAGCCTATTTACCAAACAGAAAATCAATATTCAAAAAGAATAGATATTATACAAACATTTCAATTTCCTAGATCTAAAGGAAAATATATAGCATTTTGTGAAGGAGATGATTATTGGACTAATCCATATAAACTTCAGAAACAAGTTATCTTCTTAGAGTCTCATCAGGAATATGGAATGTGCTATACCGATTTCAATGTTTTATTCCAAGATTCAGGTGAAATTAGGTATGCTTTGATGAAAAATAAACCAAACATTTATCCATCACATTATGAATTAGAAGAATTTGTATATAAACGTGGATATGTTGCACCCCCAACATGGGTTTTTAAAAGAGACTTATTAGAGCAACTTGATTTTAACTTGATATCAGTAGATGGATCCTTTGTATTCTTCACTCATTTTCTAGCGATTAGCAGAGTTAAAGCACTCCCTGATGTGACAGCGACATATAGGACCTTGCGAGAGAGTGCTTCTCACTCATCTGACTATAATAAGATATATAATCGTGAAAAAGAGATTCTTGCAACGCAATATAAGTTAATTGATCATTATCATTTAAATAAAGATTTAAAACAAAAATGTCTATTTAATTACTATAAAAATAATTTGGCACAATTTGTTGGGCATAATAAATCAAACGATATTTCTGATGCAAAACAGGTTATTATAGACCAGTCTCTTAAGGATAAAATTCTTTTTTTGTTAGCAAAATCGTCAATTGGAAGACGATTTGTCTTAAAAGCGAAACGAATAAGAAATTTAAATTAAATGGCTATTTTTACTATTTTAAGCATCCAATTTCCACGTCTTGTCGGTATTCAGTCGCTAGCATTTCTTTACTTGGACACTAAAAATAAGATTATGTACAGCAGTGAAGATTTAGAAAACTATGGTTCCTCTACAAATTGGAGGGCCAACCTAAAAACCTATCCATATAATCGTTCTGTCTTCAGCAGGGTGTTTCTTATCAGGCATTTTACAAATGGTTCTCAAATCGAAAGAAAACAATAGGACCAGTCGAGAAGTTGGCATTGTGATCTTTTTTTATGATGCAGGTAGCCGTAAAGTGTTGACTGATTTCATTGAAGATGCTGATATTGCACCCTTACAATATGATGGTTATAATGTTTATAAATATTTAGATGGCCGTCTGCTTGACGACCCTTTACCCAAAGGTGACCTACTAACTAAGGCTCTCCATTATCTGAAGAACGCATGGACTCCCGTTATGGCTTATCGCAACGACGGTCGGTATTGCATCGATAATTCTATAGCGGAACGTTCGATTCGTACCCTGACGATCGAGCGAAAATTAAATGGCTTTTCGCAGTCATCATGGTGCTAAGACCTCAACAGTTTATCACACCTTTATGGAGACTTGTAAAATGGGCGCACTGTCATTTTACAAATTCTTGAAGAATTATTTAACGGCTTTTATGGAAGGTCGTACAGATTTTGATAATCAGACCCCTGCCATACTGAGAAAAATCAATTAAAAAAAACTAAAATTTAATGGCCTTTATTTGTCTCGAGCGTGAAAACGCCCGGAAAATAAAGACTTTTAAATAACTATCGTAAATTAGCCGCTTACAATAATATGGCTTATTTGCAAGTTAAATCAGAGCGACAGACAAATATTGAACGCTTACTTATAAAAAAAAATATGATTGCGATTCTTCTTGCTACATATAATGGAGATAAATATTTATCTGAACAATTAGATTCAATTATTGCTCAAACATATAAGAATTGGATCTTATATATACATGACGATGGATCTAATGATAAGACAATTGAGATTATTAAAAAATACACAAATAGATATAATAATATAATATATTTAGAAGACGATTTAAAACATATAGGACCTGCAAAAAGTTTTTTCTGGCTGTTAGAAAAAGTAAATTCTGATTATTACTTTTTTGCTGATCAAGATGATGTATGGCTTACAGAAAAAATAGAAATTTCTTTGAAAACAATAAAAAGGAATGAAGATAAATTTGGCAAAATTCCTTTATTAGCTTTTTCTGATTTAACAGTAGTTGATGAACAACTTTGTAATATATCATCTTCTTTATGGGAATATACAAAAATAAGTAATGTTCTTGAAACTAAATTTCTAAAATGCTTAGCTCTTGTCACTGGTTGTACAATTGTTATAAATGCTGCTGGGAAAAAAATTGCGTTAAAATATAAAGACAAAGCAATAATGCACGATTCGTTATTAGCCCTTAGCATTTCGCTTCATGGTAAAGTTATCCCTATACATCAATCATTAATTAAATACAGACAACATTCTTCAAATAGCATTGGAATTAAAAAATATAATCGATCATTAGTTTCAAAATTTTCCAAACTTAAAATCATTTATCAAACTTATAAAGAATATTATCAATTTTCGAATTCAATTGCCTCGATTAATCCAATAAAATTTTTTTTTCTAAGGATTGAAGCTTTTATTAAAGCAAGGCATTAAAGGTCTTTTGCATTTAAAAAATATCATAGTAAAAAAACAAATTAAATGCGTTTAAGTTTTAACAAAAATGAACAGTATTAAAATATTATCTAATGATAATATAAAACAAATTGCATTCAACAGCCTAGTTTTTCTGATGCTTGTTTTTAGTGGAATGTTTTATATTATAAAAATTACCTTAGTTTTTATATTAATTTTTACATTTAAAAAGTTTAGTTTATCTACAAATCAAAAAATAATTTTACTACTTTTTATGGGGTTTGGATTAGTTGGAACGCTTACCGGACTAATTTATTGCAATGATAAACCTTTTTTCTTTTCGTCTTTATATTTAATATGGCCATTTCTTTTTATTTTTATTATTCAACATTTAAAAAATGAATTTGAGTTTAAACAATTCTTTAAAACTATTTATTATTCACATTTATTTATTGTAATATACGATTTACTATATGCATTTAGTACTATATTAGGATTTTCATTTCCACTAATATACAATATAGATTACCCATTTTCGTATTATGAAGAAGTATTAATGTTTAGAATGAATTTTTCGAATTTAAATACAATAATGTGGACTATGCCAACTCTATTTTTGCTATTAATATCAAAATATAATTATGGAATTAAAATAAAATATCAAATTATAACAATGATACTCACTACACTTCTTGTTTTCATAAGTGGCAGAAGAGCATTGATACTAGTATTTTTTATTTTACCTATTATTTCTATATTTTCATATTCAATATTTTCATCTGAATTTAGAATTAAAGTAAAAAAGATATTACCAACAACGGTCATTTGTGTAGTCTGTCTCATAGGTCTAATATATTATATTAATGAAAACCTAATACTCGGATTCTGGGAGACATTTATAAAAGCATTTGATTCAGAAAAAGAACCTACAAAGTTTCAACAGCATTTATCCCTTATGAACAGTTTCAGAGAATCTCCAATTCTGGGAAAAGGGTTTGGTGCTAAATTTCTTGATCCAGTTAGATCCTACTATGATTATGTTTTTGAATTGTCTTACCAATTGAAATTAGCAAATACTGGTTTAATTGGATTTACATTACTTTTTTCTTCATACATAATTTTAATTATTACTTCGGTATTGAAAGCACTAAAAACAAACGATATTATCATGTTTGTATTAACAAATGCTTTTTTTATCATTCTAATTTGTGATGCAACAAATCCAGTATTAACATCTTTCGATAGTTTTTGGCCATTTTATTGCTTACTAGCTAGAAATAATTAATATAACTATCAATAATTAACATTTAAATGGATTTACAAATAAATAATATCTCAATAATTATAGTTTTATATAAGCCTATAGATTTTAACTTAGACAAGACAATCAACGCGACTCTGCTTTCAAATAAACATAAGTTAGTTATAGTTGATAACACACCAAATCAAAATTTGAAAATAGAGAATTCTGAGCAAATAATTTATATACCATTGTTAGAAAACAAAGGTATCGCAGAAGCACAAAACATAGGTATTAATCTATCTATCAACATTGGAGCTGATTATATAGTTTTTTTTGATCAAGATAGTTTAATACCGCCTAATTACATTACTAATATATTAGACTGTTTTTTAATCATAAAAAAAAAGTATCCAAATTTAGCAACGATTGGGCCCAGAATAATTGACAAAAACAACAAATTAGAAAATAGATCTAGATTAAGAAAATCATCTGCCATAAAAGATTTCTTAATCTGTGGCCAAATCATAAGTTCTGGATCAATAATACCTACTGAAATAATTAATAAAGTTGGTTTAATGAAATCTGACTTATTTATTGACTATGTTGATTTAGAATGGTGTTGGCGAGCAAAATCACTTGGATATATCTGTGGTCAAACTACATTTATCTACATGGATCATAAAATTGGTAGTCATGAATTAAAAATTGGAAAATATACGATTGGTGTATCCGCGATTCCAAGGTACTATTATATATATAGAAACTACATAAAACTTATGTTTATAAATTACGTACCAATCAGATGGAAAATATCTCATGGAGTTAGGCTATTTTTTAGAATTTTCTATTTCCCTATTATTTTAGATAATGGGCGTGAGGTTCTTAAAAATATGATAAGAGGTATTAGAGATGGTATTTTTAATAAAAAATAGGATGATATCAGTTTGTATTGCAACTTTCAATGGTGAAAAATATATTGAAAAGCAAATTAAAAGTATACTTTCTCAATTAAAAGAGGATGATGAAATTATTATTTCAGATGATTACTCTACAGACAATACTTTGGAAATAATAAAGAATTTTTCTGATAAAAGAATAAAAATATTTCTGAATCCAAACACAAAAGGATATACAAGCAATTTTGAAAATTCATTAGCTCACGCAAAAGGAGAAATAATTTTTTTATCTGATCAAGATGATATTTGGGAAAATAATAAAGTAGAAAAGAATATTGATTATTTATATAAATATGATCTGGTTATATCTGATGCCAAAATTATTGATGATCAGGGGGAAATAATAAATGATTCATATTATAAAGTTAGAAAGGCTACAAAATCAATTGGGTTAAATATTATTCGCTTCTCTGGTTTAGGTTGCTGTATGTGTTTTAATAAAAAAATATTAAAGAAAGCATTACCATTTCCTACAAATCATCATTTGGCAACTCACGACAATTGGTTATTTTTAATCGGAGCTTTATACTACAAAGCAGAATTTATCCCTGACAAACTTGTATTATATAGAAGGCATAATTCAAATGCATCAAATGGAGGATTCAAGCAAAAAACAAACTTGGTATTTATGATTAAATATAGAATATACTTGTTTAATAATCTATTAAAACGAATTTTGTAAATGAAAAGACTTTCAAATCTAAAATATAATAAATCTGTAAGAGATTTTTATAATTTAACTAAGGAAATATATATAAAATTTAAATACTATGATACGACTTATCATAAAGGAGACTTTTGTGTCATTTTTAATATTGATGGTCGTTTAAAACATGGAGGGTTGGCAGATCGTATTTCTGGTATTTTGTGCTGTTATGCAATGTGTAAAATAAAAGAAATTCCATTTTACATAAACTTCTATAGTCCATTTTTATTGAGTGATTTTTTAGATACAAACCTTTATAATTGGAAAATCGATAAAGATAAAATTTCTTATAATATTATCCATACAAAAGTTCGCATTGAACTTGGAAATTATTATTGGTATAAAAATTTTAAGATTAGTAAACAAACTCACTTTTACTCAAACTTTAAAATCCTTCATTTAATTAATAAACATTATTCTTGTTCATATAGCTACAGTCAACTTTACAATGAACTATTTACTCCAACACAACGCATATTGGAAATTACAAATAATTTAAAAAACAAAATTGATAATGAGTACTTATCTGTATGCATTAGATTTCAATCATTATTAGGAGACTTTAAAGAAAAAAATTTCCCAATATTAAACAACGAAGAGAAAAATATATTAATAATAAAATGCATAAATAAAATATTAGAATTAAGAGAGCGCTACGAGAATTTAGAAATATTAGTTACTTCTGATTCATACACTTTCTTAAATGAAATTTCAAAATATAAACACATACATATTATTTCTGGTAAAGTTGTACATATGGATTATGTTGCCGATGCAACTGACAAAACTTACGAAAAATCATTTGTTGATTTTTACATGTTGGGAGGAGGTATTAAGATTATCAATATTTGTGGAGATAAATTACGTCAGTCTGGATTTCCAGAATTAGCCTCTTTATGTTTTGGTAAAGAATTAGAAATTTGTAATATATAATGCAATATATGATTAAGTCATTTTTGACAATATACATAGTACAGCCACATAATACAATTCACTTGCGACACATTAATCCGTAATTTATTATAAAAAAAACTAATTTAAAGTTTATCTTTATAAAAAGTATATGAAAATATCCATAATAACTGTATCCTATAATAGTTCAAGAACAATAAGGGATACAATAGAATCTCTTTTGATTCAAACATATAAAAATATTGAATATATAATTGTTGATGGCTTATCAACAGATAATACAGTCAATATTATTAAGGAATACGAATCACAATTTAATGAAATGCTACGCTGGGTTAGTGAAAAAGATAATGGATTATATGATGCTATGAATAAAGGTTTTAGAATGGCTACAGGTGATGTTATCGGAATTATAAACTCAGATGATTTGTTCTCAGATTCACAAGCTATTGAAAAAGTAGTCAACTGTTTTAAGACAAACGATCCGGTTGATTGTGTATTTGCGGATCTTTATTATGTGGCTCAAAACGATATTTCTAAAATTGTTCGTTACTGGCAAACTGGAAAGAAAAGTTCTTTTGCTAAAGGTTGGCATCCCGCTCATCCTACTTTATATGTTAAGAAAAAAGTTTATGATAGGTACGGCTTATTTGACCTTAATTATAAACTAGCTGCTGATTTTGAATTGATGCTTCGACTTGTTGAGAAAGATAAAATTTCAATGGTCTATTTGCCTGAACCTCTAGTTAAAATGAGATTGGGTGGTGTAACAAGTAAAAATCTGACAAATATTAGGAAAGGAAATATTGAATGTATTCATGCATTTAAAAAGAATGGCATTAAAGTAAGTTGGCTGTATCCTTTTTATCGTTTACTTCCTAAATTGAAACAATACTTCACACGCTATGCAAAATAATAGTCTTTTACTAACTGGTGCCTCCGGATTTCTAGGAATTAATGCTATGCCATTGGTTTCAACCAGATATAAAGTTAGAACCATGGGGCTAATCAAGGATGATAATTACCATGTGAATCTGTCAAAGAAGATTCCGGAATTAAAAGAAAGAAATACTGTTGTTTTACATGCTGCGGGAAAGGCGCATTCTGTCCCAAGGACAGAGGCAGAAGAAAAGGCGTTTTTTGATGTAAACCTGCAGGGGACAAAGAACCTATGTGCTGCACTCGAAAAGGTTGGAGTTCCTGATTCATTTATTTTCATAAGTACTGTAGCTGTATATGGGCTTGAATACGGAGAGTTAATTACAGAAAACCATCCATTAAATGGGAATACACCATACGCTCTTAGCAAGATTCAGGCAGAGGAGTTTCTTACAGACTGGAGCTATAAGCATGGGGTAAAGTTGAGTATAATACGTCCTTCCCTCATTGCAGGACCAAATCCTCCGGGAAACCTGGGGGCCATGATTAATGGAATTAAAACAGGTAAATACTTAAGTATATCCGGGGGTAAAGCCAGAAAGAGTGTGTTGATGGTTCAGGATATTGCTAATTTAGTTCCTTTACTAGCCGAAAAGGGAGGGACTTACAATGTGTGTGATTCCGAACAACCTTCATTCCGTGATTTAGAAAAACTGATTGCATTGCAGCTTGGAAAATCGCAACCGCTGTCAATTCCCTACAGCTTCGCCAAACTATTGGCCCGCATAGGTGATTTACTGGGCAACCGTGCTCCCATCAATACCCCGAAGCTTGATAAAATAACAAGGTCACTCACTTTCTCCAATGAAAAGGCCCGCAAAGAATTGGGTTGGGAACCTTTAAACGTATTGGAGAATTTCAAGATAAAATAAAACCACTTACATAAGACTTTAAATTTACACTTGTATGGAAAAACAAAAGGTTACCATTCATCTATCAAAAAGCACCGATGCAAGCGTTTATCCGGTGAATCAGATGATTTTCGGGGAAGAGTTTACAACTATCTGCGAGATGATTAACGAAAATATCAAGTTTGCGGAAACACAATCTGAAAATCAGAATAGTTTTGAGAGAAAGAATAATGCTTTGTCTGTTTTTGGTAGCAGAGGGTGTGGTAAAACATCCTTTTTGATGGGCATTAAGAAGAAATACAGTGATAATAAAGAAGTTGAAGTTCTTGATATATTGGATCCAACTTTAATTGAAGAGAAAGGTCATGTTTTTTTATCTATTCTTTCACTGATAAAAGATAAAGCGGAAAAGCGACTTGATAGCCTACAGAAAGATCCATCCTGGTTTTCTGATTGTGGAATTAAGCAAGAATGGAATACTAAGCTGGAAAAATTGGCGACAGCAATCCCTTCGCTGGATCATGTAGGAAAATCACTTGAGGAAGATAACTGGCAAGATCCTCAATATATAATGAAAAAAGGACTTAAGGATGTTTCTGCTTCTTGTACACTGGAATCCGACTTCCATGATTTTGTTCGTTTTTCTTTGGAGTATATCTTAAAAAAGAAGGTTTTTCTGCTTTTGCTTGATGATATTGATATCGATTTTCAGAAGGGATGGCCTGTACTGGAAACATTACGCAAATATCTTACATTTCCTGAAATTATTGTGGTTATTAGTGGTGACGAAAGACTTTTTAACAAAGCGGTAAGAAAGAAACAGTGGTCTAACTTTGGGAAGGCTTTACTAATAAATGAAGGCGAATGGCTTAATAAAATGGGTGAACTAAATGATTTGGTTACCGAAATGGAGGGTCAGTATCTTCAAAAGATTTTAAAACCGCAATTGAATACCTCTTTGATGTCGTTGTCTGAAATTCTCCAGCAAAACAAGAAAAGACTTGAGCAAATCATAATAAATTCAGGGAAAGATGATGGAAGAGAAGTGGAGGTTTATAATACAAATATATTGAAGGTATATAATATTATCCTGTCAAATATTGGGATTAGAAACAGTTTTCAACAAGAACCGTACCTATTATTTCTTCTTTCCACACCATTCCGTTCGCAGATCCAGTTTCTTATTGGTAGTTTAAAATTACAAAGTAATGACTGGAATATTCATAAGAATGGAGCGTTCGTTTTTGATGTATTCAATAATCACTTGCAGGAAATGCAGATCAATTATAGATTACTGCAACATAATATTCATTTTTTCAATTCAACGATTTTAAAATTTCTAATACGAGATCAAATTCTGTCGAATTCGTACCAGCTTCAGCCAAATACGGATGATGATAGTCTTAATGCATGTCTTACAGCTTTCACTTTTGTATTCTGCAAGCAAACCAAATCTCACCCGGGAATAGTATTCAATTATTTGATCAAAATCGGTTATATACGAAACCTACTTAACGGTATTAATTATAAAAATCCTATCGGAAATAAATCAAACGCCACACTCTATAATATAGAGAACCTGTGTGAAATGGCTGGTGTTTACACAGACAAAACGCTTAGAGACACGGTTGGTATAATCAGTTCTTATATTTACTCCACACAAACGAATCCAAAGGATACCGGTATTTTCTATCTACAAGGTCTTTCTTTAACAGGAAAAGGTTCTATCGAAGAAAACAATGGAAAGTTGGATTTCGAATTAAAAAAGGAATCTGAAGCAAAAAGGGTTTTAGCCTATATTTCCGCAGGTATGGCACAGACGGAACGCAAACAAGAGCGTACAGTTTTTTATTCCATTTACATGCTACTCTCCTCCATTGGTGAGATTTTGCGACAGTATCAGAGTCTTTTTTCAGATTTAAGCAAGCCGCAACAATTGATTGAGATGAAAAGAGCACTTTCGGAATTGTCACAGATTAATAGCTATATAGCTCCCGATTTTAAAAATAATTTAGAAGGTGATAGTAGTAGTATTGATACAATAATGGATGTCGATGTCAATGATAGTCCTGAAGAAACATCTTTTGATAAATTAGCAGAAGATGTTATTAACTGGTGTAATGAAACCATTGAAAAATCAAATTATGTCCCGCCTCACTTGGTTGGAAAGATATCAACGAGGTTGTTTTATGCCCTTTCATCTATTAAATTGAATGATGATTGTTTAGGTAATGCATTTCACAGGGCAATAATCATCTTATTAAATTCTATTTTTGTGGAAGAGGTTTCCGAAAATATACCGGATAGAATTATGTTGAGAAATAATCCGTCAGAAACGGATAATGTATTTGAAGAAAATCTCCTGAAGTTAAGAGATGGAGAATCCAAAGAATTCAATATTGAACATCTAACTAAGCTTCCATTCTTTTCGATGGCAATAAATTGTCCTTTAATTAAAGCATTTATCAACAGAGAAGCTTTATTGAAAGAAAGAGGTAATAGGAATCTTCCAAAAGAAGAATTGGATAAAATTCTATTAAAAATTTTGAAAGAGCCATTGGATTACAATGTTTATAAAGCTCTTTGCCGAGTTACAATAAAAGGGGTGAAGAAAGGAAAAGGAAATGTGCCTTCTACTATTAAAAAATTCTCTGCAGCAAAAAAAACACTTCCCACAACCGTTTTACATCTTAAAACCGATGGCATTGAGTGGTCTGTTTTTAATAATATTCCAGAGGCAATTGCAAAACTTAAAGAGGATGAATATACCAAGGTAACCACAAAATCCGTAACTAATTTTATTGAATCCATTAATAACATTAATGATCTGACTGAAATTAGTCCAGAAGAAAAAGCATATATTATCGCATGGAAAGGAGGGAGATAAAATTTCTTTTACAGGATACGCTTTCATTAATATCGTACAGTAAAGGGAAATCCAACTCTGTTGAAGACATTAAGAGAAGAATGATGCTTCTGGGACGGCAAACAAATCCGACATGGACTGACCATCATTATCTGTTGCAGCAAGAGTTTACATTCGAAAACTATCCGGATCATGTTCTTTTGCCAGAATTCCTATGTAGAGTAGTCTCGCAATTATCTGATGATTATCTGGAACTTCGTGAAGATAAAGTGTATGTTTGTCAGGAAAAGCAAGTAGACTGGCAACAGCTTATCTGTTCTTTTTCTCCGCTTTTGCTAGTTGCAGATTGTTTACGAAAAAAACAGAATTTCGATATTAATCGGGAAAATGAGGTGGTTGATTTCTACAGAAAACAGTTGTATCCCAACTGTTGTTATACGGCATTAGTTCCGACTTATGTTCCGGAATTGGAATATTGGGTTAAGGAAAAGAAAGGACTGCATGATTTACATATACATCTTAACGGTACTGTAGAAGCGGATCAGGTCTGGCTTAACCTGATTGGTAATCCTTATATAAATTACCAGTATATTGAAAAGGTGTACAAGAATGACAAAATGGTGAAAGAGCATTTTGAGAGTGAATGCAATGGATTAACTCCTTTTGATTTGTATAAGTATTTCAAAATAGCTCATCGTATCCGTACGTTACTTTTTGCTTATATATACCACACAGAAAACAGTGAAGCCTGCAAATTGATTACAGAAAACCGATCACCAATTCATCTGGCATTGGATATTGAATCGAAGGATTGCTTTTCCAAAACAGGTCATCCATTTGCAAAGTTAGTTGGTCGGGATGCCAATGAGCCTTTGGGTTTGATGCCGGTTGAAGCATTGATGTATGTATTGGTTTTGAAATATTGTGCCCGTAATCCCGACAAAGAGATTGTGGGACAGCTATTTCATTTCTATTTGCTAATTTTGGGACTGGCCAATAGGTTGCTTGTTCAGCAACCGCATCAGTTTGGATTCAGGGAGTTCCAAAAAATCACAAAAAACAATATACGTCAAAACGCTGAAGCTGTTTACAAAACCCGTTTTTTTCAGTTGAGCGGCAATCATACGACCAATATTGCCTTTATTGAAGGGCGCTTTTCTCCCCAAAAAACAGAAAATGAAAATGCAAAACAGTTGTCTCTGATTGCAAATGGATGGAATTCATTCCAAAGTAAATCGACAAACAAAGGAAAGCTATGTCTTACCGCTCATTTTATAAAAAAAGAGGATAAAGAGAATAATGAATCTTTTGTAAGGCACAGTTCTTTGAGAAAGGAACTAAACCAAAAAGCATCTGTATTGGCTTATATGAAAAATTCATCTTTGCCTAATATAAATTTACTTGCCGGGATTGATGCTGCATCCAGCGAATTTGACGCACCCCCGGAGGTATTCGCTCCGGCTTATCGGATGCTCAGACATGCAGGATTTAAGCATTTCACATTCCATGCGGGAGAGGATTTTTATCATATTATAGGAGGATTGAGAGCTGTTTATGAAGCAATCGAATTCTTAGATTTATCCTATGGAGACCGTATCGGACATAGCGTAGCAACAGGAACAAATGCGGATTGTTGGTTAGCACATGTTGGTTCTAAAATACTTATCAGGAAGGGTGATTATATGAGTGATCTTATCTTTGCATACAAAATGATTACCAACAAAGAGAGACCAATTAATGTGTTGATGCCTTTGGCCCCAATAATCTCGAATCGTATTCAAGAGCTATCTGACGACATATTTCAGGAAGACTTTACAATGAGTTCACAGTTAGCAGCATGGGAAATGCGGAAGCTGTGTCCTTTCGTTTTATTCTCTTTATTTAAAAATAAATGTGTTGATTCTTTCAAAACTCCGTTTATGGCAACTCTTGATGATGCAAAAGAAAGTGATTTATATAATGAAGAAGAGTCTTGTATGATTAAAGAGATTGTGGATAAATCCAATAAACAATCGATCAAGCTTTTGCAATTATACCATTCTTGTGATTTTAAAAAGAATTACAATAAAATAATAGAAATTGATTCCCAAGAGATATTTGATGCAAAAGCCATTCAATTGTTACAGCTTGCTGTTCTGGAACTGATGCATCGCAAAGAGATTGTGATAGAGACATTACCCACAAGCAATTTACGTATCGGATTCTATAGTGAGTATGGTTTTTATCATTTATGGAACTGGAAGAAATGGGAAGATGAGGGGTATTGTATCCCTCCTATTGTAATGGGTACGGATGATGCCGGTATATTTGCTACAAACATATATAACGAATATGCAAATGTATATTGCCACCTTGTACATGAATGCAAAATGTCACACAACAAAGCAATCGACATTTTATTAAAAATGGACAAAAATGCAGAAATATACCGCTTCGAATAAAGTAAGCGGTCAATATTTAAGTGTCTAATTTTCACGTCTTGTCGATAATCAGTTGTTAGCATGCCACAAGTTGCCCCAGTTGATAGAGTTATAGGCAAGTTTTAAAGCGTAGTGACTGTCTAATAATTGGTGTGAATACTTGTGTATTGATACAAAAATTGAGAACTTTGTCGCTTTCAAAAAATAGAAGAAAAACAACTAAAATAATTATGCGTAAATTTATTACATTAATCCTTTGCTTTTTCGTTTGCTCGGGCGTGGTATTTGCCCAAAGTATGACGGACGACCAGGTAATTCAGTATGTAAAACAAGGACAGGCTGCCGGAAAGAGCCAGAACCAGATGGCCATCGAGCTCAAATCGAAAGGGGTGACTACTCAACAGGTGGAGCGTATCAAAAATAAATACGAAGCGAGCCAGGGGGGGGCTACAGAAAATGTATCGGCGGCTTCCATTTCCCGAAACCGGTCTACTAATCCAACCAATGAGCTTACGCCGGGTTCCATGGATCAGGTTCAATCGGAAACGGGCGATCCTGCTGCAATGTACGCAAACCAGGATACGCTTCCAAAGGTTTTTGGACGGGATGTGTTTACAAACAGGAATCTGTCGTTCGAGCCGAACAGCAACATGGCTACGCCGGCAAACTATCAGCTGGGGCCCGGCGATCAGGTAATTATCGACATCTGGGGGGCTTCGCAGAATACATTCAGCGAAACGATTTCGCCGGACGGCAATATTAATGTGAAGAACCTGGGGCCTGTGTACCTGAACGGACTTACCGTAAACGAGGCAAATATCTATGTGCAACGGAAATTTAACAGTATTTACTCCGGGGTGCTGGGGGGTACTACTTCCAATATAAAACTTACTCTTGGCCAGATTCGTTCCATTCAGATTAATATCATGGGGGAAGTGTCGGTACCGGGTACCTACACGCTGTCTGCTTTTTCATCGGTTTTCCATGCGTTGTACCGTGCGGGGGGGGTAAACCCGATCGGTAGCCTCCGGAACGTGAAGGTGATGCGGGGTGGTAAACTGATGGCATCGCTGGATGTGTATGATTATATTCTGAAGGGTAAATTTAATGATGATATCCGCCTGATGGAGGGGGATGTTCTTATTGTACCTCCTTACGATTGCCTGGTGGATATTTCGGGTAACGTAAAGCGCCCTATGTTCTACGAAATGAAAACGGGCGAGAACGCGGCTACTTTGCTGCACTATGCCGGGGGCTTTACGGGCGATGCTTACAGTAAAACGTTGCGTTTGATGCGCAAGAGCGGAAGAGAGCATCAGATATTCAATATTGATGAGAAGGATTTTGCCTCGTTTAAGCTGACGGACGGTGATGTGGTTACCGTGGGTGCAGTGCTGGACAGGTTTGAAAATCGGGTGGAGATTAAAGGAGCTGTGTACCGGGAAGGGTTGTACGAGTTAAGCGCCGGGGTTAGCAGTGTGAAAACGCTGATTGAAAAGGCGGAAGGTATAACAGGGGATGCTTTTATGAACCGCGCCGAACTGCGCCGCCAGCACGAGGACCTTACGCTGGAGATTATACCCATCGACCTGAAGGGTGTATTGAATAGTACTGCTGCGGATGTGCCGCTCCGGAAAAATGATATTCTTTATATTCCCAGCATCCACGATTTGCAGGAAGCCGGTGTGCTTACCATACATGGGGAGGTGGCACGACCCGGAGTTTTTCCTTTTGCTAAGAATACCACCCTGGAAGATCTGGTGGTACAGGCAGGCGGCTTGATGGAATCGGCTTCGACGGTGCGGGTAAATATTTCGCGCCGGTTAAAGGATCCCAAAAGTATGAAGGTAAGCCGCGAAGTGGGTCAGACTTTCACCTTTTCGCTGAAAGACGGCTTTGTGGTGGATGGAACGCCCGGCTTTGTGCTGGAGCCTTTCGACGAGGTGTATGTACGCCGAAGCCCGGGATACCAGGCTCAGCAAAACGTATCGGTTGTTGGCGAAGTGGTTTTTGGCGGAAGGCATGCGATAACGGTTAAAAATGAACGGTTAAGCGACCTGATACACAAGGCGGGGGGTCTTACTCCTGAGGCGTATCCCCAAGGAGCGCGTCTGCTTAGGCGTATGACACCCGAAGAAATAGCACGGCAGGAAAAAACGCTTCAGATTGCCACAAAAGGCGCTGGCAAGGATTCCATCGATGTAAACAAGCTGGATATGGACAGTATTTATCCCGTGGGAATCAATTTGGAAAGAGCATTGGCTAATCCGGGGTCGGATTACGATCTAGTATTACGCGAGGACGACCGGTTGGTTGTTCCGCAGTATGTAAATACGGTGAAAATAAATGGTACGGTAATGTTTCCCAACACTGTACTCTACGAGAAGGGTGAAAGGCTGAGTCATTACATTAATCAGGCAGGCGGGTACGGACAACGGGCACAGAAAAACAAGGTGTATGTGGTGTACATGAATGGTACGGTGGCTCGCGTAAAAGGGGGATCCAGCAAAGCGATACAGCCTGGATGCGAGATTATTGTGCCGGAAAAACCGGAAAAGAAAGGCATGTCGCTGGGCGAAATTATCGGACTTAGTTCGTCTATCGCTTCCCTGGGTGCTATTGTTGCTACCCTTGTTACACTTACCAAATAAAACCGAAACGTATTTTTATGAACGAAATAGAAAACCAACCTGTTGCTTCGCGAACTGAGGAGGAACAGGAAATTGATTTACTGGAACTTGCCCAAAAGGTATGGGCCGGAAGAAAACTTATTTTCAAGGCTTGTGGCGCCGCAGTGGTACTGGGGCTGGTGGTTGCCTTTAGCATTCCTAAAGAATATACAACTTCGGTAACGTTGGCGCCGGAAGTAGGCGGAAAGAGTGGAGCGGGGAATCTGGGTGCACTTGCCAGTATGGCGGGTATCAATATTGGATCGGGTTCGGGTGAAGAGGCGCTATCGCCGGACCTTTACCCGGATATTGTGAAGTCTACCCCTTTTTTGCTGGATTTGTTTCCGGTTAAGGTGGCGTCTCTTGATAGTGGCAAGCCTTTGCCTTTGTACGACTATATGGACAAGCACCAGCGTGCCCCCTGGTGGGGTATGGTAACCGCCGCTCCGTTCAAAGCGTTGGGCTGGGTGGTGTCGCTGGTTAAGGATAAACCGGAGGTAACTGCGGAAACGAAACCAGATCCGTTCCGGCTAACTACGGAGCAGGCCAAAATTACTAAAGCGATAAGTGATCGTATTGTTACGAGCGTGGATAAAAAGAGTGGGGTAATATCGCTAAGTGTGACCATGCAGGATCCGTTGGTTTCGGCGGTACTTACCGACAAAGTAATGCAAAACCTGCAGAGTTATATTACGGAATACCGTACCAACAAGGCCAAACGCGATCTTGTATATACAGAGAAACTGTACAAGGAGGCTCAACAGGATTACTATTCTGCTCAACAAAAGTATGCCAGCTTTGCGGACTCCAATCTGGACATTGTACTTACAGGGTATCGCACCCGGTTGGAACGTTTGCAGAACGAAGCAACGCTTGCCTACGGTTTGTATAATCAGATTTCCCAGCAGTTGCAACTTGCCAAAGCCAAGGTGCAGGAGGTTACTCCGGTTTATACGGTGGTGCAACCGGCTTCGGTTCCCCTGCAACCCGAATCGCCTAAAAAACCGATGATTCTGATCGGGTTTATTTTCCTTGCCTTTGTGGGTAGCGTGGGTTGGATTCTGTTTATTAAAGACCTTATGAAACAATTCCGGAATAACAAGAACGTTGTTATTTCGAAACATTGAACGGAGATATTACCCTATTATAGAATTACCCTGACTTTGCTATATGCAGAGTTAGGGTATTATTTTTCCTATAACATGTTTAATAACATTCTGTGAATAATATAAATAAATAACCATGATCATCAAAGAATTAATAGCTACATTTGAGCATTCAATTATGAAAACTATGAAAACCACATCTTTAAAATATAAAACAGAAATAGAACAGCTTATTCTAAAAGGAGCTACACTCCCCGGTCTAAACGTAATCGAAAACAAACTTGCATACAGATATGTTTTCAAAGAACCACACAACAATAACCATAAGCCTATTTATATTCAGAATCCAAAACGAATAATTACAGATTCAGACAAAAGCAGAATAGAAACTTCAGGATATGCGCTTTCTTGTTTTGAAGATGAGAATCAGGCTGTAAAAAAATTTGAAGATTTAAAGATAAATAGCAAAAATATTGGACTCTTAATAGGTGATTCTCTTGCTTCAGGATTACTTTGTATAGATGATGGATTAATAACAAAATCAAATGATAAGAGCCACTTTGATTTATATGAATTTAGCGAATGTGATTTATCTTCCAAGTTTACCGTTAAAAAACAATTAATATGAAGACTATAGAAGGTTTCAACATAAAATTCAATTTTGGAAAACTTATTAAGGTTTCTGATTTGATATATTTTGATGGTCCTTTATTGTCTCATTGCATGAGCTGTAAAGGCGAAAACTATTTATTCTATTGGGTAGATATAGATGAAACATTTAACAGATGGCTCGTTTTAAGAACAGATATTCTTACTATTCAGCAATATCTGGATAAAAAAATTACTCTACACTCTGTTTTATCAAATCCAAATGATGGGTTTCTTTATATGGTGGATATTGATTCGGATGCCGTATATCACAACACTAAAGCAATCCAAGTGAATGATTTACCGGAGGATTATCTGCCGGAACTAAATTCTTATTATACCTTTGAGCCGAATGATGATATTGATTTATCGGGAATTTCGCAAAAATATTCGTCTGGAATCCTTGAATTACATATAGGTGGAAGGGATGTAAAATACGGAAGTATTCCTTTGAATAAGTTTGCACCCATTATTCCTAAAATTGAAGATATCAGGAAAGCTATTTCTTCAAAATATATCAAACGAATTAAACGTTCTGTCTCAGGGAATGAAAAAGATAAAAACAAAAGTATAACCAGAGAATTGGATCTAGATACACAATATGAATTCGTGTATTCTATGGCTGGATCAATAAGGATAATTTTGAAACCTCTAAATACACAGATTTCGTTTATAAGAACGTATGCTGATGATTTTGCTGAAGAAATCATAAAACTATTTGAGTCTGGATATAATAAAGAAGATATAACTCGTTTTTCAAATGCTTACGACAAGAATATTATCAAGAAGTATAATGATTTTATTTATTTCTTAAATTCTGAAAAATTATCTTTTGGTCTTAAATGGTGTAACGTAAATTCAAATACTTCGATTCACAAAAAAATTGAATTTAAAGATACTGAAAAGATTTTAGCGAATCTGTCTGATTTTGAATTTAACAACAAAGAAGAAATCGTTATAAATGGTCACTTCTATTCTTTAAACATAAAAACAGGAAATTATTCTTTTGAATCATCGGAAGGTGATGATTTTAAATCTTCAGGCTTTTTTGATAAAACAAGAAAACTGTTGGCTCAAACAATTTCATTTAATAAAACCTATCAAGTTGTTATTGAACGAAAATCGGCAGAACAAATAGGCGGTAAAGAAAAAAGAGTAGATACAATAGTATTATTTAATGAAGTTAACGAAGAATAATGAGCAAAGATTATTATCTAATTTGCAGTTTATTTGTGATTTAACTATATCTTTGCATTGAATTAAAATAAAATTAAAATGAAGACTTCTGACCAGATATCAAAAATTAAAGCAACGTTGCTTTATATTCTGAATCATTTTCCACAAGGAGTTGATTACATAAAATTATTCAAGATCTTATATTTTGCTCAGCAGGATCATCTGGTAAAGTATGCGAGACCAATTGTTGAGGATTCTTTTTGTGCTCTTAAACATGGGCCTGTTCCTTCTTTTACATATAAGGCTTTACAATATGCCGAAGGTAAGTTTTCTATAACAGAGGATATTAATAACTTTCTGATGGGCATAGAAGTTACAAGAACTTCGGATAAAATAAATGTAAAAGCCTCAATAACTTCAGATTTAGACGAACTATCTATTTCCAACAGGAAGTGCCTGGATACTTCTATTGCAAAAAATAAAGATATTAATTCGTACGATTTATCTGATTTATCGCATAACGATGCATGGGAAGAGGCATATTCTCGCGCCCAGGATGATCCGGAAAAAAACAAAATGACTCTTCTCGACATCGCAAAATCCGGGCATGCAAACAAAGAAATGTTGGATATCATTCGCGAACACCAATTAATAAAAAGATCTTATTTGGCGTGAAAAAGAAGTTGGATTGGAAAGAAACCTTAGGATTATTTATAGAAAAAGTCAAGAACGCCGAAAAAGTTACCGATGAATCTCTCTCTATTGGTACTATTCTTTATATGACCATGGATGCATCCGATGGATTAATTCTAAAAAATGGTTATAAGACCAGAAACAAATTTTTTATCATAATAGGTTTTACCTCCGAGGGCAATGCAATAGGGTCTTTATTGATTAATAGTAATATTGATAAAACGAAATTACCATTGGAATACTTTAGCTGCCAATACCCAATTAAACAAGAAAACTACAATGAAATTCTCGACTACAATAGTTATATTGACTGTAGTGAAATATTTGAGTTTACGAAGGACCGAATTAAAATGAATGGTTGTATTAAAGGACATTTAACGTCTGAAGATTTAACCCTGATAATTGGTTTTCTAAAAGAAACAGAAACTCTTTCAATAAAAGAAAAAAGAAAATATTCTATTATTTCATAAATCCGGACACATCGAAATTGGTCCAATTGTTAAGTTGAATAGTTTTAAAATAAAGGCATGATTTACGTTTATATAGCATTTTTGTTGTTTTTGCTGGAGCTGGCTTACTTCCAGGTGGCGCGCAAACTGAATATCGTGGATAAGCCCAACGGGCGGAGCTCGCACAAGACAATTACCTTGCGGGGCGGGGGGATTATATTTTACCTGGGTGCATTGGTGTATATCTTGTTCTTTGGGTTGAACGATCCCTGGTTTCGTGTGGGTCTTACCTTGATTGCCGGTATTAGCCTGGTGGATGATGTGCATCCGGTATCGCGCAGGGTGCGGTTGTTGTTTCATTTCGCTGCAATGGCGATGTTGTTTGCCCAGTGGGAATTGTTTGGCAGTTTCCCGTGGTGGTATATGCCGGTTGCCCTGGTATTTTGCACGGGGATTATCAACGCGTACAATTTTATGGATGGAATAAACGGTATTACCGGGGGGTATAGTCTGGTGGTGATGGGGATGCTGGCGTATGTGAATCATTTTGTGCAGCCTTTTATGGACGCAGATTTTCTGTATGTAAGTATCATCTCGGTGCTGGTGTTCAATTTCTTTAATTTTCGTACCCGGGCGCGATGTTTTGCAGGTGATGTGGGTTCGGTGAGTATGGCGTTCATGGTATTGTATGCATTGGGTACCCTGATTCTGAAAACGGGCGACTTAAGTTATATTGTGTTCCTGGCTGTGTATGGGGTGGATAGTATTCTTACCATTATTCACCGCTTGCTATTGCACGAGAATATTTTCGCGCCGCACCGCAAACATGCATACCAGTTGATGGCCAACGAGCTGAAGATGCCGCATGTAATGGTATCCACCTTTTACGCCGTACTGCAACTGGCCATCTCGTCGCTGTTTCTTAATTTAACGGAGTACCGGTGGTTTTACGTGGTAGCTGTACTACTTTCTCTCTCCATCGTATACCTGTTATTTATGCGAAGGTACTTCCATTTACATTCCTATAAGAATGGATGACCAAAGATATATTCCCTGCGTTTCATTCATATATCTTTGAATATCCAAAGATATATGAATGGCGGACGAAAGATATATCTTTTATAGAAAAAAGTTAGTACATTTTGTCCGAAAAGTATATACTTTTCGGACAAAATGTACTAACTTTTTTTGCGAAAAAATCCTTCACTTCCTTCACTTTTTGAGTTATCTTTCTCTCTTCCAACAGTATGGGCTTACTGACTCATTGAATTATCCTTCACTTTTTGCCCGATATCCTTCACTTTTTGTTTCACTTTGTAAATTATCTTTCACCTTTTGTGCTTTTTTCTTGCAGGAATGAAATTAAAGAGTTATCTTTATGCCTTTAATTAAATTAGTACTGGAATGAAAATAACCCGTTACAGCGGAGACGGAAAATCACGGAAAGTGATGGATCTGTGTACGCTGCTTGAGTCAATGAAAAAGGAAACGACCGGTAACCCGGTCGCGTTTGCTAGAGAGAATATTGGTAGTCGCCCCCTGACGGGCGAAGTGGTTGGCATGGACAAAATTCCGGTGGTGGTGTTCGGTGCCTTGCTGGATGCCCACGAAATAAAACAATACAATGGGGTGGTGTTGCTGGAATTCAACCGTCTTTCGGGGTTGAAGGAGGCAAAGGAAATACGGGGAATCGCTTCGGATTCGCTGGCTACATTGGCGGCGTTTGTGGGGGTGAGCGGTCGGAGTGTCAAGGTGTTGGTGCCCTTTTCCCTACCCGATGGTTCGTTGCCCGACAATCCGTTGCAGGTGGAGCATTTCCATGCCCATGCCTACAAAATGGCGGCTGCGCATTACGAGGCGCAGCTTGGATGTGAGGTTACGCTTAAGAAGCCCGACCCTGCCAGGGGGTGCCGGCAATCGTGGGATCCGGATTTGTACTACAATCCGCAGGCGGTTCCGTTTGTGATGGAACAACCTCTGGGTATGCCCAAAGGGGAGCTTGCTTATGTGGAGAGTCGTACGGCGGAAGCCAATGCGTTGATGCGCATGGCTCCGGGACGCGAACGGAGCCGGTTGGTTTCGGGGTTGTTTGATTCGGCTTTGCAGCAGACCATCTTGTTTTGCGGTTCGCCTGCCGATTACGGGGAGGATGCAGCGGTATTTATTACCCGGCTGGCACGGTTTTGCTGGGGGTCGGGTATCCCTGAGGAGGATGTGATTCGCTGGGCGTTGTTGTATCCCTGGCTTTCGGACCATGAAACAGAATTGCGTACGGTAGTGGGAAATGTGTATAAGTTGTCGGCAAAGGAGGGTTTCGGGATAAAGCCTGCCATGCCTCAGGAGCAGAAGAATGTGATCTGGCTGGAGGAGTTTCTGGCGCGACGGTTCGATTTGCGGCGCAATACGCTGACTGAGGCGGTGGAGTTCCGCGAACGCAGGAGTTACTATTTTGATTTCCGTCCGGTTACGCCGGAGGTGATGTATTCGATTACCCAGAAGGCGTTGCTGGAGGGGTTGAAGGTGTGGGACCGTGACGTAAAGCGGTTTGTGTTGTCGGACCGGATTCCGGAGTACAATCCGGTGGATGAGTACCTGGACCGCTTACCGGCCTGGGATGGCGTGGACCGTATCAGACTTCTTGCCCGGTGTGTGCCTACGGAGAACGGGGCGTGGCCCGATTTGTTTTATACCTGGTTTCTGAGTATGGTGGCGCACTGGAAGCAGTTGGACAAGTTGCATGCGAACAGTACGTTGCCTTTGCTGGTGGGTTTTCAGGGTGCGGGTAAGTCGTCGTGGTGCCGGCAGTTGTTGCCGCCGGTGTTGCAGGATTTTTATATTGAGACTACCGACATGAGCAACCGCAAGGAGGCTACTCTGAACCTGAGCCGGTATATTCTGATTAACCTGGACGAGTTTGACGCGTTGCGTGCCTCGCAGCAAAGTTACCTGAAAAGTATTATCCAGATGCCGGAGGTGAAGGTGCGTATGCCCCACGAAAAGGGGGTGCGCAAGCTGAACCGGTATGCTTCGTTTATTGCTACCTGTAACACCATGGATACGCTAACCGACCCGTCGGGGAGCCGCCGTTTTATCGGGGTTGAGGTAACGGGGTACGTAAAGCCGGTGCAGGATATTGATTACGAACAGTTGTATGCCCAGGCCATGGAGGCGGTGCGCAAGGGCGAACGTTTCTGGTTTACGGCCGAGGAGGAACGGACTACGATGCAGAACAACCGGGAGTTCCAGCGGATACCGCTGGAAGAGCAGTATTTTATGCGGTTTTATGAGGCTGGCAGTGAGGAGACGGGCGGCGGACAATGGTTGTCGGCCACCGAGGTGCTTGAACGGGTTAGTGTGCTGAGTGGTGCTACCTTCAGTAATACTTCCGCCGCATCGTTCGGTCGCTTGTTGCTCAAAAATCAGGTTGCCCGCAAGCATACAAAAAGCGGAAATGTGTATCTGGTGAAGGAAAAGGTGAAGGATTAACCCCCTTAGGTGAAGGATATTGCCCGAAAGGTGAAGGATATTTTCGACAAAAAAACTTATAACATCCTCACATCATGCACCTTAACTAAACAGGTGAAGGATGTGAAGGATGTTTTTTAAAATAAAATTTGAAATGCATAGTGAAAGGCTAAAAACAAATGCCCAAATTGTTGAAATTTAGGCGTTAAATCAATGTTTTTAAATGTATTTATTCAGAAGTTTTTGAAAAAGTACAACATAGCGCTGTACTGTGTGTTCAGTACTTTTAGTTGGCTCATGTCGCTTACCCGGGCGGCTATAACCATCCGGAGGGTTGAACTATCTGTTTCTGTTGGCACAGGCCGGGGTTGACGCCACGAATGATTTTCCGCATACGGTAAATACTACTAAAGAAACCACATAAAGGAACTCGAATAACCTTGATATCTTGCTGTATGAGAATAGGTTCCAATGAATTTTCCGGCTTATAAACCAGGAATTCGACATCATAGCCTATCTGACAGAGAAAGAGTGCTATCTCGACCAGCTGACGCTGTGCGCCACCGGATCCGAGGTCGTCGGTAACACATAAGATTCTAGACCTGCTCATAATAAGTGTCTTCGTTGTCGGTTTGATACAATTCGTTTTTCCAGAGCTGGATGTACAACGGCTCTTCACCTATGTTTGTCAGATTATGGACATGCCATATCGGTATATCTACATAGGAAGGGATATTGCCGTCAAGTTCGAATTCTAAGATTTCATCCGTTCCTGTCTGACGCATTTTGACAAGAGCTTTTCCTTTTATAACTGTTAGCCGCTTCAGGGAACGGGTATGGTAATGGTTACCACGAGTAGCTCCGGGAAATGTGGTAAAGAATGAAAGCTGACCTCCTACTCCCATTTGTGAGGTTTCTACAAGCATTCCCAGCAAATCGGGGTGTTGGTCGAGTTTTACAGGAAAATGGGAGGACAAATCAATATAACTGCGAAATGTATTGAAAAGGTTGTAGTCGTTCCTGTCGATCATCTCCGGAATAATTCCTTGCTTTAGATAGAGTTCTCTATATTGCTGAAACAAGCTTAGTATTTCGAAAAGAATAGGTAGCGTTCACTGTTTTTTAAAAAAAATCATAAATCTACAGATAGTTGCAAGTTTGAAATAAGATTAATAAAAGGCACTCAAAGAGAACGTCACTCCCAAGAAAGAGGACTATTTAATCTATCTACATTTATAACAATGAATTAGAAGCGATTGTTATTCAATAAGATGTATATTAGTGCTAATATCCATTAACTTATGCAAAAAGGATCAGGATGGGTTAAGATTGTCCTTTTTAACAATAGGTGACATCTGTTTAATTATTAAATGTATCTTTGTGCGATGAGCGTTATAAAATTTGAGAATAAGATGAAATTATATGGTTTATTGGCAACCATCGCGGCTGCTTTTTTCTTTACAGCAGAGTTACAAGCTCAAAACGTAACGGGATCTGATAGTACTACCTGGGAGGCAGAAGCATTTAGTTCGATAGCAAGTGGTACGTATACTCCTTTCTGGATGGCGAGCAACCGCTATGGACTCGTTCCTTTGGAAACGGGTAATGGCTATCTTCTGGCAGGAGTTAAGCACGAAAAGAAACTGGGTAACAATTGGCGGTGGCAGGCTGGTGTTAGTATGGCTGCCATCGAACCTCGTTACCGCTCGGTTCTTGTTCAGGAATTATATGCCGGAATTTCTTATAAAAGCTTACTGCTTACTGCGGGTAGCAAAGAAAACTATACCTCTTTATGGGATAGGGAGCTGAGTTCGGGAGATATGGTGCTTTCAACAAATGCGCGGCCCATCCCGGAGATAAATTTGAGCATGCCTGTTTTTACGGTGGTGCCTTATACCAGGGGATGGCTTCAGGTAAAAGGCGATTTTGCCGTGGGGCGTTCTTTTGACACGGATTACCTGGATCAGTATATACGAAACGGAGTTACCTATGTACAGAATGTGTTATGGCATCATAAGTCGGGCTACTTGCGGATACACGACAGCCGGGGCAGTTTCCCTCTTTCGGCTACTGTGGGCATTCAGCACCGGGTACAGTGGGGAGGCGAGTCCAACAACCCGCGCATTGGAAAGCAACCTCAGTCGTTCGGCGATTTTTTACGGGTGATAGCAGGCAGCGAAGGGGGCGAAGGGGCCACGGCATCTGACAAGATTAATGTACTGGGAAATCATTTCGGGTCGTATGATATGGAGATTGCTTACAAAGGAAAGGGTTGGTCGTTGAAGGGATACCATCAAAAATATTTTGAGGATAAATCGGGCATGGAACTTGCCAATGGCACAGATGGATTGTGGGGATTTCAGGTTGATTTGCCTTCGTTTTCCTTGCTTAGAAAGGTGGTAGTGGAACATATGGTGACCCGCAATCAAAGCGGACAATTCCATTTTCTTGATTTTGATCATGGCGCGCATCCCGGCCGGGGTGGTGGTGCGGACAGCTATTATAATAACGGAGAGTATACGACTGGAGTTTCTTACTTTAACAGGGGCTTGGGTTCGCCATTGATTCCATCGCCCGAATACAATAATAATGGCACACTTGGATTTCCCAATAACAGGGTAAGCGACTGGCATCTGGGATTATCGGGGGCACTTTCGGCTCAGGTTGAATATCGTTTGCTTGGTACGGTGATGAATACGTACGGATCGCACGGTCAGCCTTTCCGCGATATTAAAAGAGGTGTTTCCGGCTTGATGGATATTACTTACAGACATCCGCAACTGAATGGGTGGAAGTTTACCGGCACAGTGGCTGCTGATGGCCGCGAATTGTTTGGAAGAAGCATCGGGGTAAGTCTTAGGGTTACTAAAACCGGGTTACTAAAAGCCTGGTAAAATTGTCAATTAACGGTAACAATTCCATAGTTCTGCAGAGATAGTCTGCTTTGTTTGTTCGGCTAATAATTCCAACCCTTTATGGTTGGAATCAGTTCCGGCAGGAGAAACTGCCGGATGGATAATCATCTCCAGCGAATGCCTGCGCAGGTTAAGACTGCCAATGGGAAGCACCTCATAGGGGCCATTAAGAGTTATCGGAACCAGAGGCATGTTTAGGTCTGTCGCCAGCTGAAATGCGCCCTTGCGGAAGCGAACCATTTTCCCGTCGTACGTTCTGGATCCTTCCGGAAAAATTACGATAGATACACCGTTTGAAAGATATTTTTCTGCTTCACGAATGATGTTGGCCGTTCCCCCGGGAGTGGCTTTCTCTACAAAAATAAAGCCTGCTGCCCGGCAGGCATCTCCAACAAAAGGGATCTTTTTAATACCAGACTTCATAACCCATTTAAAGGGAACACCCAGAAATCCATAAATCAGAAAGATATCGAAAGCACCCTGGTGATTGGACACAAAAATACAGGATTGTCCGGAAGGTATGTTTTCGCGCCCGCGTACCTTAACAGGACACAAAGCTAAATGGCATGTAAGCCAGGACCATATTCTGCCCGGCCAATAGGCAAATATCCGTTCTCCTCCAAAAAAACACCCAACAATTGTTGTAAGTGCGGTTAATAAAGTTAGCACAAGAAACAGAGGCACAAAAATAATCCATGTGTATAATATATACAGTATGCGCTTCATAGTGTTTAGTTTAGTAATCCAAAGATAAACGCAATTTTTCAAGGTTTTGGTATTTTTATTCTAAAATATTTTTTGAATCAGTATATTATTACTTTATTTGCACTTAGAAAGAAAATAATTATAAAAATCTATACCCATGAATGAATTAATTAAATCACTGGGAGTGATTGTACTCCTTATAGGTGTACTTGTACTGATTGGTTCTATGTACACAGGAACTACATCGAATTCTCCTTTATTACTTGGTTTAGGCCTTATTGTTGCCGGATTTTTATTTCATATTTTCCTTAACAAGAAAATGGAATAGTAAACCGACTTGGTAAAAAGGAAAAAAAGAGGCTGCATTCAATTGAATGCAGCCTCTTTTTTATTTACTTATTTCTGTTGATCGAGCCATTCGTGAAGAGCTTCTACCAGTTGCATGTTTTCGTCTCCCGTCTGCGTGGAAACACGGAAGTAGGTTTCATCGAGTCCGCGGAAGTTAGATGCATCGCGGATGAGGATACCGTAGTTAGCCAATAACCATTCCTTTAAATCGGCAGCTACCCCTGTTTTAAGCCGGACAAGGAAGAAAGTAGTAGCTGTAGGTAATACCTCTATACCATCGAGTTTGTTAAGCTGATAGATAAATTCGGCAGTTTCGCGCTGCCACTTACGTACAGGCAAAGTAAACTGAGCCGGATGTATCAAAATATATTTGCTGGCTTCGATAGCAAATACATTAATTGACCATGGAATAAGGTATTTATTTACACGTTCTGTAATTTCCTGCGAGGCAATGATGTATCCCACACGAAGTCCGGGAATGTTGTATGCCTTGGAGATTGACTGTATGATAATCAGGTTGGGGTTGTTCTTTACATCGGAAGGCTTAAGAAGCTCTTCGGTGGTAAAGGCAACATAAGCCTGATCGATAATAAACATGGTTTTGCGGTTGGCCGCAATGAGTGCAAGCAGTTCGGAACGATGAATCATCCTTCCGTCGGGGTTGTTTGGATTACACATCCAGCAAAAGTCATATCCTTCGAAAGATACTTCCTGAAGATCGTCGCCAGTAGAGAAAAAGCTTATCGTATGTTCGTGCAGACGACAGGCATCCTCGTATTCTGAAAACGAAGGAACAGCAATAAGCGAGCTGGCACCTCTCCATGCCTGAGCCAGGAGGTAGAAAGCACTTACGGAACCGTTGGTCATAACTACATTCTCCTCGCTTACTTCATGCCGGCGGGCCAACAACCTTTTAAGGGTGGCTGCATCCGGTTCCGGATAACGTGAAAGCTTGTCGAATTGCGTGTTTAGATGTTCTTTTAGTTTCTCGAGGTTCGCGCCATGCCAGACATTGGAGCTGAAATTGATTTTCACCTCTGCCTGGGAGTTAAAATAATCGTCACCGTGACCGAATAGCATAGTTGTATATTTTGTATTTAAAAATTCAGAGACCTGGATACTGAGAACAAAAGTACAAGTTATTTTTTAATTTCCCCATTAAAAGCCTTATAGATTGCATCCTGAATACGTGTACGGATATCCATTGCCCCCAAAGCATTATTCGCCCTGGTTGGATTTACACGGTTACTAAGGAATATGTATATCAGCCTGTTATCCGGATCAATCCAAAAACAAGTACCCGTATAGCCGGTATGTCCATAAACCGACCGGGGAGCCAGCAAACCGCACGAAGACAGGTTTGGATTTTCGGGACGGGGCTTATCATAACCAAGTCCGCGGTGCGAATTAGGGCTTTTGCTCTGCGTGAAAAGCCTCAGGGTTTCACTTTGCAGGTAGGTTTCGCCACCATAGCTTCCTCCGTTAAGCAACATCTGCAGCAGTTTGGCCAGGTCGCCTGCGTTGGAGAAAAGTCCGGCATTACCTGATACTCCCCCCATAAAAGCAGCCGCCTCATCGTGCACATATCCCCGAAGCAGTTGGCGGCGAACAAAGAAATCGTCTTCGGTAGGGACTATCCACAAACTATCTATCTTTTTCAAAGGGTTGTACATGGTTGTCTGTGCCCCCAAACCCGAAGTGAAATAGTTGTGAAGAATATTGTCGAGCGACATGTCCATCTGCTGTTCGGTTACCTGTTGCAACAAAATAAAGTTTATGCAACTGTACAGATACTTACCCTGAGGACCCAACGGAGACCGGGCTATAATGTGCATCATCGTATCGCGGAAAGCGGTGTTGAGATAAAAATTTCGTGCCACCTGAGTAGTGAATCCCGGGCGCAAAGTATCCGACACAAAGTTGCTCCGATACCTGAATGTTGTGTTGACAAACGAACTGGCATCAAAGCGGCGGGGATGGGCTGCATCTTTCTTTTCGCTGTAAAGACTTCCCTTGAAGGTAGAGGAATCGATAGCAGAAGTATAGAAAGTAATAGAGGGTACAATGCCCGATTCGTGGTATAAAAGCTCACGTATGCGCGTACCTTTTTTATTGGAATTCCGAAGCACTGGTACAAATTCGGAAACACTGCTATTGAGGTTAAAACCTTTTTTTTCGTAGGCCTTCATGAAAGCAGTAAGTGTTCCGGCTGCTTTGGACGATGAGGCCAGATCGTAAACAGCTCGGTCCGTTACCTGTTGATTTCCATCATATGTATAATATCCAAAAGATTTATTGTAGATAATTATTCCGTCTTTTGCGACAAGGACCTGACAGCCAGGATAGGCTTTTGCCCGGAGACCTTCATTTACAATGGTGTCTATTTCGGAGAGCCGGTCGGAATTAAGCCCCACCGCTTCCGGCTCCTGATAGCTCAAGCGCACAGCCTCCGTGTATAGACCCGATTCGGCATAATACAAACCGGGGATGGTTACCGGCAATTTTCCTTTAGCTGCTATTCCTCCGAAAATCAGCTGGGCTGCATATTCCTGAGCTGCCTCCGTATTCTCGTACCCCATTATCAATCCTTTTGCATTTGCCAGAGAAGCAGCATATTCTTTACAGAAGTATGGCAGGGTAAAGAAAGTAAAAAGAGTTTCTTTTTTTTCTGTAAGCCTGCGCAACACATCGTTCTCAGGTATCCTCACGGTATGAACGCTGCAAAGAATGAGATCGTAATCGGTCAAAGCCTTGTATACTTTGGCAATCTCGGCCGGCGTAGAAGTACGGGTGATGGCAAAACAGGCAACCGTATCGTACCTGTTTAACATGCCCTGAAAGGGATTCCCGCTATCAGCTCCAATGGCCAGGGCAGCTATCTTTTTAGTTGCCAGTTTACGGACAGGGATAGCCTCGTTATCGTTTTTCAATAACGTGAGTCCCTCCGAATTGAGCCGGTTCGCCAGGTAAGCAGCGTGGGAGGTGTTAAGTCTGCCGCGCAATCCCCTAACATCCACCGGCTTATAATCAGACAAACCCGCAATATATTTATACTGCAGAATCTTGATGCATTTCGCCTCTATGTCGCTTATGTCCAGCGTGCCGTTCATAACGGCCGCCTTTACCGCTTCGAAATCCGTTGCCGGTGCAGCCGGAGCCAACAGCACATCGTTGCCTGCCAACAAGGCCATCACACAAACATTCGTATCTTTTACTGCATCTGTAGCTCCCTTCATCGCCAGGGCATCGGTAAACCGAAGTCCACGGAATCCAAGTTCTTCATACAGCAGGTTGGTTACCACTTCCCGGGAAAGGGAGGTGGGTACTCCCGGACGTTTTCCGAGAGCCGGAACAAACAGATGCCCGGTCATGATTCCGGCAAAGCCATCACTGATATAACGGCGAAAAGGAGGCATCTCGATACTATCCAACCGAAAGCGATCATGAAATACAGAGGGAAGCGTAAAATGGGAATCCTCGAATGTATCGCCATGTCCGGGAAAGTGTTTGGCGACAGATACAATCCCTGCGGATTCGAGTCCGGTTGCATAGGCACTCCCCCGCTCTGCTACAGACTGAGGGTTTTCGCCAAAGGAGCGGATACCAATAACAGGATTTCCCGTGTTACTGTTTACATCGATAACAGGAGCAAAGTTGATATGAATACCCATTTCGCGGCACTGACGGCCTATCTCATAACCGTAAGCCCGCAAAAGCGAAATATCCTCGATGGCTCCAAGCATCATATTACGTGGAAAACGGGGAGTTCCTGAAAGTCTCATTGAAAGCCCCCACTCGCCGTCGAGGGCAACTAACAGAGGTACACGTGCTGCATTTTGCAGTTGGTTGGTAACAGTAGCCTGGGTTACAGGATCGCCTTTATGATATAGAATGCCTCCTATTTTCTGTTCGTTTACATAAGTAAGCAAGCGCGCCATGTTACGTGTATCAGTTGCCGGATCTGCAATAACCATAAAAAGCTGTCCGATTCGTTCATCAAACGACAGTGTGTCGAACACGGAATCTACCCATTGGGTCATCTTCTCTTTATCAGCTGCAAGATACAACGCGGGTTCTGTTTGAGCCATAATTGGTCCGGCAAACAACATAAGCCAAAGGGCTATAATCAACTTCTTCATCTTTCTCGGTTCCTTTCTTACGTTCAAATATAGTTAAAAGTTTAGACTTTCCAAAAAACTTATCCTCCAATTTGGTTAACTCGCAAATATTCCGTTACTTTGCACCGCTTTACGTAATCTCTGTCGGGAAAAGTAGCCCGTTACATTGCGTTTCGTTAAAAAAATCAATTAAAAAAGCTATAACACGATGGACTTAATTAAAATTGCAGAGGAAGCTTTTTCTACAAAGCAAGAGCATCCTGCTTTTAAGAGTGGTGACACTGTTACCATTGCTTATCGCATCAAAGAAGGTAACAAGGAACGTATCCAGAACTACCGCGGTGTGGTAATCCGTATCTCAGGACACGGAGACAAAAAACGTTTCACCGTTCGTAAAATGTCTGACAACATTGGTGTAGAAAGAATTTTCCCTATGGATTCTCCATTTATCGAAAGCATTACGTTAAACAAGGTTGGTAAAGTTCGCAGAGCGAAATTGTATTACCTACGTGCGCTTACCGGTAAAAAGGCAAGAATCAAAGAAAAGAGAGTGTAATTCTTACTCACTTTTTGAAGAATACAAAAAGGCTGCTCCCATCGGGATGCAGCCTTTTCTGTTTTAATGCCTATAGTGAGTGCGGAAAAGCATCTTAAACCTCAGCCGCTACCCAACGTTTAAAAAGAGGTGTTTTTGTTTTACTGATAATAATTCGTTCGGGCACAGGAATATGGAGATTGACTGACAGTCTGCTGCCAAACCAAAGATCAATATCACGAATGGCTTTACGTGCCACTATAAACTGCCTGTTTGCCCGGAAAAATGTTGACTCGTCAAGCTGTTCGCCCAACGCATCCAACGTACGGTCTACCGGGTGAATCTTTCCATCTGCGGTGTAAGCTGTCACTTTTTCGTTAATGGTATAAAAGAAAAGCACCTCATCGACGGGCAGCGGATAAAACTTGTCCGCGCGCATAATAAGAAGATTTTTCAGCTGGTGTCGCGTGCGGATACTGGTATTGGTCTGCTGTATATGATTAAGCCGTTCCTCGCTGGTAAAACGCCTCATCTTTTCGAGTGCCCGAGCCAACGAAACAGGGGTGATAGGTTTGAGCAGATAGTCTATACTATTTACCTGAAAAGCCTGTAAAGCATAGGAATCGTAAGCAGTTGTAAAGATGACTGGCGAAAGAATATCAACCTGCTCGAAAATACTGAAAGCTGAACCATCAGCAAGATGAATATCCATAAAGATAAGGTCTGACGCCGGATTGTTTCGGAACCAAGCCACACTCTCTTCCACACTTTCTAACTCAGCAATTACATCTATCGCCGTTATCTGGTTATCGGACAGAATGGCCTTAAGACTGTGAACAGCCGCAGTTTCATCTTCTATTATAATCGCTTTCATACACTTCTAATTTATTACTTGTCATGAGTTAACTAAAGGCAGAAAGACTTTAAAGTACTCCTTTCTGTTTGATATTTCCAAATCTTTACCGGTAAGCATTCGGTAGCGCCCCCAAAGATTTTTCAGACCCAGTCCGCCCGCTTCCGGTTGTTCCCTTTTGGGTTGAATACGGTTGGATACAACCACCTTACTGTCGGATGTTGTATAAATATCTATCTGCAACGGATATTGCCGGCTGATTACATTGTGCTTTACCGCATTTTCGAGTAACGGAAGTATGCTGAGAATGGGCAGTTTGTAAAGTAACATCGAAGGATCCGCCTGAATAGAGGTAGCAAATTTACCTTCGTAACGCACTTGAAGCAGATAGGTATAGGCTTTCACAAACTGAAGTTCCTCGGCCAATGTCACCATTTCCTTGTTGTTACTCTGCAAAATATATCTGAATACACTGGATAGTTCGTCCAGATAAGTGAGTGTTTGTTCCTGCTTTTGCTGCCGGATAAGTGCACTGAGACCATTGAGTGAATTAAAAAAGAAGTGAGGATTGATTTGCCCCATCAGCGCATTGTAGCTGGTTTGCAACTTTTCGGATTTGAGTTGCTCGTAAGCCAGGTGCATCTGCTGTTTACTTCGCAGCAGACGGAGCAAAACCACACTCAGCATAATCACAAAAGTCACGAAGAGGTGTTCAAAAAACATTGGAAAAAAGAAGGGACCATGCATCCCTGGTTTAAATCTATTCTGCAAATCGTTACTATCCGGCATTCCTCCGGGACGGACCGAGTCTATCATCTCTCTCATTCCCTGGTGCTCTGGTCTGAAAATAAATTTTTCGCCTGGTGAAATATCAAATCCAAGTAAATCGTTTAAGACAAACTGGCGGGCCACCGGAAATAAATTACAGAGAGCCCAACCGGTAAACATGCCAACTACTAACAAAGATAGAATTGCACCGTATTCAGAATTACGGAAAAGGCGATTACCCAATGTATATATCTGCCCATTTATCACAAACAAAGCAAAGGCGTAAATAAAAAACCAGCTAATAGCAAACAGGAGCATGTATTGCTGCTCGGGGACCGATGGAAATGAGCTGGCCACTCCGGTAACCATTTCATAACTCCGCGTTACAAGCGGGAAGTTTACGAAGAGACTAAGAAGTCCGGAGACTACAAATCCGATCAGAAGATCGTTCGTTTTTGATTCCATGCAGAATAAATTTTAACATACCACAAATGTACAAGAAAAAATGAGCATTTCGCCGATCAGCGTTTTCCGTTTCGCCGTTTACCAAGGGCGTTTCACCGCCGAAAGAGGCTTACTGAACGGTCATTAACCTTTCTTTGCAGAATAAAGCGCTTTTTTTGCATCAGAACTAAAAATTACAGGACCATGCTTAAATGTATTACATTCGACGGAGATTCGTCCACATTGGACACCCTGATGAGCTATTTTGAGAAACTGGACAAGGCTTTGGCCGATGTACACGAAGTATTGCATAAAGAAAGCGCTGAACAACCTGTTTTCGTCAAAGAAGGAAACAAAATCATCCGCCTGAAGAAAGAAGAGATTCTTTTTCTGGAAGGATACGGCGATTATGTAAAGATTCACCGCACAACCGGGAAACCGCTTCTCTCGCAGGTAAGCCTGAAAAAGTTTGAAGAATGCCTGACAGATGGAAACTTCTGCCGGGTACATCGTTCGTACATTGTTGCGTTACCTCAGATTAATTACATTGAACGCAAGCGAATCAAGATTGGAAACGAACTGATTCCGATTAGTGAATCGTATATGCCGGCTTTTCTGGACAGGCTGGCGTTACAGGAATAGAAACCATAAAAGGAGGATTGTTAAACGCAATCCTCCTTTTATGGTTTATAGCTTAACCTTATAGAACAATTCACTAAGCGTATAAGATACAGAAAGTCCTAATGCCGACGAACGCAATGTATTCCCTGTAAGCTGCGTGTTATCATAAAATATGGATGTATGCACTCGACCGTTACTTACAGGAAAACCTAACCCGGCACTAACCCGCCAGGATATACCCGATTTACCTGAAACAGACAAATAGGGATTAGATACGCTTACTCCGGCTTTGTATGAAACACGTTTCCAGTATTTATCCGACGCATAGGTTGCAGGTAAATAGCTTACTCCTGCCTTTACCTCGTGCACATCATTGAATGAAACACGACTATCTCCCGACTCCAGAAGACTGTACTGACGAAATGTATAATCGGCTCCATACGTAAAACGTTTATACTTTATGGATGCCCCGACTCCAACAAAAGGAGGAATGTATTGCTTAACCGTCTTCTCTGTCCGTTCCGTAGAGCTGGAACTGGTAACTACGGTTGTGCTGTTATCCAGAAAAAGCTTTTGCTTGAATCCAAAAGTGAGTCCGAGTGTCAAGCCCATATCTTTAGCAATCTGACGATTATACTGCATCCCGAAACGGGCATTAAATGTACTGGTATACATCTTTTGTGTAACAGTCATTGCATCCTGTGTTTCTACTTGCGACAAATTACCAAACACGTAGCTAACAGTTGCTCCAAGTGAGAGGTGACGCCCCACAAGGATGGCGTTGGAAAGAGAGGCCGTTGATAATCCGCCGCTTCCTTCGAAAGAACTATAATAATAACTTCCATCGGTTCCCTCTACCGGTTCTTTACTTTGGAAATAGTATCCAACTGTACTGTATGGATACACACCTGCCGCCATATACCATCGTGGCATGATTCGTCCCCCAAGAGAAAAAGAAGAAAGATTTCCAGATGCCGCGTTAGTAGATGTACCGCGGGATTTGTACCATTCCTGCTTAACAAATGCAGAGGCATCGGCGATAAGACGAAGGCTGTCCAAACCCGTTAATCCAGCCGGATTAACGCTATTAATAAACATGGATTCACGCATCCCGTTAGAAACTCCCCCCATACCTGCGTTCTGACCGTATTGACCATCAATAAGTTCGCCGATGCCAAACATGGAATAAGGAGAGGTTGTCATATCCTGCCCGGCTACACTGCCTGCCCAAAAGAGGAAGGTAGCCGTAAGGAGTACTTGTATCTTTTTAATAACTTTCATAAATGGTGTATGTTAACTGCAATGTGATAGGATTCTTTCCTTTCTGACTCGAGAAAGTAAGATTATTAAAAGTAGAGTTATATTTTGCTGAAGGAAATACCAGTTGAAGATTATGCTTGTTTGTACCAATTGCCCCCAGCTCTTCCTTCATGAAGGTTGATACATCGAAATAGTAATAAGTCTTCTCACGAAAAGTATCATCCTTAACCAAAACACCCCCCTGAACCTGAGTTCCAAGATAATCTGTAACAGCCTCCGTGACAACATTATTTTCGTCCGCAATATAGAGATATATACTATCCGGGAGAGAGTTGAATTCAGAATAGGTATCGACCTGAGGATAGATGCGCAAGATGGCATTCTGCACGTCGACCTGCACTCCTTGCTGCATGATGTTGTTAAGGTGCGGAAACTCAAGTCTTGTATACCAGCCTAACCCACCAAAAAGCATACCACGGTCGCCTAACTGAGCAGAAGAGACTTCTTCGTTTTTGGTAGCCACTGCGGGTAACAATGTGCCGGACCTATCATGGTCAAAGTGGTTAAACTGCGTAGTCGTATTGGGAGAAAATACCAATGTTTGCGGATTTTCAAGTTCATCCTTAACGTGATAATACAGTGTGATAACCGACAATGTATCACCCACCGAAAACCCCAACAGATTTTTACCTGAGGCATCTGGCACCACAGCTATCCCCTTGAAATAGTCCTCGAACTTGTCCACCGAAACGGCTTCGGACCGGTTATGAAAACTGGTGAGCAATTGCCTCCCCAATTCGTCCGATAAACGAATTTCCACTGGCTCGCCACGCCCGGGATGAGGCTTGAATGTTTTCTTACCCAACGCTTCCGTACCGTAAGCAAAAGAGGCATTGGAATAAAGATAATCGTTGTCGTTAAGTACCACCTTTTCTTTCAGAGGATAAACAGACAGCGTTTGCATGAGCGTTGTATCGCCCAGGTAGTAACCATTGTAATGAAGAGTGAGCATGAGCGAATCGAGTATTACAGTCTCTTCAATATCGGTACCATAGGATGGACGCTCGTAAGGAATGTAACTCATGGAAGTAACAGTTCCCCATAACGGGTGCGTATACTGTCCCAACAGTACGGTATTGGTACCGGAAGTCTCCAGTGAGTCTATCCGGACATTGGTAACGGTAACCGTGCTGGTATCGGCTGTAACGTTGCGGAAGGAAGAATCGACCAGGCTTTCTCCGAAAGTTGCACTTTCGTCGTAACAGGATGAAAGTCCGGCAAACATAATTATCAGTCCGGCAAATGTAAGGAATGTGCGCATATACCTATATTTAACTTTTGGTCGCAAATAACGGAGTTTCGGCTTCTGCATGCAACTTGAACTTGCAGATACCCCTTCCGAATCCATCAAAAGGGAATTAAAGCAGGTGAGCAAGGCAAAGCATCTGTTAAAGGTGTTTGGCGAACAGGTAACGTGTTTGACCGATTCAAAAACACTGCCTACCGATTAGATTTGTAGCGATGGGCTTATCTCCTTTCATTTGCGGCAGAAAAATTGATACAGAAAACGTATATGAGACACAAAAAATTAGTGACAATCCTGCTGGCGATGCTCCCATTTGTTTTTGGAGCTTGCAGCAGCGACGACGACGATGATTTAATTGGTACCTGGTACCGGGTATCCGATCTAGACGGTTTGGCGCGTAGCGACGCCTCGTCGTTCACGATTGGGAATAAAGGATATCTTGTTTGTGGTTATGATGGAAAAGACAGACTTTCTGATTTATGGGAATATGATATGGATCAGGATTCCTGGACACAGAAAGCTTCATTCCCTGGTACAGCGCGTAACTCTGCCGTGAGTTTTGCTGTAAACGGTAAAGGTTATCTGGGTACCGGATACGATGGCGAAAATTACCTGAAAGATTTTTGGGAATATGATCCAACAAGTAATTCATGGACACAACGGGCTGATTTCCCAGGTTCTGCACGATATGGAGCAGTAGCCTTCGGTGCAAATAATAAAGGATATATTGGCTGCGGGTACGATGGAAATTACCTGAAAGACTTTTATGCATTTAATCCGTCGTCCAACACATGGGACCAGATAATCAGTATTGGTGGTTCAAAGCGTATGGGAGCTACGTCTTTTGTAATTGATAATGTGGCATACGTTGTATGCGGTCAGAATAACGGTGAATATGTAGACGATTTCTGGAAGTATGATGCTCAAAGCGGACAATGGACTCAGCTTAGAGATATCACAGATACTTCGGACGACGACTACGATGATGATTACAGTATTGTTCGTACTAACGGCGTTGCTTTCGTGATTGATGGTGCAGCTTATTTTGCTTGTGGTGAAAGCGGAAGCGTACGCAGTGATACATGGAAATACTACCCCTCAACCGATTTGTGGGAGAATGTTTCGAAGTTTAAGGGAACAGCACGAACAGCTACTGTTTCTTTCTCTACAGGAGAAAGAGGTTTTGTGGTAACCGGAAAAAGCAGTACATACCGCTTTGATGACATTTGGGAATTACACCCATATGAATATGACGATGATGAGTATTAAAGGTAGAAAGGCCCTTTGGGGCCTGCTACTGCTTCCGGTTCTACTATTGATTTTCTTTATTTTTTCCGGAGAACTGGGAACTTCGGAAACATCTCAGCCTACGTTACAGACAGTTCGATCGATGGACGGGTGGGGTTACCAGATTAGTCTTAATAAAAAGATCTTAATCAACCAACCAACCATCCCTGCTATTGACACTGTGATGGCTTTCCCTTCAGAAAAAGCGGCTGCGGCCGTGGGAAAAATCGTTTTGAAAAAGGTGAAGAATCACAAGAATTTCACTGTAACGAAGGATGAGGTTGAGCACACTCTCTCTCTTTTTTAAATAAAAGGTTCTATACTGAGAGGGCTGGCTAGGGGTTAGTCGGCTCTCTATTTTTTTTAAGAATACTTTACATTATTTTCACACAACCATCTATCATATAAAAAAAAGACTACCTTTGCCACATCTATAAAATAAACCAGAAGGTTGCCTTATTTGCTAAACACTATTTTTGATTAATAATAAAAGCCCGCTTTCTGTTAAAGGATGAGGGTGAATTACGTGCAGGATGAAACAACGGGATCTATCGTACGAATTGTATCTGTTGAACGGGTTGCGGAAAGGCGACCAAGACGCTTTTTCTACCCTGTTTACTATCTATTACAAAGACTTGGTTATGTTTGGCGGTAATTTTCTGACTAACAGAAAGGATTGTGAAGATATTGTCCAATCTATTTTTCTAAAGTTGTGGAACGACCGCGAAGTAATAAAAATTGAAACTGCACTAAAGTCTTATTTGCTTACAGCCGTTCGTAATGGTTGTCTGAATGAATTACGCCGCAAAGGAAGTAATCAGGAAGATTTATCCTTAGCCGAACAAGAACTTAACGGAGTAATGAATGAGTATGATACAGCAAACTATATCCTTTATTCGGACCTGAATCAACAATTGGAAATGGCTTTGGGCAAGTTATCGCCTGCAGTGCGTGAAACCTTCGAACTTAATAAGTTTGAAGGACTTCGATATAAAGAGATAGCCGAGCGACTGAGCGTTTCTGAACGAACTGTAGAGGTTCGGATAGCCAATGCTTTGAAATTTCTACGGGTTAGTCTTAAAGAGTTTTATATGTTTACTTCATTCCTTTTTATCAATTATATTATTAAATAATGTTATAGCTATGTGGAAAAACAGGACTAATCTGTCTTATTTGTAAGAATATTGGCATGAACAAAGACAATTCTATAGAATCCCTTATTATAAAGTTTCTCTCCGGGCAGGCTTCTGCCGAGGAGAAGGAACTACTTATCTCCTGGATAAAAGAGAGACCGGAGAACCGTTTGCAGTTTAAAGAATTACAAAATATATGGCAAGGACTTAATCCTCCCTTTGATCCTGATGAGATCGAAGTGGAGAAAATTCAAAAAGACCTTCTGAAGAAAATAAATAAACGTCTTTGGCATCAGCATCCGCTCGTGATATTCTGGCAACGAACAGCTGCTATTCTGGTAATTCCCCTCATACTTACGGTTGTTTACTTGTTCATTTCCCATGAACCGGAAAAAATTACTTTTCAGGAAATCTTTGCTCCCTACGGTACTTACACCCAGGTTAATCTGCCTGATGATTCCAAAGTTTGGTTGAATGCAGGAAGTTCTATTAAGTACCCTACCCGCTTTAAAAAAGGATCGAGAGAAGTCTCTTTGAATGGCGAAGCCTATTTTGAAGTTGAGTCTGACCGGAAAAACCCGTTTACCGTTCATACGAGTCATGTAGATGTACGTGCCACAGGAACTGCCTTTAATGTAGAGGCTTATCCAACGGATTCGATTGCTTCAGTTACTATGGTACGCGGAAAATTAGGTGTTACAATGAATAATCAAAGCCAGATAGGCTTAATTCCCGGCGAGCGGGCTTCGTTTAATAAAAACACCTTACAGTGTAGAATTGAAAAAACCGATCCCTATAAATGGTATGCCTGGAAAGATGGTTTAATGGTATTCAGGGATGATCCGTTGGAATATGTGTTCAAGCGTCTGGGACAGACGTTCAATGTTGAGATTAAAGTGATGGATAAAGAGATTGCCAATCAACTCTATCGCGCTACTTTCAGAGAAGAATCTCTGAGTGAAATACTTCGTTTGCTAAAAATATCAGCTCCAATAAGATATGTCGACCACGATCAGGATCCGGCATCCAATAATGGTTTGAGAAAACGAAAATTGGAAGTTTATAAATTGAATTAAAAAAAACACATTTTTGAATGTGGCTTTTCAGCTTCCGACTGTCTTATATGTAGATGTAAAGAAAATTTAACCTTATTTACTATTAAAATTGGTAGCCTATGGTATAAAGAATAGTGTCGCTCAATAAATGAGTCCGGCTAATTAAAACAAGAGAAGGGAAGGTCTCGTACACCCTCCCTCCTGAATGTTCTGCTTGACTAAAAAGATTATCGTTAACCAGATTTTTCAAACCTAACACACAAAAATATGAATTCAGTTTCGATTTATGAAATCAAACGGCAAGTATTTGCTTCTAAACAATTTCGTATTATGAGATTATGTTTATTATTCCTGCTTTGTGGTATCCTACAAGGAATGGCATCAAACACCTACTCGCAGACAACCACACTCTCTATGAAGCTTTCCGATGTTACAATTGAAGAGGTTCTCAATCAAATTGAAGAACAATCGGATTTCCGCTTCTTGTATACAAAAAAATGGTAAACGTTGCAAATAAAGTAAACGTTTCGGTTAAAAAGAAAAATATCACAGAAATTCTGGATAATATCTTTGCCGGTGAAGATGTGACCTACACTATCAGTAACAGGCAAATTGTGCTGAGCCGGAAGAATGATATCGCGACTGTTGCTCAACAAGCTAAAAAAGTAACTGGTGTTGTAACAGACAAATCCGGCGAAGTTGTCATCGGTGCTAATATTATAGTAAAAGGAACGCAAAATGGGGTTATTACCGATCTGGATGGAAAATTCTCCATCGAAGTTCCTTCGGGTAATGCTATTCTCGTGGTTTCTTACATTGGTTTTAAACCTCAGGAAGCAGCCGTTTCAAATCGTTCGGTTGTAGACGTAGTACTTGCATCTTCCGTTGAAGAATTAGACGAAGTAGTTGTTACTGCTTTAGGCATTAAACGTGAAAAGAAAGCTCTTGGATATGCCATGCAGGAAATTAAAACAGATGGTATGTCCGAAAACCGTTCTGAAAGTGTAGCAAATATGTTGCAGGGAAAAGTTTCCGGAGTACAGATCAATCAGTCTTCAACCGGAATGGGAGGTTCAACACGTGTTGTATTACGTGGTACCAGCTCTCTGAGTGGAAACAACCAGCCGTTATGGGTAATAGATGGTATACCCGTTAGCGATAATGCTTCCGGAAAAGCAGACCAATGGGGAGGCGTCGATTATTCTGGTGCAGCGTCGGAAATTAACCCGGAAGATATCGAAAGTATTTCTGTATTAAAGGGTGCGAATGCAGCTGCAATGTACGGATCGCGGGCACAAAACGGAGCCATTATCGTATCAACCAAGAAAGGTAAAAGCGGAGCTCTTCAAATAGAATACAACGGGAACCTTAATTTTAGCCAGGCTTATAATCCGTACGAATACCAAAATGTATATGGACAAGGTTCGGCCGGCGTATTTTCTACTAATGCCAAAGGCAGCTGGGGTCCCAAAATGGATGGAAGCACAACTATAGCAAACTGGAGAAACGAATTTTACGGTGACTCTAATTACAAGGATTATACCTATTCTCCTCAAAATGACTTTATAACCGATTTTTATCGTACGGGGTCAAACTACACAAATACATTAACAGCATCGGGTGGATCGGACAATCTTACATCCCGTTTCTCTTTCTCTGACTCGAGAAACCAAGGTATTACTCCAAACCATTCGTTGAATCGTCAGTACTACGATTTGAACACCCAGTTCACCAGCAAATATATTGACTTAAGTGCAAAAGTTAATTTTATGCGTCAAAAAGCATCTAATCGCCCTGCTCAGGGAGAATATGGTGTTATGAAGGCATTAATTAATATGCCAAGAAGTATCCGTTTACAGGATTTGCAGAATCCTGTAGGTACAGATGGTCATATCGTTAACTGGTCTGGTCCAAATAATGAATACCTGAACCCATATGCATTAACATTACCTGCCAATGGTAACCGCGATCAAAGAAATCGTTTGATCGGTAAAGTTCAGATGAGCCTGAAATTCACAGACTATCTGAAACTTAACGGACGGGTAGGCATCGACTGGTACAACGATCAGATAAAAAACTTTTCCACCTATGTACAGTCGTCTCAAACATCTGATGGTAGCCAGTATTCAAACACACAGGCAACCAATCAGGAATTCAATGCAGACTTAATGCTGAACTATGATAAAAGTTTCAATGACTTTAGCGTTACAGCTAACCTTGGAACAGCTACCACCTATTATACATGGAACAATCTTTCCGGATCAGCTGGCTTATTTAATATTCCATACCTTATTGCTTTGGCAAACGGTAGAAATCAAACGGTGTATGAGGATTATTCAAAAAAACGTGTAAACTCTGTATTGGGGAGTGCAACTGTTGGCTATAAAAGCATGGTTTATGTAGATGTAACAGCTCGTAACGACTGGTCTTCAACATTACCTTCCAGCAACTGGTCTTACTTTTATCCTTCGGTAAGTTTATCTGGAATTATTTCGGAAATGGTAACTCTCCCGGAACAGATTTCATACCTGAAAGTAAGGGGATCTTGGGCAAAGGTAGGTAACGATACTGATCCGTATAAGTTGTATAATGTATATGAGTTGGGAAAAACTAACGGAAATATTCTAAATGCAAGTACATCTTCCACTTTTCCACTTTATAATTTACAACCTGAAGAAACGAACTCCACAGAAGTTGGTGTTGAATTTCGTATGTTTAAAGGGCGTATAGGTATGGACGCTACCTATTATAAATCCAACACAATCAATCAGATTCTTAGAGTTACAATGCCCGGGTCGTCTGGTTACGAATTGAAGAGTATTAATGCAGGAAAGATGTCCAGCCATGGTTGGGAAGTTATGCTAACCGGTACACCGATACAAACCAAGAACTGGAACTGGGACGTTACCTTGAACTGGGGTATGAACCGTACAGAATGTATTGAGTTGGATCCTACACTGAAACGTTTCACAATTGGAGAAACCCGTGTTGGAAAAGTTGTAGTTGACGAAGGTGGCAGATTTGGGGATATCGTTTCAAAAGCATATAAACGCAATGCTGATGGACGTGTATTAATAGGCGACAATGGCATGCCTATTAGTGTCACAGACCAGGTAATTGGGAATATGACTCCTGACTGGACTGGTTCATTCTTCACTTCGCTTAGATACAAAAACCTTTCATTCAACGCATTGATCGATATACGTACTGGCGGAGATTTTATCTCTACCACAGACATGTACGCATGTACAGCCGGCACATCAGCCAAGACTCTCGTTGGACGTGGAACAGAAGGAATGGTTATAAACGGCATTGTGAATTCAACAGGTGCTGAAAATTCAAAAATAGTAAAAGCTGAAGACTATTTCGCAACTATTGGCGGAGCATACGGTGTGGGTGAAGAATTCCTTTATGATGCTTCTTACGCAAAATTGCGTGAAATATCCTTAGGATATACTTTGCCAGCTTCCTGGTTGAGAGGACTTCCAATTCAGAGTATAAAATTATCGGCAGTAGGTCGCGATCTCTTCTATATTTTCAAGAATGCTCCGGTTAATCCAGAAGGTTCATTCTCTCGTGAAGATTATGCACAGGCATTCGAATATTCGTCTTTGCCTCCTACACGCTCTTATGGTTTTACTCTTAATGTTAAATTCTAATTTGTCATACTACAATGAAACTATCGATAAAAAAAATAAGCGTTATTTGTCTCTTGACAGGTTTAACAGCGGGATGTACAGGCAATTTTGAAGATATGAACAAAGACCCCTTGGTGGCAACCGAGGTAAGTCCCAGTCTTATTCTTCCTAAAATGATAGACTATGGATTTAACTGCCGTTCCTGGGAATATCAGGTAGGAGACAATCTTCATACCAACCTGTACGCACAGTATTTTGCAAATACAGCATCCTATTTTCCTACCGACCGCTACGAATGGAAAGACGGTTGGGCTAAAGACGGATTCTGGCGTTCTTACTACGTATACTTGTCAAAGAATCTTCACGAAGTAGAAGCTATGCTTCCCGACCATCCGGAATACAATAACATGTATCAGGTGATGCGCATTATCTCTGCCATGGGAGCTGCACGCACAACAGACTGTTTTGGGGATGTTCCTTATACTGAAGCCGGACAAGGTATTATTGAACCGAAGTATGATACGCAAAAAGATATATATTATGATATCTTTAAAGAACTAACAGAAGCTGTAACAGTTCTAAAAAGCAATAATGCTAATCAAGAAGCCTATGGAAGTGAAGATATTCTGTTTGGCGGCGATCTTACAAAATGGATAAAACTAGCCAATTCGCTTCGTCTTCGCTACGCTTTACGACTATCGTTCATTGATGCAGAAAAAGCAAAAGCTGAAGGAGAAGCCGCTCTTAAAGAAAACCTTATGAGCAGCAACGACGACAACGCGGGCATAAAAAATGCGGAAGCCAATGCTGGTCATTCTTTGTGGACTATCAGTTTCTGGAATGAGTTCCGGGTAAGTAAGTCTATGATCGACATAATGCTGGGAGAAAGTGCTGTTGCAGACCCTCGTCTTCCATTATGGTTTAGTCAAACTCAAGGATATGCATACGGAACTTCCGATGTTCAGTATCGGGGTGTGCCGAATGGTCTGCCCACTTCTGAACTATCAAAACCGGAATACAATGCGACAAACAATTCTTGCATCTGGGGTCTGTATGTTTATCCGGAATGGAATCAACAAGCCAAAGGAAGTGTACAAGAAGGAACCGTTCCCCAAGGTACAACCGTTAAACCGCAGGTTATCATGAACTATGCAGAAGTTTGCTTGCTTAAAGCTGAAGCAGCCCTAAGAGGTTGGTCTGGAGCCGGCGATGCAAAAGAAAATTATGAAGCCGGGATCCGCGCTTCTATTGCTGAAGCCCGTTCGGGAGTTAGTGCTTCTATTTATACAACAGCCAACGACGATGCTTACATCAACGGAGGAAATGTAAAATGGGATGCCTCCGCAAGCTTCGAAGCCAAACTGAAACAGATTATCACTCAAAAATGGATTGGAATCTATCCTAATGGAACAGAAGCATGGATTGAATTCAGACGTACAGGTTATCCGGAGCTGACTCCTGTGGTTCAAAGCGACAATGATCTGATTAAATCAGGAGAATTTATTAAGAAACTTCGTTATATAGACGACGAACTGAATCTGAACAGCTATTCAAAACAAACTACGTTGAATAATGGTAAGGGGGATGGACAAAATGTTCGCGTTTGGTGGGATACTTCCAGATATAATTGATAATTCAAAAATTCATATAAAGGGGGGAGTTACTTCTCCCCTTTTTTTTTACTTTTGGCTTTTGATCTATAATTAAAATACACATGAAAAAAACAACTTTGATTCCATTGGTCCTTCTATTAGTGGGCTGGGCTTGCCAACCCGCGCAGAAAGGATCTGACGTTCCTGCCAACAATGCAATGACGCAAGAAGTGTTTGTTCCCGAAAACAACGGATACAAACTGGCATGGCAAGACGATTTCAACGGCACAGAACTTGACACAACCAAATGGGAATACCGCGGAACAGGTCCGCGTAGAATTGGATACAATGACACATCAATGGTTAAGCTTGAAAACGGGAACTTGTTGTTGATGTATGATATTGTTGGAGATAGCATTCTTGGTGCCATGATTGGATCTGCAGGAAAGTATGAAACTACCTACGGATATTTCGAATGCCGCGCCGAACTACAAAAATCCATTGGCCCGTGGGCTGCTTTCTGGATGCAGTCTCCCAAAATATCGCAAGGGACAGATCCTGCTGAGTTTGGAGCTGAAATCGACATATTCGAATACTTCAATGAAATGGGTAAAGATACCTTGCAGCATGCAGTGCATTGGGCATATGGTCCGGATATGCAATCAGTAGGACCTATGAAAAGTGGATTAGAAGGTTTGGACAAAGGATTTCACACCTTTGGACTTGAATGGACAGATACAAAATATGCCTTCTTTATTGATGGGCTTAAGTTTTTTGAACAGACAAAAGGTATTTCTAAAATTGATCAATACATAATTCTTAGTATGGAAATTCGCGATAAACTTGAGGGATTCAAGAAAGCTTGTGCTCCTGATACGTTTAAAGTGGACTATGTAAAAGTGTACAAGAAATAAATGAACATACAATGAGTACCTGCTATTTTAAATATATAGCAATTACAGCCTGCCTTTTACTTGGGAGTGGGACTTTATCGTCTCAACCTGTTGTTAAAGGATATATGAGTACCGATATCCATGATTTGGTGCTGATATATCAGGGAGGGAGTCATCGGCTGGATTGGACAGAGGATCAGTTTCTGCCTTATGTAATACATGAAGATTCTAAGGGTAATAAGGATTGGTTTTTCGACGGTTTCCTGTTTTTGGAATTCAAAGATGGGAAGGGACGTTGTTATACATCCCGCTACGAAAAATTTAGTGCACGGAAACAAGAATGGGAATGGTTGTTAGGGCGTATTTTTGAGGAGGGTAAAGCTTTATCTGCACTTAACAGTTGCATTGGTAAACAAAAACAAATTCAGGGTAATCCTGGCTTTAAGCACAGGGTGGTTATCAGTGTTCCGGAAGCTATTCCGGATCAAAAGGATTGGGGTGTGCTTAACGGAAAAGCATTGGATTTTTCGAAGGATGCCGACAAATACGCTGCTTGTAAATGGTTTATAGATGAAGTTGAAACACGGTTTCGCAATGCCGGATACAGCAATCTTGAGCTGGCGGGTTTTTACTGGGTAGCCGAAGATATCGTAACAAGCAGACTGCAAACTGTTCCTTTGGGTGATTATGTTCGTTCGCTGAACAAAAAGTTCTACTGGATTCCCTATTGGAATGCCATGGGATACAGCGACTGGAAAAGCCTTGGGTTTGATGTTGCTTATGCCCAGCCCAATCATTTTTTTGATGCTCAGATTCCGGACCAACGTATTGACAATACGTGTGCTTTGGCTTATACCCACAATATGGGGTTGGAAGTTGAGTTCGACGATCGGGCTTTGGCCGGAGCAAAAAATTCATTTCACAAGCGATTGGTTGCCTATCTGGATAAGTTTGAATCGAATAACGTGTACGCTGATGCGGCTATTGCCTACTATGAAGGCGGTGGAGCTATCATCGATTTTGCCCGCTCGGCGAATCCCGAAGACAGAGCTTTGATGGATAGGCTGTCGCTACTTGTAAAGAGTAGAAGAGAGAGGATGAAGATAGTTTCGGACGATTTAGGAAGTTCCCCTTGGAATGGCATAAATAATCGCACAATTTCGGTTAACCCGGAAGGGAAGCTTTTAATAAGTACAGGCTTAGCCGATACACGGGGCAAACTGGAAAAAACAAGGGGAAAGTTTGAAATAAAGATGAAGTTGCTTTCTGCATCGCCGAACGACAAAGCGTATATCCGGCTTGTTCCCGTTAGGGCATCCGGGAAATCAAGTCTTCGGAACGAAGAGATTACGATGATGGCTTATGCTGGTAGTCAGCCTGAAATGATTAAGGGCGGTGTATTTACCCGCAAATTGAACGAAGAAACAGACAATAAAAAAGGAACATCCGTAAAGGTATCGGGGCTGACTGGCGAATTGCATACGCTTGTTTGTGAATGGAAAGAGCATGAAATTCATTTATCGCTGGATGGAATACTCTTTTTTGTGTATGATGATTATTTATACGATAGAAACGCGGCCGACTTCAAGGACTACTGGCCCTTTGATGAGCCCTGCTATTTGGAGGTTGAAGCTCTATCCGGGAACAATAATCCGGTAATTTCTATTGATTCGTCCTCTTATATTGAGTATTAATTTCAATTTATACCGTATATATATAAAGGAAACATTTTTTGCTTTCTTATAATAATAGGTTCAATAGGGGGAGCGAGCCGGCTAGTGGTTAGTCGGCTCGCTTATTTTTTACTCAGTCTTTAATCTCCTCTTATCCAGTAAAGTAGCATTATCCCAATAGACTTCTATTACTTTGCATACGAACAAGTATTCGTTTGTCATATGGATACTTTGCGTTTGCGATATGGCAAACGAATACTTGTTCGTAGTCTTAGCGATAGTTTACTTAATCCTTTCTTATACTTTATCGTTTAAAGGGTACCAAATACAAGCTGATTGAGAGTCCTCCTGGTGCGGAAAAGGTAGTGGAACCGCTCTTCAGAAAGAATGAGGCTGCCTGAAATTAAAAAGTGACAGGTGGGAGATCATCCGCATCTGTCACAAACCATCCCTCACCCACCAAACCCTGATCAGCAAAGGGATCTAAAGCATTTGGTGATAGGTGGCAGATTAAAACGACATTAATTCGTTTTAATCTGCCACCTTTTGTGGAATTCAGAAACATTACTTACCATTAGTGATAACACCCGAGTCGTTATCGCTGTTGTTCAACTTCTTCTGGGCACTCTGATAGCTTCGGCCGAAATTAAGGTTCCAGGTGAATGAAAGGGCTATCATTCTTGAAGATTCGTTGATATACATTGCTCTTTTTACGGAGGCTACCTTCGACCAGTTTTCGTTTACTGTTTTATAGTTGTCGGCAAACGGATTAAATACGCCAGCCCCAACGGATATATTTTTGTGGTTATATTTGAGTTGAAGAATATGATAATTCTCGCCTCCATATATATTCTCGCCCCAGAACCAGTTCCAGTTACTTTGAATCTGGAATGCTAACATAAATTTCTTGTACTTGGCCGACATATCCGCACGGTAAAACCAATTCGTATATTCGTGGCTGTAACTGTTGCCATCACTAAGGTAATGATTTACGCCTCCGGTAACAGACAATTGCAACACATCTTTAAACGGCTGAGCCTTAAGTGTGGTCTCGGCAGATAGCCTTTGCCATTTGTTCTGGTTATCGAAGGTGTTGATAAAGCTGCTTCCTTCAATAAACTTTTCGTCCATAATAGCTTTTGGCTTGTATTCGTAAGCCGACCAAAAATTAGCGGTGAAGATCCCTTTACGAACCTCTCCCGATAAATTCAGGCTGTAAGTTGTATAGGGTCGTAACTCCGGATTACCACGCGAAATCTGCAATGAATCGATCCGCTGATCAACAGCGCTAATTTCTGAAAGAGACGGAGCTGTATTGTACACGCCACCTTGCAAACGTAAATAAGCATTTGACGGGAAATTGTATTGCAAGGTCAGTTTAGGATTGAAAGAATAAGTCTGATATCCGTCTCCATCTCCTTTCTGGAAAAACCAGGATCTGGTTCCCCCTACCCCGAACATATACTCCAGTTGTTTATACTTTCCCTTAAATGACAGGTAAGCGTAGGTGTCTGACTGTTCCATTTCGGTTAGATAGCTGTGACCGTTTGTATAGGTATTATCGGCGTAGGCCTGCGTGTGTTTAACTCCTCCGCTCAAACTTCCGGCTTCAAACTGTTTTTCATAAATTGCTTCCCCAATCACTGAGTATTTTTTACCATCCACATTGTTCGTGATATCGGAAAGCAACTGATCGTTGCGTCGTTCCTGATACAAGCGCCCCGACTCTGATCCGATATAGGTTCCCACAAGGTTGAATACAAGCAGCTGCTTATTAGGTAAACTCTGCTGATAGTAGAGGTCGAGCGAAGGTCGGTTGGTAATAGCCGTACTCTTGTCTGTTAGCCGTACCATCTGCTCAGGATGTTCAACTTCATACAGATCACTGTTGTAATCAAAATGCGACTGATTATTTCCATGGTAACGAAAGGTTGCATTAAAAACCGCCTTATCATTGGGCTGATAGTTATACTGCAAGGAAGCATTCTGCCAATACATTCCTAAGTGACCCGGATGACCGGTTTCCTTGCGGTGGAGCATTGATCCGTCAGCAAAAGTAAAAATCTCCTCATTATCCCGCCACATTTGATAAAAATCGCGGGTAGCTAATCTGTAAGAAACAGAAAATTCCGATTTCTTATTGTTCAACTTGGCCGAGATCTGGTCTTCGCCCCAAACGCTGTTAACGGCATTTGTGAAATCGACAGACACATTCCCTCCCGATACTTTACGGCGGGTAATATAATCAAGTACAACGGCCGCATTGCCATAACGCAAGCCAGGATTATCATGATACTCTACCCGAATAATATCGTCGGGCAAAAGCGCGATAATTTCTTCGTTGGTAGCTATAATACCATTGATTCGAAGCTGTACTTCTCCTCCACCGGGTACAGAAATAGTACGATATAGGTTGTTTACCTGCAAACGAGGCAATTGCAATTGTTGGAGTAGATCGATTCCATTGGCAGATGACTTACGTTGACTTTCGGAAGGAAACACGATCTTACGGTCGGCTTTATTCTTTTCGTTCGATGCCTTTACTGTAACTTCGCTAAGCGATACAGAATTTTCTTCCAGCTCCAGAGAGCCTAAGTCGAGAGCTTTGGTTACTCCCGGTAAAACAGTTTCGGCAGTTTGATAACCAATGCTTGAAACGACCAAACGATAATCGCCTGCGGGAACATTGGCTACAATGAAATCGCCTGATTTATCGGAAGAAGCACCTCCTACAAAGGTGGTGTCTGCCGTAGTTAATACAACATTCGCAAATTCGAGAGGTTGTTTGCTTTGTGCATCCATTATACGTCCGAAGATCTGTATATTTTGTGCGGAAAGAATCGTCGTACAAAGGAACAACAGACAGGTGGAAAAAAGTAGTTTGCTCATATTCTTACTATTTAATTTTCAAGTTTCTGAATATAAGACGCAAGAAGAATAGAAAGCGTTACATGAAAATCAATATAAATATACTACCTTGCATAACAATATACTTTGTAGGATAAAGCAATGCATTGAATTAGATGAATATAATTACCATCTGCCTGGTCGGACTACTAAATAAAAAAAAGGGGATCCCGTCACAGGAGCCCCCTTTCCGATAATTGAAAGTTTGTCTAAAATTTAGCAGCAAGCTGCTTTTTTAAGTTTTGCGTATCCGTAAACGGCACGATTACCCAATTCTTCTTCAATACGAAGAAGCTGGTTGTATTTGGCCATACGGTCTGAACGGCTAAGTGAACCCGTTTTAATCTGACCCGAGTTGGTAGCCACAGCAATATCTGCAATGGTTGCATCTTCTGTCTCGCCGGAACGGTGAGATGTAACAGATGTATATCCGTTACGATGAGCCATCTCAATAGCATCGAGAGTTTCTGTAAGTGTACCAATCTGGTTTACCTTGATAAGGATAGAGTTTGCACAACCTGTTTCAATTCCCTTTTTAAGAAAATCAACATTTGTTACAAACAAATCGTCTCCCACAAGCTGAATCTTATCTCCGAGAGCAGATGTAAGTAATTTCCATCCTTCCCAGTCGCCTTCGTCCATACCGTCTTCGATAGAGTCTATAGGGAATTTAGCTACTAATTCAGAAAGGTATTCAACCTGTTCCTTGGCTGTTCTCTTGGCACCTTTAGCACCTTCAAACTTAGTATAATCATAAATTCCATCTTTATAAAACTCGGAAGAAGCACAGTCAAGAGCAATAGTTACATCTTTACCTGGCTCGTATCCGGCTCCTTTAATCGCCGATAAAATAGAGTTAAGAGCGTCTTCTGTTCCGTCTAAAACCGGAGCAAAACCGCCTTCATCTCCAACTGCTGTACTAAGGCCACGATCGTGTAATACTTTTTTTAATGAATGAAAAACTTCTGCACCCATTCGTAATCCTTCACGGAAGCTGGTAGCTCCAACAGGACGAATCATGAATTCCTGAAATGCAATGGGCGAATCGGAGTGAGACCCACCATTAATGATATTCATCATTGGTACTGGCAATACATACGCATTAGTACCTCCAATGTAACGATACAAAGGAATATCCAAATAGTTTGCGGCTGCCTTTGCAACTGCAAGAGATACACCCAGCATAGCATTAGCTCCCAAATTTGATTTGGTATTAGTACCATCTAATTCGATAAGCTTGCGGTCAATTTCAACTTGTTTAAGTGCGTTATAACCCAATAATGCCGGTGCTATAACACTGTTTACATTTGCTACAGCTTTAAGAACGCCTTTACCACCGTAACGTTTTTTGTCTCCGTCGCGTAATTCAATAGCTTCGTTTTCGCCGGTAGAAGCTCCGGAAGGAACAGCTGCACGACCAAATGCTCCTGATTCCAACCATACATCCACTTCAACTGTGGGATTACCACGAGAGTCTAACACTTCACGTCCGATAATTTTTGCAATATCCATACTTATCATATTTAGAAATTAGTTATAAATAATCTACTCATATAAAACAAACCCAAGCATCGGAATGTTGGTGAAATTTATATAAAGATGTGCAAAATAAATACAAGACCTGGTTATAATGCAATAAAAAAGGGAGAACCCGTATGGATTCCCCCTTTTACTATTTTAAAAGCCGTAATACTTATTCAGCAGAACTTTCAGCTACTTCAGCAGCAGGTGCATCTGTAGTTGCTTTCTTTCTTGAACGACGTGTTTTAGCTGCTTTTTTAGCTACGTTATCTTTCAACATGTTTTCGTTGTAGTCAACAAGTTCAATGAAGCACATTGCTGCATTGTCACCTAAACGATTACCTGTCTTAAGGATTCTTGTATAGCCACCTGGACGATCGCCAATCTTTTTTGATACTTCCTGGAACAATTCAGTTACAGCATATTTATCTTGTAATGTACTGAAGACAATACGACGTGAATGTGTGCTGTCGTCCTTAGATTTAGTGATAAGAGGCTCAACAAACTTACGAAGAGCTTTAGCTTTCGCAGTAGTAGTGAAGATTCTCTTATGCATAATCAAAGAAGTAGCCATATTGGAAAGCATCGCCTCACGGTGAGTATTTGTCCGACCTAAGTGATTGAATTTTTTATTATGTCTCATCGCTTTACTCTTTATCTAATTTATATTTCGTGATATCCATACCGAATGAAAGGTTCAAGCCTTCAAGCAGTTCATCTAGTTCTGTAAGTGATTTCTTTCCGAAGTTACGGAATTTCAACAAATCATTTTTGTTGAATTTAACCAACTCACCTAACGTTTCAACATCTGCAGCTTTTAAGCAATTCAATGCGCGAACGGAAAGATCCATGTCTGCTAATTTGCTCTTAAGCAGCTGACGCATGTGAAGAACTTCTTCATCGAACTCTTCATTACCGTCTGTATCAACTGTTTCTGTAGCAATCTTTTCATCTGAAAACAACATAAAATGGTGAATCAAAATCTTAGCAGCTTCTTTCAACGCTTCCTTCGGATGAATAGAACCATCAGTGGCTATTTCAAGAACCAATTTTTCGTAGTCCGTCTTTTGCTCAACACGAAAGTTCTCGATTGAATATTTAACATTACGAATAGGGGTAAAAATAGAGTCAACTGCAATCACATTAATGTCTGCATTAGGATCTCTGTTTTCATCTGCAGGTACATACCCGCGACCCTTATTAATGGTTAATTCAATCTGTAAACTAGCGCTAGAATCTAGATGGCAAATAACCAATTCGGGATTCAACACCTCGAATCCATTAAGTTGCTTACCTATATCTCCGGCTTTGAACTCATCCGAACCCGAAACAGTAATACTTACTTTTTCATTCTCTACGTCGTCAACAATATGTTTGAATCGAACTTGCTTCAAATTCAAAATTATGTTTGTTACATCTTCCAAAACACCGGGAACAGTACCAAATTCATGTTCTACTCCTTCGATTTTAATTGATGTAATAGCAAAACCTTCAAGTGACGACAAGAGGATACGGCGCAGGGCATTACCTACAGTAATACCATAGCCGGGTTCCAACGGACGAAATTCAAACTTTCCGAAGAAGTTGTCCGCTTCCAACATTAATACTTTATCGGGTTTTTGAAATGCTAATATCGCCATGGAATCAATTATTATTTAGAATACAATTCTACGATCAACTGCTCAGTAATGTTTTCAGGAATATCAGCTCTTTCAGGCGTATGCAGTAGTTTTCCGCTTAAAGTAGTCTGATCCCATTCTATCCAAGGATACTTGCTGTGATTGAAGCCAGCCAAAGCATCGGTAATGATTTCAAGAGACTTTGCTTTCTCTCTCACACCAATAACCTGACCAGGTTTTACAGAATATGAAGGAATGTTTACAACTTTACCATCAACAACAATGTGACGGTGAGAAACTAACTGACGGGCAGCATCTCTCGTAGGTGCTAATCCTAAACGGAACACCAAGTTGTCTAAACGTACTTCAAGTAACTGCAATAAAACCTCACCGGTAATACCTTTACTGCGTGAAGCTTTTTCAAACATGATTCTAAACTGTTTTTCTAATACACCATAGGTATATTTAGCTTTTTGCTTCTCACGAAGCTGAATTCCGTACTCAGAAGTCTTTTTACGTCTGGAGTTACCATGTTGTCCCGGAGGATAGTTCTTTTTTGAAAGAACTTTATCAGCACCGAAAATAGGCTCACCGAATTTACGGGCAATTCTTGATTTTGGACCAGTATATCTTGCCATTTTTCTATTGTTTTAAATGTTCTGTATGAATCTGGAATCGTGCAGCCGCGACTGCAGAGAGGATAATGTGCAATCTTATCACAATTCCGGATTCATGTGCAGCAAATTATTGTTAATTAAACTCTTCTCTTTTTAGGAGGACGACATCCGTTGTGTGGCAATGGAGTAACGTCAACAATTTCAGTTACCTCGATACCTGCACCGTGAATTGTTCTGATAGCAGACTCACGTCCGTTACCTGGGCCCTTAACAAATACTTTTACCTTTCTTAATCCAAGATCAAAAGCTACCTTAGCACAATCCTGTGCTGCCATCTGAGCTGCATAAGGAGTGTTTTTCTTTGAACTTCTGAAACCCATTTTACCGGCAGAAGACCAACTAATTACCTGGCCATCACTATTTGCAAGTGATACAATAATGTTGTTGAAAGAAGAATGAATATGTGCTTGTCCAAAAGCATCAACTTTTACGTTTCTCTTCTTTGCTGCGACTGTTTTTTTTGCCATATTAACTCTTATTATTTAGTAGCTTTTTTCTTGTTTGCAACAGTTTTCTTTTTACCCTTACGTGTACGTGCATTGTTTTTTGTACTCTGACCACGAAGTGGTAAGCCAACACGGTGACGTACACCTCTGTAACAACCGATATCCATCAGTCGTTTAATGTTCAGCTGAACTTCAGAACGTAGATCCCCTTCTACCTTACATTCAGCACCGATTATTTCACGAATCTGAGCAGCCTGTTCGTCTGTCCAGTCTTTAACCTTAATATCACGATTTATGCCCGCTTTATCTAAAATATAGTTTGAACGACTGCGACCTATTCCGAAAATATAAGTCAAAGCAATTTCGCCCCTTTTATTTTGTGGCAAGTCTACACCAACTATTCTTATAGCCATATTACTTACTAAAATTAGTTTGCAAAATTAATAAATTATCCCTGACGTTGTTTAAACTTCGGGTTTTTCTTGTTAATTACATACAAGCGACCTTTTCTTCTTACAATTTTGCATTCGTCGGTGCGCTTCTTTAAAGATGCTCTTACTTTCATATCTTGTTTTTTTTATTTGTACCTAAAAGCAATTCTACCTTTCGATAAATCATACGGAGACATTTCAACTCTCACCTTATCACCCGGAAGGATTTTAATGTAATGCATTCGCATCTTTCCTGAGATATGTGCCGTAATTTCATGTCCGTTCTCCAATTCTACCCGAAACATTGCATTAGACAATGCTTCGATAATTACTCCATCCTGTTCAATTGCTGACTGTTTAGCCATAAAATTCAAATAAATTAAATTGCGTTATCTCCAAGTACTTCTTCTATAAACATAAACGAAGACAAAATATCTGGCCCATTCGGACGTATAGCGATACAATGTTCAAAGTGTGCTGAGGGTTTTCTATCCTTTGTACGGACAGTCCATCCATCACGTTCGAATACGACATTTTTGCTTCCAAGGTTTATCATCGGCTCTATACAGATACACATCCCATTTCTGAGAATCGGACCACAACCACGGCGACCGTAATTGGGTACTTCAGGTTCCTCATGCATGTTACGACCGCATCCGTGTCCTACCAATTCGCGAACAACAGAAAAATTACGGCCCTCACAATAGGATTGAATAACATTACCTATATCGCCAACTCGCTTTCCTTCAACAGCCGATTGTATTCCTAAATAAAGGGATTCTTTGGTTGTTTTCAAAAGTTGTTTAACTTCGGGTGATACTTCACCTACACAAAAAGTATAGGCTGAGTCTCCGGTAAATCCATTTATGTGAGTTCCACAGTCAACCGAAATAATATCGCCATCCTTCAACACTGTTTTGGATGATGGAATACCATGAACAACATTTTCGTTAACTGAGGCACAAATTGAATTTGGGAAGCCTCCATATCCCAAAAATGCCGGAGTAGCGCCATTATCCCTAATGAATTCCTCGGCTATTTTATCAAGTTGAAGCGTTGTGACACCAGGTACAATATGCTTGGCTAATTCGCCAAGAGTCTTGCCTACCAGTTGATTTGCCACACGCATCAACTCAATTTCTTCATCTGTTTTTAAATAGATCATTCTACTAATAAGCGGCTACAGAGCCTGAACGTCCTTTAATTCTACCTGACTTCAATAATCCGTCGTAATGACGCATTAACAAATGACTTTCAACTTGCTGTAATGTATCAAGAATTACACCAACTAAAATCAACAGAGATGTTCCACCAAAAAATTGAGAGAACTCCATACTTACACCGGCGATTCTGGCAAAGGCAGGCATAATAGCTACCAAAGCAAGGAATAATGCACCAGGTAAAGTAATTCGATCCATAATGGTATCCAGATAATCTTTTGTATGTTTTCCCGGTTTAACGCCTGGGATAAATCCATTATTTCTCTTCAAATCATCAGCCATTTGTGTTGGATTGATGGTTATTGCTGTATAGAAATACGTAAAGAGAATGATCAACACTGCAAACACAAAGTTGTACCAAAATCCGCTGTTATCCATAAAAGCTGTCCAAAATCCGCTAGATTCCTGTGTGCTGGAAAAACCAACAATTGAAATAGGAATAAACATAATTGCCTGAGCAAAAATGATTGGCATAACATTCGCAGCATTAACCTTTAACGGAATATACTGTCTTGCTCCACCGTATTGTTTATTTCCAATAATTCTTTTTGCATATTGAACTGGAACTTTACGTGTACCTTGTACTAACAAAATTGCTCCGGCAATAACAAACAAAAGGAATAACATTTCAAATAGGAACATAACCAATCCTCCTGTTTTTTCTGTTGTTCTCGAAATAAATTCCTGGAACAAAGAATGAGGAAGACGTGCTATAATACCAACAAGAATAATGAATGAAATACCATTACCTACACCTTTATCTGTGATTTTTTCTCCAAGCCACAAGACAAACATACTTCCTGCAGCTAAAATAATTGTACTATAAATAGTGAAAAAGAAACCTGCTGGCAAGCTTGCGCCTACAGCTTTAAGTTGTACACTTAGATTCACAAGATACGTAGGACCCTGGAATAAAAGAATAGCAACTGTTAGGTAACGAGTCCACTGATTGATTTTACGACGTCCGCTTTCGCCTTCTCTTTGAAGTTTTTGGAAAGACGGAACAGCGATGGCTAACAACTGCATAACAATGGAAGCGGAAATATACGGCATGATACCTAATGCAAAAATAGATGCATTGGCAAAGGCTCCTCCTGAAAACATATCAAGAAGAGCAAGTAATCCACCCCTTGTCTGCTCCTGCAAAGCGGTTAAGGCTTTGGGATCAACACCTGGAAGAACAACATACGTTCCGAAACGATATACCAACACTAATAAAAGAGTGGTGAGGATCCGATTTCTCAGATCCTCTATCTTCCAGATATTTTTTATTGTATCAACTGCTCTCATAACTTAGAGTTTAACAACATTTCCACCTAAAGCTTGGATGGCTTCTTCTGCACTTTTTGAGAAAGCATGAGCTTCAACATCAAGTTTAGCAGTCAATTCGCCTTTTCCTAAAATTTTAACCAATTGTGATTTAGAAATGAAACCTGCGGCAATCAGATCGGCTACACCAATCTTAGAAAGCTGTTGAGCTTCTGCCAATTGTTGTAAAGTCTCTAAATTGATGGCTTTATATTCTACACGGTTAATATTCTTGAAACCAAATTTAGGCAAACGTCTCTGAATAGGCATTTGACCTCCTTCGAAACCAATCTTTCTGGAATAACCAGATCTGGATTTAGCTCCTTTGTGTCCTCTTGTTGAAGTACCACCTAATCCTGAACCGGTACCGCGGCCGATTCTTTTTCTGGTTTTGATAGATCCTTCAGCAGGTTTTAAATTTGATAAATTCATTTTGTATAATTTATTTTTTAAACCAATTATTATTTCTCTACAGAAACCAAATGTTTCACTTTCTCAACCATACCAAGGATCGCAGGTGTAGCTTCGTGTTCTACAACACGATTCATTTTCCGCAGTCCAAGTGCATCTAGTGTCAGCTTCTGTACTTTAGGGCATTTAATTCTGCTTTTAACTTGTTTGATCTTTATTGTTGCCATAATTATATCTCCCTTATTTAACCTCTGAACACCTTTTCAACAGATATACCTCTATTTTGAGCAACAGTAAAAGGATTTCTCAACTCACCTAATGCAGCAATAGTTGCTTTTACAAGGTTATGAGGATTTGAAGATCCTTTTGATTTTGCCAAAACGTCGGTAATACCAACACTCTCAAGTACGGCACGCATAGCACCACCAGCTTTAACACCGGTACCGTGAGATGCCGGTTTAATAAATACCTCTGCACCGCCAAATTTAGCAAGTTGTTCGTGAGGAATAGTACCTTTATGAACTGGAACCTTGATTAAATTTTTCTTTGCAGCTTCTACACCTTTAGCAATTGCTGTCGTTACTTCGCCGGCTTTACCTAAGCCCCAACCAACTATACCATCTTCGTTTCCTACTACAACAATTGCAGCGAAACTAAATGTACGTCCACCTTTGGTAACTTTTGTCACACGGTTAATTGCAACTAATCTGTCCTTCAACTCTAAGTCGTTGGTCGATTTAACTCTATTATTAACTCCTGCCATTTTGATTAAAATTTAAGGCCGCCGTTACGCGCAGCATCTGCTAATTCTTTAATTCTCCCATGATACAGGTAACCATTACGGTCAAAAACTACAACTTGTACACCAGCTTCCTGAGCACTCTTTGCAATTTGTTCTCCTACCTTAGCTGCAAGTTCCTTTTTAGAGGCACTTTCTTCAATCTTTAAAGATGAAGCAGCAGCTAATGTACGACCTGTTGTATCGTCAATTACCTGTGCATAGATTTGTTTATTACTTCTAAACACAGTCAAGCGTGGACGTTCAGCAGTTCCTGAGATCTTGCTGCGTACGCTACGTTTTATCTTTAATCTTCTTTCTACCTTCGTTGTCATGATAATTTCAGTTTACGTAAATTACTTACCTGCTGACTTTCCAGACTTTCTGCGGATCTCTTCACCCACAAACTTAATACCTTTACCCTTGTAAGGCTCTGGCATACGGAATGAGCGAATCTTAGCACATACTTGTCCTAATAATTGCTTGTCAGCCGATTCAAGGATAATAAGAGGATTCTTATTTCTCTCTGATTTGGTTTCCACCTTAATTTCTGCAGGTAACTGTAAGAAAATATTGTGCGTATAACCCAATGAAAGGTCTAACAACTGGCCTGCATTTGAAACACGGTAACCAACACCTACAAGTTCTAATTCTTTCTTATATCCATCAGATACACCAAGAACCATGTTGTTGATTAATGAACGATACAGACCGTGCATAGCACGATGTTCTTTACTTTCGGTCGGTCTTGTTAACGTAATCACTCCGGCTTCAATTGATACCTGAATGGCTGGATTAACAGATTGAACTAGTTCGCCCTTAGGACCTTTAACAGTCACTACAGAATCCTTGATAGTAACAGTAACACCGGCTGGTACTTGGATTGGTAATTTTCCTATTCTTGACATTCTACTTTCCTCCTAATTAATAAACATAACATAAAACTTCACCACCGATTTTTAAATCGCGGGCTTCTTTGTCTGTCATAACACCTTTAGAAGTAGAAAGAACAGCAATACCTAAACCATTCAATACTCTTGGCATTTCTTTGTAACCAGTGTACCTACGTAAACCCGGAGAAGAAACTCTTTCGAGTTTCTTTATTGCGTTTACTTTGTTAACGGGGTCATACTTCAAAGCAATTTTAATTGTACCTTGAGGACCTTCTTCTACAAACTTAAAATTAAGAATGTAGCCCTTGTCAAAAAGGATCTTAGTGATCTCTTTTTTTAAATTTGACGCCGGCACTTCTACAACTCTGTGCTTGGCTTTAATTGCATTACGCAATCTTGTCAAATAATCTGCAATAGGATCTGTCATATAATAAATAATTAAATTGATCCGGACTTCCGGACAATATTTAAACTAAAAAAAATTCTTACCAACTTGCTTTCTTTACACCAGGGATTAAACCATTTGATGCCATTTCACGAAATTGGATACGAGAAATGCCGAACTGGCGTACATAGCCTTTCGGACGACCTGTGATTTTGCAACGGTTGTGCAAACGTACGGGTGAAGCATTTTTGGGTAAAGCTTGTAAAGCTTCATAGTCGCCTGCGGCTTTAAGTTCAGCTCTTTTTGTAGCATATTTTGCTACAAGCTTAGCTCTCTTAACTTCACGGGCCTTCATCGATTCTTTAGCCATATCTACTTAATCTTTTTTAATATTTTTAAAAGGCAAGCCAAATTCTCTCAATAGAGCATACCCTTCCTCATCTGTTTGCGCAGAGGTTACAAAGGTAATATTCATTCCCAATATTTTGGTAATACTGTCGATATTTATTTCAGGGAAAATAATTTGCTCCTGAATACCTAACGTATAATTACCTCTTCCATCGAACTTGCTTTCAATACCCTTGAAGTCGCGGATACGAGGAAGTGCAATACGAACAAGTCTTTCCAAAAATTCGTACATCTGCTCGCGACGTAATGTTACCATTACACCAATAGGCATCTTCTTACGAAGTTTGAAGTTTGAAATATCCTTCTTAGATACAGTAGCTACAGCTTTCTGACCTGTAATAGTCGTAAGTTCGCTGATAGCAATATCAATGATTTTCTTATCAGCAGAAGCCATTCCCAGACCTTGGTTGATAACAATCTTTTTCAAAACAGGAACTTGCATTACAGACTTGTATTCAAATTCTTTCGTCAAAGCAGGAACAATGCGATCCTGATATTCTTTTTTAAGATTTGCAGTATTGCTCATTACTTAATTTCCTCCCCTGATTTTTTTGAATAACGAACTAAAGCGCCTTCAGCGTTCAATTTACGTCCGATACGGGTAGCTTTTCCTGATTTAGGATCTACCACATTCAGATTTGAAATATGAACTGATGCTTCTTTCTTTTCAATTCCTCCTTGCGGATTCTTTGCATTAGGCTTGGTATGCTTTGATACCATATTAACACCTTCAACAACGGCACGTTGATCAGCTACAATAACCTGTAGCACGCGACCTGTTTTACCTTTGTCTTCGCCAGTATTAACAAAAACTATATCGCCTTTTTTTATGTGTAATTTACTCATTACCTAAAGTTTTACAGAATTAAAGTACTTCCGGTGCAAGTGAAACAATTTTCATATTTGCTAAACGAAGCTCTCTCGCTACCGGACCAAAAATACGACTTCCGCGAATATCACCACCGGCATTCAACAAAACGCACGCGTTATCATCGAAGCGGATGTATGAACCATCCTGACGACGAATTTCTTTTTTTGTACGAACGATGATAGCTTTTGAAACTGCACCTTTCTTTACATCACTTGCAGGGATTACGCTCTTAATTGCTACTACAATTACATCCCCTACAGTGGCATAGCGCTTTCTTGTACCGCCTAAAACACGAATACATAAAGCTTCTTTTGCGCCACTGTTGTCACATACTACTAGTCTTGATTCTTGTTGTATCATCTTACTTAGCTCTTTCGATTATTTGAACTAATCTCCATCTCTTGGTCTTGCTCAAAGGACGAGTTTCCATAAGTTTTACAGTATCGCCAATTGAACATTCATTATTTTCGTCATGAGCATGATATTTCTTCGTTTTATTAACGAATTTACCATAAATGGGGTGTTTTTCCTTCCATTTAACAGCAACAGTGATGCTTTTTTCCATCTTGTTGCTTAAAACCACGCCCGTTCTTTCTTTTCTTAAATTTCTAGTTTCCATCAGGCTCAATTATTTATTATTAAGTTCTCTGTAGCGCAATTCAGACTTCATGCGCGCAATCGTCCTGCGTTCTTGCTTAATCTGAGCAGGATTGTCAACAGGAGTAATGGTATGATTGATCTTTTTCAGATCATAAGCTGTAATTTCAGCTTCAACTCTTTCGAGTAACTCCTTTGTACTTAATTCTTTAATTTCTGCAATCTTCATAACAATTACGCATTTTGATTTTGAAAGTCATAATCACGTCTCACTACAAACTTAGTAGTAACGGGAAGTTTTTGAGCGGCTAAGCGCAAAGCTTCTTTAGCTACATCGAAAGGTACACCTTCAATTTCGAAAATAAGACGTCCTGGAGTAACAGGTGCCACAAATCCTTCTGGCGAACCTTTACCTTTACCCATACGTACTTCTGCAGGCTTTTTAGTAATTGGCTTATCTGGGAAAATACGTACCCAAACCTGACCCTGACGTTGCATGTAACGTGTTACAGCAATACGGGCAGCTTCAATCTGACGACCAGTAATCCATTTGGATTCTAAAGTCTTTATACCAAACGATCCGAATGCCAGCTGGTTGCCACGTTGAGCTTCGCCCTTCATGCGACCTTTCTGCTGTCTTCTGAACTTTGTTTTTTTAGGTTGTAACATCTCTTGTTTTTTCTAACGTTTAACGATTAGTTTTCTTTCTCTTGAAGTTCTTGTCTCTGTTGCCCGAGGTATTGCTGTCATTTCTGCGACCTGAATCTTTTGAAGCAGTAAATGAAGGAGCAAGATCTCTCTTACCATAAACTTCACCACGACAAATCCAAACCTTAATACCAATCAAACCAACCTTTGTCAACGCTTCTCCCAAAGCATAATCAATATCAGCTCTGAAAGTGTGCAACGGAGTTCTTCCTTCTTTATACATTTCTGAACGGGCCATTTCAGCACCATTCAAACGACCAGAGATTTGCACTTTAATACCTTCGGCACCCATTCTCATGGTAGCGGCAATAGCCATCTTGATAGCACGACGATATGCAATTTTTCCTTCTAGCTGACGTGCAATGTTGTTTGCTACAATAACTGCGTCTAATTCGGGTCTTTTTACTTCAAAGATGTTAATCTGAACTTCTTTATCAGTAATTTTTTTCAACTCTTCTTTCAACTTATCAACTTCCTGACCACCTTTACCGATGATAATGCCCGGACGTGATGTGCAAACTGTTATTGTGATCAACTTAAGTGTACGCTCAATAACAATACGTGATACACTAGCCTTTGCCAGACGGGCGTTCAGATATTTACGGATCTTGCTGTCTTCCAACAAAGTTTCACCATAATTATTTCCGCCATACCAGTTAGAATCCCATCCACGGATGATTCCTAAACGATTACTAATCGGATTAACTTTTTGTCCCATCTACAATTAATTTTGACTATCGTTTGTACTACGTGTATCAACAAACAAGGTAACGTGGTTCGAACGTTTACGAACTCGATAACCTCTTCCCTGAGGAGCTGGACGCATTCTCTTCAACATAGTAGCTGAATCTACTTGAATTGAAGACACGAACAATTCTCCCGTTTCTGCTTTACGCTCATTCTTTTGCTCCCAATTTGCAATAGCTGAACGTAGCAATTTTTCTACTCTTGCAGAAGCTTCCTTGTTAGAAAACTTCAAAACACCAAGTGCTCTGAAAACTTCCATTCCACGGATCATGTCTACTACTAGACGCATCTTACGTGGAGAAGTTGGCACATTTCGCAATTTTGCGAAATACATGGTCTTTTGGGCTTCTTTTCTTGCTTCGGCTGATATTCTTTTTCTAGCACCCATTTTATTGATTCTTTTAATTTTCAGATTCCTGAATTCCTGTTACTACCGATATTACTTTTTCTTACCACCGGAGTGACCACGGAAAGTACGTGTAGGAGAAAACTCTCCTAACTTATGACCAACCATGTTTTCGGTAACAAAAACAGGAATAAATTTATTTCCATTATGAACTGCAATAGTATGGCCTACAAAATCAGGCGAAATCATTGAAGCTCTTGCCCATGTCTTTACCACAGCTTTTTTGCCTGACTCATTCATAGTCAAAACCTTTTTTTCAAGCTTGATATTGATATACGGGCCTTTTTTTAGCGAACGACTCATAGTTTACTTAATTAATCAGTTTACTTCTTTCTTCTAACCACAATATACTTTGAAGAATGCTTCTTAGGAGCTCTTGTCTTCAAGCCCTTAGCATATAAGCCCGTACGTGATCTAGGATGACCTCCTGAAGCACGTCCTTCACCACCACCCATTGGGTGATCAACAGGGTTCATAACAACCCCACGGTTACGAGGACGACGGCCTAACCATCTAGAACGACCGGCTTTCCCTGATTTTTCAAGACCATGGTCTGAATTGCCAACGCTACCAACAGTAGCTTTACAAGCTGCAAGAATTTTGCGTGTTTCTCCGGAAGGCATTCTTAAAATTACATAGCTACCTTCTCTCGAAGTAAGCTGTGCAAAAGCACCTGCCGAACGAACTAATTTAGCACCTTGTCCAGGACGTAACTCTACGTTGTGAACAATTGTACCAACTGGAATATTTTGCAATGGCAAAGTATTTCCAACCTCAGGAGCTGCTTCGCTTCCTGAAACCACTGTCTGGCCAACTTCCAAGCCGTTTGGAGCAATAATATAGCTCTTTGCTCCATCAGCATAATACAATAAAGCAATACGTGAAGTACGATTGGGATCGTATTCGATTGTTTTTACTGTTGCAGGAATGCCATCTTTATTTCTCTTGAAATCGATAAATCTGTACTTTTGTTTGTGACCACCACCAATGTAGCGCATAGTCATCTTACCGGTATTGTTACGACCGCCAGAACAATTTTTACCTGTTACAAGAGACTTCTCTGGTGTACTTGCAGTGATATTATCAAATGCACCAATAACTTTGTGTCTCTGCCCCGGTGTTGTGGGCTTTAATTTACGTATTCCCATTTTTCTTTTTAGATATTACTAAAGAAATCGATTGATTCTCCTTCTTTCAACGTTACGATTGCTTTCTTAAAAGATGCTTGTTTTCCGCTAATAACACCAGATTTGGTATAACGACTTTTCAACTTACCCGCATAGTTGATGGTGTTAACATCAACTACGGTTACGTTGTACATATCTTCGATCGCTTTCTTTATCTCTAACTTGTTGGCATCAGGAGAAACACGAAAACCATAGC